>Ga0265318_10001984_pt1 | contig 11361 bp, 10 predicted proteins | sample 4821metaG_FD_192431 | JGI IMG/M metagenome (GOLD analysis project Ga0265318, IMG submission 192431) | Rhizosphere microbial communities from Carex aquatilis grown in University of Washington, Seatle, WA, United States - 4-8-21 metaG | ecosystem: Host-associated > Plants > Roots > Rhizosphere >... | reverse complement strand
CCACGCCCTTCTTGGAGTCCTCTCCGCAACGATCGCCGCAAGCCTCCCGCTCTCGGCCGGGAACAAGCCGAATGCGCCCCGGCGCTTCTTCTCCGACGACAGCTTCTGGAACCAGCCTATCGCGGCCAACGCCGAGACCGACCCGCGCACGGATCGATGGACGAAGCTCCTTGAGACCGAGCCCAGCAAGGAGAACTGGCTCATCAACTGCGAGCAGTGGACCATCCCGGTCTACGAGGTCGACGAATCCACCCCGCGGGTGAAGGTGGGGCTCCACACCCTGACCCCGGACGAGCACCGCATCTGGCACACCCAGCATGAGAAGTTCGGGCACGGAAAGGGATTCGACCTGGTCCCCATCCCGAACGAGGCGACGCCCGACCCGAGGGGGGACGCCCACCTCGCGGCCGTGGACTGGAACCGCAGGCTCGTCTGGGACATGTGGTCCGTCACCAAGAATCCCGACGGCAGCTGGGCATCCAACACGGGCATGGTCTACGCCTCCGACGGCCCCGGGGTCTTCAGGACCGAGGACCTGGGCGTCGTCGACGGCGAAAGCGTCCACTTCCACGGGCCGAGCCGGGCCGCCGGCGTCCCTGCCGTGGCGGGCCTCATCCTCTACGACGAGGTCATGGCCGGGGAGATCCGCCACAAGGTCGCCGCCGCCTCGCGCTTCTGCGCGTACAGGGAGTTCGTGTTCCCCGCGGCGTGGACCGACGGGATCGTCGAGGGCGGCATACCCGAGGGCACCGTCATCCAGCTGGACCCCAAGCTCGACCTCTCGCAGTTCCCCCTGACGCCCGAGGAGCGCATCATCTGCGCCGCCCTCCAGCGCTACGGGATGGTCCTGGTGGACATCGCCCAGGGCCAGCCCGTCTACGCCGAGGGGCTCTGGGGGCACCCCGGAAGGTCGTGGAAGGGCAAGCTTCGCTCGACCGGCGGGCTCTCCACGATCCCCTACAGCCATTACCGCATGCTGAAGTCGGGGCCGGTGACCCACAAGGGGGACGGCCGCTCCAAGTTTGCTTCCGTCTGGGAGGACCCGCAGACGAACAAGTAGTCCGTCGACGCCCGAATCGGCACCTTGAAGAAGAGGCTCCTGCTCCCGATCGCGCTCGCCGCGTTCCTGCCCCTCTCCCGGGGCGAGCAGCCCGTCGCGACGGCGAAGATCGCAGAATGGGCGGCCTCCGACAGGGGCGGCAGGGCCGACTACAAGCTCCTGTCCCACGGCCAGCCCACCGACATCGACAGCCTGGCCTGCCCGGGCAAGGTCACCATCATCGATTTCTCGAGCGACTACTGCGCCCCGTGCGTGGAGCTCGCGATGTACCTGATCAAGACGAGCAAGAGCTGCCCCCAGCGCTACGCGATCCGGCGGGTCGACATCAACCGGCCCGGGTTTGTCGGGATAGACTTCCAGTCGCCCGTGATGAAGCAGCACCACATCGGGGCCGTCCCCTATCTGATCGTGTACGACAACAGGGTGAAGGTGGCCGAGGGGGACGCGGCGCGCAAGTGGATCGCCGACGACGTCAGGAGGACGATCCCCGAGCCCACGGACACCCCCGACAAGTAGCGGAGCCCGCCGGGCCCCGCGCCCTCCCCTTTCCCAGGCCCCCGCCGGCGCCTTGAGCCGGCACACGCACCCGAAACCCCCTCCTCCCCATGAATGACAGCCTCAAGATCGGATTCATCGGCCTCGGCGCGATGGGCGCGGGAATGGCCTCCCGACTGCTCGCCAGGGGCCACAGCGTCACGGCCTGCGACGCGCGCCCCGAGGCGCGCGATCCGTGGGTCGGCCTGGGCGGCCGGTGGGCGGACACGCCCGCGGAGGCCGCGCGCGGCGCCGGGGCGCTCGTCCTCATGGTGGTCAACTCCGAACAGGTCGAGGAAGTCCTCTTTGGAGCAGGCGGCGCGCTTTCAACGCTCCCCGCCGGATCCGTCGTGATCGTCCACAGCACCGTTCCGGCCGCCTTCATCCGGGAGCTCGGGGCGCGCCTCGCGAAGGCGGGCCATCCCATGTTGGACGCGCCCGTGAGCGGCGGGGTCGTCGCGGCGAGGAGCGGCACGCTCTCGGTCATGGCCTCGGGCGGCGAAGCCGCCTTCGCCGCCGCCGAACCCGTCCTTTCCGCTGTTGCGGCGAAGGTCTTCAGGATCGGGGGAGAGCCGGGAATGGGCTCGGTCGTCAAGACGGTGAACCAGCTCCTGGCCGGCGCCCACATCGCCCTCGCCGCCGAGGCGATTGCCTTCGGGGCAAGGGCGGGCGTCGACACGCAGGTCCTCTTCGACGTCATCTCCGGCAGCGCGGGCAACTCCTGGATGTTCACGAACCGCGTGCCGCACATGCTCGACGGCGACTACCGCCCGCTGAGCGCGGTCAACATCTTCGTGAAGGACCTGGGAATCGTCCTCGACTCGGCCCGGGAGATGCGCTTCCCGGCGCCCATGGCCGCCCTCGCCCACCAGCTCTTCATGATGGCGGCCGCATCGGGCCACGGGCAGGAGGACGATGCAGCCGTCGTCAAGGTGTATGAGTCCCTGACCGGCGTGAGGGTCGCCCGGGGCGCCGCGCGCCCGTGACCCCGGTGGTCCCGGGCTGACGCGACCCGCCTCGTTGCAAGAGGCGCGGGTCCGGCATACGCTGGCGCATCCGCCCTTCGGCCGAGGATCCCCGAAGGCGACGCCAGCCGATGGCCCCAACCCCAAGGAGAACAGGAGCGAACCCAACAGCCCCCAGGGATTTCCGTACGTGAAGGACATGGCGCCCGGCACCTACTACTGGTGCGGCTGCAAGCACTCGAAGAACGGCGCCTTCTGCGACGGATCACACGCGAGGCTGTAGCTTCCGGCGCGGGGCGCCCCCGGGGAACGCTAGCCTGTCCCCGGGCCGCCCGCGGGCGGCCCGTCCTTCCCCTCGTCCTTCGCGCGCTCGGCCTCGATCCGCTCCAGCTCAAGCGGATGATCCTCCTTCATCTCCTTCTCCGACAGCCATCCCGTGAGCCATGAGAGGTTCATGGGGTAGACGTCCGGGTTGAAGATCACGAAGTAGAAGTGCCAGATGACGATGGCGAGGGTCGCCAGCACGGCCTCGTACAGGTGGACGGTCCGCGACACGTCGTAGCCCAGCTTGGTGACGAGCCGGATCGACGTGTTCTCGAACCAGAGGAACGCGCCGGTGATGCCCATGACGACCGAGCCCCACATCATCGCCCAGTACTCCGTCTTCTCGATGTAGCTGAAGCGCCCGAACTTCGGCTTGGCCTGCGCGAGGCCGAGGTTGTAGCGCAGGACGCCCAGGGCGTCGGTCACGTCCTTGACGGCGGGCAGGAGGTCGCGGAACAGCAGGCGGCCGCGCACGGTCAGGGCCAGGTAGGCGACATGCCACGCTCCGGCGGCGACAAGGATAACGCCGGCCACCCGGTGGATGTTGCTGCGCCACTCGAACAGGTGGCCGATCCGGTGGCGGATGGGCATGACCCACCACGCCTCGGGGAACTGGAGCATGAAGCCCGTGATGACGAGCGCGACGAAGCTCAGGACCAGGGTCCCATGCTGCAGCCTCTCGTTGGCCGTCATCCGCAGGTAGAGCCGGTGGGGCACGGCCTCCTCGACGATGAGCCCCTTCTGGATCCCGATTTTCCGGCGCACCTTCCTCGAGAAGTCCAGGCCGTTGTGCATGACCATGCCCCCGACCACCAGGACAATCAGCCAGACGTAGAGCGTCGCGATCCAGTAGACCGCCGGCTCCTGCCCGCCCGCGCTCGCCGTGACATGCACCGGGGCGGATGTGAAGCGGATGTCCGCACCCTGGTGGCACTGGCCGCAGGTCTTCGCCAGGTTCGCCCGGTTGACCGGCGAGAGCGGGTCCGAGGACGGGCGGACCGCGTGCGCCCCGTGGCAGCTGGAGCAGTTGACCGCGACCACGGCGCCGCCGCGGGTGGCGAGCCCGTGGAAGCTGTCGGCAAAGGTCTTGAAGCGGTCGGGCGCGAGCCCGTAACGCTCGTTCATCTTGACCGAGCCGTGGCAGGCGCCGCACACCATCTGGGAGACGTTGCGCGCCGAGACGGCGGCGCTCGGGTTCTTCGGGTCCAGGATCTGGTGCTCCCCGTGGCAGGTCGTGCAGACGGGCGTGTCGGGGAAGCCCTTGCGGAGGGCGGAGGCGTGGGCGCTCAGCGCGTATTCCTTGGCCTCGTCCGCATGGCACTTGGCGCAGGTCGCCGGGATGTTGCTGGGGTTGAACCGCGAGCCCGCGGCCAGCGGGCCCGCGGTCTCATGGCTTCCGTGGCAGTCGACGCAGTTGGCTGCGGCCGCGTTGCCCTTGGCGAGGCTCTTCCCGTGCACGCTCTCGACGTAGGAGACGATGAAGCCGCGGCTCACCTTCGAGGCCGTCAGGACCCGGCTCTCGTCCAGATGGCAGCCGAGGCAGAGGTTCGTCTGCTCGCCCTTCAGCTTCAGCTTGTCGCTCCCCGCCGCGACCGGCTTCATGTGGCAGGTGAGGCAGGTCGGCGCCTCGGCTCGGCCCGCCGCGAGGGCCGCGCCGTGCGCGGAATTCATGAAGTGCTCGGTGACGTCCGCATGGCACTCGCCGCAGGCCGCAACGAGCTTCGGCCCTGCGAACGAGGACTTGGGCCCGGAGGCCTCCGGGATGCCGTGCGTGCCGTGGCAGGCCGTGCAGTCGGTCTCGGCCGTGGCGGCGAAGGGAACCGCGGCAAAGTCGGCGTGGAAGGCGTGGGTCTTCGCGGTGCCGTCGTGGCACCCCCTGCAGTCCACCGCCGCGGCGGGCTTGTGGTGCGGCCGCAGGCCCAGGTCCACGCCCTCGTGGCAGTCGGTGCAGCCGAGGGACGAGTGGACCGAGCGGCCGAACCCGCTGGTGTCGACGTGAAGCGATTCGGACTTGCCGTTCCTCCAGACTGCGAGCCGGGGATTGCCGTGGCAGGCCATGCAGGCCTGGTCCGTGCCGGCGTCCGCTGCGCGGGCCGCCCCGGTGAGCATGGCCGCGGCCAGTCCGGCGGCTGCCAGCCGGAGGAAAAAGGTGACTTTGGTTGATGGCCGCATGGCTGCCGGGCGGCACGGGCCGCCGGGAATCCCCCCTATGCTGCCCTATGCCGGGAAATCCGGCTGCGCGGATTTTGGCAATGTTGCCGCGTCTTTATCCCGCGCCCGGGGGGCAGGGAGCAAGAAATGAGCCTTGCTTAGCCCCTCCAAGGGGGCCGAAGCTCGCCGCCGGAGGTTCATCATGAAGTCACCCACGATCATCGGGCTATGGGCGTCGGCCCTCATCCTCGCGTCCCCGGCGGCGCTCGCTTCAGCCGCCGGCAACTGGACGCAGCACTGCGCCTCCTGCCACGGCGAGGACGGCGCCGGCCAGACCAAGATGGGCCGGAAGCTGGGAGCCAAGGACCTGACGGACGCGGCCTACCAGAAGACCTTCACGGATGACCAGCTCTTCAAGAACCTGAAGGCCGGCGAGACCGACGCCGACGGCAAGGTGAAGATGAAGCCCTTCGGCGAGAAGCTGAAGGACGACGAGATCAAGGACCTCGTGGGCCTTGTCCGCTCGCTGTCCGGGCCCCCGAAGGATGCGCGCGCCGCGGGGCGCGGCCCGGATTCCCCAGGCTGAGCGGGCCGGGCGCAAATGCCAGGCGCCATCAGCCCGGCACCCTCATGGCCTCCACCTCCGCTATGTAGCGCCGGGTCGCCGGGGGAAGCTCGAGCCAGATCTTGATCGCGATCGCCAGGCCGAGGATCGCGAACGGCGTGAGGAAGAGGGGCCACCACTGCCAGTTCCAGGTGGCTATGTACCCGATGCTGAACGACTGGATCGAGCTGCCCAGGTAGGCGAAGCCGTCCACGATCCCGGAGCAGGTGGCGGTCGCCTTGCGGCCGCCAAAGTCGGTCGCCGCCGTGCCGGACATGAGGGACGTGATCCCAACCGAGCACATCACGATGGCCACCCCCGAGGCGCCCACGAGCACCGGGGACGAGCGCAGGGCGGCCGCCATGACGAGGGACATGACAAGGACGATCCCGCAGAGCATCGCCGCGGGAGGGCCGCGGCGCGACTGGAAGCACTTGTCCGAGACGAACCCGGCGGCGAAGCCGCCGACGACCCCGAAGATGCACAGGAGCCAGCCCCAGTGGGCCAGGAAGAACTCCGCGCCGGGCTGCCTGATCTCGTTCGCGAACACGAAGTACCACTGCGAGATCCCGTTGCGGAAGATCCCGGAGGTGAGCTCGACGACCGCGATCATCAGCATGAGGGGGCTGGTGAACACCTTCTTCAGGAGGTCCAAGTACGTCAGGTGCACGTGCATCTGGCCGGACGAGGCGTCGTGCGTGTCGAAGGCGGGAAACCCGGCATCCTCCGGCGAGTCGGCGACGGCCCAGATGTCCGTAACGGACCAGAAGGCGATGATCGCCGCCGGGATGAAGAAGACGGCCGGGACGCTCCCCGTGAAGTTGTAGATCCCCTGCCCCCAGTCGAAGGCGAAGTAGACCCCGAAGGAGATCAGGGTCCCGAAGATCGCGCCGAAGACGCCCCGCTCCCGCACATGGAACCAGTAGGCCTTCACCTTGATGATGGAGACGGCGCCGTAGCTCTGGAAATACATGTTGAGCCCGTAGAGCACGGCGTAGAACGCCACGAGATGGGTGTGGAACCGGCCCGCCACGACCGCCATCGTCAGCACCCCGAGCAGGACGTTGGCCGACGCCGCGCCGAACCCGGCGATCAGGATGCCCCTCTTGCCGCCGATCCTGTCGACCAGGGGCCCGTTGACCAGGAACGACACGGCGTAGACGAGGGTCCCCAGGCCGAAGATGAGCCCGAACTCTTCCTTCGACATGAGCGCTCCCAGCGCGTTCTTGGAGACGTTCAGGTTGTACCGGCCCATGTACAGGAAGGAGTAGGTCATCCCGAGCGGGAACCAGTTCAGGAACCGCCTCATGATGAACCGCCGGCTGTGCCTGAGCGGATTGTTGAGGAAATAGCCGACGATGACCGCGACCAGGCAGGCACCGATGACGGAAAGGTACATAAAACGGGTTGACGATGCCCGCGATCCCGACCGGCTCAATCCCATTCCAAGCCGTCCATCGTCACGATCTCGTCACCTCCTTGACTCCGGTCCGAATCGGGCGACGCTCGCTGCGCCTCCGAACAGAAACCTGCAATTCGAAGCCCAATACCATGTTGTTCCTGATGACCGTCCGCATTCCGAACGAGCCCGGCAACGCCGCGCTTCGAGACCCCGCCTTTGGCGCGAAGATGCACAAGCTCCTCAGGAAAATCAGGGCCGAGTCCGCGTACTTCACGACGATCGACGGCCAGCGGGCCGCCCACATCTACCTAAAGATGGACGACGCCTCGCAGATCCCTGCGATCGCCGAGCCGTTCTTCCTCTGGCTGCACGCCGACGTCACCTTCAGCCCGGTCATGCGCCCGTTGGACCTCGCGAGGGCCGCGCCGGGCATCAAGTCGGCGGTCAAGCACTGGGGCTAGGGCGTCCGGGGCCCTGGGGCTGCCTCACCCGGCGCGGGCCGGAGTGAGGGCTGACGTCATCCCCACGAAGGCCCCTTCGGGATGCATGGGCCGGCCTCCCCGTTCATGCCATGAAAACGGTTGAGCCCCCTCAAACAGGGTTGGGGAGGCTCACCATGGTGCGGGTCGAACCCGTTCGCGCGGCAATCGCGCTTATCTTCGTCTTGGTTTTGGCGGAGTCTTTCGAGTTTTGGACTGTTGGACTACTACCGAACCTTCTCCTGACCTAACCTATCAGCCATCATTGTGGTCCCTTGACCACGCCGGGAAGGTACGCCGGTTCCCGTCACAATTCAAGTCTTGGGCAGGTGCCACTCTCGTGATCCGATCCCACGGCGAATGCCATCCCCTGATGCCAGCCTTGGCGGATGCTTCCGGCTATCGGGCCAATCCCCTTGGCGAACGCCCATTTCACTGCAGCGGGCGATTCATTGACGGTTCTTCTGGGGACAGGTCGATTGGACACACCGGATCTTCGACTGAAGGTCGGCCTGTGATGGGACGGAGCGAACGGCACCCGTGCCTTGTTTTGCCTGCTGCCTATCTGTTTTCGGAGGCGCTGTAGACACTCTCGAGCATCTCGTTGGACCATCCTTGGCTCAGCACCTTTTCATGGTCTCCAGCGCCCTGCGCCATGTTCCGCAAGACGACCTCGGCTTTGCGCGCGGGATTTTTGCCATTCACAAGCGGATTGCGCCTGGCATAGGTGATTTCCTCTGCGTTCCGCCAGACTGGTGCCGCCATCAGACCGTATGCTCCGGCGTCCTGCCACCCTTGAACCTCGCCGGTTGCGAGGGCGAGCACACAGACTTCACCCTCTACTCCACCGAATAACACTTTGCGCTCGTCAGGACTGACTTCAAAGAAGGTCAGGCCCTTTGGCAGTTTCCCCTGTTCCCCGTCTGGAATCATGCGCACCAGGGTCGCCTGACGCGCCAGGTCCAGCGCATAGAGCTTTTCGTGCTCGTCGACGGGGAAATCCTTTCCCGCCACAGGTAAAGCGATCTCGACGGCATTGAATAGGATTCGCCCGTCCCTCAAGCAGCGCACCCGGTTCGTTTTCTGGAAGAACAACCCCGCCAAATCCTGGGCATTTTCACTGATCTTGATTTGACCCTTGTCGTCCATCACTTCGCGCTGGACCAACGTTGCGAGCCGGATGTCATCCTTCGTATCCTCTCCCGAGGCCTGCATATAGACAATTGAGCGGCCGTCGTTCACCCAATCGGGATAGGCGGCCACGCGCTTTGCTACCGTTACGGCGCCGGAAGTGTCCAACCGGCAGACAAGCAGCAGGCTGTCCTTATCGTCATTTGGAGCGCTTTCCGTCGTAAAGGCGACTGCCTGGTCCCTTTGAGCAACACGGATATCCTCGATTTTTTCCAAGCCCTCGTGAAGTGGGGCGCCAGGCTGGACTTGGTCGCCGACGATGCGAGCTATCACCAGGTCACTTATGTCCGCGCTCATTGATCCATTCTCATCCCATTCGCCGGCGGTCAGCTTCATGCGCAGAGCGTCTGCGTGGCTTTCACGGAGATAGATCTCCTCGGCGACCTGGTGCTTTTTCTTTCCTGATCCCTCTGAAAGGAGGCTCCATTTTACACCTGATTCCAACCGCTTCCATAGAGACTCCGCATCCGCCACAATCTTCCCAGCACGCTCGGGGCCGAGCGCTTTGGCAATGGATGCCCAGTTGGCGACGCTGCGTTGCCTGGCCACTACCAGTCGTTGCGAGTCGCCAAGCCAGGCCGCCTCGTAGACCCCAGGCAACAAAAGGGGTGTTAGCTGACCGTCAGGGGCGCAAAGATGGAGCCCGTCTTTCGCTATCACTGCCGCCCGATTTCCGTCGGGCGACCATACCACGTGTTTCTCCAGGCATCCGGTCAACAGCAGGAGTAGCAGCGCGGCGGAGACCGTTGCAGGCCAAGTTTTCCCTTTGGATACAGTGCTCATAGATTCTCCTCCACTTGCGGCATTCTTGATGCCGAGCCCCAATTCAGTCTGTACCGACTGATCATTCGGCTTTGCGCGGCCATCCGATCCCGTTGTGCCTCTTCGAAGTTGGCAATTGACCAAAAGCCTCTTGTGCCTTCCCGGGGCCTTGACGGTGTGGCCGTGGCCGCTGCCAACGGGACGGAGGTCGGAGCTATGGTCGGCTTGCGAACGATATGACCATACCATCCGAGAGTCAGGCCGATGAGTACACAGGCGGCCAGCCGGACCAACTCCCCAATCACCGCCCGTCGACGGTTTGTAACCCTCGCCCTCCGCAGGTGTTCCAAGCCTAGCGGACACCGCGGCGCCTCAAGCGTCAGAGTTGTGGCTTGCCGTGCCAATCGGAGGGTGGAGGCCAGTCCATCGGCCTGCTTCGCGGCCTCAGGGGTTCGGGCCAGATGACTTTCCAGCAGTTCTGTGACTTCTGGAGAAAGTTGACCCAAGACATGATCGAGCAATAGCGCTTCAAGAGATTCGGGTCTCATAATGTTTTAGGATGGGTTGAGAGTCTGCCGCAAATTGAGGAGGGCGTGGTGAAGTCGGGAACGCACGGTGCCGACCGGAATGTCCAGCACCTCGGCGATTTCAACGTAGGACAGTTCCTGTTGAAGCTTGAGTAGCAGCGCCTCACGTTGGGCCTCGGGCAGCCCGGAGATGGCTTGGCGCATCGGTTCCAAACGCTCGTCCAATCCTTCGGTCATTGCAGGAGCCTCCATCGCCATTTTATCGGCCACATTCATTTGGCGGAGGGCATCTATGCCCACATGCCTTGCGATACCGAAAAGATAGGCCTTTTGAGAAACCGAGGCCTGAAGACGATCAATGCGAGTAAGCGCCCGCACAAACGTGTCCTGAAGCAGGTCCTCAGCTACACCGGCAAGCATCGGCTGGCGCCTGAAGTACCCAAGCAACGCGGGCCCCATTTCGTGATAAAGCTGCTCCAATCGGTCAAATTCGGGGTCCATCAAGGCGTTTTTGCCCCGCGTGCCGAGGGGCTCCAATATAATAAGTCGGATGAGCGAGTGTCTAAGTTCAAGAAAAACGAACGCCCGACGGCTAACTAATCCGGGGTATCAAACGCAGTGCTAGACGAATCCGTAGCCGAATGCCGTGTTCGATAATGGGTCCTTTTCGAAGCGCCTCCCCGAGGCCTCCTTGTCGAATTGACTGCGGCATCGGAGCCCGGCTGGCGCTCCCTATTTGTGCTCCGGGAATCAGGATCCCACGCGTTGCAGCCTCCCATGAAGAACTATCCACCCGGATCCGGCAGGGCAAAGGGGCATGCGACCGATTGCGTCGCACCCAAGAACAGATCACCGGATGACCTTCTCCGGCTTGTTGCCCCACACCGCCTGAAAGCGACCCTTGAACGTCCTCTTCCCGTCCAACGTTGCGAATTCATAACTTCCCGAAACCGGGGAGTCATTCTTCAGGGCCTTGAAAGAAACCGAGCCCGCCAAACGCTCCGGCATTGATTTGTTGAGATTGGTTTGAAAAAGGGCGCGCCCGTCGCCCTTTGAGGGCCCTCCTCCAGGATCTTCCTTACCCGAAAAATGGATGGTCTTCGGTTCCGGGAACTCAGGGTAACCCCAAATGTTTATGCGAATGTAGGGTTGGGCGGCATCATCCGCACGTTCCAGAGGGATTTCGATGTCGTAGGCAGCGCCGTCCCACGGAGCAAAGGAGAAGTAGATGGTCGCCTAATCTACGGGCCCGGTCGATGGGGCATCTGCAGCCCTGACTTGTGATCCAGGGGGGCAGACAAGCAGCCATGCCAATCCGGCCATCAAGAAAATGCGGTGGTTCATATCAACTCCCTGTGACGA
>Ga0265318_10001981_pt1 | contig 11371 bp, 10 predicted proteins | sample 4821metaG_FD_192431 | JGI IMG/M metagenome (GOLD analysis project Ga0265318, IMG submission 192431) | Rhizosphere microbial communities from Carex aquatilis grown in University of Washington, Seatle, WA, United States - 4-8-21 metaG | ecosystem: Host-associated > Plants > Roots > Rhizosphere >... | reverse complement strand
CACCTGGGGGAAGCGCTCCATCACCGCGGCGGCCTCCGACAGGCTGCTGCCGCGAACGGCCGCGCAGAGGAGCATCGCCGATGCGAGCCCGTCTCCGGTGACGTGATCGCTCAAGCAGATGACGTGGCCCGACTGCTCACCACCGAGGATGCCGTGCTCGCGATACAGCGCTTCGAGCACGTGGCGGTCGCCGACGTCGGTTGTGACGACGCGTATGCCTCGCTCCTCCATCAGCTTGTGAAAGCCGAGGTTCGTCATGGTCGTCACGGCAACCACGTCGACGCCGAGGTGCAACGCGAGGATCGCGACGATTTGATCGCCGTCGAGCGTCTGCCCGAGCTCGTCCACCGCGAGCATCCGATCGCCGTCGCCGTCGAACGCGACACCGAGATCGAAGCCGCCGGCGACGACGAGCTCCTGCAGCGCGGCGAGGTCGGTGGCACCGCAGCCGACGTTGATGTTCGAGCCGTTCGGGTGATTGCCGATCGCCTGCACCTCGGCGCCGAGCTCCTCGAACGCGCCGGGCGCGAGACCCGCATAGGCGCCGTTTGCGCAGTCGACGGCAATGCGCAGGCCGGTCAGGTCCGAACCGAACCGCTCCCGCACATGCTCGAGATAGCTGTCCGCCGCGATGCCGACGCGGTTGATCTCGCCGCCGCCGGGTGCGGGCGCGTCGAGCAGCGCCTCGATCTCCGCTTCGGCGGCATCCGTCAACTTGCGCCCGGTCCGGTCGAAGAACTTGACGCCGTTGTACTCGGGCGGGTTGTGCGACGCCGAGATCACGACGCCGAGGTCGAGCCGCAGGAGTGCGACGGCGGGAGTCGGAACGACGCCTGCGAGCACTGCGACACCGCCGGCCGAGACGACGCCCCGCGCGAACGCCTCTTCGAGCTCCTCGCCCGAGCCGCGCGTGTCGCGCCCGACGAAGACCCGACCGCCGCCCGACCAGAGCGCGGACGCCTTGCCGAGCTTCTCGACGAGGTCGACCGTGACGAAGTCGCCGACGATCCCCCTGACCCCGTCGGTGCCGAAGTACTCCCTGGCCACGGGGCGGGACCCTAGCGACCCGGCTACAACGTCGGTGTGCACGACAAACGCCTCCCTGTGCTCATGCGGATCTATGCCCTCCTGGTCCTGCTCGACACACCCTGGCTCATGGTCGGCTTCGTCGCCGCCGGAACCGGCCGACGCTGGGGCGCTTACGTGCTGATTGCCTGGCTGGGCACTCGAGTCAGCCTGCATCTGAGCGTCGGCCTGCTGATGTACCGGGACGTCATGGCTCGACCATGGCCGCCGGTGGCGGCACTCCCGGATGACGCCTGGGACGACTAGCGCTTGGAGAACTGCGGGGCCTTGCGGGCCTTGTGCAGTCCGGCCTTCTTGCGCTCGACCTGGCGAGCGTCGCGCGTGAGGTAGCCCTCGCGCTTGAGCGGGATGCGCAGCTCCGGGTTGGCCTCGACGAGTGCCCTGGCGATCCCGTGGCGCACCGCTCCGGCCTGGCCGGTGAGGCCGCCGCCGTGCACGCGCACGCGCAGGTCGTACTGGCCCTCGAGGCCGGCCGTCTTCAGCGGCGAGACCGCGATCGACTGCCACACGGCCCGAGGGAAGTACTCCTCGATCGTGCGACCGTTGATCCAGGTGGTGCCTTCGCCGGGCCGAAGGATGACGCGCGCGACCGAGGTCTTGCGCTTGCCGGTACCGCGGTACTGGGCGATCTGACTCAACTCACTGCTCCAGTCAACTTACTGCTCCAGGTTCAAAGGTTGCGGGTTCTGCGGGCCGTGCGGATGCTCGGGGCCAGCGTAGACCTTCAGCTTGGTCAACTGCTGCCGCGCGAGCCGGTTCCTGGGGAGCATCCCCTTCACGGCGGTGCGAATGACCTCGGTCGGGCGCCGGTCGAGCTGCTCGCGCAGCGTTCGGCTCTTGAGCCCGCCCGGATAACCGGAATGCCGGTAATAGCGCTTCTGATCGAGCTTGTTTCCCGTGACCACGATCTTCTCGGCGTTCACGACGACCACGAAATCGCCCGTGTCGACATGCGGCGTGTATTGGGGCTTGCGCTTGCCGCGGAGCGTGTCGGCGATCTGGGTCGCCAGCCGGCCGAGGGTCAGGCCGTCGGCGTCGACGACATACCAGTCGCGCGCGATTTCTCCGGGTTTGGCGGTGTACGTCTTCATGTCTGGACAGGAAAGCGGCGGACCATGCGTCCGCCGAGGCGGGATTGTAGCGAAAAGACGCCCCTACTCCGTGACGGGCAGCCCCGCCCGCGGTACGGGCCGGATCGCAAGCCAGAGGGCGGGCGCGAGGGCCAGGCCGGCGGCCGCGAGCGCGAGGGCGAGGGCGCCGGAGGCGCTGTAGACGAGGCCCCCGAGCAGGGCCAGCCCCGCCGCCGTGAAGCTCGCGAGCAGGTCCGAGAAGCCGACGAGCCGGCCGCGCTCCGACGGCGAGGTCAGAGAGACGAGCTCCGTCGTCGCAGCGACATACGAGAGGTTCCAGCCCAGGCCGAGCCCGAGCAGGGCGACGCTCATCCCGGCGACGCCGCCGAAGACGCCGAGCGCGACGTTCGAGACTGCCATCAGCAGCAATCCGGCGACGAGGCATTGGCGGCGCCCGAACCGGTCGACGAGGTCGCCGACGATGAGAATCAGCCCGTACATCCCGAGGATGTGGACGCTGATCATCGTGAACACGTCGCCCTGGTGGTGCCCCCGGCCGACGGCGACGTAGCCCGCGAGGTTCATGACGCTCGCCATGACCGCGAAGCTCGCCACGACGGCAAGCACGGCGGCCGGGACGCCCGGGCGGTGCAGGATCTCCCGCAGCGGCGCGGCGGTGTCAGGCTCGACACGCTCGGTCGGATACGAGGCGGCGATGTCCTTGGGGTCGGGCCGGACGAACCGGGTGATCGCAAAGCCGGCCACCATGAAGGGGATTCCGACGAGCCAGGGGCCGACGAGGCCGTGCGCGTCGACCGAGCGGTGTGCAAAGAGCGGGCCGAACAGCACGGGGCCCCAGACGGCGCCCGACACGGCGCCGAAGAGCACGAGCGACATGCCGCGTGCGCGGCGCTCCGGCGGGAACATCTCGGCCGCCGCGGCCCGCGTGAGCTGGATGACCGCGCCCGCCCCGCCGAGCAGGCTGAGGCCTCCGGCTACGAGCACGGCCGACGGCAGCGCGCAGCCCGCGGCGACGACGCCGCAGCCGACGGCGCCCGCGGCGTAGCCGCCGCGGATCACCGGCATTCGGCCGACGCGATCCATCAGGCGACCTGCCGGCCCCACGGCGACTGCGCCCGAGGCGAGGAAGATCGCCGGGCCGAGCCCGAGGATCCCCTTGATGCCGGTCACGGCGACGAGCGTGAGCGAGCTCAGCGCTGCGGCGAGCTGGAACATGCCCGAGTTGCAGACGAGCCCGCCGGCGAGCAGGAATGCGTTCCGCCTGACGAGTGCTGCGGTCGAGACACTCACACGGCGAGCATATGCCGGAGCCCGTCGGCGAAGGCACGCGCGCCGCCGTGCGACGGATGGCGGACGTACGGCGCGTCGAGCACCGCCGCAGCGAGCCGCCCGACCGCGACGACGCGGCGTCCGTGCGTGAGCTCGTCGAGGAACGGGCGGGCCGCGCGCACTTCCGCGTTCGTCGGACGCCTGTTGGAGGTGGACGTCCCGGGATGAGTCGGCACCACGTTCCAGAGCAGCACGTCGGCGTCGACGCCGAGCTCGACGAGGACACGCTGCACGATCGTCGCGCTTGCCTCGGCGGGGCCGGTGCCGGTCAGCTGACGCTCCGACGTGAAGGGCACGCCGCTGATGCGCGCGCCGCGATAACCCGCCGCTTCGCCGACGAGGACGATCTCGGCCGACACGTGCGCCGCGAGGTACGTGCGGAGCCGATCCCTCCGCAGTTGCGAGTCCGTGTACTGATTGTGGGTCGAACCGACGCGTGCCCTTGCGAGCCGATCGACGATGTCCACGACGCGAGCCTACCGCGATGCCCTCGTGAGGAAGCCGCGCACGTTCCGCAAGGCAACCGGTGGCACAGTCGTGGAATGTGGTTTCTACGGCGCCTTGTACAACTCTTCCGACCTGATCAAGTCAGACCGGTCAGGCCGGTCAGACCGGTCAGACCGGTCAGACTCGCCGCATACAACACGTACGACGCGCGAAGCTTCCTCTCGCAGCTCGTCGCTCGGACCGCGGCGGGTGAAGAGATCGTGATCGCGCGCTCCGGTGTGCCGATCGCCAAGCTCGTCCCGTATGCCGGAGAGCCGCTTCGGCCGGGGCTCGTACGGACGCACGTGATTGTCATGCCCGGCGAGGGCGCGGACTAGGAGCGGAGCCGGTCAGGCGGGGACGGAGCGAGCGCGCCAGAGCTTGTTGAGCTCGTCTTGCGCGTAGAGCAGCTCCACCGGCAGCAGGTACAGCGCGACGAGATAGAGAACGAAGCCGAGGATCGGATTCACCTCGGTCGCAAGACCGGCCTGCCGTTGTGCCTGCTGGAGGCGCTCGAACGTGCGATACCAGGAGACGAACGGCGGCACGATGATCACCCAGCCGATCGTGATTGCGAGGATCGCGGTGACCGGGCTGACGTCGATCCCCGCCGCGTCCCGCAACTCCCGGTTGACCTTGTAGTACCAGACGACGTAGTAGATCCCGAGCGTCACGATCGCGAGCACGAAAACCGCGAACGGATTCCGGATCTTCACGTACGTCGTACCGACCTGGAACTCCTCGGCCATGTCGAGCCGACCTCACTCCCACTCGATCGTCGCGGGCGGCTTCGACGTCACGTCGAGCACCACGCGATTCACGCCGGGAATCTCGTTGACGATCCTGCCGGAGATCGTCTCGATCAGATCGTAGGGCAGCCGTGCCCAGTCAGCCGTCATCGCGTCGTCGCTCGTGACGGCGCGGATCACGATCGGGTAACCGTACGTCCGCTCGTCGCCCTGGACACCGACCGAGCGGATCGCGGGCAACACGACGAACGACTGCCACAGGGTGCGGTAGAGGCCGGCGCGCCGCACCTCCTCCTGGAGGATCGAGTCGGCGTCGCGCAGGATCTCGAGCCGCTCGGCGGTGACGTCGCCGATGATGCGAATCGCGAGCCCCGGTCCCGGGAACGGCTGGCGCCACACCATGCGCTCCGCCATCCCGAGCTCCTCGCCGACGCGGCGGACCTCGTCCTTGAACAGCAGGCGTAACGGCTCGACGAGCTTCATCTTCATGTCGTCCGGCAGGCCGCCGACGTTGTGGTGCGACTTGATCGTCGCGGCGACGCCGTCGGTTCCACCCGACTCGATCACATCGCTGTAGAGCGTTCCCTGCACGAGCCACTTGGCGTCGCCGAGCTTGCGCGCCTCCTCCTCGAAGACGCGAATGAACTCGCGGCCGATGATCTTGCGTTTCTGCTCGGGATCCGCGACGCCGGCGAGCAGGTCGAGGAAACGGTCCTGAGCCTGCACGTGCACGAGAGGCACGTGGTAGTGCTCGTCGAACGTCTCGACGACCTGCGCAGCCTCGTCCTTTCGCATCATCCCGTGATCGACGAAGACACAGGTGAGCTGGTCGCCGACCGCTTTGTAGACGAGGAGTGCGGCGACAGCCGAGTCGACGCCGCCGGAGAGCCCGCAGAGGACGCGTTCCGAGCCGACTTGCGCACGGATGCGCTCGACCTGTTCCTCGATCACTGCGGCGGGCGTCCAGGCGGGCGGCGCGTCGGCGATGTCGTAGAGGAAGTTCTTGAGCACCTGCATGCCGTGCGGCGTGTGCACCACCTCCGGATGGAACTGGACGCCGTACAGCTTCCGGTCGGGCGCTTCGAAGGCGCCGATCGGCGTCGAAGGCGATCCTGCGACGACGCGCGAGCCCTCGGGCGGCGCGACGACGGAGTCGCGGTGTGACATCCAGACCGTCTGCTCGGCCGGCGTGTCCTTGAGCAGGCGCGACTCCTCCGTGTGCAGCTCGGTCTTTCCGAACTCGGAGACACCGGTTCGATCGACCCGGCCGCCGAGCTCGAGCGCCATCAACTGCATGCCGTAGCAGATGCCGAGCGTCGGGATACCGAGCTCGAAGATGCGAGGGTCGACGTGCGGCGCATCGTCCGCGTACACCGACGCCGGGCCGCCGCTGAGGATCAGCGCGTACGGATTGCGCGCGCGCACGGCCTCGGGCGAGATCGTGTGGGCAACGAGCTCGGAGTAGACGCGACACTCGCGCACGCGGCGCGCGATCAACTGTGAGTACTGCCCGCCGAGATCGATGACGAGCACCGGCCGGTCCTCAGGGCTGTGCTTCGAGTCAGAGCTGGGGAACTGCAGGACCTGCGACGGCTCAGCGGCGATAGTTCGGCGCCTCTTTCGTGATCGTCACGTCGTGCGGATGCGACTCGCGCAGCCCGGCTCCTGTGATGCGTACGAAGCGCGCAGCCTTCATCTCGCCGATCGTCGCTGCGCCGCAGTACCCCATCGCCTGGCGCAGCCCTCCGATCAGCTGGTAGACGATCGGCCGCAACGGCCCCTTGTACGCGACCCGCCCCTCGATCCCTTCGGGAACGAGCTTGTCGACGTCCTCGACGTCGCCCTGGAAGTAGCGGTCCTTGGAGAACGAGCGCCCGCGCATCGCGCCGAGCGAGCCCATGCCGCGGTACTCCTTGAAGCGCTCACCCTTGACGAGGATGACTTCACCCGGCGCCTCCTCGGTACCGGCGAACAGCGAGCCGAGCATCACCGTGTCGGCGCCTGCGGCAATCGCCTTTGCGATATCCCCCGACGTCGTCATGCCGCCGTCGCCGATGAGCGGCACGCCTTCTGCGGCCGCCACGTCTGCGCAGTCGTAGATCGCAGTCACCTGCGGCACGCCGACGCCCGCGACGACGCGGGTGGTGCAGATCGAGTTGTGCACGATCGCGTTGTCGGCGATGAAGCTGTGCGTCTCGCAGTCGACCTCGATGTCATAGACGGGCACGACTACTCCGAGGTCGCGCTGCTCGAGCTGCTTGACGACCTGGTACTCGTCCAGATGACGCTTCGAGTGGGTGACGTTGAGCCGCGCGACATATGACTCGTTGCAGCGGTCGTCCGACGTTCCCTCGAGCCTGCCGGCGGTCGGAGCCTCTCGATGCATGTTCGGGAAGCTCCCCCAGAGCAGGAAGCAGAGAACACCGAATAGCTCGACGAGCTCGCGCGACGTGTTCTTGAAGCAGACGCGACCGTCGGACGCGTAGAAGCCGTCGCTGTCCACGAGCCCCTCATAGAGGCCGATGAGGTACGCGGGATTCCCACAGCGAAAACGCAGTGGCAGGTGCTTGTCGGTGCGCTTGCCGAAGGTCGCGAACACCCTCGCCCACTGCAGCGAGAACAGATAGACCCGAATCGTCCTCCCGCGCTTGATCGACGGCTTCACGCCTGTCACCCACTCAACGGCTTCGGCGAGCTTGTCCGCGATCTCATCCTCCGCCGGCCCGAAGCTCCACGCCACACGACCGATCTCGGAGCGGCCGTTCGTGTTGATGAACGCGTCACCGTCGCCGAGGAAGGCGCCGAACATGTAGCCGAGGACGTACGAGTCGTCGATCGCGCGGCGATATCGTTTGAGCCTTGACTCACGCTTCGCGAACTCAGCGAGATCGAATGACATGTGATCTGGCAACTCGAACTGCGCATGCCGCGGAAGCAGGAGTGTGTCGCCGCCGGACTCGCCGATCTCTTTCCAGCGAAGCTTCGACGTCCCTCGCTTCGTCGGTCTCTCGAGCACACCGACGTAGCCCCGCGCCGCGAGACTGACCGCGGAGACGGTTGCGAGCTCGCCGACCAGGTAGTTGTGGTCAGGCGTCACGACCGTCTCGACCGGTGAAGCCGTGTGTCGCACCGCGACGACCTCGCGCACCCCCGTGCACCACGCCTTCGCCACCGTGACGGGCTCACCGCGCATGTTGATGACGCGCTCGCCGGCGACGATCTTGTCGATGTCTTTGTACGTCGAGTCGGCCATCAGCACCCGCGTTCCTGCCTGGAAGCACCCAGGCCCGATGCCGACCTTCACGGCGTCGGCGCCTGCGTCGAGCAGCGCGCGCGTCGCTTCACCGGTTGCGACGTTGCCGGCGATCACGTCGACCTCGACAGAGCTCTTGATCTTGCGCACCATCTCGAGAACGCCCGAAGAGTGACCGTGCGCCGTATCGACGACGAGCACGTCCACACCTGCTGCGACAAGCGCCTGCGCGCGCTCGACTGCCTCGGGACCGACGCCGACCGCGGCGCCCACACGGAGCCGGCCGCGATCGTCCTTCGTGGCGTTCGGGTACTCGATCTTCTTCTGGATGTCCTTGACGGTGATGAGCCCGCACAACCGCCCGTCGCCGTCGACGACCGGAAGCTTCTCGATCTTGTTGCGGTGGAGGATCTCCTCCGCCTCCTCGAGCGTCGTCCCGACCGCCGCGGTCACGAGGTCGCGCGAGGTCATGAGCGCCGACACGGGTTGCTCGACGTCGGTCTCGAAGCGGAGGTCGCGATTCGTCAGGATGCCGACGAGAATTCCGCCCGCATCGGTGATCGGTACGCCGGACACCTTGTAGCGCGCCATCAGCCCGAGCGCATCGCGTACGAGCGCGCCGGGCGGCAGCGTCACCGGCTCCACGATCATCCCCGACTCGGAGCGCTTCACCTTGTCGACCTCCGCGGCCTGCGCCTCGATCGAGAGGTTCCGGTGGAGGACGCCGATGCCGCCCTCGCGCGCGAGCGCGATCGCCAGGCGCGCCTCGCTGACGGTGTCCATCGCCGCGGAGACGACGGGGATGCTGAGCTCCACCGAGCGCGTCAGGCGCGTCCGCGTCGACACGTCGTTCGGGAGCACGCGCGACTCGGCCGGGACGAGCAGGACGTCGTCGAAGGTCAGACCCTCCTTGGCGAACTTCCGGTCCAGGTCGAGCAAGCGCTGCAGCTCGTCTGGACGGAAATCAACGCTCAAGGGAAGTGGATGGTACCACCCGTCACGGACGACCCCGGCGCCCGAACACGCTCCTAACAGGAGCGGGCTACCGTGAGATCGATGGGCCTGCTCATCACCGCGATTGCCCTCGCTGCGTCGCTCGTCCACTCGCTGACCGTCCAGCCGACCCGGCAGCTCGCGGCCGGCGGCCAGGTTCCGCAAACGCTCCTGCCCAGCTCGTCCGGCACGATCCAAGCCTTCGCGCAGGACGGAACGTCGATCGCCTGGTTCTCGGCGAGCACGAAGAGCTGCAACGCCGTCTGGGTCCTCTCGCTCGCCAACGGCGCGCGGTCCCAGCTACCGGACGAGTCCGCCGCGGCGCGCAACGTGACGTGCCGCTGGGACGTTTCGCCTCCGGTGAACCTCGCGCTTGCGGGCCCGGACGCGCTCTGGACACTGAAGGACACGCAGGCGACGCTCCCGTTCGACTACGTCGTCGGCTCCGGCGTCGTCGACGACCGGGTGGAGCGACGCTTCCAAGAGGTCGCCCACGCGAAGAGCGGGATCGGGCTCTGGCTCGGCGGCATCGCCGGCGACAGCGTGGGCACCGGTGAGCCGAGTGTGAGCACGCTCGTCTACGCCACGGCCTCGGTTCAGTATGTCGACGAGATCGCCTGCCTCTCCGGCGGCTCGTGCAAGACACAGCTTTCGGGCGGCGGCGTGTACCGAGTCGTCGGGCGCCCGCCGGCGACGTTGATCCCGAACACGCAAGGCGCGGTGGCCGTGGCGGTGTCGGGATCAACGGTCGCCTACGTGCCGGCGGCCGCCACGGGCGAGCACGGGCGGCCGGTCGCCGCGCCAGACGTGCCGATCGAGATCGTGGACGCCGACACCGGCGCCCAGATCGCGCACGTCGCGCCCGCGGGCACTCCGGTCGCGATCGCCCTCGCACCGCATGTGCTCGTCACCCTCGAGCGGACGACGGCGGGGCTGAGGCTCGCGTGGTACTCGTACTCCACCACGGCGGGCACGCGCCTCGGCTCGATCGCGGTCAAGTCCACGACGGCGCCCGAGATCACCGCGAACGACCAGATCGCCGTGTTCCGGGTCGGCCGGTTCCTGCACGTGCTCACGCTGGCGACCGGCCACAGCCGGACCGTCGTCGAGACGGTCGGCCGGCCGGTCGGGGTGTCGCTCGAAGGCAGCAGGCTCGCGTGGGCCGAGAACATCCACGGGCGCGGGCGCATCCGCGCACTCTTCGTCAACGGACGCGGTTAGTGGTGGACAACTACGCGGAGACGGGCTTGAGCTCTTCGAGCTCCACGCCGCCCGCCAGACGGCTCGCCTCGCGTACGTCGAACCGCCCCGCGCCCAGTTCGAGGACGGACGCCGCCGCCGCGCCGACGCCGATGCGCAGGGCCTCGTCGAGCGAGCCGCCGTTGAAGCGCACGGCGAGGAATCCTGCAAGCAGCACATCGCCGGCGCCGACGGGTGCGATCGGATCGATGCGCGCCACGGACGCGCGAAAGCGTCGAACCTGACGGTCTTCGCGGAAGAGCCCGAAGCATGAGGTCTCCTGCGTGATCAGCACGTTGCGCGCGCCGAGGTCGGCGATCGCGTCAAGCGCCATCAAGAAGTCTTCCTCGTCGGAGAACTCCTGCCCGACGAGGCTCTCCGCCTCTCGCTGGTTCGGTGAGACGAGGAACGGCTCGGCCTCGACGCCGATCCGCAACGGCTCGCCTTCGCAGTCGAGGACGCACTGCACGCCGCGCCGGTTCAGGTCGCGAATCGCCTCGGCGTAGAAGTCGTCCTCGACATCGCGCGGCAGCGAGCCCGAGAAGACGACGAACGACGCGACGCGCGACAGGTAACGCAGCTTGTCGAGCAGCGTTTCGAGCTCTTCGGGCCGTACCGCCGGTCCCCACTCATAGATCTCGCTCAGCCGGCCGGCGGTCGGGTCGACAACCGCCATCGACGTGCGCGATTCGTCCGAGATGCGAACGAAGTCGTTGAGGATCGCTTCCGACGCGAGCTCCTCGATGATCCTGTCGCCCGCGCGCCCGCCGGCGAGTCCCGTCGCGATCACCGGCGCCTCGAGTTGCTTGAGCGCGCGCGCCACGTTGATGCCCTTCCCGCCTGCGGACGTCAGGCTCGCGCTCGCTCGATGACGATGCCCGAGCTGGAAGTTCGGCACGGTGAGCGTGCGATCGACTGCGGCGTTGAGGGTGACGGTGACGATCATGAGAAGAGCCCCAGGAGATGATGCCCTGTCCTGGTGGCGTACCACCGTAGCCGTCCGCCGAATCCTGGGCGGGGAACCGAGCGAGCCGCCAGCAGCGGCCTCGTTCCGAGCAGGGTGGGGCCGTCCCAGACCTCGATGCGCCCGAGCCGCCGGCCCCGCACCACGGGGAGCGATACCGCCGTCGGCGCGATCACGCGCT
>Ga0265318_10001980_pt1 | contig 11373 bp, 9 predicted proteins | sample 4821metaG_FD_192431 | JGI IMG/M metagenome (GOLD analysis project Ga0265318, IMG submission 192431) | Rhizosphere microbial communities from Carex aquatilis grown in University of Washington, Seatle, WA, United States - 4-8-21 metaG | ecosystem: Host-associated > Plants > Roots > Rhizosphere >... | reverse complement strand
CGCGCCTTCCGGAGAAGTTCACTAACCCCCTCCGTGCGCCGCGAAAATCGAGTTTTTCTCATCGGATGGTTGAGAGACGCGTTCCAAGAGCCCGCTGGCGGCAGGCGCGAACGATTGCTGCGCTGGGATGTGTCTTGTAAAGTAGACTGAGTTTTGCTACATAGTCTTCCTAGGTCGTCGGTGTTTTCTGAAAGTCACCCGTGAAGGTCACTCCACTCCTATCGCCCGCCCCGCGCTTCGACGCGGATGGCTGTACCAAGTCCTATCGACAGTGGAGGCTCGACTATGGCAGTAGCAGCGATCGCCCAACCGCGTCCCAGTCGCCAGAGGGAACGCACGATGACCGTGAATTTGCCGACGAACTTGCTCCGGAGCTTCGTCGCGATCGTGGACGCCGGCTCGATGCTGAGCGCAACCGGGCAAGTGTTTGTCACCCAGTCGGCGCTCAGCCTTCAGATCCGGCGGTTAGAGGAGCTCGTCAACCAGACGCTCTTTAAGCGCGAGGGGCGCCGGCTGGCCCTTACGCCGGCGGGTGAGCTCCTGCTCACGTTTGCGCGACGTCTTCTCGACATGCACGACGAGGCCGTTCTGGCTGTGAGCTCGCAAGACGTGGCGGGCCCCGTGCGCGTCGGCATGGTACAGGACTTCGCGGACACGCTTCTCGCCGGAGCACTGAAGAGCTTCGCGGAGCGGTATCCGAATACGCGGGTGTTCGCACGTGTGGCAGGCACGGCGGAACTCCTGATGATGCTGGACCGGCATCAGCTCGACGTCGCAGTGGGGTTCGACTCTGCCGAAGTGCAACGTGCGATCCGTACGGCACCGATGACGTGGTACGGCGACCCCGATTTGGCGCAGCAAGACGTCGTGCCACTCGCGGTGCTCGAGAAGCCATGCCGTTTCCGGGAGGCTGCCATCGCGAGCCTCGAGGCAGCCGGAGTGCGCTATCGAATCTCTGTGGAAACGCCGAATCTGTCGACGTTGCGCGCCGCCGTGCAGGCACGCCTGGGCATCGCCTGTCGCACGCATCTGTTTCCTGGAAACCTCGCTGCGGTGCCCCCCAGCCTGTTGCCGCCGCTCCCCGCCGTCGCGTGCATCGTGGCCAAGGCGGCCGATCTCGATGCGCGATGCATTCGCCTGGAGGAGCTCATCGTCGAGGCGGTGCGCACGTTGTGACCTTCGATCGCGGTGCTTCGGCTCGGAATATGAGAGTAGCTCAATATCCGAGCGAACATTTCTCGTTAGTCAAACGCAATAGCCAGGGCTACTAAGCCACTCCACCGTTCGATCACGGCACACGCCTCGCTCGCGAGTGGAGAGCCATGACAGAGCCTTCCCGTCCTTCCGTCGATTTGGATCCGTTGCGGATCTTCGTCGGACGTCTTTCTGCCCTCGTCGAGTCGACGCGGGACGAGAACGTCATTTTGGACAAGGGAAGCGCTTTGCTAGGTGAGCTGATTCGTGGTGACCGGTGGCTGCCGAACGAATATGCGGCGGCAGACCCTACCAAGTATCGCCAGTACCTGCTCCACTGCGATAGCCGAGAGCGCTTCTCCGTGGTGAGTTTCGTCTGGGGGCCGGGACAGGCGACTCCGATTCACGACCACAAAGTATGGGGTCTGGTGGGTGTCCTCCGCGGGGCCGAACGGGACGAGCGCTTCTCGCGCGCGCCGACTGGTGCACTCGTGTCGAATGGTGCCCCGACGCGGCTTGAGCCAGGGATGGTCAGCCCGGTTTCACCTCGAATCGGAGACATCCATCGGGTCTCCAACGCGTTCGACGACCGCTCGTCGGTTAGCATTCACGTGTACGGGGCGAACATCGGCGCGGTGGAGCGCTCCACATTCGACAGCGAGGGGTACGCGCGGACGTTCGTATCCGGTTACTCGAACCGCACGCTTCCAAATCTCTGGGATCGATCGGAGGGGCGCTCGTGACGGGGGCCATCTCCGCGCGCGCGGTGCGGGCGTCCCTTGTGGCGCGTCGGGAACTTGCTCTTGTCGACTTGCGCGATGAAGCCCAGTTCGCGACGGGCCACCCCCTGTTCGCCGCCGACCTTCCGGTACCCCGTGTGGAGATCGAGGCACCCACGCGCATTCCACGGCGCGACACGCTCGTCGTGCTCTATGATGACGCCGGGAGAGAGGGCGCTGCGGCCATCGCCCTCGAGCGCCTGGGGTATTCGCAAGTCCGGATCCTCGACGGTGGGCTCGCGGCCTGGGTCCGTGAGGGATACGAGCTTTTCCGCGACGTCAACTCGTACAGCAAGGCGTTTGGAGAGCTGGTCGAGGCGCGGCGGCAGACGCCTTCGATTGGCCCCGAGGAACTCTCGGGACTCATTGATTCGGGCGCGGACATTGCGCTCGTCGACGTTCGCCGGCCCGACGAATACCGGACGATGTCGATCCGCACGAGCCGCAACGTACCCGGTGGGGAGCTCGTGCTCCGTGCAAGATCGTTGGCCCCGCGATCGGAGACGCTTGTCGTCGTGCACTGCGCCGGCCGGACGCGGAGCATCATCGGCACGCAGTCTTTGGTCAATGCGGGCATCCCGAACCGGGTGACGGCGCTCCGTAACGGGACCATCGGCTGGGTGCTCGCGCACCAGACACTCGCCGGGGGCACTGCCCCTCCCGTTGCGCTTCCGTCCGCCGACGCCGTCGCCGAGGCACGAGGTCGAGCGCGGGAGGTCGCGTACCGCGCAGGAGTGTTGCGCCTGGACGCGACGGAATTCGAGACGCTAAGCAACGACTCTACCCGCACCCTGTACACGTTCGACGTGCGGTCGGCGGAGGAATACGCCGTCGGGCACCTGCCTGGCTTCCGTCACGCGCCGGGAGGTCAGCTCGTGCAGGAGATCGACTCCTTCGCCCCGGTCCGGGGCGCGAGGATCGTGCTCACCGATACCCTCGGAGCGCGCGCCGACATGACCGCCTCGTGGCTGGCGCAAATGGGCTGGGACGCATACGTCCTCGAAGGGGAGATCGCCGGCTCATTGGAGACGGACGTTCCTCCCTCGCTACCGCCGCGCGCGATACAGGGCCGCTACCGGCGGCCCTACGAAGGCACGGACCAGGCCGAGGCCGCGATGCGCGGGTACCTGGACTGGGAGCACGGCCTCGTCGCGCAGCTCGCGCGGGACCGGACCCACGGTTTTTTCGTGATCTGACACTGAACGAGGGCTCCATGAGCGTGAAATTTATCGGATACATCGGCTTCAACAACACGTCGGAGATCCACGAGCAACACGGTCGAGAACTCGATTTGGCCTATGTGGACGCCGCAGCAGCGGCGCAGGAGGGATGGGGTTTCGACCGGGTGCTCATTCCGTTCGGCTCGTCGAGCCCGGAAAGTCAGGCCGTCGCGGCCTACGCAGCCGCGCGGACGACGCGCCTCGGTTTTTTGGTCGCCCATCGACCCGGGTTCACGCAGCCCACTCTCGCGGCCCGGCAACTCGCTACGCTCGATCAGCTCAGCGGCGGACGAGTGGCGGTTCACATCATCACGGGGGGCGCCGACGACGAGATGGCGCGTGACGGAGACGTCTCGACGAAGAACGAGCGGTACGCCCGCACCGACGAGTACCTTTCGGTGCTCCGGCGGCAGTGGACAGCCACGACCCCGTTCGACCACACGGGCCGCTTCTACAAGGTCACGCAAGCGTTCAGCGACGTGAAGCCCCGACGTCTGCCCGTCTTCTTTGGGGGGTCATCGGACGAGGCCATCGAGGTGGCCGGCAAACACGCCGATGTATACGCCTTCTGGGGCGAAGCGCAGGCTCAATCCCGTCAGATCGTCGAGCGGATCCGGACTGCTGCAGCCAAGAACGGCAGGCACGTGTCCTTCAGCATGTCGCTGCGGCCCATCATCGCCGGGACCGAAGAGGCGGCGTGGCGCCGCGCCGACGAGATCGTCGAACGCGTGCGGACCCTCCGAGAACGCGAGGGTCTACCGACGATCGGACACGCGCCTCCCAACGTCGGATCGCAGCGACTCTTGCAGACCGCGGCCCTCGGTTACCGGGTCGACAAGCGGCTCTGGACTGGATTGGCGGGCGTCGGCGGTGCCCGCGGTAACTCCACTGGACTCGTCGGGACGCCCGAGCAGGTCGCCGACGCGCTGCTCGACTATTACGACTTCGGCATCGATCACTTCCTGATTCGCGGCTTTGAGCCGCTCGAGGACGCAATCACCTTTGGACGCGATCTCCTGCCGCTCGTGCGCGAGCGGGTAGCTGCCCGCGAACAGTTCCGGACAGCGGTTTGAGCAGCCCCACCCATTTCGTTCGAGGGTCCACATGAGCCAGCCCCAGAAAGAATCCCTGCACCAGATCTTTCGCGACTTGCACGCAGAGCGCGTCAAAACGATGGATCCCGCAGTGCTCAAGATCAACATCGACCAGCGCCGCTCGCTCGTGGATACGGCCGACCGCTCGCGCTTCGTGAAGCCGGGTGATGTCGTTGCTCCGTTCGCTCTGCCCGAAGTCGACGGCCGAGTACTCAAGCTCGAAGAGCTCGTGAAGCACGGACCGGCGGTGTTGATTTTCTTTCGCTTCGAGGGCTGCCCTGCGTGCAACCTCGCGCTCCCCTACTACCACCGGAACCTGTATCCGGGCTTGGTTCAACAGGGCGCGACGCTGGTGGCGATCAGCCCGCAGGTGCCTGAAAAGCTCGTTGCCATCAAGCGACGACACGACCTCCCGTTCGCCGTCGCGTCGGACTTGGGAAACGAGCTGGCGCGCTCGTTCGGCATCCTTTACACGTTCGACGAGGCGTCGAAGCGCGCCGCCACCGCGAACAATCGACCGATCGGCGAGGTGACGGGGACGGGGACGTGGGAGCTGCCGATGCCGACGGCGGTCGTCCTCGACACCCACCGGGTGGTTCGCTTTGCAGACGTGCACCCCGACTGGCTTGTACGTACCGAAGCGGACGAGATTCTCGCCGCCGTGGCCTCGCTGGCCCCAATCGTCCGGCGAACACTCGACAGCAACAGCGCGCGCCTGACCTAGCTATCGCCGACGGGGGCTACCCGTCGGCATGGAACGATGCCCGACCCGCCAAAGGAGACTACGACGATGACTGTAGCCACCCAAATCAATGCCCATGCGCCGAACGACTTTCACGTTCGACCTCTCGAGCCCACGATCGGCGCCGAGATCTCCGGGGTCGATCTCCGGCGCCCCTTTTCGGACGAGGTGCGCGACGGGATCAAGGCGTCGCTTCTGCAATACAAGGTCATCTTCTTTCGTGATCAGGACCTGACCGGCGATCAGCATTCCCACTTCGCCGCTCGGTTCGGGCGTCTGTACACGCACCCCACGGCCACCCACGATTCGAAGGTGACGCACATCCACAAGATCGCGGCGGAAGACTTCGCCAAGTACGAGCGCGTCCAGGATCCCACCACCATCGCGGCCGGCTACCACACGGACACGAGCTGGAGGCTCGTGCCTACGTGGGGCGCTGTCTTGCGTGCTGTGCACCTCCCCCCGGTCGGCGGCGACACAATCTGGGTCGACGCGGGAGCGGCCTACGAAGGGCTCCCGGAGGGAATCAAGACGCGCCTCGAGGGTCTTTTCGTGACGCACGACTTCCGAGCAGAGCTCAAGCGCTTGGGGCACGACTACCCGATCGTGGCTCACCCGATCGTGCGTACGCACAGGGAGACAGGCAAGAAGATTCTCTGGGTCAACTTCACCCAGCGGCCCCACATCATTGGACTCGACGTTGCCGACGGGCGCGAGCTGCTCACCATCATCCGCGACCAGTACTCAAAGCCCGAGTACCAGGTACGCTTCTCGTGGCGCCCGCATTCGATCGCATTCTGGGACAACCGCGCTGCCGTGCATTACGCCGTCCGGAACTACGGTGACTTCCCGCGAGTTCTGGACCGAATCCTCATCGCGGACGAACCCCTCTACGCCGACCTATGAACGCGCGACGGCGTGCCATCCTCTCATCGGCCGCGGTGGCCGTGCTCGCCTGCGGCGCCTTGCATTGCAGCAAGACGGACCGAGAAGCCTCGGCCGCGAGCCGCATCCGAACCGGGGGCGCGCCGGCGCCAGGGGGAGAGCTCGTCTTCGGCTTCGATGGGGCGGCGATCACCGAGTTCAACCTCGACCCGGAGAAGTCGGCGTTCGCGCCACATCACCGGGTGATGCGGTCGATCGTGGACAGCCTGGTCGCGGCGCTGCCCGGGCACCAGTTTGGGCCATGGCTCGCGAAGAGTTGGGAGGTTTCGCCCGACGGACGCGCCTATACGTTTCACCTGCGCGACGACGTCGCGTTCCACGACGGAACGAAGTTCGACGCCGAAGCCGTGAAGTTCAACATCGATCGGGTGAACGACCCGAAGAATGCTCTCTACGCGCTTTCGGACATCGGCCCTTGTTCCGGGGTCACCGTGGTCGATCCGTATACGGTGCGTATCAACTTTTCGGCGCCCTACTCTGCGTTTCTCGCGAACCTCGCGAAGTCGAGTCTCGGCATCGTGTCCCCCACGGCGGTTCGCAAGTACGGAGACGATTTCCCTCACCATCCCGTGGGCACCGGGCCCTTCCGTTTTCGCTCTCTCGAGCCCGCCGTCGAAATCGCGCTCGAGCGAAACCCCGACTACAAGTGGCCACCCGCGGGGGCGACGCACGCCGGAGCCGCATGGCTCGAACGACTCACGTTCAAGAACGTGCCCGAGGAGGCGACGCGGGTCGCCGTCTTGCTGAACGGACAGGCGAACGCCATCGATCTCGTTCCGCCGCAGAACCTCGTGCAGTTTCGAAGCTCGCCGGAGTACGCGCTGGTCGAAGGCGAGCTCTTGAACCATAACTACTCGCTCTACCTGAACGTGAAGCGTCCGCCCTGGGATGACGAACGGGTACGAGCTGCGTTCCGCGATTCGCTGGATCTCGACGCCGCGGTGAAGACCGTCTACCTCGGTACCCTCGAAAGGGCTTGGTCGCCCCTATCCCCGTCGATCTTCGGGTACGACAAAACACTCGAGCACTCCTGGCACGCCGACCGCGAAAGGGCTGGCCGCTCGCTCGAAGAGATCGGCTGGAAAAAGGGACCGGACGGAATCCGGGTCAAGGATGGGAAGTCCTTGACCGTGGTGTTCGTGGACACCCAGGGCAACCGAGAGAAGCGGTTGGACCTCATGACGGTCCTGCGCAAGCAGCTTCGGGACACGGGCTTTGACCTGAAGCTCGACTCCCAGCCGTCCAGTGCTTATCTCGGCAAAGTCGGCGCCGGAGAGTATGACCTCGTGGCGGGGAGATTGTTCGCGCCCGATCCCGACGTCCTCCGGCGCATCTACTCCCACAAGCTCAAGACCGCGTTCGGTGTTTCGAAGGTCGAAGACTCGGTGCTCGAGGCGCTCCTTGACGCCGGCTCCGAAGAGAGCGACCCGGGAACGCGGGCGGCGATCTATGCCAAGGTGCAGCACATCGTCGTGGAAAAGGTCTACGCGATTCCCACCTACGTTCTGAAATACAACGTTGCGACGAGTCAGAGCGTCCGGAACGTGGCAATCGACGTCAACGGCTTTCCAGTTTTCTACGACACTTGGATCGCTCAATGACCCGACGCATCCTCGAACGGCTTGCAGCGTCCGTTGCTGTGGTTTTCGGAGCGAGCACGCTCATCTTTCTGATCCTCAACTGGCTGCCGGGCGATACGGCGGCGCTGATCGCGGGAGAGGGTGCGACGGAAGAAACTCTCGTTCGCATTCGCGCACAGCTCGGCCTAAACCAGCCCCTCGGCCACCAATACTGGGAATACATGACCGGCTTGCTTCACGGCGATCTCGGGCGATCGTACGCGACCCGGGCTCCGGTGCTGCAGGAGCTGGCGGCCCAGTTTCCGTCGACCGCTTCCCTCGCCGTCGCCGCGGCGTCCGTCGCCATCGTCGTAGGGGTGCCTCTCGGCGTTGCGGCCGCGGCAAACCGCGGACGTGTGCTCGACCACATCATCCAGGTCGTGGGCCTCGCACTGAACTCCATCCCCACATTCTGGTTGGGGTTGCTCGCCATCCTGCTCTTCTCGGTGCATCTGCGCTGGTTGCCGATCCTCGGTGGTCGGGGAGTCCTTGCGTCCGTTCTGCCCGCGGGGTGCTTGGGTCTGGCGATGTCGATCCCGGTCCAGCGGCTGGTTCGGTCGGGGATCCTCGAAGCGCTGCAAGAACCCTACATCACGACCCTTCGCGCCAAGGGCCTTCGCGCCACCCGCATTTTTGGCGTTCACGTTCTTCGAAACGTTGCGATCTCGACCATCACACTCGTCGGCGTCTTGGTCGGCGAGCTCTTCTCCGGCCTCGTCGTCGTCGAAACGCTTTTTGCGCGCCCCGGTCTCGGGCGGCTCGCCGTCTACGCAGTCGGCAACAAAGACATCCCGCTGGTTCAGGGCGCCATCCTGGTGACGTCGGTGACGTATGTCGTCGTCAATCTTCTCGTGGATCTGTCCTACGCGTGGATCGATCCGCGCGTGCGACTCGCTTCGAACGGTGACGCATGAACTCCTCGTTTGAGCGGGCCGCGGCGGCGGCCGATCCCGAGACGGCGCTTGCGGTCGCAGCGAACGTCACCGCCGCGGCGGACCTCGATAAGTACGCCGAAGTCGATGCGCGTCCCGCTGTCGCTGCGCCCGCGATCGAGCGCGTCGTCCGAGGACCGTGGCGCGGCGCGGCGCGGCTCCAAACCTGTATCACCGCGGCTTCCCTCGCCGTCGTCGGGGCATTGGTCGTCTGCGCGCTGTTTCCGGAAGCGATTGCCCCGTACCCCGCCGGAGAGATGTAGGCGTCCTCGATCCTCGTGCCTCCCTTCTCTGTGCCTCACCCGCTGGGCACCGACCAGTTCGGACGCGACGTCCTGTCGCTGATCGTGTTCGGTGCACGGAGGTCTCTCCTGGTCGCACTGCTCTCCGCAGCGGCCTCTATGGCGACGGGCGTGTTTGTTGGGCTGACGGCCGGATACGCCGGCGGGCTGCTCGACACGATTGCGATGCGCCTCGTCGACGTGTGGATGGCCGTCCCCGCGGTGCTGCTGAGCATCGCCGTCTGCGCGGCCCTCGGCCCCAGCCTACCTACGCTCATCCTCTCAGTGAGCGCCGCGCTCGCGCCAAGGTATGCAAGGTTGCTCCGCGGTCACGCACTTTCGTTGCGCACCCGAGGGTTCGTCGAGGCCGCCCGCGTGAGCGGATCGTCCCATACCGCCGTGGTGGTCAAACACGTCTTGCCGCACTGCACCGGTCCGATCCTGGTCCTCGGAACCATCGGTACTGGCTGGGCCATCCTAATCGGTTCGGCACTGAGCTTCCTCGGCTTCGGCGTCGAAGGCGATCGACCCGACTGGGCGTACCTTATCGCGCAGGGTCGTAGCTACCTCGCGATGGCATGGTGGACGGTCACCTTCCCTGGACTCGCCATCAGCGCGTTCGTTGTCGCCACGAACCTACTCGGCGATTCGCTGCGCAGGAGCCTCGATCCCCGTGGCGCGGGTCGATGATAGTCCGATGGCCCTGAGTTTGCTCCGAACGGTCGAGGCGGAAGGCACGCGCCCGGCTCCAGTCGTTCACGCCCCGCTCCTCCGGGTCGAGCGGCTCTCGGTGTCTTTCGGGACCGACGCCGCTCCACTCCAAGCCGTCGACGATGCAAGCTTCTCTGTGGATCGCGGCGAGACTGTCTGCCTGGTCGGAGAGTCAGGTAGCGGCAAGACGGCGATCGCGCTGTCGGTCATGAGGCTGGAGACGAACAAGGGGGCGCGCATCGTCGGTGGAGACATCGTGTTCGACGGCAAGAGCCTTGTCCGATCGACGAACGCCACGCTCGAGGATCTGCGTGGCCGTCGCATCGGCATGATCTTTCAGGAGCCGATGACGGCGCTCGACCCCGTCTTCACCATCGGGGACCAGATCGTCGAAACGGTGCGCCGCCACGAGCGCGTGTCGATCGCGGCGGCTCGTGCGCGCGCCCTCAATCTCCTCGCGCAGGTCCACATTCCCGATCCCGAGCTGCGACTGCGGCAAATTCCTCAGCAGCTCTCGGGGGGCATGAGGCAGCGCGCCCTCATCGCGATGGCCCTGGCGTGCAACCCGGACCTCCTCATCGCCGACGAGCCCACCACGGCGCTCGACGTGACCACCCAAGCACAAATCCTGGCGCTGCTGCGCGAGCTGCAGCGCCGGTACGGGCTGGCGATCCTCCTCATCACACACGATCTCGGCATCGCCGCGGAGATAGCCGACCGCGTGGTCGTCATGTACGCAGGTCGGGTCGCGGAGCAAGCCCCCGTCCGGGAGATCTTCGGACGACCATGGCATCCCTACACGCGCGGACTGCTCCGGTCGGCCGTGCCCGGCGGGGGGAATCGTTCCAGGCTTGTCCCCATCCCCGGCGTCATCCCGAGGCTGGGTGAATTGCCATCCGGCTGCCGGTTCCACCCGCGTTGCACCGCGGCCAGTTCGCGCTGCGAAGTCGAGTCGCCGCCGGCACGGCTCGAGGGTGCGCGAGAGGTCTCGTGCTGGCACCCCGTCGACGGCGCGGCGGCCGGCATATCGTTGCCGCGTTCAGCCGCGCGCCCCCCAGTGGCGGCCGAACCCCTCGTGGAGATCGAGCATCTTGCGAAGGAGTACTGGTCTGGACCCCGATGGCTCGCTCCGCGCACCCGCGTCCGAGCGGTCGCCGGCGTATCGCTCACCATCCACCGTGGCGAAACGTTCGGCCTGGTCGGAGAGTCCGGATGCGGCAAGACGACCATCGGCCGCATGCTGATGCAGCTAGAACGCCCTACGTCGGGCGTCATCCGGTTCGAAGGCGCGCCCCTCGACTCGGGTACCCGCGGCGAGCGAGCGCGCCGCCGCCGGGAGATGCAGATGGTCTTTCAGGATCCGTCCGGGTCCATGGACCCTCGCTGGACCGTCGAGCGCGTGATCGCCGAACCCCTCGTCGCCCACGGCGCGGTCGACCGGAGCGCGTTGCCCGCGCGCGTGGAAGAGCTCCTCGTCGATGTCGGTCTGGACCCGCGGTTGCGCAGCCGCCTAGCGTACGATCTCTCCGGCGGGCAACAGCAGCGCGTCGCGATCGCGCGCGCAATCGCGCTTCAACCCAAGTTCGTCGTCGCAGACGAAGCGGTGTCGGCCCTCGACGTCTCCATTCAGGCGCAGATCCTCAACCTGCTCGACGAGCTGCGGACCCGCCTTCGGCTCACGTGCTTGTTCATTGGGCATGGCTTGCAGGTCGTTCGCTATCTGTCCGACCGGATCGGCGTCATGTATCTGGGCCACCTGGTGGAGGTCGGGCCCGCGGACGAAGTCCTCCGACGACCGGCCCATCATTTCACCTACGCGCTGGTCTCGTCGGCGCCCGTGGCCGATCCGGGCGCCC
>Ga0265318_10001978_pt1 | contig 11383 bp, 9 predicted proteins | sample 4821metaG_FD_192431 | JGI IMG/M metagenome (GOLD analysis project Ga0265318, IMG submission 192431) | Rhizosphere microbial communities from Carex aquatilis grown in University of Washington, Seatle, WA, United States - 4-8-21 metaG | ecosystem: Host-associated > Plants > Roots > Rhizosphere >... | reverse complement strand
TGACTTGCGTTGGTACAAATTGTTTCTTTTGCAAATTTGCATTTGCAGTTTCCAATTCTTCAGTATGATTCAATGAAATAAATGCGTCTTGGACATATGATGTTCTCAAGTGATGTGTATATATTGTAGCAAATCCATCAACTCGATTCGCAATCACATTCCAATTTTGCAATTTACCATGGACATATCTAAATGACAAGTTAAGTTTCTCGAGCATTAAATTAGCTTGGCCCAGATTGCGATGGGTATGTGCAAATGCATGGTCAATTTGATAATCTTTCGCATCAGTATGTCTTAGCTTATATTCTTCAGCAAATTTTTGTTTTCCAACTGAAACTAATTCTTGCAAATTTTCAGGAACATAAGCTCTGCCTGCAGAAACGGAAATATGAAGCCTTTCAAAGTCATTTAGTGGGTGCCAGCCATATGTTTCAAATTTCTCTTTTATTTGATCGTATTGACCCTCAGTTGTTGGTGTCGCACGACCCCATGAAACACGCGCCATTACAAATCCTAAATCAATAGCATTTCTTACTCGGTCATGTTCACTTTTAGGTTTAATGTTTGTAATAAGTGGAACTGAGAAATCCTCACGTCTGCCGACAATGAGGCCCGGTTCAGTTGCGTGTCCAAAAACATCGTAAACCGCAATTGGTGGAGCTTTTTGTTTACCAAAAATACTTTCAATGGTGCTAATCGACGAGTGTACTACCTGAGGTGCTTTAACTTCTGCAAGAAATCCTTCAGCTGTCAAATCGAATTGCCATGGTTCTTGCTTCTGCAAATACCCGAGATAATTTTCGTCTCCTACAATTCTTAATGCGAGATTCATTTGTATTTACTGGACAAGAGATACACTCTAATAAATGTTATGTTTTTATACGTTAGAACAAGCTTTTCTATATAATTATAGCTTGAACAATTTTTATTTTGACTTTAATACTCCGTTATCTTTATTAACCGCACAGAAATAATCACCATATGGTCTTGTTCTTCAACCTCTCAGAGCTCATAGACATTATTCTTATGACTTTTGCTGTTGGATTCATATTCAAAGATATTATTCCAAAAAACGTTTTGCATCAAATGAATTCTAGACAAGTTGCAGTTGCGTACGATCCAATTGAATATTATCAAAATCGTACAACTGGAATTACAAAATATCTCGGAACGTGGCAAGAATGGAAATGGGCAATGATATCTGTTGCACCAGGAATAATTCTGCACGAGTTTGGGCATAAATTTGTCGCACTAGGATTTGGTTTGCACGCAACATTTACAGCAGATTATACTTTTCTTGCACTTGGCATAATTCTCAAACTCGTTAACTTCCCATTCCTTCTAATTGTTCCAGCGTATATTGCAATTTCTGGCGCTCCGACATATTTACAATCAGCACTTATTTCATTCGCCGGACCAGCAGTCAACGGATTAATTTGGTTAATTTGCAAATACGCAATAAATCCAAAAAAACTCAGTCGAAACGGGCAAATAGTATTAATGGTCACGCAAAAACTCAACGGATTTATGTTCATCTTCAATATGTTACCAATCCCTGGATTCGACGGATTACAAGTATATCTCAATCTATTCCATATTTTCTTTTGATTATATTTTGAATATAATGTGACTATATACTTTTTTAAGAGGGAAACTTTCTTTTATCCATCCCTATTAGAAAATGGTATTCAATTAGAAAATGACATTGACTACAAAATCTGTGCAAGAAGCAGATATGCCTGAGGCAAAAGAAAAATTAGACAAACTTCTCTGTCCCCTCGTAAAAAAGTGGTTTTTCAGTCAGTTTGAATCATATTCGCAATCCCAATTAAGCGCTGTCGAATTAATTCACAGCAGAATCAATACATTAGTCAGCGCACCAACCGGCTCTACAAAAACTCTGACAGCCTTTCTCTCAATTCTCAACGAATTAGTTCAGCTTGCACAAAAAAAGCAACTCGAAGAAAAAGTTTATGCGATTTATATTTCTCCGCTAAAAGCGCTGAACTATGATATTGAATATAACTTGCAAAAACCACTCGAGCAAATAAACACTCTCTCTGATAATCTATTAGACATAAAAGTAATGGCGAGAACTGGCGACACGACGCCATACCAGAGATCAAAAATGTTGCAGCATCCGCCGCATATTTTAGTTACAACGCCTGAAAGTTTAGCAATTCTTCTCGCGTCAGAAAAGTTTAGAAAACATCTCAAAGATACAAATTGGGTAATTGTTGATGAAATCCACGCGATTGCTGACAATAAGCGCGGAACTCTCCTCTCACTACATCTCGAACAACTTCAACAACTCTCGCCAGGAATTTGCCGAGTTGGTCTTTCTGCAACTGCTGCGCCACTTGACGAAATTGCACAATTCCTCGTCGGTGTTGGTAACAAAGAATCGCCGCGCGATTGCACAATTGTAAAAATAGAAAACAACAAACAGCTAGATCTCAAAGTTATTTGTCCCGTTGATAATTTAATCGAAACAGGTTGGAATGAAATCAGCAAAGCACAACTCGATTTAATCCACACTCATATTCAATCCCACAAATCAACGCTCGTTTTCACAAACACGAGAGCAGCAACGGAGCGAATTGTTTTTGCACTCAAAGACGCATATCCAAATTCTTATTACGAAATAAATGAAGAGCCGCCATTCGAGCGAAGTCAATTAATCGGCGCGCATCACGGCTCACTCTCGCCCGTCCATCGCAAAGATATGGAAACAAAATTGCGAAATGGAAAAATGAAATGTATTGTTTGTTCCACGAGTCTTGAGCTTGGAATTGATATTGGTTACGTAGACCTCGTCCTGCTTCTCGGCTCGCCAAAAGGCGTCAGTCGCTTGCTCCAGCGAGTCGGACGTTCAGGACACAAACTTCACGCAACGCCAAAAGGAAGAATAATCACGACGGACCGCGACGAAATGCTTGAGAGTTTAGTTCTCGTTGATCTTGCGAAGCGCGGAATAATTGACGCAATAACAATTCCAACAAATTGCCTCGACGTTCTTTGTCAATTCATTATTGGAATGAGTATACATTGTATTTACACGCAAGATCAACTCTTTGAAATTGTAAAAACAGCGTATCCATTTCACACACTTGCGAGAAAACAATTCGACAAATGTATTGACTATCTCTCGACGGATTATGACCAGCTAATCAAAATGCGTGCATATCCAAAAATTTCCGTCACATCGGGAATTGTTTGTATGCAAAGTAAAACTGTTAAAGAAATTTATCTGACAAACGCTGGGACGATTTCTGATAGTGGAGACATCGCAGTCAAACGCGGACAACAATATTTGGGTTCTATCGACGAAGGGTTTATGGAACTTCTAAAACCTGGAGATATTTTTGTTCTCGGCGGTGAAACATACAAATTTGTTAGAATGATTGGTATGACTGCGCAAGTCGTTGACGCATATGGACGCTCACCAACAGTTCCGCGATGGAAAAGTCAAGCGCTCTCTTTGTCTGGCGATGCAGCAAAAGCAGTTAACAACGCACGAAACGAATTATTGCAACTTGTTTCAAAATCAAAGAATGATGCAGACATCGAAAAGATTGCAAAAGAACGTGCAACATATTTTGGTTGCGATTACAACGTCGCATTACAAATTTGCAATTACGTTGATTTGCAACACCGCTTTGTTGGTGACATAACGCCAAAGCAAATTCTCGTCGAATATTTCAACGACGGACCAATTCATATGACTCTTGTTCATACGTTAGCAGGACGTCGCACAAACGAGTCGCTCGCACAACTTTTTGGATTTGGCGCACGCCGACTTCACAAAAAAGAATTTCAATACATTATTACAGATACAGGCTTTGCACTTGTCGGTGAGAAAATGGTTGACCTCACATCTATTATGAAAGGAATAGGTGCTGGTAAAACTCGAGAAATTTTATCAATTGCTCTTGATCAGAGCGAACTTGTCAAACGAAGATTCCGCGCCTGCGCAGTTCGAGGATTTTTAATTCTGCGAAGATTTCGTGGGCACGAGAAGCGCGTCGGCAAGCAACAATTCAATTCAACGATTTTATTTTCAACGGTACGCTCAATTGACTCAGATTTTATTCTTGTAAACGAAGCGAAGCGCGAAGCACTAGACGACGTAACTGACACAAATCGTGCACAAAAAATAATTGATTCGATAATAAAAGGCGACTTGTCGTTTTCATTCAAGACACTTGGCGCACCGTCGCCGTTTGGAATTAATATTGCAAGCGCGCAATTTTCTGACGTACTCTCGCCAAGCGAGCGTCACGCGTATGCGCGAAATTTAGAAAATATGATTTCTGCGCTCGTTGAGCAGAAACCGCTTGCTGGCAGAGACAGAAATAAAGCAATTCAAACTAATTCCAAAGTTAAAGAAATTAACGCGACGATTAACACATCATTTAGTTACAAAGATTATTGGAAAAAAGAAAACGATTCGACTCGAGATCAAAAAGACATCGACGAAGAAACTGAGAGAGTTAACGAGTTTCAAAAACAGAAAAATTCAAACAGTCTCGCCGTTCAGCTAAAAAAAGTCGCACAAAAAATAAATCTCGATTCCCAACTGCACTACGAACTCTCGCGTTTAATCGATGGAGAATCTGGCGCATATTCTCCACAGTTTGCCGTATGGCTCAAAGGAATGTTCAACGGCGCGATTCCAAAAGTTTGGTCTGACGAATTAGTAAATCACATCAAAAAGCGTGCACGCGATGAACGTTTGATGTAGTTTTACAAGTTGACTATAATTCTTCGAAATGTTTATTAATCGTCGAGGCAAAAAGACAGTTATGTCATCACGAATTAAAACTCCACTCATCGCAATCAATTTCAAAACATATGCATCTGCGACTGGAGCAAAGGGCGTTGCACTTGCAAAAATCTGTCAATCCGTTGCAAAACAAAAGCGCGCATCAATTATTATTTCTGTCCAGACTCCTGACATTTATCGTGTGAGTAGTAAAGTTAAGATTCCAGTCTTCGCGGAGCATGTTGACGGCGTTGAATTCGGCGCACACACTGGGAAAGTTTTGGCACAATCAATCAAAGAAGACGGTGCGATTGGAACTCTTCTAAATCACTCTGAAGATCAATATTCTTGGAAAGAATTGGTAGCTGCAGTTGAGCGTTGCAAAGAAGCAAAATTAAATATAATAATTTGCGCAGACACAATTGCAAAAGCAAAGCGCGTTGCAACGCTAAAACCAGATTTTGTTGCGTACGAACCACCAGAACTAATTGGTGGCGATGTTTCTGTTACAACGCGACCGCAAGCGATTGTAAAAGTGGTACGTGCAATTCGCTCTGTCAACAAAACTGTCGGAATTCTCGTCGGTGCTGGAGTTAAGACGGGAGAAGACGTAAGAATTGCAATCAAACTCAAAACGCAAGGCGTCTTGCTTGCATCAGGCGTTGCAGCAAGCAAAAATCCAAAAGCAGCATTAATTAATCTCTGCGCCGGACTTAGAAAATAATTTCTCATTAAATAATTAAATTATCTGCACTAGAATTCTATCTTTTTTTGTTCCAAAATCTGGACCAGTAACTGTGACTAAAAAGCTGTAAGTTCCTTTATTTGCGTTCTTCGCTGCATACAAACCAAAGCCAAGTTTTTGTGTATCTTTCGCTTTGATTGTTGCCGTTTGTGATAGTGGAACAACGTTTACATGAGTTGGATCAAATGTATCCGTTGAAACGAGTGGATAGAATTTTGTTTGACTAGGGTCGATTGTAACTGTTACATCTGCGTCATTGTTTAGAATGTTTTTCACGTGCAATCCAACAACAGCATATTCGCTGCGATGAATTTGTTGATTATTGTCGCTAAAGCAAATAATGTCTGTTGGTCCGCAAAGTAGATCTGCGACTTTTGAATTTAGTTGTTGGCTTGTCAGTGTGATGGATTGGTCTCCACCCGTTACAAATGTTTTAATTATAACAAAACCCAGCGACAGAGTAGCAAGTCCTAAGACAAGCGCAACAATGTAATTAACGGCGATTTCAATGCCTTTTTTATCTGAGAAAATTCTTCGCATCGGCTCTGTCTTGGCGGAAATTTCGGAGACGTGCCGATTTATGCAGGCACGTCGACGCTCGCTCTCCGAGGGACGAGGAGTAAATCGCCACAGAGCTGATGCAATGCGGCAAAGGAAGATAAAAAAATAAAATTAGCGGATTATTTCAAACTCTCGAACTATGAGATAGATGAGTAATCCTAAGATTACGACACCCGTAATCATTAAAGTCAAGCCCTGCCACAAAATTGCGTAGCTGTCGACTGTTAATTTGTAGAATCCAAATGCTAGAATTCCAAATCCAAGCCATAGAAATTTGTCAATGACTAATTTTAGAACTTCGAATTCCTCGTGCTGTGTGAGTCTTTTTTTAATTTGCATGATATTCCCTCTTTTTGTTGTGTGAAGCGATTAAAATGAAAGGTAAAAATAAAATTTGAAAATTATAATTTAGGACGTGACTTGCAATGCAATTTGTTTTGACAATACTGTCGTGGATGTACCATCAACAACATCAAATTCGCAAATGTATGTTTTTCCACCAGCAACACCTGAGTTTGCTGTTGGAGTTTTTATGATTGCGTTAAATGCTGCAGCTTTACTTGCTGAGACATCTTGTGAAAGTGTTGTTACAGTTGGCAAGTTTTGATCAATTTCAGCGCTGTTTGCTGCGGATGGGTCGAGGCATTTTCTAAAGATGAAGTTAACGCCTTGATGATCGCTTCCATCAGCGTTGTAGTAACCAATCTTTATGTTTGTTGGCGTTCCGCCTGCTTGTATTTTGAGTGTGTCTGGAATCGTAAGTGGTGCATCAGCAGTTGGTTTCTGATCTAAGTCAGCTAATCCAAGTGCTTTTGGAATTGCGTCACTTGTATTATTTCCAAGTGTTCTAATAATTGAGAGACCAAGACCAAGCATAACGAATGCTAGGACAATGACAACGATAGCGTTTGTAGATAATTCAAGCGAACCTCTTTTTGTTGATCGCGGTATAGAAAATCGCATATGACACCTCTTTTTTTATGTGAATACAAGTAATTTGATACTATATATCCTTAAGACCAATCCTGCACAACTTTATTTATAAATGTTTCTTTGGCTCTCCTCGATTGTGAAGTAGTTTTGTGTTAATATTGCGCTGCCGCCTGCGAAATATTTAAATACCCGCCCGCGCACCTCCATACTATTCTCGATAATGATCTGTCAATCAATGCCCATATAATATAGGGATTTCTGGTTGACTTGATTTATGTTATCAAGGGGGAATAATCAATGGCTCAAAGCCAACTCAGTACAGGAACAACAACTCTAGCAATCGTTTGCAAAGACGGTGTCGTTGTTGCAGCAGATAAACGCGCAACAGCAGGAAATCTCATCGCTATGACTGATGTAGAAAAAGTCATCCCAGTGAATGGCAAGATGATGCTTACAATCGCAGGCTCAGTTTCTGACGCACAATTACTTGTCAAATACATCAAAGCCGAAACAAGATTAAATCAAATGCGACTCGGCCGACAAAACACAATCAAAGAAGTCGCAAATCTAATCGGAAATCTAGTCTACAATCAAATTCGAAGTTCCGGTGGAATCACACACTTCTTGTTCGCTGGTCAAAACGTTGACGGCACATACGAGGTCTACGACATCTATCCAGACGGATCAGTTTCACTTGTTCGAGATTTTATTTCGTCAGGTTCTGGAAGCGTTTTCGCATTCGGTGTTCTTGAAGCAATGTACAAAAAAGGTTTAACAATTGAAGACGGCGTTGCACTTGCTAAAAAATCAATCGCATCAGCAATTGCAAAAGATACTGCATCTGGAAACGGCGCAGACATCTTCAAATTAACAAAGAACGGCGTAGAAAAAGTTGAAACACTTAAAGTCTCGTCGGCATTTGTTTAATTAATCTTTTACTCTTTTTACTATTTTCATTTTCAAATTTTTGTCTTTTCTTAAACAAAAGGCATCTAACTAAATTAAATCAAAGCTAATAAAAAATAAATTTGCAAAAAATATTTGCAAAATAAAAAATATTCAAATAAAATCAAAACAAAAATGAAAAAATATAGCTAAAATACAATAACTAAAAAATCTAAAAAAATACAAAATCTAGGAATAACAACAATGAGCGATAACATCATCAAAGAAATTCTCAAAGAATTACCAAAAGACATCATCAGCTTCGCAGTTTTTGAGGGCGCAAATATTGTCCTCTACACGAAAGACAAAGATTTCTTCATCAACAATCAACAAGACATCAAAGCTATTGTCGACAAAATCAAAAAGCGAATCGAACTTCGTCCAGACCCATCCGTCTGTATGAAGGAAGAAAAAGCTGAAAAATTAATCCGAGAGCTTGCGCCAGAAGACGCAGAACTTGGAAATATTATTTTCGACCCACGACGTTCTTGCGTTATTATTGAATCAGAAAAACCAGGACAATTAATCACAAACCGTGGCGCATTCTTACAAGACATCCGTGTAAAAACATCTTGGGTTCCCTCAGTCAGAAGAACACCAGTCATCCGATCAAAAATTATCGAAGACATTCGTGCAGTTCTCTATGCAAATTCCGACGACCGTCGTGAATTCCTCAACCGAACTGGTGAGCGTGTTTACAATGGTTGGTTGCGAAAAAAGAAAGAAGGCGGCTGGATTCGATTGAGTTATCTTGGCTCAGGACGACAAGTTGGTCGTTCTTGTATCTTGTTGCAAACTGACGAATCACGAATTCTACTTGACTGTGGCATCGACCCGTCAGGAACAGACGACGCATATCCAATTCTTGACGCGCCAGAATTCAAAATTGAAGATCTTGACGCAGTCATTATTTCTCACGCACATCTTGACCACGTTGGTTTCCTGCCGTACTTATTCAAATTCGGATTCCGCGGCCCAGTTTATTGCAATGAACCGACGAGAGATATTATGGCGCTCTCGCTTATTGACTTTGTAAAAATTCAAAATACAGAACACGAAAAACCACTATACGGAATGGACGATATTCGTGAAATGATTAAACACACAATTTGCATCGACTACGATGAAGTCCACGATATCACGCCAGACATCAGAATTACATTCCATAACGCAGGACACATTATTGGTTCGTCCGTTGTACATATTCACATCGGAAATGGTTTACACAATTTAGTTTATTCTGCCGATATCAAATACGGAAAGACTAGACTACTCGATCCAGCTGTTAACAAATTTACTCGCGTTGAAACATTGATGATGGAAGCAACTTATGGTGGAAAACTAAACATGCTCCCATCGCGTGAAGAAGCCGAAGAAGAATTCGCAAAAATGATTACGCACACAATTATGGAGAAGAAAGGAAAAGTTCTTGTTCCAGTTCTTGGTGTTGGCCGCGCGCAAGAAATTATGCTAATCCTTGATATGCTTGTGCGTGAAGGAAAACTCGACAAAGTTCCAGTTTACATCGACGGAATGGTTTGGGATATGACTGCAATTCACACGGCGTATCCAGAATATCTAAACGCAGAAGTACGAAAACAAATTTTCCAAAAAGACAATAATCCATTCCTCAACGACATGTTCGTAAAAGTTGGTTCGTCAAAAGAGCGAACAGATATCGTCGAGAATCAAGGGCCGTGCATTATTTTGGCGACATCGGGTATGCTAGTCGGTGGAGCGTCTGTAGAATACTTCAGACATCTTGGTGAAGACGCGAAAAATTCAGTTATTTTTGTTTCATACCAAGGCGAAGGCTCACTTGGTCGACGAGTTCAACGCGGCGAAAAAATGTTAATGGTTTCTGTCAATGGACGAAAGCCAGAACAAATCGACGTCAAAGCAGAAATCTTTACAATCGATGCATTTACTGGTCACTCAGATAGAAACGAATTGATGAATTACGTCAAGCGATGCCAACCAACGCCAAGAAAAATCTTGACGAACCACGGCGAAGCATCACGATGTCTTGACCTCGCAGCGTCAATCCACAGAAGCTTCGGAATAGAAACAGTTGCGCCGAGAAATTTGGATGCAATTAGATTGAGATAAATGCAAATTTTTTTATTTTTTAATTTCTAAAAACTAAATTAATTCATTCAAAATAAGACCAGAATCCTTCCCACCAAGTATGTGGCAAGGTGTTGCAAATCTTTTTTGCTGCAACATATTTGTCTTGAACGCCAAACATTGCATCGGCATAAGTATTTCCACAAGTGGCTGATTGGCTTCTAGAATCGTTAGTTGAACTTGCAGCTGCAATGCAAACAGTTCTTGCGGCTTTTGTAGAATCAAATCCATAATCTCGCAGAACAATTGCATCGTGCAAACAACTTGTGAACGTTGCATTAGCAGCCAATGTTCCATTATTTTGCAAGCTTGGCGGTACTACAATTACTGTTTGCACGCCAGGTATACTTGCGTAGACGCTTGTGATTGCAAAAGTTATGAGAAGTAAAGCAAATGAGATTAAAACAAATACTGTGAATTGCTTTTTATTTTCCATAGTCAACTCTTATTGCTTATTTTCTCATTACGGCTTTTTAACCTTTATGCAAATGATTGCAAGTGATGTTTCGCAACGTTGACAAACCTTCTCGTCGAGACCTCGCCGTCAGCTTTTTAAAGAGTTCTGTGTTCCAACCGTTGTTGTAGCAACAATCTCGATGCATTTGCATTTAGACGGCTCAACACTCGTTAGCATATACAAACCAAACACTACTAACGAACAAAAAACAAATTTCGACATTCGTGTTGAAATAAAACTAAAGGTAAAACAAAATGGCAGCAAAAGCAGACGCAGCATTAACATGGAAGAAAAAGAAATGGTTCCAAATTATCTCACCAGTCGCATACGACTCACAGTTCGTTGGCGAGACATTGGCTGAAGAATCAGCAAAAGTCGTTGGCAAAACAATTGTTGTTAACGTAATGCACTTGACAAGAAACGTCAAAAAGCAAAATCTCAATCTCACACTCAAAGTTACTGAAGTTGTTGAAGGAAAAGCAAATACAAAAGCATTCGCATTCGAAATGCAACCTGGCTCAATCAAAAGATTGATTCGAGGCGGCCGAGATCGAATCGATGAATCTTTCATCACAAAGTCAAAAGACGGTCAATACTCACGAGTAAAACCCCTTTTCATCACTCGAAATCACCAGCCTGCATCTGTGCAGACAAAGATTCGACGATTATCAACTTCATTTTTACGAAAATATGTTGCAGAAGTCTCATTTGAAGAATTTGTTCGCGACACAGTAGAAGGAAAAGTTCAAAAAATGCTCAAGGACAAACTTGCAAAAGTTACTCCACTGCGAAACGTAGAAATTCGCCGAATTGATTTGATTGAAAATTTCAATGCACTCAAAGTCAAGCG
>Ga0265318_10001977_pt1 | contig 11384 bp, 6 predicted proteins | sample 4821metaG_FD_192431 | JGI IMG/M metagenome (GOLD analysis project Ga0265318, IMG submission 192431) | Rhizosphere microbial communities from Carex aquatilis grown in University of Washington, Seatle, WA, United States - 4-8-21 metaG | ecosystem: Host-associated > Plants > Roots > Rhizosphere >... | reverse complement strand
AATCAGCGGCGCCTGGAATGTCCGGCCATAGGCCAGGGCCGCCGCTGCCGCAATGGCGCCGGCAAGGGCGAACGTGCGGCCCCGTGTCGGGGATGTTTCGGGGGAGCGCTGTTCCGGCATGTTTCGGGAAGCCCGGCGAATCCGGGCAGCCGCAGGGTGACAACAAGCCAAGCGACCTTGCTACATGAAAGTGGCGGCCCGGCAGCCGGGCTTCATTTCTCGGGGACGGTGCCGAGAGACTTGACCTCGCCTATGTCTACGCGCCCCTCCGGGACGGGTGCACGCATCAGCCCCTGGGTGTCCTGCCCGAAATATTGCGAGGCGTACTGGGTCATCCCCGGCAGCTCCTTGCTGAAGTCATGGAGGCGCTCGGAAAGGCTGTAGCGCGTCTCCCAGAGAAGCCGTATCTTCCTCTCCTTCCAGGCAAACCTGAAGTCAAAGGCACGCAGGATTACATAGTACCGGTTCACCTCGAGCGCGCTCACCACCCCCGAGTGCAGTTCGCGCAGGATGTTCGACATCATGTTCGCGTGGTCGCCGAAGCCCTGCGCGAAGACGTGCTCGGAATTGAAGCCCAGCAGCTCGGCATTCCTCAGGTCGATCATGTCCTTCAGTCCGCCGTCCTGGGTGAGGTCACTGCCCATGGTCTTTCCCCAGAAGACCATGATCAGGAGGTTGGTCGCGTTGGGGTCGGATGTCGGCACAAAGTTCTGCGCGGCGAGCGACGACGCCACCGTCTTCGACACGCCTTCAAAGGTGATCACGTCGAGCGTGTCGTCGCGATTGGCGCCGCCAGAGTCGCCCGCGCGGACCGTGTCTACGCCGATGCGGCTCGGGTCCACCTTTCCCCCGTTCCCAAAAGCGAACGTCTCGGGCGCGTAGGATCCGTCGGGACGCCGCGCGCGGGCGTAGCCATTGAACACCTTCGACGACACGGCGACCATCTGCTCGCTGCCCGAGATCATGCTGAACGGTCCCGCGGCTGCGGGCGCCGCCGCCGCCCCGGCCCAGGCCAGCAGCACGAGCGCCCGCACGCGGGAGGAGGATTCCCGAAGAGCTCGGCGCATTCTCGTAGGGTGAGGCATGCAGGCCTCCCTGTTGCTCGCATTGTGCCAAGTGCGATGCATTCTGCCTAAGACGCTGGATTCAATGGGATTGCGACAAGAGACGAACCCGGCGATGTCGTTCCCCGCCCGTCGGTTGGGTGAATGCGCCAAATCGGACGGCCCTCGCTCTGGGACCCCTGGTTCCGGTTACCCAAGACATGGCGGCCCTCCTTTTTTCTCCGCGGGCGGATCGCCGGGGGAAGCATTCGCCTATTCCCGTCCCAGGCGGATCTGGGCGAGGATCCGGGCGGCCTGCGCGTTGCCGGGATCCCTGCGGATCACCTCCCTCAGCTGCGCCACGGCCTCGCCCGAGCGCCCCGGCGTCTTCAGCAGGGCGACGGCGAGGCTCAGGCGGGCCGCCGTGTCCTCCGGGTTCAGGCGCAGCGCCTCCTCAAAATGGATGACGGCCTCGGGCATCCGTCCCGCGGCGACCAGCGCGCTGCCCAGGTTGAAATGCGCATCGCCGAAGCCGGGTTTCTGGAGCAGCGCCGCCTCGAATTGCGGGATGGCCTCCCCGGTGCGGCCCGCGGCGACGAGCGCGTTGCCGAGGTTGTAGTGCGCGTCGGCGTAGTCGGGTCTCAGGAGCAGCGCCGCCTCGTACTGGGCTATGGCCTCCTGCGTCCGCCCCAGCGATCCCAGGGCGTTCCCAAGGTTGAAGTGCGCCTCGAGGTAGTCGGGCTCGAGCCGGAGCGCCTCCCTGTACTGGGCGATCGCCTCCGGCACACGGCCCGTCGCGCTCAGCGCGTTCCCGAGGTTGTAGTGCGCCTTGTAGTGGTCGGGCTCGAGGCGGAGGGCGTCCTCGAACTCGCCGATCGCCTCCGCGGTGCGGCCCGCTCCCATAAGCGCTAGACCCAGGTTGTTGTGGGCCTCGACGAAGCTCGGCTCCAGGCGAAGCGCCGTCTCATAGTGGGAAATCGCCTCGTCCCTGCGGCCGGGGATCTTGCTGAGCGCGAGGCCCAGGTCGAAATGGGCGTCGGCGTAGCCCGGCTCAAGGCGCAGCGCCTCCTCGAACCGGGCGATGGCCTCGTCCAGCCGCCCGGGCTCCTTCGCCAACATGTTGCCCAGGTTGTTCTGCGCCCGCTCGTTTGAGGGGAGGCTGGCCACCGTGTCGCTCCACACGCCCATCTCGGTTTGATAGACCTCGTTTCGTCTCCACGTCGCCCAGAACAGGCACGCGGCGAGGGCCGCGCACACGGGAAGGGCGAGGCTGCCGAGCCCTCGGAACAGGGCCATCACCCCGAGCACGACGACCGGGATCAGCGGCAGGTACATGCGGTGCTCGGCCATCGCCTCGGTGACGACCGGCACAACGCTCGAGCTGGGCGCAAGGATGGCGAAGAAGCATGCCCCCAGGAATCCCAGAGCCGGCTTCCTGAGGATCGCCCAGACGGTGGCGGCCGCGAGGCCGAGAACGGCGAGGGCGTGGGGCAAGAGCTGAAGCGACGGTTCCGCCATCGAGCTTCCGTAGTCAAAGACGAGCGGGTGCGGCCAGACGCTCAGGCGGAGGTAAAGGGTGACCGCCCGCAGCTGCGTGAGCGCATAGCTCCACCAGGGGACGTCCGTGCCGAACCCGGCGGTCCCTCCCCTGCCGTTCGTCGAGAGGACGAGGAAGGGCAGCACGAGCCACGTGGCCGCCAGCGCGGCGTACACGCGCCCGCGGCGCCGCCAGGCCTCCGCGAAGCTTCCCGCGAGAAAGCTGCGGTCATAGAGGAGGACAATGAGGGGGGCGGACACCATCACCTCCTTCGTGCCCATGCCGAGGAGGCAGGCGGCGACGCTGAGGGCGAACCACAGGGGCCGTGCGCGGCCCTGTGCGGCCGCGCCCCGGATGAAGGCATAGAGGGTCAGAAGGTACAGGAGCCCCATGAGCGACTCGGCCCGCTGGATGACATACGTCACCGATTCGGTCAGGAGGGGGTGCAGGGACCACAGTAGGGCGACGCAAAACGCCATCGCCGTTGCGCCCGGGCCCAGCCTCGGCGCGAGCGTCCTCCTCACTATCCCGAAGAGCACCAGGCCCGCGAGGACGTGGATCGCGAGGTTGGCGGCGTGGTAGCCGCGCACGTCCAGCCCGCCCGCGGCATAGTTGAGCGCCAGGGAGATGTTGAGGACCGGTCGCCCGCTGACCGTCGAGCGCCCCCCGGGCCAGAACGCGGAGCCCAGGCGCCGGAGCGTCGGGTTGTGGACGATCGAGGGCACGTCGTCGTAAAACAGGGGGACGGAAAACGTGCGGAGGTAGGCGGCGACCGTCGCGGCCGCGAGCACGGCCGCGCAGGCGCACGCCGTCCAGAACGCGCGCCGCGCGCCCGGTAAATCCGCATCCTTGGGTAAAGTGGCCACCCTCCCCCGAAATTTGGGCGTTTTCGGGGCGACTCAAGATAATCCGCATGCGCCGGGGCCAGGGATTGTATTCGGCGCGGCATGACAACCTGCGGGGAGGCGCCCGGCTCCTCGTTTCCCCGGGCGGGCCAGCCGATTCTCGGAACTTGCGCAAGGGCACGCCAATGGAAATAACAGCAGCGCCCCCCGGGATCCGCCCCGCCGGGCGCGGCCCCGTGGCCACCCTCCCCTCACGCCCCTCCCTCCTTACGACGTCCCTGGCCGGCGTCGGCCTCCTCTGCTGCGTCTACCTGGCCGCGCTCAAGCTGATCAACCTGCCCTGCCCGCTTGGCGGCTGCGGGGCGATAGTCAACAGCCGCTACGGGTCGCTGCTCGGCGTGCCGCTGCCCCTCTTCGCGATTCCCCTTTGGATCGTCTTGGCTCTTCCCGCCGCGCGCGCCTGGCAGGGCGGCGTGCAGATCGCCTCGGTGCTGCTCCTCGCCGTGGGCGGCCTCGTCCTCATGGGCATCCAGTTCCTCGTCCTGAGGGGATTTTGCCCCTTCTGCACGCTCCATGCGCTCGCGGCCCTTGCGGCCGCCGTTTCTCTTCCGCTTAAGGGGCGGGCGCATGCGTGGCTGCCCGCCCTCGTACTCGCGCTCACCCTTCCAGTCGTCCTCGCGGTCAAGGTGACGGGCGAGGCCGCGCTGCGGAACCCGCAGGCACCGGGGTATTCCGCGCCGGACGCGGCGGGTCCCGCCCAGGCGGCGCCCGCGAAGGTCGCCTATCCCACCAACATCGACCCGGCCGCCTTTCACTGGTTCGGGGAGGTGGATCCCAAGGAATCCCCCATCCTGGTCGTCAGCTTCCAGTGCGAGCACTGCCTGAGCCTGCTCGAGAACACGCTGAAGAGCCCGAGGTTCGGGACGTCGAAGGGGCCCAAGATCTTCGTCTACGCCCAGCCCCAGGAGTCGCAGGACTCCGTCGACGTCCTGGCGGCGATGCTCTCGGTGCCGGGCACGCCCCAGGAGCAATTTGCGGCCGTGTTCAGCCATGTCGACGCACTCCGGGAGCCCCTCCTGACCCATGACTCAAGGGAGCTGCGCAAGCGCCTGGACGTCCTCTTCCCGCTGTACACGCAGAAGCTGGTGGCCGCCCGCCAGCAGTTCAATCTTCAGGTCGTCGCGCTGAAATTCGTCCCCGGCAAGGGCTCGCCCTATCTCCTCATGCCCGACGGCTCCAGCTCGTACGGCGTGGTGCCGACGGACCTGCTCCTGCGGTAGCCGAAGTCCGGAGCGATCACGGCGCGGAGGACTGGAGCCGCGCCAGCATCCCGCGGGCCGCCTCGTTCCCGGGCTCAAGCCGCAGCGCCTCCATGAGCTGCCTCCTGGCCTCGTCGGCGCGGCCGGGGATCCTGTGCAGGATGACGGCGAAGTTCAGGTGGATGAGCGCGTCGTCCGGCTTCAGCCGCACCGCCTCCGCATACTGCGCCACCGCCTCGTCCCCGCGTCCCTCGGCGTCGAGGGCGTTCCCGAGATTGCAGTGCGCCTCGACGCTCCCGGGCATGAGCCGCAGCGCCTCCTGGTACTGGGCGATCGCGTCGCCGAGGCGGCCCGGCATCCCCTGCAGGACGCAGCCGAGGTCGTAGTGCGCCCGGGCGTTGTCGGGCTCGAGGCGCAGCGCCTCGCCGTACTGCGCGACAGCGTCCTCGAGGCGCCCGGGGAGCCCCTGGAGGGCCGATCCGAGGTTCATGTGCGCCTCGGCGAAGTCGGGCTTCAGCCGCAGCGCCTCCTGGTAGTGGGCGATCGCGTCGCCGAGCCTGGCCGGATCCGCCTGCAGGACGCTGCCGAGGCTGAAGTGGGCCGCGGCGTTGCCGGGGTCCAGGCGAAGTGTCGTCTCGAACTCGGCGATCGCCTGTTCCGACCGGCCGGGCGAGGCCTGCAGCAGGCAGCCCAGGTTGTAGTGCGCCTCGGCGTAGTCGGGCCTCCGCCGGAGGGTCTCCTCATACTGGGCGATCGCCTCATTCGCCCGGCCGGGAATCGCCTGCAGCGCCCGCGCCAGGTTGAAGCGCACCTTCACGAGGCCGGGATTCAGGCGAAGCGCCTCCTCGTACTCGGAGATCGCCTCGCCGAGCCCTCCCGGCACGGACAGCAGGGCATAGGCGAGGTTGTAGTGCGGGTCGACGAAGTCGGGCTTCAGCCGGATTGCCTCCCTGTAGTGGGCCATCGCCTCGTCCGACCCTCCGGGAATCCTCGAGAGGACGAACCCCAGGTTGTCCTGTGCACGCGGGTTCTCCGGGCGCTTCGCCACCGTGTCTCGCCAGATGCCCACCTCGCTGCGGTAGGCGAGGTTTCTCTGGTAGGTGCCGAGCAGCATCGCCGTGGCGAGGACCGCGCAGGCGGGCACCGTAGCCCGGCCAAGCACGCGCCGGATCCCCAGGACGGCAAGGACGACCACCGGGACCAGGGCCAGGTACATCCTGTGCTCCGCCATCGCCTCCGTGGACACCGGGATGACGCTCGAGCTGGGGGCGAGGACGGCAAAAAATGTGGCCCCGAGGAAACCCGCGGCGGGCCTGCGGACCAGCGCCCACAGGGTCGCCGCAGCGAGCCCTGCGACCGCTATGGCGCCGACGGCCGTCTGCGCGACGTCGGGCACAAGGGCGCTGCCGTAGTCAAAGACAAGCGGGTAGGGCCAGAGGCTGAGCCGCAGGTACACGACGACCGCGTGCAGCTGGACCTGCGCGTAGCTCCACCAGGGGACGCCGCTTCCAAACCCCGCCGAGCCGCCCCGACCGTGCGTGGAAGACACGAGGAAGCCGAGCAGGAGCCATGTCGCAGCCAGCCCGCAGTACACCCAGGGGCGCCGCCGGAGCGCCCCCCGGAACGTGCCCGCGACAAACGTGCGGTCGTAGAGAAGGACGATCAGCGGCGCGGACACCATCACCTCCTTCGTGCCCATGCCGAGGAGGCACGCCGCGACGCACGCGGCATACCAGGCATGCCGCGAAGGGCCCGCGGCCGCCGCCCCCCGGATGAAGGCGTACAGGGTGAGCAGGTAGAAAAGCCCCATGAGCGATTCCGCGCGCTGGACGACGTAGGTGACCGACTCGGTCAGGAGGGGGTGAAGGGCCCACAGGAGCGCCGCGGCGAAGCCGACGCCCGTTGCCCGGTCTCCCAGCGTTGGGGCCAGGGAGCGCCGGACTATCCCGGACAGGACCAGTGCGCAGAGGACATGTATGCCGATGTTTGCGACGTGATAGCTCCAGACATCCGTCCCGCTCACGGCATGGTTGACCGCGAAGGAGAGGTTGAGGACGGGGCGACCGCTCACGGTCGTGCCTTCGGGGGGCCAGAGCGCCGTGGCCAGGTGCCGGAGGGTCGGGTTGTCCGCGACGGACGTGTCGTCGTCGAAGAGCAGCGGCACGGAGAGGGTGCCGCTGTAGGCCGCCGCCACCGCCGCGGCCAGAACGCCCCCCAGAGCCCACGCGGGCCCATCCGACCGGGGAACGGGCGCGGGGATCCCGGCCTGTGTTCCTGCGGGGGCGCTCAGATCGGGCATGCCAAGGGCTCTACTTTGAATACGCCCGCAGCGAAACCAAAATTGTCTGGCCCCGGCGCCCCCGGGAAGTGCCGGCCTACTTGTCCTCGGGTGCGCCCAGGTCCTTGATGGGACCGATGTCCACGCGGCCCACGGGCACCGGCCGATGGACGAGCCCGGCGGAGTTCTGGCCAAAATAGGCCGAGGCCGCCCGCGCCATCCCCTCGAGGCTGACGTCAAAATTGTTGTGCTTTTGGCGCAGGCTGAACCGGGTTTCCCAAAGCAGCTTGTGCTTCTTCTGCTTCCAGACCATCTGGAAGTCATAGGCCATGAGGACCACGAAGTACCGGTTGTCCTCAATCTCGCCGACGAGCGCGTCGCGGTGCATCGCCATGGGCGAGCCGCGCAGGTTGTTGCCGTAGTCGGTGCCGACCACGTCCTCAGCATCGTAGCCGAGCATGCAGGCATTCAGATAGTCCTGGTGGGCCCGCTCCTGGTTCTCGATGTTCATGATCGTCTCCTGGGCGGACATCTCGTCGAGCATCGCGTCGGATAGCCCGGCATTGCTGTCCGGGTGGTGGTATCCCTTGCCGCCCCCGCCCCCGCCAGCGGCGGAAGCCGCGCTCCTGGCATTGGCCGCCTTGTTCTCGATGGCGCTCAGGTTGGACACCCAGCCCGAGCTGGCGAGCGGGGGTGGGACCTGGGTGAGCCCCCAGTAGACCATGATAAGGAGCTTCGTCGCCTTCGGGTCGCGGGCGGGAAGGTAGTTCCTCTCCGCGAGCGGCAGCGAGATCGTGCGGGCAACGTCGACGAACTTTAGGGGGTCGATCGACTGGTCGACCATCGGGCCGCCGATGTGGCCGCCGTCTCCGAAAGCGTAGGTCTCGGGCGCGTACGTGCCGTCCTTGAGCCGGACGCGGACGTAGTCGGGGGCCGCCTTGGCGGCTACCGCGGTGATCTCGTCGCTCGGGGTGTCGGGGGACGGGATGCCCCTCATTGCGGGCGCCAGCGGCACGATGGCAAGAATCGCGAGCGAAACCGGGAATGGGAACGACATTGGGGACGATGCTTTCAAGGGGTGCGCGGGGGCTTCGGGGAGCCGAGCATCCCAAGGGGTCCGGTGTCAACGCGGCCCATGCAATGGGGCGAGTCGCCGAGTGGGTTCTGATGCTCTTTCATATTGGGGTCGTCTCAATCGCTGGCTCCCGCCGGAATCCGGCGAGTCTAATCCCGTCGATCCGCCGTACCCTTGCTCGCGATATGCCAAGGGCCGCAGCCTGCCCGTAATTCATTTGCCTGCGATGGGTTAAGATACTCGTTCGCCGTTCTGTGGCGCCGGGCCGCCCTATATCTGGGTGAATATCCCAAAAATTGCGGCGCATGGCGCCCAGGAAATTGCGGACTGTTCCCAAAGGGCGCCCGAAGGGGAAATCCCGCCGACGCCGGTTGACGCCGGAGCAAAGACCCACCGGACTCTGCTCGGCAGCCCCTACCCCTGCCAAACAAATGGACGCGACCCCAGCCGCAGCCCCGACTTCCGCACCTTCCGAGGCCATCCCCATTGGCGACAAGGTGCCCCTGAAGCAGAAGTTCGCCTACGGCCTAGGCAGCTTCATCGACATGTGGGGCCACTGGAACTACGCGACGTTCGCCTACTTGGTCTTCGGGGTGTACCTCGGCGTCCGGCCCGGGCTCATTGGGATTGTCATCATTCTCAACCGCGTCTTCGACGGCGTTTCCGACCCGTTCTTCGGCTGGTGGTCCGACAACACCCGGACGAGGTTCGGGCGGCGCCGGCCCTTCATGCTCGTCGGCGCCGTGGTCGCGGGCCTCGGGCTTCCGCTCGCGGTCGCGGTGACCCCGGGCTGGGGCGACACGCACCTCTTCGGCCACAGCATCCCGAACTATTTCTGGTTCATGCTGGCGTCCTCCGCGGTCTACCTGCCGCTCGTCAGCTGCTTCAACATGCCGTACCAGAGCCTCGGGTACGAGCTGACCCCGGACTATAACGAACGAACCTCCGTCTTCTCGGTGAAGAACATCGTGCAGAAGGTCCCGGAGCTCGGGCTCTTCTTCTGCGGTCAATTCGTGAGCATGTCAGTCTGGGTGGGGGCCACCTACGGGAACGTGGGGTCCCGCCTGGGCCTGCTGTTCACCACGACCTCGGCATGGTCGGCCGCGGGGGCCGATGCCAAGCCGAACCTGCTCCTCGGATCCCAGGTCTTCTGCTCCATCGCCGGCCTCATCATGACGGCCGCGGGGCTCGCCTGCGTCTTCATTGTGCGCGAGCGCTACTATGGAAACGTTGTCTCCAACAAGCAGGCCAAGATCTCCATCAAGGAGGCCCTGGGCGAGACGCTTCGTTGCCGGCCCTTCCGCCTGCAGGTCCTGATGAGCATGGCCTACAACATGGGGACAAGCATGGTGGGAACGCTCGGCTACACCATCACGCTCTACTATGTCTGCATGGGCAACCTCTCGGTGGGCAACAAGTGGAACTTCAAGATGGGAATCGCGGGGATGGTGTTCGGCTTCCTCGGCATCCCCACGTACCAGTTCCTGGCCGGGCGCCTTGGCAAGCGCCGCGGGATGATGCTCGTCATGGTCACCGCGATGGCGGGCTTTGTCGCCTGCTGGTGGCTCTATACGCCCAAGGTAGTGTGGCTGCAGCTTTTTGCCACCGGGATAACGGCCTTCACCGGGGCCGGGTTCTGGATGCTCAAGGACTCGATGGCCGCGGACGTGGTGGACTATGACGAGCTCAAGGGCGGCCGCAGGCGCGAGGGGTCGTTCGCCGCGTGCAGCTCCTGGATCAACAAGTTCGGGATGGCGTGCGGCGCGGGCATGTCGTTCTTCATCCTCGACTGGGTCGGCTTCGACCCGAAGCTCGGCGGCGGCCAGACCGAGCACACGCTGTTCATGGTGCGCCTGCTGTTTTCCTCGATACCCGTGGTCGGACTCGTCCTCGCCCTCCTCGCCCTCATGCGCTTCCCGCTGACGCCGGCGCGCATGGCCGAGATACGCGCCCAGCTCGAGGCGCGCCGGGGAATCGTCTAGGCCGCGGGCAGGGGGTCCTTCTCAGCGAGGACGGCGTGGATCACGGAGGCCAGCTCCGCGATGTCATAGGGCTTCGCCACCATGCCGCGGAACCCGTGCTTGCGGAAGTCCGACATCGCGAGGTCGCTGGAATAACCGCTTGAGACGATAGCCCTGACACTCGGGTCATACTCCAGGAGGACCGAGATGGCCTCCCGGCCCCCCATGCCCCCGGGTATCGTCAGGTCCATCACGACAAGGTCGAACGGCCGCCCGGACTCCCGGGCGGACTTGTACAGCTCGACCGCGGACCTGCCGTCGGCCACCGCCTCAAACTCCAGGCCCATGCGGCGCATGAGCCTCTCCGCCATCCTAAGGATCGGCTCCTCGTCGTCCATGAAGAGCACCCGCCCCTTGTGGCCCACGACGGGGAAGGACGAGGGCGGCGCCGGAAGGGACAGGGACTCCTTCGAGGCCGGAAGCCAGAACGTGAACGTTGTCCCCATCCCCACGACCGAGTTCACGTCGATGTGCCCCTGGTGGCGCTTGATGATAGAGAACACGGTCGCGAGCCCGAGGCCGTGCCCCTGGAGCTTCGTCGTGAAGTAGGGGTCGAAGATCTTCCCGATGTGCTCGGGCGCGATCCCCGCCCCTGTGTCCGCGACGGTGATCCGTATGTAGTCGCCCTCCGCAAGGACCGAGTGCGCCCCGGCGGCGACGCGCTCGTTCGCGGCCGATATCCGCAGCGTCCCGCCGTCGCGCATCGACTGCGCGGCGTTCATCACCAGGTTCTGGACGACCTGGCTGATCTGCGCCTTGTCCGCGTCGGCCGCCCAGAGGTCGTGCGGCATGTCGAACTCGCATCTGACGCCCGTGCCCCGGTGCGAGAAGGTGGCGGCCTCCTTGATGACCTCGGGGAGGTGCACCGCCGACCTCACGGGGTCGCCTCCCTTCGAGAAGGTGAGCAGCTGCAGCGTGAGCTCGCCCGCGCGCTTTGTCGCGAGCACCGCCTCGTCCAGCAGGGCCGCCTGCTCGGGCATCCCCTCGAGGTCCATCTGCAGGAGCGTGAGGTTGCTCAGGATGGCGGTCAGGATGTTGTTGAAGTCGTGGGCGATCCCGCCGGCGAGGATCCCGATCGACTCCATCTTGGCCGCGTTCTGGAGCTTCTCCTCCATCCTGTGCCGCTCCGTGATGTCGCGCAGGACGAGGACGGCCCCCACCCTCCGGCTCGAGACGTTGGTGACCGGCATCAGGCGCCCCTCGACGAGGCGCATCCGGTCAGACCGTCCCCTTATCATCGTCTGGGGCGGCAGCTCGGCGCTCGCGCCGCCCTCAAGGACGCCCATCACCGGGAGCTCCACCTCACGGCCGCCCGATGCGATCCTT
>Ga0265318_10001973_pt1 | contig 11397 bp, 9 predicted proteins | sample 4821metaG_FD_192431 | JGI IMG/M metagenome (GOLD analysis project Ga0265318, IMG submission 192431) | Rhizosphere microbial communities from Carex aquatilis grown in University of Washington, Seatle, WA, United States - 4-8-21 metaG | ecosystem: Host-associated > Plants > Roots > Rhizosphere >... | reverse complement strand
CGCGGCCTGGGTGGAGCGGGGCGGGGCGGCCGGAGTACCGCGATGTTGCGATGTCGAAACTCCCCCAGAACAGGTGCACGGGGCTGACCTTGCCCGCGAAGCCGCCCTGGAACGCCTTCATCGCGAGGTCTGCCTGCACGAGTGCGCGCCACAGCAGGTGGACCTGCGCGGGGTCGTATGAGGCGTGCTCCTCGTCCACCTGGAAGTCGATGACGCGGGCCACCTCCACGGGCTTGGTGTAGATGCGCACGTCGATGCCCAGGCCACGCAATCCCTGCATGAACTCGCGGTAGAACTGCGCCACGGACTTGGGCCCGAGCGGGATCGTGAACCGGCCTCCGCCGCTGTCCTCGACCGCAAGCCGGTGGTCGATGAAGTCGAAGTCAACCTGGAAGGTCCCGCGCCCGAACGGGATCGCCGAGGTGGTCAGCCCTCGGGAAGTGACGTACAGCGTGGTGTGCCACCAGTGGTTGAGCGGCGGCGTGAGTGCCATGCGCACCTTGCCGACGATCTGGAGCCACAGGTGCAGCGTGTCGACGGTGGCCTCCCACTCCCTCCACGGCAGTTCCGGCCACGCCTCCCCCGCCATCAGTGCAGGAGCTGTTGCCAATTCCGCGGCACGCGACCGGCCGGTCCCGGCACGGGCTGGTCGAGCGGATGGTCGCGCGGAGGCGCCAGCGGAGGTCCCTCCAATTCCTCATCGGTGCTGAAGTCCCAGAACCAGTCCTCGCCCGGCTCATAGCTCTGGGCGATCGGATGCTGCGCCGCGATGGCGTGCTTGCGCGTGTGCTGCGACGGCGACGAATCGCAGCAGCCGACGTGGCCGCAATGGGCGCAGCGCCGCAGGTGGAACCACCAGCCGTCCGTGGCCAGGCATTCCACGCAGCCGGAGCCGCTGGGTGGTATCTCGGGATGGATGTCCGACCGGTCCGCCACGGGTCACGCCCTCCGCTTCAAGGCCTCCGAGTATGCACCGGGATAGCGCCGCGGCGCTCCGGCGCCACGGTCGCTCACCGGCTGGCGCGGGAAGCCACGCAACGCCCCCGGCTATACTCAACGGCCCGCCCTGCCACCCAGAAAACGGCCGGCGGCTCAGCGGTGCTGACCTCGTCAACGCCCACCGAACCGGCTTCCGGCCAACGCTTCCCAGAGGACCGCCCGCTTCATGCTCGACGCCTTCCTTGGCCTGTTCTCCCGCGACATCGGGATCGACCTCGGGACTGCGAACACGCTCGTACACGTCCGCGGCCGCGGCATCGTGATCAGCGAGCCGAGCGTGGTGGCCATCGACGCCAAGACCAAGAAGGTGCTGGAGGTCGGCGCGGAGGCCAAGCGCATGATCGGCCGCACGCCGGGCAGCATCATCGCCGTCCGGCCGCTGCGCGACGGGGTCATCAGCGACTTCGACGTGACCGAGCAGATGATCAAGTACTTCGTGCAGCGCGTGCACGACCGGGTCGGCCTGATCCCGCGTCCGCGCATGCTGCTCGGGATCCCGTCCGGCGTCACCGAGGTGGAGAAGCGCGCCGTCCGCGACGCGGCCCTGAACGCCGGAGCCCGCTGGGCGCGCCTCATCGAGGAGCCCATGGCGGCCGCGATCGGCGCCGGCCTGCCGGTCGGTGAAGCCACCGGCAGCCTGATCGTGGACATCGGCGGCGGCACCACGGAAGTGGCCGTCATCAGCCTCGGCGGCATCGTGGTCAGCCGCAGCATCCGGATCGGCGGGGACGAGCTGGACCAGGACATCATTTCCTACGCCAGGCGCGAGTACAACCTGCTGGTCGGTGAGCGCACCTCGGAAGACATCAAGATCGCCATCGGTTCCGCGTATCCCGGCCCGCACGATGAGCAGCACGTGACCCTCCGCGGCCGTGACCTGCTCACCGGCCTGCCGCGTTCCGTGGAGATCTCCGCCGATCAGATCCGGGAGGCGCTGGAGCTGTCGGTGCAGCAGATCGTTGACACGATCAAGGACACCATCGAAGAGACGCCGCCGGAACTGGTGGCGGACATCATGGACCAGGGCATCGTGCTCGCCGGCGGCGGTGCGTTGCTCCAGGGGCTGGACCGGCGGATCATGGAAGCCACCCAGATGCCGGTGCACATCGCGGACGATCCCCTCACCTGCGTTGCGCGTGGTACCGGGCGGGTGCTCGAGGACCTGGAGAATCCGATCATGCAGCGCGCACTGGTGGCGGAGACCTACTCCCGGCCGCCCCGCTAGGTCGGCGAGGGCGTGCTCCAGAACCGGGCGACGCGCCAGTCGCGCGCGACTCGCCGCTGGGTCATCACCTATTCGCTGCTGGTCGCCATCAGCCTCGTCCTGATCGCCGTGTCCAGCGCCGCGCCCATCCAGGAACTGCGCCGCGGCGTCATCTTCGCCATGTCGCCGATCCAGGGAGCCCTGTCCGGCGCGACCCGGTCGGCCACCTCCATCTTCGACGCCATCGGGCAGATCGACCAGCTGCGCAAGGAGAACCGCTCGCTCACCGATCAGGTCTCCGCGCTGGAGACGCAGATGCAGCAGCTGGAAACCCTCCGCACGGAGAACGATCGCCTGTCGGCGCTCCTCGGCATCAAGGCGACGCTCCACTACAACACGGTGGTCGGCGACGTCATCGGCCGCCAGACCACCGACCAGGAACGGGTGATCACCCTGGACCGCGGCACGGACGACGGCGTGCTGATCGACGACCCGGTTCTGTCCGAAGGCGGAGCGCTGGTCGGAGTCGTGTCGGATGCGGGCCGCAACTATGCGTCGGTGCTGCTGATCTCCGACCCGCGCTCCCTGGTCATCGGTCAGGACGTGCAGACCCGATCAACCGGTGAGCTCGTGGGCCACCTCTCGGGACTGCTGGCGCTGTCCAATATCCCGACCACCCAGCAGATCGCCAAGGACGACACCATCGTCACTGCCGGCGAGGATCTCGGGGGATCCAACCCGGCTGCGTTTCCGCACGGCCTGCTGATCGGGAGCGTCGTCGAGGTGGACAGCGACGCCAGCGCGGTGGTGCAGACGGCCCTGATCGTCCCCACGGCGAACCTCGATGACCTGGAACACGTCCTGGTGATCACGGACTTCACGCCCCCTCCGACCTCGTCGCCGAGCCCCTCGCCAAAGGGCTGACGCCGCCCGTTCCAATCGCTGCGCCGGACACGCCGAGGGCCGGCTTGCGTCGCAAATCCGGGCCGGCAAGGCCAGACCCCACCGGGCCGATCGTCCACCGCGTACCCGTACCGCGGTTCCGCCTGGCATCCGGGCGGACGCCTCGCCACCACCCCTCTCCCTACCTAACTGCCCGTTTCTGGCAGATCGGTGGTGCGCGGCGCCCAACCCGGCCCACGCCTCTTGCAGCGGGGCCCCGGCGGACCTTCACCGCATGGTTTCGGGCCCTCCGTGACGTCAACGTTGACCTCGTTACCAGGTGCGTTGAAACCGGCGTGCCCCGCAACCGACCGGAGAGAACCCTTCATGTCCCTCGCACCTGTTCGAGCAACCCCACGGATCATCACTCGCCGCCTGGGCTTCTTCGCCGCCGTGACGGCCGCGGTCTTCATGTTCAGCTTCACGAGCCTCGCCGCGACGGCGCAGGCGTCGTCCAGCACCACCGCCACGAACACCGCTGCGATGGTGTCCGACGCGCATGCTGCCACCACCCACCCCGTGGGCACGGCCGCCTCCAAGAAAGCCGTCATCGTCGTCGGGCCCGTGGGCAGCCAGACTGCCGAGTACATCCAGGGCGCCACGGACATCGCCAACATCCTCAGCGCTGCCGGCATGCAGGTCGTCCTCATCCTGCCGCCGCACGCCACCTGGTCTGCCGTCGTCTCGGCTGCCAACGGCGCCGACTTCTTCGCCTACCTAGGCCACGGCAACGGCTGGCCCGCCCCCTACGGCACGTTCCGCGAAGACAGCAAGGACGGGTTGGGCCTGGACCCGACCGACGGGGATACCAACACCAACGACGTCACCTACTACGGCGCGAGCCTCATGAAGGCCTCCATCGTGCTAGCCCCCAACGCCATCGTGCTGCTGAACCGCCTGTGCTATGCGGACGGCAACGGTGAGGGTGGCTCGGCCATCCCGACCCAGGATGTCGCCTTCCAGCGCGCAGACAACTTCGCCTCGGGCTTCCTCGCGATGGGCGCCAAGGTGGTCTTCGCACTCGGCTGGCAGCCGGGCTCGGACCTCGCCAACGCCCTCGTGAACACCCACGAGACCATGGACAACTTCTTCGAGTGGAAAGACGGCGAGGGCACGGAGCCCCAGTACCAGCCTTGGCACGGGTGGATCGGCTGGCAGCCCAACCTGTACCTGGGCTCGGTGCGCACCCCCGGTGCCGTCGTCCACCTGGACCCGCACCCGACGGCAGGCTACCTCCGAGCCGTCACCGGCGACCTCAGCTTCACCACCGACCAGTGGTGGGGAGGGACCGATAGCGGCGACACCACGCCCCCCGCGGTCACCAGCCTGACCACCGGCTCCGTCACCAACACCAGCCCCGCATACGGGGACTCCACCCCGGTCTTCACGCCCAACGGCGACGGCATCAGCGACACCCTGACGATCAAGCACACGCTCTCCGAGGCGTCCTACCTGGACATCTCCGTCGCCCGCCCGGGTGGCACGGTCGTGCGTGACTTCACGAGCTATTCGGAACAGGGCGCCACGTCCGATGTCTGGAATGGCAGGAACGATTCCGCGAGCATCGTCCCTGACGGCACCTACACCGTCACCGTGACGCCCAGGGATCGCGCCGGCAATGTCGGCCCCGCGGTCTCCATCAACGTCGATGTGCTCACGGCGATGCGTTCGCCCAAGGCAAGCCCCAGCCAGTTCTATGCAGCCGACGGCGACACGCTGGCTCAGGCCCAGACGCAGAAGGTCACTTTGGATGAGCCCGCCAACCTGACGTGGGTCATCAAGGACGCCACCGGTGCCGTGGTCCGCCACGTGATGACCAACGAGTACCACCCGGTGGGCCTGGTTTCCTGGGCCTGGGACGGCCGCAACGATGCCGCTGCCTACGTGCCGGATGGCGTGTACACCATCAGCATCACCGCCGGCACGGCCCAGGGCACCTACAGCCACGAAGTCCGTGTCACCGTGGCCCCCTTCAAGGTCACCACGAGCGCATCGAGCGCCTCCGCCGGCCAGACGATCAAGCTGACCATCATTGCCGCGGAGGCCCAGAAGGGCTGGCCGAAGGTGACCGTCACGCAGCCCGGACTCGCCAAGTACTCGCTCCGCCTGGTCAAGTCCTCCACCACCAAGTTCGCGGCAACCTTCAAGCTGAGGGCGGGCGGACTGCCCGGCGTCGTGACCTTCCGGATCTCCGGCACGGACGCCAAAGGCGGCGTCGACACCCGGTTCTTCACCATCACCATGCTGTAAACCCAATGCTGCCGGCGCCTCCAACCACGAAGCGGGGGGAGGGCGCGCCGGGCGCATCGATGGCCCGATCCGCTGCGGACCGGGCCATCGCCCTATGGCCGGGCGGCCGGAGCGGCGCCGCCCGATAGACTGGCGGTGATGACCGATCCGCAGCCCGACGATCAGGCCGCCTACGCGGACACGTGGATCGTCGTACCCACCTACAACGAGGCGGACAACGTCTCGGCGATTGCGGCTGCGATCCTGGAACGTCTTCCCGGCTCGACCGTGCTGGTCGTGGATGACGCCTCCCCGGACGGAACGGGCCGCATCGCCGACGAGCTGGCCGCCGCGAACCCGTCCGTCCGTGTCCAGCACCGGCCGAAGAAGCTCGGCCTCGGACGTGCCTATATCGACGGATTCCACGTGGCGCTGGCCGGTGGCGCGCGGCGGGTGGTCCAGATGGACGCCGACTGGTCGCACGATCCTGTGTACCTGCCCGCGCTCGTCGGCGCGGTGCGCGAGCGAGAGGACGGCCCGGGCTTCGACCTGGTGATCGGTTCGCGCTACGTGACCGGTGGCGGCGTGAAGGATTGGGGCTTCTTTCGCCGCTTCGTCTCCCGCGGCGGCTCCATGTTCGCCCGGATCGTGCTGGGCCTCCAGCCGCGCGACCTGACCGGCGGCTTCAAGGCCTGGCGCCGCGAAGCCCTGGAGGTGGTTCCGTGGGAGCGCGTGCACTCCGGCGGCTATGTCTTCCAGATCGAGGCCACCTACCTCGCCACGCGGGCCGGCGCGAGCGTGACGGAGGTGCCCATCGTCTTCTCGGACCGCCGCGTCGGCGTGAGCAAGATGTCGCGCCGGATCATCGCCGAAGCGCTCATCGTGGTCCTGCGCTTGCGCTGGGAGGAGCTGCGCGGTCGCGGACCCGCACGCCACGACCGGCTGCCCGCCGCGCCAGGGTCCGGAGGCTGATGGCCAAACTTGCGGACCTGCGCGTTCCGGAGCAGCGACCCCGAGGGACGCGCGTGGTCCTGGATGCGCGGCCGCTCCAGGAGCCGACCCGGGCACCGATCACTGCGAGCTACCTGGACGGGCTGCTGACCGCCTATGCCGAACGGCCATTGCCCGGCGAGAGCTTCCTGCTGCTGCTGCGCCTCATGCGTGAGGACCCGACGGAAGCGCTGCAGGAGCGCGGCCTGGCCGTGGCTGGGCGACGCAAGCTGCCGCCCACCAGCCGCACGTTCCGGTCCGCCGGCCTCACCATCGACTCGTTCCTGTTGCGCGGCGCCTCCGTGCGCGGCGGTGGTCCGCGTCCGCCCGACGAACCAGCCACCGACGACGCCGCGGCAGTTGCCTCCACGGCGGCCGAGGCCACCGCGGCAGGGGCGGTGTTCCACACGGCCGGCGGTGCCGTCCCACTCCGTTCGCGGCTCCCGGTCGTGGCCACGCTCCTGGATCTTGCCCCGTGGGAACTGCCCGAGCGATACGCGGACAGCGTCGCGGCACGTTTCGGACATCGTCTTCGGGCGCGGAGCCTCCGGGACGCGAGCCGGGTGATCACGGCCTCCCGTGCCACGGCCGCGTCGGCCGTGACGCTGCTGCATCTTCGGCCCGAGCAGATCGAGGTCGTGCCGCTGGCCGCGGGTCCCGCCTTCCACCCGGGTGCTGCGGAGCCCGGCCTGGTGGCCAATCTGCGGTCTCGCTTCGACCTGCCGGAGCGCTATCTGGTCTTCTCCGGCCGCTACGACGCACGCAAGGACCTGGCCACGCTCTTCGCCGCCCTGGCGGCCCTGCGGGAGCAGGCACCTCCACGGGGAGCGGCCCGCAGCGCCACCGCTTCCGTCGCCTGGCCGCCGGTCGTGGTGCTGGCCGGCGCGGGTGGCACGGACGTGGACGACACGCTGGCCGTGGCTCGGGCGGCACGCCACGCAAGCGTCGCGGAGCTGGTGCGGCTCACGCCGCGCCTGGAGACGGCCGAGCTGGCCGCGCTGGAGGCCGCCTCGATCGGGCACATCCAGCCGGCGCTGTCCGATGGCACGGGACTCGCCGTCCTGGAGGCGCTGGCGATCGGCGTGCCGGTCATCGCGTCCCGGGTGGGCGCGCTCCCCGAGATCGTCGGCACGGCCGGAATCGTGGTGGAGCCGAAGAACCCGGCTCGCCTTGCGACGGCGATCCGCGCGCTCTGGGAGGACGGCGCGGTGGCGCGCCAGGTGACCAAGGCCGCCGCCGCTCGCGCGAAGGGACCGCGCCGAACGTGGGCTGATGTGGCCGAGGACACCCGTCGGGTCTATGAGAAGGCGGCCACCGAAGGCTGACCGGTCGCCGACGGGCCTCGCCACGGGTGTGCCGAATGGTCCTGCTAGGCTAGCCGTCACGCTCCCGAGAGGCGCCAGCCCAGCGCGCCGACGAACGAGGATGACATCCGTGGCCACGCAGGACGGACGAGCGGAAGACGATCACAAGCTCGAGAGCGCGGAGGAGCTGGCCGCGGTCGAGGCGGCGGTGGAATCCCAGAACACCGGGCAGGAAGACCTCAGCTGGGCCACCATGCCGGCGGACTCGGATGCTCCCTGGACGCCGCCGGCCGCCGAGGCGCCCGCCACGCCCGAGGCGGCCGCCGCGCCGGAGAAACCCGCCGCGCCCGACGCGCCTGACGAATCGCCATCGGCCGCCGCAGGGTCTTCCTCAGAGGAAGCGGCAGCGGGCGACGAGGCCGCAACCGCCGAGTTGGCCGGGAAGCCAAAGAAGGCCGCCGCTCGCCGCAAGCGCGACGCAGCGCCGGAGGCCACGGCAGAAGTCCCCGCGGTTCCGGCTCAGAAAGATGCCCATCCAGACGCCGCCGCGGCAGCCGTGCCCGATGCCCGACCTGCCGGATCGGCGGCGCGGGCGAAGCACGTCGCCATCTCCATGGGTGGAGCCGAGTCCGTCAAGGCCGAGCACGTGAGCATCAGCCAGGGCGGCGCCCAATCCGTCACGGCCGACGAGGTGCGCATCTCACAGGGCGGAGCCAGCTACGTCCACGGTCAGACCGTCCACATCGAGATGGGTGGGGCGGGAATGATCCAGGCCGACCGCGTCAGCCTGGAAGGATCCGGTGCGTTCGCCATCAACGCGCGGCGCGTGGACGCCACCAACAGCACCGCGTTCATCGTGATCACGCGGAACGCCTCCGGCTTGAGGGTCCTCTTTGACTGGCGTGGCGCGGCGCTCACGTTCCTGTCGCTGCTGCTCCTGCGGCGCATCCTGCGGCGGCGGTAGCCCGCCCGCGTGACCACTGACGTCGCGGAGACCAAGACCGAGTCCGGCGCCCCTCAACGCGGACTCCGCGTCACGATCGTCGCGGCCAATCCCTTCGAGTTCGACTCGCGCTTCTTGCGCACGGCCACGAGCCTCGCCGCGGACGGCCACACGCTCCGCATCCTCGGCTGGCCGGGCCCGAATCTGCCGGAGAAGGAAACCCTCGCGCCCGGCGTGGAACTCCAGCGGCTGGACATCGACCGTCGCATCTCCACGGGGCTTCGGCCGCTGCCATGGCCGATCCGGGCCGCCATCTCCCGAGCCATCGGCCTGGATCCCAGTGCCATCGTGCTTCCCCCGGACGCTCCCGTGGGGCTGGATCGTCTGCGGCATCCGGTGCGCCGGACGCTTGAGCTGGTCGCCAACGTGCGGCGCGCGGGTCCGTGGACCACGGCCGTGCTGGAGGCCGCCCCGGAAACGGAGGTGTTTCACGCCCAGTCGCTGATCGTGCTGCCGGTCGTCCGTGCGGCGGCAAAGAAGGTGGGCGGCCGTTTCGTCTACGACGTTGCCGACTACCACACGGAGGCAGCACGCCTGGCGCGCATGCCCGGTCCGATCCGCGAGCTGTTCCGTCGCCGGGAGCGCAGCTGGGCGCGAGACGCATCCGGCTTCCTCGCCGTGAGCGAGCCGGTGGCCACGCTCGTGGAGCGCCGCTGGGGCGTGCCCAAGCCGGCCGTCCTGTTCAACTGCCCGCCGGCCTGGCGGCCGGATGAGCCGGGCCCGATCGCCAGCAGCCGGATCCTCGATGCGCTCGGCCTCGCCGCTGAGCGTCCGGTGGTGCTGTACCAGGGTGGCTTCAGCGTCGATCGCGGCATCGAGGAGCTGGCGGCCGCGGCCCGCGACGAAGCGCTCCGGGACCTGGACGCGGCCGTGGTGTTCATGGGCTACGGCCGGTTGGAAGCTTACGTCGAGGGGCAGGTTCGGCAGCAGCCGGGCCGCGTGTACCGGTTGCCTGCCGTGCCGCCGGACGAGTTGCTGGAGTGGACCGCCAGCGCCGATGTGTCGTTCGTCGGACAGCCGCCACGGACCCTGAACCAGAAGATGAATCTGCCGAACAAGCTGTTCGAGAGCATCATGGCCGGCGTCCCCGTGGTGGTTAGCAAGGGCAATGAGCAGTGCCGGCTGGTGACTGCGGAGGCAGTCGGGACGTGTTGCGACGTGGATTCTCCGACGGCAGTGGCGGAGGCCATCGCAAAGATCCTCTCCGCCCCTGACTTCGAGCGACAGCGGCTGAGGGCGCATTGCAGATCGGTTGCCCTCGCGAAGTACACCTGGGATCTCAACGCCGGCGGCCTGCTGGCGCTCTACCGAGGGCTTGCGGAGCGTCCCGCGTGAGTGGTGAACAGCGGCGCCCGAAATCCGTTGCGTTGCTGCTGAACAATCCGTTCCTGACGGACTCGCGGGCCTGGAAGATGGCGCGCACGCTGTCCGACGCGGGCTATGACGTGACCGTCGTGGCGCGAGCCCAGGAAGGGCTTCCGGCCACGGCGCAGGACCAGGGCTTCCGCGTCGTCCGCGTGGCCCAACCGGATCCGCTGAAATGGCTGCCCAAGCCCAGGCTGCCGGACGGCGAACATCTGCCGGATGCGCGACCGCTCAGCCGCGCCGCACGGATGCGCCGGCTGATCGCTGCCTCTGCGGGCCGCGGCGCCCAGGCGGCACGCTACCTGCGCCTCACGCGCATCTGGGCGCGCGACATTGCCCGAGCGGTCGGGTTCGTGGACGTGTGGCAGGCAGAAGGACTGGTGGCCCTCCCGGTCGCGATCGAGCTGCGGCGGCGTGCCGGTGGGCTGGCGGTCTACGACTCGCGCGACCTGGACGTACAGAGCGCCCGGTTCGCTCGCCTGCCGGGTCCGTGGCGCGGCTTGCTGGAGCGGCGCGAGCGCAGCTGGGCGCGGTCCGTCGACGCGCTGATCTCCGTCAGCCGCCCGTACGCGGACGTGCTGGAGAAGAGCTTCGAGCGGACGGCCACCATCGTGATGAACGGGCCCCCGGACTACACGCCGCCCGATCCGCCGGTCCGCCTCTGGCACCAGAAGCTGGGACTGGATCCGGGCACGCGGGTCGTGCTCTACCTGGGCCTGTTCATGGCCGGCCGCGGCATCGATGAGTTGATGGCTGCCATCGGGCTGGTGCCGGAGAGCGCGCTCGTCATGGCGGGCTTCGGCACGGAGGAGCGGCGCTATCGAGAGGCTGCCACGAAGCTTCCCCACGCGGAAAGGATCTACTTCGTCGGCGGCGTGGCACCGCAGGACATCCTGCCGAGCATCGCTGCCGCGGACATCTCGGCCATGCCGGTCCAGGGCGACACGCTCAACCACCGGCTGAACACGCCGACCAAGCTGTTCGACGCGATGGGCGCCGGCGTGCCGGTGGTGGCCAGCGACCTGCCGGGAATGGCTCCGATCGTGCGGGAGACCGGTTGCGGCGAACTCTGCGACCCGAACGATTCGGCCGACATCGCGCGGGCCATCCTGTTGATCCTGGACGCCACGCCGGAACGCCGCGCGGCCTATCGCCAGGCGTGCCTGGCAGCCGCGCACGGCCCCTATTCCTGGGAGCGCCAGGCAGTTGCGCTGCTCGGCCTCTACGAGGGCCTGCGCCTCTCCGCCTGACCCTCAGCGGCGGAGGATCTCCTCGGTCACGGCGTCCGCGATCGCCTCGAACTTCGGCGGCTGCGGCGTGTGCTTCTCCAGCACCAGTTGCTCCGGGCGCTCCAGGATGCG
>Ga0265318_10001972_pt1 | contig 11400 bp, 10 predicted proteins | sample 4821metaG_FD_192431 | JGI IMG/M metagenome (GOLD analysis project Ga0265318, IMG submission 192431) | Rhizosphere microbial communities from Carex aquatilis grown in University of Washington, Seatle, WA, United States - 4-8-21 metaG | ecosystem: Host-associated > Plants > Roots > Rhizosphere >... | reverse complement strand
CGTGTGCCTGGGCCGCAAGTGGGCTGCGCAGCTTCAGCCAGAGTGCGACAAGCGACGCGGTGGGCTTCAGCGACAGCGCCTTCTCGCTGTCGGGTGGCCAGCAGGTCGCCGTCAACCCGAACTGGGACCTCGGCTTTGGTCTTGGCTTCGAGAACGGCGCCGGCAGCTCGCCGGCCGGTTTGAACCTGGACCGCAACATCGTCAGCGGCGGGCTCGTCGCCAAGGGCACCTTCGGCGATGCGCAGATCGCGGGTGCGTTGACCGGCGGGTTCGGAACAGTCGACTCGACGCGCCAGGTCACGTTCCCGGTGGCCGGCACGGTCACCGGCGACCGCGGCATCGGCTTCCTCGGGGTCACTGGCCGGGCCAGCTACACCAATGACATGGGCGCCATCTACCTGAAGCCGATGGTCGAAGCCGCGGCTACCTACATCGGTGCCGGGGCATATACGGAAAGCGGCGGCGGCGTTGGCGACTACGCGTTCGATGCGGTCAATCAGTTCGTCGGCCGCGGGACGCTGTCCGTCGAACTTGGCGGACAGTTCTCAGCCGGCGACAACATGCAGCTGCGCCCGTACATCAGTGCCGGCGTGACGGCCATGACCGGCCAGAACGTGGACGTCACCGCCGGCCTGCCCGGGCTCGGAGACGGCACCTTCACGACTATGACCAGCGGCGACTCGCTCTATGCCGATCTCAAGGCCGGCGTCTATGCCTTCGGGGGAACCGGGTGGTCGACGCGCCTGGAATATGACGGCCGTCTGTCCGCCCACAGCGCGCAGCACACCGGCTCGCTCAAGCTGAGCGTGCCGTTCTAGGTCCGAGGCCGATGCCGGAGCTCGACGCTCAGCATCGGCTGCGCTTGATGTGATGATGCGGGAAGGCCGCGAACGGCTCGCGGCCGAGTGGGATCGGGCCCCGCATTTATTAGCGGCCGCGGCCGCGCGAAGTCAGGGAACGCGGTAGTAGAACCCGGTCGCCCGACCGGCGCCGGTGTTGCCCACAATGTAGAGCGCGTTCGCAAACGATACATCGGCGCAGCTGCCGCTGCGGATCTCTGCGCCGATCGATTGGGCACTCCCATCCGCCCCAACCGTCTGCAGGATGACGCTGCCTTCTTTCACGCAGATGCGGTAAGGCGACGCCACAGCCGCCCCGGCGAGGAAGATCGGAGAACTTTCCTTGGTGTTGGCGATATCGAAAGTGCCGCAGGGCGATCGGCTGCACGCCGCGTCCGCGGATTGGTCACCGCCCGCTTGCGAGCAGCCTGACAGGGCCGCCGCCCCTGCGATGATGGCGAACCCCAAGAATGTGCGCACGCATGCCCCCAGCCGCAACGTGTTTCATCCTAGCGTGCCGAACATCAAAGGCAATGCTGCTTCAGGCGCGGTTTGTGCTGGCGCATCGACTTCCCTAGAACGACATTCGCGCGACCAGGGGAAAGACTTGTCCGAATGTGCTGTGAGCCGGTAAGTCAAATGACCAATGCCTCGCCACCGAAGATCTCCGGATGAGCGAGATTGTACGTGGCGACCGGGGGAGGAAGCACCAGACGTCGTCCTCGCGATCGGAACCTGACGAGGCGATGGACGAGATGGACATGCAGGACGATATAAGCCTCGAGGCGAAGGCGCCTCGCCGCGCGCGTTGGGGAGGGCGCGTCAGTCTGGTTCCTCTGCTTGCGGGGATCATCACGCTGCTGGTGTTGATGCTTGTCGGACTGACGGTCGCGTATTTCATCGCCAGGCCCTCGGCGGCGAGCAGGCAGGCGGCGAGGGGTGGTGGGCTCATTCCCGACCAGCTGGAGGGCCAGGTCGTCAAGCGCGAGACATTTGGCGACTGGAACTACGTGTGCGTGAAGCCGGACAACGGAGATGTCCGCTGCAGCATCTCCCAGCAACTCGCCGACGCCGGGAGCAATACTCCGATCTTCCGCTGGCGCATTTCGAAAGGACCGGACGGTGCGCTGATCGGCGAATGGGACACGCCGTCCGGCGTCATCGTCGGCCAGGGCATTGTGCTCGATGCAGGGTGGGACAAGCCCGCAAGAATTCCGTTCCAGGCGTGTTTCCCGGAAGGTTGCCAGGCCGTGGCAGGCTTCGACCCGGATGCCGTCGACCGGCTGTCCAAGACCGGGAAGGCAGTCGTTACGATGTTTCCCGTCGACGCGGGCAGCGGCGGTGTGCAACTCGTCTTCAGCGTGAAGGGGCTTCCCGAAGCGCTGGCGGCCTTAAAGTAAAAGGCTACTGCAGCGCTGACCGCGAGCCCCGCCGCCACCCGGAAGCGAGAACGCAAAGCCTCGGAGGTGGCCTGAATCGTCTGATGACCGGGGCTCAGCGCTGCGTACCTACACAGCGAACTTAAGTATGCGGCAGGCGGCTGATCGCGCTCATCCGTCCTTCGCCGAAAACGATGTGGCTCGGATTTTTCAGCTCGAACTTCATGACTGCCTCCCGGCCGGGGTTCCCTTGATGCGCTCGACCGCCTGCCGCAGGCCGGCGCGTAGCACTTCGGCTTCCGTCGAGTAGGCAAGCAACAGCGCGCCGGCCTCGCGCCACTTCTTCGCCTGCTCCGCGTCCGAGACCAGCATGGCGCACGTCTTGCCGTGCTTGCGCGCGGCCGCCAGCACCAACTCGCGCTTCTCGTCGAGAATGCGCGCCTGGTCGGGGTGGCCGAAGATGCCAAGGTTCTGGGCGAGGTCGTGCGGCCCGATAGTCAGCGCGTCGATCCCGTCCATCGCCGCGATTGCATCGAGGTCGTCGAACGCGGCGGCTGTCTCGAGCATGACGGTGACCAAGACTTCGCGGTTGGCGGCGGCGCACTGTTCGGCGACAGAGTCGAATGTCTCGAAGTCGGTTCCCGCCCCGAGGCCTCCCATGCCGCGTTGTCCGCGCGGCGCGTAGTAGGCCGCCGAGACGATCTCCGCGGCGTGGGCCGCCGACTCAACCTGCGGGCAGTGCAGGTTCCAGACGCCGGCGTCGAGCAGGCGCGTGATCCATTCGCGGTTGGCGACCGGCGGGCGGACGGCGATGGGAAAGTCGAGGGCCCGCGCCAGCGCGGCGAAGCGCCCGATGGTCTCGATCGAAAATGCGGTGTGCTCAATGTCGACGCGCGCGAAATCCAGACCCGCGGCCTGCATCAGCCGTAGCACGGACGGATTTTCGACCATCGTCAACCAGGTGCCGATCTGTATCTCGCCCTTCTCGACACCGGCGCGCATCGGATTGCTTCGCATGTCTCGGTCTCCTTCCGTTCAAGCCGCCGCGCGCCGCGCGTGCTCGCGATGCACGACGAAAAGCCCGGCGAGGATCACGATCACCGAGCCGACGATGACGTTGCTGGTCGGCCAGGTGCCGAAGACGAGCCAGCTCGCCGCCAGCGCCCAGATCATCGAGGTGTATTCGAAAGGCGCGACCGTGGACGCACCGCTGTGCTTGTAGGATTGGGTGGTGAAGAACTGCGCTATGCCGCCAGCGATGCCGGTCGCGACCAGGATCGCGGCGTCGCGCCAATCGGGAAACACCCAGCCGAAGGGCAGGGTGACCAATCCGGCCAGCGTCGTCAGCAGGGAGAAATAAACGACAATCGTGATCGGCCGCTCGACGCGAGCGAGCGTGCGGATCTGGATTATCGCCATCGCGCCGGCAAAGGAGCCGACCACCGCCAGCAGCGCGCCGATGCCGTAGCCGCCGCTCATCCCGCCGCTGCCGAAGTATCCGCCGAGGATGATGACAATGCCGGCGAAGCCAACGGCCACGGCCGCCCAGCGGTAGGCCTGGACGGTTTCGCCGAGCAGGAACACAGCCAGCACGACGGTGATCAGGGGCATCGAGTAGCTGATCGCCGTGGCGTCAGCGATCGGCAGGAAGAAGAGCGTGCCGAAGTTGAAGTAGATGGCCGCGGTGCCGGCAAGCGACCGCTTTACGTGACCGAAGTAGTTGCCGGTCTTGAAGACGACACCGAACTGGCCGTTGATCCATACCCACAGAAAGAGCGGGATGAGGGCGAAAAGGCTGCGGCAGAAAACGATCTCGCCGATCGGGTAACGGTCGCTGGCGATCTTGATGAGGGTCAGCATCACGGTCAGCATGAACGTAGCGCCGACCTTGAAGGCGATCCCGATCAGCGGATTCGCCGCCGTGGCGTCGGTCTCGGCAATAGCGGTCATTGCCGCGCCAGGGCGGCGGCGATGCGCGCCGCGGCCAGCATGCCCGGATCGGCGAGGCCAACGGAAGACTGGCTGAACATGCGCGCCCGGCCGATGCGGTTCGGCTTGTCCTGAAAATCCGCGAGCGCCTTTTCGGCAGCGCCGGCGGCGGCAGCTGCAATCTTCCGGGGCTCGTCCGCCCCAGCGACGGCGCATGCGATAGCGTCAAGGGAATCGAGGATTGTCTTGTCGCCGATCGCCGCCTTGCCGCGCGCCATCATCGCATCGCGCGCCGCCGACACCAGGTTCGCGACTTCGCTCCACGGCACTTCGCGACGTCCTTTGGTGGCCTTCGCGGCGGCGATGAATGCTGTCGCCGTCAGCGTGCCGAACGAGGACGACGAGACCCGCTGGAATTCCTTCGCCGCGGCCAGGAACGCCGCACCCACGTCTTCGGAGAAGGAGCCGGTCGCGTTGGCGACGGCCTGCCAGCCGGCGGCGATGGTGATGCCGAGATCGCCGTCGCCGAGCCTGGCGTCCTGCGCGTTCAGCTCGTCCGCCATCGCCTCGCCTGCCGCGGCCAGACGGACCGCGGCGGACTTCAAATCGGCGGTCGTGAACCCCGCCATCTACCCCACGCTCCAGAACGCGCAGCGGCAGGGCGCCTTCAGCAGCCGCTCGAGCTCGCCATCGAGGCGGCAGATCGTGATGCTCGCGCCGCTCATTTCCATCGATGTCGCGTAACGACCGACCAACGGCATGACGACGGTCGCGCCGGCGTCCGCGAGGCGGCGGCTCAAGCGCCGGTACATGATGTAGAGTTCCTCGACCGGCGTCGCCCCGAGCGAATTGACCAGCACCGAGACCCGGTCGCCCTTGCCGACCGGCGCATCGCCGAGCAGCCGGTCGGTCATCTCGTCGACGATTGCATCGGCCGAGCGCAGCTTGTCGCGCCAGATGCCGCGCTCGCCGTGGATGCCCATGCCCATCTCGATCTCGTCGTCCTCGATCGTGAATGTCGGCTTGCCGGCTTGCGGCACGGTGCAGGGGGTCAGCGCTACGCCGATCGAGCGGCACGCATCGGCTGCCTTCCGGGCGACGGCGGTGACCGCGGCGAGCGGCGCCATCTCCTCGGCGAGCGCGCCGGCCATCTTGAAGGCGTACACCATGCCGGCGACGCCGCGCCGCTTCGCGGCTTCCGCCACCGGCGCGGAGGCGACGTCATCGGCGAGCGCGACGGACGTGGATTGGATGTCGTGCTCCAGTTCGGCGATCTCGCCGGCCATGTCAAAATTCATGACGTCGCCGCCGTAGTTCCCGTAGAGGCGCAGCACGCCGGCGCCGCCATCCGCATGGCGCGTTGCCGAAACCATGTCCTCGGCCGGCGGTGAAGCGAAAACCTGCCCGACCGCTGCCGCGTCGAGTAGCCCTTTGCCGACATAGCCTGCGAATACCGGAAGGTGGCCGGAGCCGCCGCCGGTCACGATTCCGACCTTGCCGCGAACGGCTCCGCCGGCGCGTACGATCACCCTGCGCTCGGGCCGTGCGTAGATGTCGCCGTGGGCGGCAACAAGTCCGTCCAGGGTCTCGTCGACGTAGTCGGCCGCGGCGTTCAGTATCTTCTTCATGGTTGGCGCGTCTTGGCCATTGGCAAATGGAAATCGGGCGTGAGCTGTGACGGGTCGGTTCGCAGGTCGATGAGAGCCGGCCGCCCGGCCGCGAGCGCGCGCTCGAAGGCCGCAGCGAAGTCGCCTGTCGATTCGACCGCCTCGGCATGCACGCCGAACGACCGGGCAAACGCGACCAGGTCGGGGTTCACCATACTCGTCCCGGAAACCCGGCCCGGGTAGCGCCTCTCCTGGTGCATCCGGATGGTGCCGTAGATCGAATTGTTGACGACGATGACGATGACTGCCGCGCCGTGCTGCATCGCGGTGGCAAGTTCCTGTGGGTACATCAGGAAGCAGCCGTCGCCGGCGAAGCAGATCACCGGCCTCTCGGGGTGCCGCAGCTTTGCGGCGATCGCCGCCGGCAGCCCGTAGCCCATCGCGCCGCTCGTCGGTGCGAGCTGTGTGTGCCCAGTGCGGTAGCGGAAGAAGCGGTGCAGCCAGATGGTGTAGTTGCCGGCGCCGTTGGTGACGATGGCGTCCGCGGGCAGGCGCTCGTCGACGTGCGTCACCACCGCCGCCAGGTCGACCGCGCCGCTCATGGATACCGCCGTCGCATCGATTGTCTGGGTGTACTCCCGGCGCATGGCATCCTTCCAAGCACTCCATGGCGCAGCCTCGATTGGCGCCATTCTCGAAAGAGCCGCTGCCGCAGGGACATTGGACGCGACGATGCCGATGTCGGCCTCGTACACGCGCCCGATTTCTTCCGGGTCGGGAAAGATGTGAACGATCTTCTGTCGCGCCCGCGGCGCCTCGATGAGCGAGTAGCCGCGCGTCGTGACATCCGAGAGACGCGCGCCGAGGGCGACCACAAGGTCGGCGTTCTGAATCCGGGCGGCCAGCGCCTTGCTCGTCGCCAGGCTGAGGTGGCCGGCGTAGTTGGCGTGGCGGTTATCGAACAGATCCTGGCGGCGGCAGGAAGCGACGATGGGCAAGGCGTTTCGCTCTGCGAACCGCTGCAGGTCGAGCAGCGACTGCGGGCTCCAGCCGGAACCGCCGACGATGACGACGGGACGCTCGGCCGAGGATAGTGCGGCGCGCACGCGATCGATGTCCGCCGCCAGCGGCGCCTGCTGGATGACGGGACTCTGCGCCACTGCCGTCGCCACCGGAGCCAGCTCTGAAAGGACGTCTTCGGGCAACGACAGGACAACGGGGCCGTGGCGGCCCGATGTCGCGATCCGGCAGGCGCGATGAACGAACTCCGGGATTCGTGCGGCGCTGTCGATTTCCGCGGTCCACTTGGCCAGCGGCGCAAACACCGCCGCGACGTCGATCTCCTGGAATGCCTCGCGGGTCCGGATCGCACGTTCCACCTGGCCGACGAACAGGATCATCGGTGTCGAATCGTGGAACGCCGTGTGCACGCCGATGCTGGCATGCAGCGCGCCCGGACCGCGCGTGACGAAGGCAACGCCCGGGCGGCCAGTCAGCTTGCCGTCGGCTTCCGCCATGTTCGCGGCGGCGCCTTCATGACGGCAGACAACCAGCTGGATTGCCGGAGTGTCGTAGAGCGCGTCGAGGACCTCGAGGTAGCTCTCGCCCGGAACGCAGAAGATGCGGTCGAGACCTTCCGCCGCAAGCGTTTCGACGAGGATCTTCCCGCCGAGGCGCTGCGCGGACGTCGCGGCCATCGTCGAGCCCGCCCCGCGCTCCAATACGTCAGTCATCAAAGCCCCCACTGGACGATGCGTACAGCTCAAAGCACCGCTTGCAATGCACTATCGCATACACTAAAACATTACGCAAAGAAGACAGTACTGTATACAGTAATTGGCCGGCGCAGAAGAGAAAGCATGATGGCTCCAAGAGCGGCACGCAGGGCGGACGAGGCGGACGCAGGGAGTGCCGTCGACCGCGTCCACGCACAGGTGAAGGCGCTGGCGATTTCCTTCGCGCTACGGCCTGGCGAACGCATCAACGAGGTCGCGCTTGCCAAGCAGCTCGGCGTCAGCCGCACGCCGCTCAGAGAGGCGCTGAACCGCCTCACCACGGACGGCTTCCTGACGTTTTCACCGAAGTTCGGCTTCTACCGGAGGCCGCTCGACGTGAAGGAGATTCTGGACCTGTACGAGCTGCGTCAGCAGATCGAGGTTTCGGGCATCCAGTATGGCGTCAGCCGCGCCACGCCAGAGGCTCTCGACGAGCTGACACGATACCTCGAGCAAAGCAGGCCAGACCTGCCCGGCCGCACTATCGACGACTTGGTCGCTCTCGACGAAGGCTTCCACGAGCGGCTGATCGGGCTGACCGGCAACGCCGAGATGCTCCGCGTCCTCCAGAACGTCAACTCCCGCGTCCGCTTTCTGCGCTGGATCGACATGGACGGCCGGCGGCAAGTCACCCAGGCCGAGCACTTCGCGGTTCTCGAAGCCATCAAATCACGCGACGCGACGCATGCCGCTGCGCTGCTCGAACGCCACATCCATCGCCGGCTCGACCAAGTCGTCGAGGCGGTGAAGGAATCGTACGCCCGCATCTATGTCCATCCCAACGTACCAACGGCGGGATGATTGTAACGCTAGCCGGCAGAGACCGGTTGCAATCGAAATAAAGCCTTGGGAGAGGCGGGGGAGGAAGTCATGTCGATGAAGAATCTGCGCGAGCCCGCGACCATCGCGCAGGGCGCGGCCAGCACGCAGTCCGCTATGTCCGCGCCATCGAAGCCGCTCGGGCAGAAGCCGGCGGGCGTGCGCTCGACGGTGCTGGAGATTCTTTCCAATCACGGCCTGCTGATCTTTGGCATCCTTCTCATCGCCTTCTACTCGTTCATGCTGCCGCGCTTCATGTCGGGCCAGACGGCGACCGCAATTCTGAGTATCAGCGCGATCGTCTCGCTGCTGGCGTTGGCCCAGATGGTCGTCATCACGACGGCCAACTACGATCTCTCGATCGGCTACGGCATCGGCCTGTTGCACATTTTGGCGATGGGTCTTCTCGTCCACACCAGTCTGCCGTGGCCGCTGGTTGTCGTCGCCATCGTCGTCCTCGGCGGTGTCATCGGTCTCGTCAACGGCGTCCTCGTCGAATACGCCAAGATCGATTCCTTCATCGCCACGCTCGGCGTCGGCACGATGCTGTACGGGCTCGGTGCCTACTACACCAACGGCGCCCAGGTCGTCGGCGTGATCCCCGACGGCTTCTCCAACATCAACTACGCCCATGTCTTCGGAATACCGCTGCCGGCGATCTTCGTCGCCGTGCTGGTCATCGTCCTGTGGGCGACGCTCGAATATCTGCCGATCGGCCGCCAGCTTTACGCGCTCGGCAGCAACCGCAAGGCGGCCGAGCTGGTGGGCATCCCGGCGCGCCGTCTCGTTGTCGGCGCATTCGTCGCCTGCGGCATGATCGTCGGCTTCGATGCGATCCTCCTCGCCGCTCGCCTGCAGGTCGGCCAGAGCACCGTCGGGCCGGAGTTCCTGCTGCCCGCCTTCGTCGGCGCCCTGCTCGGAGCGACGACCGTCAAGCCGGGCCGCGTCAATGCCCTCGGCACCATCATCGCCGTTCTCGTGCTGGCCGTCGGCATCGCCGGGTTGCAGCAGTTCGGCTTCGGCTTCTACGTCGAGCCGCTGTTCCAGGGCGCCAGCCTGGTCCTGTCGGTGGGGCTGGCCGGCTACGCCGCGCGCCGGCGGGCCAAATAGCAATCCGGCGCCCGCTCGGGCGCCGCAACGGAAACCGGTCTCGCCCCGCAGGGCGGCCGGTTTGAGAGGGCGCCGGGGGCGCCCAAGGTGTTGGGAAACGTAATTCCAATCTGGGAGGAATGCGAAATGCCACTTGTAGCAACTCGTTGGAAACATCTGCTGACGCAGGGAGCCGTAATGGCGGCCGTTCTTGCGTTCAGTGCATCCGTCGGCGCGCACGCCGACGCCTATCTCGATCAGGTCAACAAGGACATCGCGGCCGCGACCGCGCCGTCCAAGACCTGGGATGGACCGACCACCGGGCCCAAGGCACAGCCCGGCAAGTTCGTGGTCTACGTGGCGCAGTCGATGACCAACTGGGGTTCGGCCGGTTCCGCAGCCGGTGCCCAGGAGGCCGCGAAGGCGATCGGCTGGAAGTACCAGATCATCGACGGGCAAAGCACGGAAAGCGCCAACAGCGCGGCGCTCGAGCAGGCGATCGCACTGAAGCCGGACGCGATCATCCTCGGCGCTCTCGCCGCCGAAGAGTTCCGTCCGCTGCTGCTCAAGGCGGCGGCCCAGGGCATCAAGATCGTCGGGTGGCATGCGTCCGGCGGCGCCGGTCTCACTCCGGAGGATCCCGAGGTTCTGTGGAACATCTCCACCGATCCCTACGTGATCGCCAAGACCGCCAGCGAGTACGTCGTGGCCAACAGTGGCGGCAAGGCGCAGGCGATCATTATGACCGACCCGCAGTACCCGATCGTTCGCACCAAGGTGAAGGGTGAGACTGACGCCCTGACCAACTGCGCGGATTGCCAAATCCTCGCGGTGGAGAACTGCCCGTTCACGGAAGTCTCGCAGCGCATGCCGTCTCTGATGAACGCCATGCTCCAGCAGTACGGCAGCAACCTGCAGTACATGCTGGCGCATAACGACCTGTTCTTCGACTTCGCCATTCCGACGTTGAAGGCGGCAGGCATTGCTCCGGACGCGGTCAAGATGGTTTCGGCCGGCGACGGTTCGGAATCGGCTTACCAGCGCATCCGCGCCGGCCAGTACCAGATCGCCACGGTACCGGAGCCGACCAACCTCCATGGCTGGATGCTGATCGACGAGCTCAACCGCGCCTTCGCGGGCGAGAAGCCGAGCGGCTACCTGACCCCGGTCCATCTCGTCACCAAGGACAACATCGACCTCGATGGTGGCAAGAACAACAAGTACGACCCCGATAACGGCTACCGGGATGCCTACAAGAAGATCTGGGGCGTCCAATAGCCAGCGGATGCAAAAGAGGCCAGCGGTGAACTACCGCTGGCCCCTCACGAAAGCCTTCGCCGGGGTGGCGCGAACCGATCCCCGGCGAAGGCCGACAAATCTATCCGAACAATCGGCATCAGCAAATACGGGACGGGCGTAAATGGCTGGACGGGTGATCACGCCGGAGAGTGCGCGCAGCATCGAGTTTGTCGGCCAGACCGCCAACGGCAGCCATCCCGACGGCGGACAGGTGATGGTGTCGCGGGGCTACGCCTACGTTGCTAATTCCTTCACCGGCGGCGTCACGGTCACCGACGCGCGCAATCCGCGCGACCCGAAGCCGGTCAATCATCTGCCCGTCCATCCGAAGTCGTGGTCGATCCACCTCCAGACCCACGGCAACCTCATGCTGGTCGTGGAGGAGTTCAATTTCTACGCCGTGTACGTCAAGGAAGAAGACTACTACGGCGGCTCCATCGAGGGCGTCTCGAGCGCGAAATTCGGCGTGCGGGGCAAGGACTATTCCGCCGGCATGCGGGTCTACGACATCTCCGACCCTGCGAAACCGCGCTCCATCGGCTTCATGGAAGTCGAGGGCCTCGGGCTGCACCGCATCTGGTGGGACGGCGGGCGCTATGCATACGCCTCGGCGCTGCTCGACGGCTTCAGCGACCACATGCTCATCGTCATCGACCTCAAGGAG
>Ga0265318_10001970_pt1 | contig 11409 bp, 7 predicted proteins | sample 4821metaG_FD_192431 | JGI IMG/M metagenome (GOLD analysis project Ga0265318, IMG submission 192431) | Rhizosphere microbial communities from Carex aquatilis grown in University of Washington, Seatle, WA, United States - 4-8-21 metaG | ecosystem: Host-associated > Plants > Roots > Rhizosphere >... | reverse complement strand
GTCCGCGACATCGAGGTCGACGGTGCGAGGATCGAGTCCGTGGCCCGCTCGGCCCCCTTGGCAAGTTCGCCCGCGCCCGCCGTGCGGGGCGCGGTCGACCTGGACGGGGCCCTTGTCTTCCCGGGATTCGTCGATGCCCATGTCCACCTCGACAAGGCGCACACCTGGGATCGCGCCCCGAACAAGAGCGGAAGGTTCCACGAGGCCCTGGAGGTGCTGGCCGCGGACAAGGAGAACTGGACGCGGGCCGACCTGCTTCGCAGGGGCGGCTTCGCGCTCCACTGCGCCTGGGAGCACGGGACGCGGGTCCTTAGGACCCACGTCGACACGTGGCTTCCCTGGGGTGAGGTCAATCACGCGGCCATGCAGGAGCTCCGCGAGGCGTGGCGCGGGCGGATCACGCTCCAGACCGTGCCCCTCACGGGGATTGCGAACTATTCGGGCCCCGAGGGCGACGCGGTCGCCGACCTCGCAATGAAGTACGGCGCGTGCGCCCTCGGCGGGTGGTCGCCGATGTCGGCGGAGCTCCCCCGGCAGCTCGACCGGCTCCTTGCGATCGCGAGGGACAGGGGAGTCGGGCTCGACCTCCACGTGGACGAGAACGGCAACCCGAAGGAGGAGGTGCTCCGCACCCTGGCCGAGGCCGTGATCCGCAACCAGTTCGAGAAACCGGTGGTCTGCGGGCACTGCTGCAGCCTGGCCGTCCAGGCGCCGGAGAGGCAGAGGTCCACGATCGCCCTCGTCAGGGAGGCGAGGATCCGCGTGGTCTCGCTGCCGCTCTGCAACCTCTACCTCCAGGACCGGCGGGGCGGCGAATTCCCGCGCACGCCCCAGTGGAGGGGGCTCACGCTCATCCACGACCTGATGGACGCCGGCGTGCCGATGGCGTGCGCGAGCGACAACGTCCGGGACGCGTTCCACGCGTACGGCGACTTCGACGCGGCCGAGGTCTACCTACAGAGCGTGCGGCTCGCCCACTTGGACTCGCGGCTCGCGCAATCCGTGGGAGTCGTCACCACCGCGGCCGCCGACACCGTCGGCCTTCCCGAAATGGGCAGGGTGGCTCCGGGAGCGCCCGCCCACCTCGTAATCTTTCCCGCGCGGTCCTTCAGCGAGTTCCTGAGCCGGCCCGGATCGGGCCGCAGGCTCGTCGACGGCGAGAACATCCGGGACGCGCGCCCGCCGGGATACGGCGAACTCCGCTGCCCGGCCCCGACCACCAGGCTTTCCCAGCCCAAAGACCCCTAAAAGCAATCCCCCATGCAACTCCGGCTCTGCAAGATCGTCGTCACATCCCTGTCGTCCGTGTTCCTTCTCGTCGTCGTGTTCAACAACCTGACGGACCCGAACTCCAACTACCAGTTCGTCCGGCACGTCCTCGGCATGGACACGACCTTCCCCGGCAATGCGGGCCTATATCGCGCGATCCACGCGCCCGTCCTCCACAAGGCGTTCTACGCCTCGATCATCGGATGGGAGGCGCTCTGCTGCGGCCTCATCGGGGCGGGCGCCCTCAGGCTTTGGAGGGCGCGCGGGGCGCCGTCGGGGGAATGGAACAAGGCAAAGGGGCTTGCGTCGGTGGGGCTGACGGCGGGCCTGGTCCAGTGGTACTTCGCCTTCGTGACCGTGGGAGGGGAGTGGTTCCTCATGTGGCAGTCCAAGGTGTGGAACGGGCAGGACGCGGCCCTGCGGATGTTCGTGTTCATGGGCATCAGCCTCCTCTTCCTCAACCAGCCGGACGACTGATGCCCGAGCTGCCGGTTCTACGGGGGACCGGCGCCCTTCACGAGCGCGGCGGCCCACTCGTGCTCCAGGTTGGCGATCGCCTGGACGGTTTCGTCCTGCGGTTTCCTGTCGGACGCGGCCGGTTGGCCAAACCGAGAGCGACGCGGTGGAGAGGGCAATGGCCAAGGCCAGGGCTGGGGTCTTCATGGTTGCTGCGGGGTATCGGGGTTGGTCGGCCTCCCGCATCCGGCGAAGCCGGTCCATAGGGCCTGCTTACGGGCTGGATGAGCCCTTCATGCCAGGCATTTGGGGTTCAACATCCCATTGAACGCCGCGCCTGCCTTGGGGTGGCGCCGCCGGAGGGATTCCTAGCCGAGGCTGTCCAGCACCCACGGGAAGACGGGGCTTTGAGGATGGACAGGGACAATCTGCAGTCCCGTCGACAGCCCCGATGGAAGCGGGACCGGAATCGTCAGCACGGGCAGGCCCGCTAGGCTGGCCGGCGTGGTCAGGTTGAGCATGCGAAGCCGGTTGGCCGGGGTGCAGTCGGGCTTGGCGAGCGCCGGGAAGGGGGACGCGGCGATGACGAGGAAATCGTGGGTCAGGAAGAACTTCTTCCAGGCAAGCTTGAGGGCCTCGAAACTCGGCTCCACCGCCGCCACCTGCGCCATCGATATTCCCCGGGCGCGCTCCAGGCGGTCGAGGAGGAGAGGGCCGTACCGGGTGCGGTGTCTTTCGGCCCATTTCTTGTGGATCTTCCAGGTTTCAGAGCCCGCCAGGACGCCGTAGACCTCCGCGGCGGGCGCGAACCTCCCAAGGAGCTCGTCGCGGGTCGGTCCGTCGGCGGGCTCCGCCAGGCCGGAGGCCGCGGCGCGGCACGCCCGGGCGACCTCGGGCTCCAGGCCGGGCATCTCGAGATAGCAGCCGCGGGGCGCCTGGCCGCCCGCGCGCAGTCCGACCATCGCGCCCAGGACCGACCGCATGTCCGCCGCGGACTTCGTGAACCAGCCCGCCGTGTCGAATCTCGGGGACAGCGGCACCGCGTCCGCAATCCAGGCGTCGCCGGGCACGCCGCGGTAGCCGAAGATCCCGCAGAAGGCGGCGGGCACCCGGATCGAGCCCCCCGTGTCGCTCCCGACCGCGAGCGGGACCACGTCCGCCGCGACGGCCAGCGCGGATCCGCTGCTCGAGCCGCCGGACGTGCGCCCGGGGAACCGGGGATGCTCGCAGTCCCCGTAGTGCGCGTTCTCCCCGGTGAGGCCCCATGCGAATTCAAAAAGGTGGGTCTTCCCCGCCATGACGGCGCCGGCGGCGCCCAGGGCGCGCACAATCGCGGAGTCACCGGCCGGGTTCGGCCTGACCTCCGGAAGGAAAGACGAGCCGGCGAACGTGGGCAGCCCGGCCACGTCAAAAAGGTCCTTCAGGAAGTAGGGAACCCCCCGAAGCGGACTTCCGGGACTGGAGCCTGCGAACGCGGCCGCGAGGGACGATTCGTCCGGGATGAACGCCAGAGCCGCGCTTCGCTGCGAAGGGGGGAGGAATGCCTCGACCCTCCGCCGCATCTCGCGAGCGGCGGCCTCTGGTGCAAGCTGCTGCCATTCGCCAAAGGACACAAGGCAACCCTTGCCCACATTATCGCAAACCGCAACCAGTGAGTGCATTACCTCCGGCGGCCGGCATGGGACTAAGGCGCGCCATGCCGACTTTATTGGACTTGTCCAATTAACGTGTTGACTTGGCCCAGGACCCCGGCCTGTCTTCGCGCCCCACCCTTTCCCGGACCCGTGAGCCATACCCAGCCCAGACGAACGGCCATCGCGGTCATCCGCTTCTCCCGCAGGATAGCCGGCCAATGCTCGGCAAAGGGATCCCCTCTTCCCGATTGGGTTGTGTGCGACACCATTGCGAACGGGTCCAGGCTCCCCACCGGGCGCAGGGGGCCCGGCGGTGGCGCCGTCATCCGCTTTGAAAAGACCTTCGGCCCCGGACGGGAGCGAGGCTCCAAGCCGGGAACGGGGGCCACGGTCCGGGTGCTGGGCGAGGTGACCGGCAGGTCCTGCGTCGCGCTGCGCCTCCTCTCGGACTCGGGACTCGGAAAAAAACTGGGAATATTCGGGATTTTTTAATCGCTCCGGTTCAAAATGAATGCGTCAACAAGAGCCCCCCTCAAAGCCATGTCCAAAGTCACTCCCTCAAAAGCCCCCGAGACGAAATCGCCCGCATCCGCACCCGCCGCGCACATGCGCGACAAGAACATCGAGCTGGCGCTTTCCTCGATCACCAAGGAGTTCGGCGAAGGCTCCATCATGCGCCTGGGCAGCAATGCCAAGATGAAGGTCGAAACCATGTCGACGGGGTCCCTGGCCATCGACCTCGCGCTTGGCGTGGGAGGCCTGCCGCTCGGAAGAATCGTGGAGGTCTACGGTCCGGAGGCGTCGGGCAAGACAACCTTCTGCCTGAGCGTGATTGCCGAATGCCAGCGCAGGGGCGGCCTGGCGGCGTTCATCGATGTCGAGCACGCGCTCGACCCGAAATATGCCCGCGTCGTCGGCGTGAAGCTCGACGACCTCCTGGTGTCCCAGCCCGACAGCGGAGAGGACGCCCTGAACATCATGGAGACGCTGATCCGCTCGAACAGCATCGACGTCATCGTCCTGGATTCGGTGGCCGCCCTGATTACCAAGGCCGAGCTCGACGGCCAGATGGGCGACATGACGATGGGCAGCCAGGCCAGGCTGATGTCCCAGGCCATGCGCCGGCTGACATCGGTCGTCAGCAAGACGAAGTGCGTCTGCATCTTCACGAACCAGATCCGCGAGAAGATCGGCGTGATGTTCGGGAACCCGGAAACCACCAGCGGCGGCCGCGCCCTGAAGTTCTTCTCCTCGATACGCATCGACATCCGCCGCAAGGACCAGATCAAGACGCCCGAGGGCCGGGTCATCGGCAACCGCACCAAGATAAAGGTGGTGAAGAACAAGGTCGCCCCGCCCTTCACGGAGGTCGAGTTCGACATCATGTACGACGAGGGCATCTCGGCGTCCGGCTCGCTCCTCGATCTCGGCCTGGAGCACAGGATCCTCGACAAGAAGGGAGCGTGGATCACCTACCAGGGCGAGCTTGTCGGCCAGGGCCGGGACGCGGCGAAGCAGACGATCCGGGAGAAGCCCGAGCTCGCGGAGAAGATCACCAAGGCGATTCTGGAGAAGGTGAACGTGACCGGCGGGACCGTGGTCACCGGCGAATCTGCGGCTTGAAGCCGATCGCGCGCAGGAACGCGTGCGCCAGGACCCTGTGCCCTATCTCGGTGGGATGCACGCGGTCCGGGGCGACCAGCGTGTAGTCCAGCCGCCCGAGCACGCCGTCTATGGCCTCCTGGGTGTCGGCGAACAGGGCCTTGTGCCTCGTCGCCAGGTCCCTCACAACCCTGCCGAATTCGTCCATCTGGAGGCGCATCAGGTCCCTTCGCTCGCTCTGCACGTAATACGGCGTCATGAGGACAAGCCCCTTGAGCATGGGGCGCGTCCGCTTGATGAGGCCGTCGTACGTGTCAAAGAACTCCTCCAGCGGCACGGCCGCCGTGCTGTCGACCTTGTCGAACTGCCTCCACACGTCGTTTATGCCGATCATGACCGAGAGCCACTCCGGCTCGTGCGCGATCACGTCGGCGTCCCATCGCGACGCGAGGTCCCTCACCGTGTTCCCGCTTGTCCCCATGTTCGTGATCCGGATGGGGCGCCTCGGATGGACCTGTTCCAGGAGCCGGTCCACCTCGGCCACATAGCCCTCGCCCAGCGCCTGGCGCGATCCCCTGCCGACCGGACGCAGTCGGTTGCAGTCCGTCACGGAATCGCCGATGAAAAGGAGCCGGGCCCCGGGGCTTATCTTCACCCTTCCATTCATCAGCATCCCCGGGGGCCGTCAATTCAGGGCCGGTAATTCTTGCCAATGAATCGGGGGCGTGGAAAACCTCGCGGACGCCGGTTCTCCAGGCAGATGACGGTCCCCGCGGCCCTTTCCAGGGCGGCGGCGCCGTCGACCCCAACGATACCATGAAAATCAACCGATTGTACTCACTCGCATGCCTCGCCGTGATCGCCGGGGGCGCCGCCGCCCTGGCCGATGCGCCGCAACCAGCGGCCTCAACCCCCATCGCCCCCGTTCCGCCGGGCGTCGCCCTCAGGGCCGCGACGGTCAAGGTGGTCGTCTCGCCGGACCACCGGGACTGGACCTACAAGGTGGGCGAGGCCGCCCGTTTCTCGGTCGCGGTGACCGCGGACAGCGAGCCCATAGACGATGTCACGGTGACCTACACGGTGGGCCCCGATATGTTCCCCGGCGAGAAGAAGACCGCGGCCGTGCCGCTGTCCGGCCTGACCATCGACGCCGGCACGATGGCCGCGCCCGGCTTCCTTCGCTGCATCGTCACGACCCAGGTCGCGGGCCACAGCTACCGGGGCCTGGCGACCGCGGCGTTCTCCCCAGAGCAGATCAAGCCCATCCAGGTCGAGCCGCCGGACTTCGACGCGTATTGGGACGCAGGCAAGGCCGAGCTGGGAAAGGTCCCGATCGACGCCCGGATGACGCTCATGCCCGAGGCGTGCACCTCGACGGTCGATGTCTACCATGTGAGCTTCCGGACCGTGGGACCCTCATGGAGCCCGGCGCCCGCGCGAATCTACGGCATCCTCTGCGAACCGAGGGCGCCCGGCCACTACCCCGCCATACTCAAGGTCCCGGGAGCCGGCGTGAGGCCCTACTCCGGCGACCCCGGCATGGCCGCGAAGGGTGTCATCGTGCTCGAGATTGGAATCCACGGGATCCCGGTCAACATGGGCAAGGAGGTCTATGACGAGCTGGCGGCCGGGGCGCTCAACGGCTACTGGTTCTTCAACTTCGACGACAAGGAGCACTTCTATTACCGGCGCGTCTACCTGAGCTGCGTCCGCTCTAACGACTTCCTGGCGTCGCTCCCGAACTGGGACGGCAAGAACCTGGTCGTCATGGGCTCGAGCCAGGGCGGGCAGCTCACAATCGTGACGGCGGCCCTCGACCCGAGGGTGACCGGGCTCTCGGCAACGCATCCCGCGTTCTGCGACGTTTCGGCGGAACTCAACGGCCGCGCCGGGGGATGGCCCCATCCGTTCAAGGACGGCGAGGACGGGAAGCCCTCGGCGCAGGTCACGCCCGCCAAGATCGCGACGGCCACCTACTATGACACCGTGAATTTCGCGAAAAGGCTGAAGGTTCCCGGCTACTACAACTGGGGCTACAATGACGAGGTGTGCCCGCCCACCGCAGCCTACGCGGCGTACAACGTGGTCACCGCGCCAAAGACGCTCGGGGTGACCCTCGAGCTCGGCCACTCCTACACGACCGAGCAGTACGACGCGATCTCGGGCTGGGTCACGACTTTCCTCGGGCTCAAGTAGAAACGGCACCGGATGACGGTCATTCCGCTAGCGCCGCTGCCCTGGAGGTTCCGGGACTGCTCGGGCTCCGCGTGGCTGCCGGCGACGGTTCCGGGGTGCGTCCACACCGACCTGCGGCGGACCGGGGCGATCCCCGACTTCCTCAGGGGCACGAACGAGGCCGGGCTGCAGTGGATAGACGGGCGCGCCTGGGAATACTCGGCGGAGTTCGAGGCCGGCCCCGCCCTGCTGGGGGAGGAGGTCGTCGACCTTGTCGCCGACGGCCTCGACACGGTCGCCACCGTGCGGCTCAACGGCGCCGTGGTCGCCCGCACGGAGAACATGTTCATCGGGTACAGGTGGGACGTGAAGCCGCTCCTCCTGGAGGGCCGCAACAGGCTGAGCATCCGCTTCGACAGCGCCACCCGCTACATCCGGACCCAGCGCACCGGCCACAGGCCGCGCAACATCAACGACCCGGTGGGCGGCTGCACGATAATCCGCAAGGAGCAGTGCCAGTTCGGATGGGACTGGGGCCCGCGGTATGTGACCGCCGGGGTCTGGCGCGACATCCGTCTCGAGGGATGGAGCGGCAACCGGCTGGCCGGCGTCGCGGTGGCCCAGCGCCACGCGCGGGACGGGACCGTCGCCCTTTCGCTGGCGCCGGAGCTCGCGAGGCGCGACCCGGGGTCGCAGTGCCGCTGGCGGATCTCCCTTGGCGGCTCGACCGTGTCCTCCGGCACCGGCCCGAGGATCATCATCCGCAGGCCCCGGCTGTGGTGGCCGAGCGGCCAGGGCGAGCAGGCGCTCTACCGGCTGGAGGTCGAGGTGGTCGGCTCCGACGGGGCGGCGATCGGGGGCTGGGCGCGCCGGATAGGCCTGCGGACGATCTCGCTGGACCGGCACAGGGACCGCTGGGGCGAGTCGTTCCAGTTCGTCGTCAACGGCAGGCCGGTGTTCGCCAAGGGGGCCAACTGGATCCCCGCCGACTGCTTCGTGGCCGGGCTCGGGCGCGCCGGCTATGCGCGGGACCTGGAGGCCGCGGTCGCCGCCAACATGAACATGGTGCGGGTCTGGGCCGGGGGGATCTACGAGTCCGAGGATTTCTTCGACCTGTGCGACGAGCTCGGCCTCCTCGTCTGGCAGGACTTCATGTTCGCCTGCACCCTATATCCCGGCGACGAGCCGTTTGTCGCGAGCTCGCGGGCTGAGGCGGAGCACCAGGTCAAGCGCCTGCGCCACAGGGCAAGCCTGGCTCTCTGGTGCGGGAACAACGAGATATGGAGCCTCAACGGCCGCGACCTCATCGACCCGGGGAACGCGCGGGCCCGGGCCGACTACGACCGCCTGTTCCACCGCCTGCTTCCGGCCGTCGTCAGGAGGCTCGGAGGGGGAACCGCGTACTGGCCCTCGTCTCCGTGGAGGGGGGACGCGGACACCAGCCATGAGGCGGGCGAGGCGCGCGGGGACTCCCACTACTGGGACGTCTGGCACGGGCGGAATCCCGTGAAGGACTATGAGAAATGGAACTTCAGGTTCGCGTCCGAGTTCGGGATGCAGAGCTACAGCTCCTCGGCCACGCAGGCCAGGTTCTGCCCGGACGGGGACGGCAACATCTTCGGCGGGGCCATGGAGACCCATCAGAAGAACAAGGGGGGAAGCCAGGTGATCCTCGACTATGTCTCCCGCAGGTACCGTTTCCCGAGGGACCAGGACTCGCTCATCTACCTTTCGCAGCTCAACCAGGTGCACTGCATACAGACCGGGGTCTCGCACTACCGGCGGCTCATGCCGCGCTGCATGGGCTCGCTCTACTGGCAGCTGAACGACTGCTGGCCCGTGGCGTCGTGGAGCTCCATCGAGTTCACGGGGCGCTGGAGGGCGCTCCACTATGCCGCCCGCCGCTTCTACGCCCCCGCCCTCGTGAGCGCCCACGTGCCGGGGGACGAGGTCTTCGGGATAAACAACTACAGGAGCTCGACCGTGCGCCGCGTGCACATCCACACGAGCTACGACGGGCCGCGCGCCGCGAGGGGCGTCGTCCGCTGGGACCTGCACCATCTCGACGGGCGCGTGCTTCTCGCCGGCCGCAAGGGCGTCTCGCTGCAGCCGATGCGCAGCGTCCGCCAGCAGACGCTCGACCTGGCCCGGCCTCTCGCGCAATTCGGCCGCGAGAAGCTCTACCTGCGCATCGCGCTGGATGTCGCCGGGGCCTGCGTGAGCGAGGACACGGTCCTTCTCACGCTCCCGCGGTTCATGGACCTCCCGAAGCCAAGGACGAAGGTCTCCATCCGGATGGTGTCCCGAAGGCGCGCCGTCGTCGGGTTCACCTCGCCGGTGTTCCAGCACAAGTTCGAATTCGACTTTGCCGGCCGCGCCTGCACCTGCGGCGACAACTACTTTGACCTCTATCCGGGCGAGAGGCGGCTCATCAGTGTCCGCTTCACGGAACCGGTTTCAAGGGCCGGCCTTGCAAGGTCGCTGACCTACAGGTCGCTCGCCGGCAGCTATTAGGAGCCCCTTGACGCGTTCCGACCGCCGCGGGGGGCCCCCATTCATCCTGCTCGTCGCGGGCGGGACAATGGGCTATGAGCCGTGACCGCCGCCATGCCCCCAACGACCTTTTCAGGATCGAAGATCGGACTGGGCCTCGGACTCATGGGGTACGCGGTGCTCCTCTACATCCTGATCGGCGCCGTGCCGGGCGGGTCCGACAATTCGGGGTACTTCAACGAGGCGCGCCTCTTCGCGCAGGGCCGGGTCTATGCGCCCATGCGGACCCTGGCCGGAGTTCCCGCGGGCAGCGTCGACCGCTACCTTTACGTTCCCCTGGGATTCAGGCCCGCCGGGGACGCTACCGCGAGGATGGTGCCGACCTACCCTCCCGGCTTGCCCCTTCTCCTCGTTCCGGCGGCGCGGATCGCCGGATGGGACCACGCAGGCGACATGCTCCTCCTCATCCACTCCCTCGCCGGGATCGCCCTGGTGTTCGCGCTTGGGAGAATCTGCGGCCTTCCCGGGTCGTGGTCCCTCGTCGGCGCCGCGGTGCTGGCCGCGAGCCCGCTGTACCTGTTCACCTCCCTCCAGGCCCTGAGCGACGTGCCCGCGACCGTCTGGGCGACCGCGGCGGTGATTGCGGCGATGAGGAGCCGGGAGGGACGCCTGTGGGCGCTCGCCGCCGGCGCGTGCATCTCGGTCGGATTCCTCGTGAGGCCCAGCAACTTCCTGATCGCCTTTCCGGTGATTCTTGCGGTCGGCGCCTCGCCGCGGCGCCTGCTCCTCGTCGCGGCCGGTTCCCTCCCCGGAGTCGCGGCATGGATGGGCATCAACCATTTCGCATATGGGGACGCCCTCCAGAGCGGCTACGGCGCGATCGGCAACGAGTTTCATGCCGGGCTCGTCCCCGGCACGCTCGCGTTCTGCGCGCGGTGGCTGCCGCTGCTTCTGAGCCCGATCGTCGTCGTCGCGCCGGCGATACTCTTCCTTCGCCGGCTCCGGCCCCGGGTTGCCCCGGTCCTGGCCACGTGGGCCGCGGCCTACATCGCCTTCTACGCTCCCTACCGGTGGACCCACGAGCAGTGGTGGTTCCTCAGGTTCCTCCTGCCTGCCGCCCCCGCGCTCATCGTGGCGGGCCTGGCGGTGACCCACCATTGGATCGAACTGGGAAAGGGGCGCTATTCCGCATATGCGAGGCGCCTCCTGCCGACCCTCGTGCTTGCCGCCGCCGTCGGCGTCGAGCTGGGCCAGACCGCGCAGCTGAGGGAGGCCAGGGCGATCGGCCACGGGGAGAGAAAGTACGGCCGCATCGCAAAGTGGCTCAACGCGCATGTTCCCGGCAATTCCGCTTTGGTCGTGTCCCAGGCCAGCGGCGCGCTCTACTATTTCACGGACTTCACCCTGCTTCGCTACGAGCCGATGGATCCCGTGGTCTACGAGAGGATCCGCGCCGCGGTGCGGTCCGAGGGCCGGCCCCTTTACGCCGTCCTCTTCCCGTTTGAGGGCGACGTCCTGAAGCGCCTGCCGGGCCGGTGGGTCCGCGTCGTGTCCGTCGACGACGTGGGCATCTGGCGCTGCGAATGGGCCGGGCCCGCCGGGTAGCCGGCCCGGGAACCGCGCCGGATTGCGGGCCGCTCCGGCCGGGCGAAGCTCCGCGTTCCCGGAGGGCGGTCCCCTTGGCGCTTGAGTCCGGAGCGCGGTGGCGGTTGGTTGGGCCGCAATGGCGCGACAAAAGGACACGATTGCCGCCCTCGCGACACCCGCGGGGACCGCGGCG
>Ga0265318_10001969_pt1 | contig 11410 bp, 9 predicted proteins | sample 4821metaG_FD_192431 | JGI IMG/M metagenome (GOLD analysis project Ga0265318, IMG submission 192431) | Rhizosphere microbial communities from Carex aquatilis grown in University of Washington, Seatle, WA, United States - 4-8-21 metaG | ecosystem: Host-associated > Plants > Roots > Rhizosphere >... | reverse complement strand
CTTGGAAAATTCCTGCTAGCCAACCGCCTGGCGTCCCTGGCCCAAATTCCCAAGATGAAGCTCATCCGGATGGATACCAGCCAGCGCAGCGTGGAGTTTTTCATGAAATGGGGTTTCATGACCTACCGCATCACCCAAAATCACTATGGACCAGGGTTTCACCGGCATGAGATGTACTTGATTTTGGACGATGAAAAAATCAGGGATTTAATAAAGGCGGGAAACCCCTAAAGACCCTTGGATTCCCTGAAGAAATCCCAAAGGACCTCCCATGCCGGCGGTGAAAAAATTATTGGCCCTTGGCTTCCTGGGATGGTCCCTCTGCGGCTCAGGCTGCCTGGACGAATCCCGAAAGATGGGTCCGGACGAGGTTTTTTATAAGGCCTATGATTTGGCCTTGGACGGGAAAACCTGGGAAACGGCCAAATTCTTCACGGAGGAGGCTCTGAAGGACAATTCCGGCGATCCCAAGGCCGCCCTGGCGAAAGCCTGGGCCCTGCGCCTGAACAATGGGTCGGTGAAGGGCCTGGTCACCATTGAAAAACAAAAAGAGGATAAAACCTTCGACATCAAGTTCATGATGGTGATGGCGGACGGCCCCATGACGGAGGGGGAGGACAGGCTCGTTCTGGTGAACGGCACTTGGAAATTCGACAGTATTCAAAGGGTTCGCTAGCCAAGGCGGAAGTTCAGGGTTCAGTGGAACTTAAAAAGGGAGGCTGCGATGGGGCATTTATGGGTGCCGGATATTCCGGTTTGGGAGAAAATCGTAAGATCGGCGGTGGTGTATTTATTCATCCTGGTCGCTTTTCGTTTCACCGGTAAGCGGCAGGTGGGCCAGCTTTCCCTCTTCGACCTGGTGGTCCTGTTGATCATATCCAACGTTGTGCAAAACGCGGTGATCGGCAATGACAACTCCGTCGGCGGGGGAATGATAGGGGCCGTGACGATTTTAGCCCTCAATTGGACCGTGGTGGAGTTGTCCTACCGTTTCAAACCAGCCCGGCGGCTATTGGAGGGCCAGCCATCCCTATTGATTCATAATGGAAAAGTTCTCCAGGAAAACCTGAGGCGGGAGCGGATCACGATGGAAGATTTGCAGGCGGCGCTCCGGCGAAACGGCAGGGAGAGCGTGGACCAAGTTCGCTTCGCCGTGCTGGAGGAGAACGGCCAAATCAGCGTGGTTCCCAAAAACAGCTGATCGCTATCGGTTGAAAGCCTTGCCGAGAATCGGCCGAATTTACGGTGGACCGGGATAAATTTTAATAACGGTTTATTTTTTACGCGGTTATTTGCGCGAACTTGCGGCCAGACTTTTCTTCGTGGTTTGTGCCAGTTTAACCGCCGGGTTCTCCAGCAGTTGTTCCACCACCGGCAACAGTTGGATATCGGTTTTTTTGGCTTGTTTCCTTAACCGCTCAAAAGTCGTTTGGGGCCAGCCTTGCTGGAAAAAATTCACCAGCCACTTGGGAACCGTTCCCTTGGGATCGCAATGGATTTCCGCCTCCACGTAGGTCTCATCCTCCAAACTCATCGGCAACATTTTGAACTCGCAGGTCATCGTTCCACGGACATATTGACGCAAAGGGGGAGCCAGGCTGTCCTCGGCGGCCCGATAGGTGACCGTCACAGTCCGTTTCACCGGATCGGCTTCCACGGCGACATGGGAGACGAAATCCCTGTCATGCATGAGGGTATCGAAGGGAAAGGGGATTCCCGCGTGGTCATATTCGATAAACTCGGTTGAGGATATAGCCCGGACGACTTTGGAGGATACCAGGCTGTCAATCCATTCCGTCGAGCGGGTGGTATCAATAATGATCGAAGAGACCTTTTCCAGGGGGGCGTCCACGATTCCCTCGCCCCGGAAAGCGATGATTTGGCTGCCATCCACCTTGGACCAATAGAGGTTCAACCCCTCGGAGGTGCTGCATTTCGTCCAATGGAGGGCCTCTTCCTTCAAGGCGGGGGGCGGAGGCGCGGGATTCCCGGCCGCGGGGTCGGCGCTTGCCGGTACCGTCAGGCACAAGGTGAGAATTAGGAAAAAAGAACATTGGAACATGCGTTGGGATCCCCAAGAAAAGATGTGGGGAAATGATAACCCCACTGACGGTGAATTTGCGCATATTTTCATTGTTTAAAAAAGCGGGAAATTAATTTTATTTTGTGAGAGCGACCCTTCGCGCGAAGGAGCGGTTAATTTTCCGGTTGATCTGCTGGTTTTCCGGGAGGTTTGGCCTTCAACCATTCCAAAGTGGCCCTGGCTCCAGTCAAATCCAGGGGAGCCTTGATGGCTTTTTGAAAGGATTCCTTGGCTTGCGAATCATGCCCTCCCGCTAAGAGCAGTTGGCCCTGTTTTTGATAAAGTTCCGCCGTTGGGTACCCGCGGGTAAGGGCCATTTGGTAGCAATAAAGCTGTTGGTCGTAGTGAAGCCCCTCATACTCAAACGCGGCCTGTCGATCCCAATAGACCGATTCCAGAAAAGGGTCGCCTTGGACACGGGGATAGGCGATTTCAAGCAGGTGGATCAAGGGATCGAAATCCGCCCTGGCTTGGAGGAATCGCGCCTGGTTCACCGCCTGAAAAATCTGATGGGCCTCCCTCCAATCCGCCAGCGCTTTTTCGTTCCCCGGCAGGGAAGGCAGGATACCCAGCATATTGCCTCCGTCCGTTAAAAGACGATCCTCGGAAAGGGCGGCCCATTTCCCCTCCGGAAACCGTTTCTGCAGGAAAGGGAGGTAATGGATATTCACGAAAACCGCGTCCCAGCTTGGTTGGGTTCCCGAAAGCGAGTTGTTTCTCGCGGCGTTAAAGGGATAGGTCATGAAGGAAAGGGTCGGATCATTGAAGGATTGGCCGTCGAAATCCGTTAGGATCATGCCTGGCCCGTTTTTTTTCCGCTCCTCATTCAATACCTGCCAAGCCCTGTACCTTTCCAAGGATTTCAAGGGCCTCCCAAAATTTTCCGGATGGGCCGCCCAATGGCGGTAGGGCGCCGCCAGCAGGTTAAAATCCAGTATTGCGGTGAAAGCCAGGCAAATCCCCAACCAAAGCAAGCGCTTTGACGCCGGCTGCAGTTCCAAAAAGGAATGAAGGCCCAAGGCCGTGATTAAAATCAAAAGCGGCAGGACTTGGGCAATCCGGAAGGATTCCAAGTTGGGGGAAAGAATTCCGGGAAGGAGGAATAGAAAAAAGGCGGCCGCGGTCCATTGAACCCATCGGAGGGCCCGAAAACGGAACATCCGGATAAGGCCTAAAAAGAAAAAAGAACCCAAGAGTGGATTGAGGAATCCGCCCCAAAGGGGCGTGTAAGCCGGGTCTTTTTCGAAGGAACCCCAGACCAAGACGGCGAAATACTTAAAGAATCCTGAGGGAAGGTTAAAAGCCTTGAACCAACCGCCCCAGGGCGACAGGGAAGCGATGTGATGGCCATAACCCTCCCGTGCAACCGCCCCGAGAAAAGGAAGCAATGCGAGCAGGAAGGCGCCGGTCAAAAAGGAAAAACTCATCCCATCCTTTCGCGGGGGGAGGACCATGCTTCCCGCGAAGGAGCCGAAAAGGAGGGCCGCGATTGCCAGCCAAGGGGTGAAGGTAAAAGATCCCAGACCCAAGGCAAAGCCCAGCAGGAGGGACCACCATCGCCGGGGGCCGGACCCGGGGGAGTTCAAATACCCCCCCCAGGCGAAAAGGCAAAGGCAAACCCAAAGAGGAAGCCAAACGCCCTGGTGGCAAAATCGTCCGATAAAGAGAGGCCAGTAGCTGAAAGCCAAGAGCCCGCCGCAGACCAACGAGGGTGATTTTTCGAAAAATTGGCGTGCCGCGAAATAGCCGGCGGCCACTGTCAGGAGTGATACCACCGCGGAGGGAAACCAAAGGCAGAAAGTTGGCGCGAAGCCGAGCCTCAAAAGAAGGGCGGCGCACCAGACCGGAAGGGGCGGCGCTTCCCCGAAAGTGTAAAAGAACTTCCAGGTCCAATGCTTCGACAGTTCAACCGCTAAGGTCCCATTCCAACCCTCGTCCAGGGTCGGCCAGCGAAACAGAGTTTCCAATTTGTAAAAACGCAAGGCGATGGCCAGCAGGATCGAGGCGGTGAGGATCCAGCCGGCCGGGTAAAAATGGATATCCGGTTGGCCGAAGGCTTGTTCGCCGGGGGAGGGCCTGGGGGCGGTCCGAAGGGCCGCGTAAAGGGGAAGGATGATTCCGAAAAGACCGCATAGGATTTGGGCCTGGGGCGTTAATGCGGCGTAGGCGATCAGGCCGTTGGCCGAAAAAAATAGGGCCAGATAGAGGCATTGGTTTCGGAAGGTCGTAGGGGCCAGGGAAAGGTTCAAGGGAATTTAGACGTAACTTACGTTGTTGACCTTGGTCAGGCCTGGGTCGCTGGGGCGGGAGTTCCCCCCTTTTTTCCGTTTGGGTCGCTTGGTTGGCTTCAGGGATTTTTGGTGGAAGTGGAGGGCCAGGAGAATGAGGCCGATGACCGCGTACATCAGGCCGAACCGGGGCGACACGGCGACGCCGAAGCCGTTTTGAACGCCGGATTCGGTCAGCCGATAAGCGTGGATGAGCCCGGTGAAGGAAAGTCCCGAAGCGGCGAAAATCCACCAAGCGGCCTTGTCGAATTTCCGCTCGATGAGAAAGACCATGACCGCCGCGAAGATCATCGAGATGAGGAGGGTACCCTGGTTGAGCACGATGATTCCCCTGACGAATAAATTGCTTTCCGCCAGCTTATCCACCAGCGCCGCGTTCAGGGGGACGCCCGCCGTTCGGAGGGCGTTATCCAGGACGTAATAAACATAGGCGGCGAAAGCCGGAATAAGGCCGAAGGCCACGGCCAGGGAATGCTCCTTGGGAATTTCCATGAAGGCCTGGGCCGTGATGATGATGGCGATCCAAAGAAGAATTCCGAAGATGCATTCCCTCGGGACAATCCGTAAAAACAAACTGACGCCTCCTGTGAGGCACAGCAGGGTGATCAGGGCCCCGTTCAAGATGGAATAGCCGTGCCTGGCGCCCATGGCTTTCCAGCCGGGATGGCCGATATAGATGGTGGTGGGAAAAGGGCTGCCGAGAAACGCCGCCAGCAGGGTCGCGAAGCCGTTCGTCAGGAGCGATTCCTTCGTTTTATACCGGTCGCCCGAGGCTTCGGCGGATTCCAGGTTTTGAAGGGAACCAACCACGTTGAACAGGCCCATGGGAAGGATGACCGCCAGGTATTTCCAGCCCATGGGATTGAACATCAAGGCGAAGAGATCGGCAGGGACTGGAATCGGGGGATAGACCGACCAGTTGAGGGGATCGGTCGACATGTTGGAAGTCACCAGCGCGGGGCTGATGGCGTGAAAGGCCCAGTAAAGGATGGTGCCGACCAGCACGGCCAAAAATCCACCCGGCAGGGACAGAGGCCATTTCATTCTCGCGGCATAGGAAATAAGGATCATGAAGGTGGGAAGAATACCGATGAGGGGATTGGCGAAAATCTGGAAGATAAAATCCATGGCGATGAAGGTCATGGCGATCCCCGCCAGGGCGCAAAGCAAGGCGGCCCGGGGCGTGTGCTTTCTCAGCCAATCCCCAAGGTAGGCGCCGCCGACTTCCATCAAGCCGTTCAAGAAACAGGCCAAGAGTCCCGCCTGCCAGGCCAGCTTAAAATTTCCCGTCTCGCGGAAAACCGGGGCCATGATCAGCAGGATGAAGGCGATGAGGCTGGGTGTGTTGATGCCGAAAGGCAGGGCGGTCACGTCCGCCCTCTGGGTGGCGAGGGCCAAGCGGCGGGCCTGCCAGGCGTAAAAAAGGTTTCCCAACAGGATCGAGAGGGCGGCGCCGGGCAGGATTTGGCCCGTGATGAATTCGGCGGGAAAGCCGCAGAAAACCTTGCACAGGAAGCCGATCAACATCAATTGTAAAACATTGTCGATAAAGAGGCCGAAGAACCCATCCAGGTCGCCCCGGGTGAACCAGGGAAGTTTTTGGGTTTTCGTTTTGGGGGCGGGGTCGAGGGTTTTCCGCAGGGAAGACGGATCTTTTAAGAAGGCCAGAACCTTTTCCATGGGAAAAGACTAAACGCCTTCCCTGGGCTGGTCAAGGAATTTATGGCTTTTTCCAAGGCTTTTGCCGCTGGGAGAGGGGCCTGGGGGTGGATTTTTTCAAGAGTGGTATTGACAGTAGACCTGATAATCAGTACAACTGACTATCAGTAAAATGAACTAACTTTCGAGGGACCCATGGAAAAACCCCATAAAAAGCGAACCGGCCAAACGCCGGCCCTGGCCAACATTCCGGCCTTCATGATGGACCGCATGGGATTTCTCCTGAACCGCTCGGCCCAGAGAATTCGGGAAATGGTCGAGGAGGGCTTGAGGCCCTTCGGGTTGACGGGAAAACACCTGGGCATTCTGGCCATCATCCAGGAAGACGGCGCCTTGCCGCAGCAGGAAATCGGGAAGTGCATGTACGTGGACCGATCCACGATGGTCCAGTTGATCGACGACTTGGAAAAATCAAAATTGGTCGAGCGAAAAGATAATCCCGAGGACCGCCGGGCCCATTCCCTGGTATTGACCGCGAAGGGGAGGGAAACCCTGCCCAAGGCCCTTCAATTGGCGCTTCAAGCCGAGAAGGAATTCCTGCAGGGCTTAGTCCCTAAAGATCAGAAAGAGCTGATGCGGATTCTTAAACAACTAGTCCTCCACCACTATTCATCTAAAACCAAAACCGTATAACGAGCAGACCGCGGGATTATTTTTTTCCGCTGTAGAACCGTTGTTACTTTAAAAGGAGCCGTTTATGGAGAAGACGATCAGGAAGATCTTGGTTTTATCGCTATTGACGATGACCGCCGGTTGGGCCAACGCCGAGGATGGCGCCGGTGTCTTGACGCTGGAAGCCGCGCGGCGGGAGGCGGTGGAACATTCGCCGCAATACCAACGGGCCTTGTCCGAAGAGCGGGAAGCGGGATGGGGGCAGATGGAGGCTGTTTCCGATGGATTTCTTCCCCATCTATCAGTAAAGGGACAGTATTTTCCCGAAATTGAATATTCCAAACTCAAGGTCCAATTCGGAGACTCAATTGTTAATTTTCCGGGCATCTATCCCAAGGCTTCCTTAGCGCTGGACGCTAGCTTCGACTTATTTGACGGTTTTCGGAATCTTCACAAGCTGGATGCGGCCAACCACCGACATGAGGCCGCAAAAATAATGGCTGATCGGTCCCTGCTCGATTTGGGAGGACAGGTGGAATTGGCCTTTGACCGGGCCTTAGCGGCCCAGATGCTCTCCGGAATGGCCGACCAGAACGTGAAGACGCTGGAGGATCATTACCGCATTGCTCAGGATGTCCTCAAAAGCGGGCAAGCCACCCGCTACGACCTACTTCGGGTCGACGTCCAGCTCTCCGAAGCCAAGTCGGACCAATTGACCGCGCATGACAATGTTCTTCTGGCAAGGGAGACTCTCGCCCAGGTCATGGGATTAAAGAACGACGACCGTCCCTTGAAGGGGGAATTGCCTGTGTTGAACCCCGACGACTTGTTGAAAAATCTTTCTGACGAAGATTTGAAAAAAAGCCCCGATCTGCGCGCCGGAGAATTGAGGGCGTTAGCGGCAGAGGATCAAAGCGCCGCCAACGCTAATTTTTGGTTCCCCAAGGTTTCCCTCGTTGGGGAATACGAGTGGTACAACAGCCCGGATTACGTTGGCGCCCCCCCAACCATTACCGACATGAATGATTACAGGAACAGCTACTTCATCGGGGCAGCCGCTTCATGGGACATCCTGGACGGCGGGCTGTCCTTGGCAAAGGCCAACGAGGCAGGGGAGAGGGCGAAGCAAGCCAGGGAAGAATATGAGGCGGTTCGACTTTCCACGCCTTACGATTTTAATTTGTGGAAAAGGCGGTTGGTTTCCAGCACGGCCCTTTATAAGGCAAAACTGGCGGACGTGGAAAAGGCCAAGGAAAGCGCCAGGCTCGCCACGGCAGGATTTAAGGCGGGAACCCGCACCACGACTGACGTGTTGGACGCCGAACTGGAGCAGTACCGGGCCGCGGCGGGAATGGTTTCGGCCCAAATCAGCGCGTTGGAGGCGATGTTTAATCTTGAATTAGTCCTTGGAAGGAAGGTTCGTCATGAGTAACGAAAAAAAGAAAAACATCATCCGCCTGGTTCTGGCGGTGGCGGCGGTCCTCATCGGTTATTTCGTGTACCAGGGCTACCGGTACGAGGGAACGGATGACGCTTCCGTGCAGGCCCACACCCTCATGCTCTCCGCCCGCATCGGCGGAACGGTGGAGAAGGTGCTGGTGGATGAGAATGACAAGGTCAAGGCGGGCCAGTTGTTGGCCCAAATCGACAGCCAGGATTCGACCAATTCCTACAACCAGGCAGCGGCGGACGTGGAATCGGTGGCGGCCGATTATCAGCAGGCAGCCCAGGATTACCAGAGGGTGGCCAAGCTTTTCAAGGAAGAGGCGGTTTCGCAGCAGCAATTGGACGCGGCTTCGGCCCGCTACCGGGGATTGGGGCAGCGCTTGAAAGCCGCCCAATCCAAGGCGGACCAGGCTAAGTTAAACCTGAGCTATACCCAAATCACCGCTCCGGAAGACGGAGCCATCGCCAAGCGCTCCGCCGAGGCCGGCATGGTGGTGCCGCAAGGCCAGGCCCTCTTCGGCTTCGTGGGGGGAAAAGAGCGGTGGATCACGGCAAATTTCAAGGAAACCCAGCTCCACCGGCTCCAGCCGGGCCAAAAGGTGGAGGTCGAGGTGGACGCCTTGCCGGGAAAAAAATTCGAGGGGGAAGTGGACGGATTTTCCTCCAGCACCGGGTCGACCTTCACCCTGCTGCCTCCGGACAATTCCACGGGTAATTTCACCAAGGTGGTCCAGCGCGTGGGAGTGAAGATCAAGCTGCTCGAGCTGACCCCCGCGGACATCGACCGGCTGCAAGCCGGCCTTTCCGCGGTTGTTTCCGTCAAAATACATTGAGTTTTAAAACCAAAATCCGACACGAAGCCACGAAGGAACAAAGTAGTTCAGGGCATACAAGATTGAATGAAAAGTCCAAGGCTTAAAAAACAAATGAATTTCTTAGAGACTTCGTGGCTTCGTGTTGGATGTTTTCTTGAGGTGTTGCATGGCTGATTCCAAAACCACAACCCAAGCGGTTCCGACAGGCAAGCCTTCCCTGGCCGCCATTATGATGGTCGTCACGGCGGGACTGGCTTCCCTTCTGGAGATCGTGGACACCTCCATCGTGAACGTGGCCATTCCCTCCATGATGGGGAACCTGGGCGCGACCTTGGATGAAATCGGCTGGGTCGTGACGGGCTATATCATTTCCAACGCTGTCGTGCTTCCCATCTCGGGATGGCTGGGGGTGCGCTTTGGCCGGCGGCGCTATTACATCACCTGCATCCTTCTTTTCGTGGCCACCTCCGTGGCCTGCGGCCTGGCGCCCAACCTCACCGCCCTCATCCTTTTCCGTGTCCTGCAGGGGATCGCGGGAGGGGCTTTGCTGCCAACGTCCCAGGCCCTCATCCAGGAAGCCTTTCCCGGACGGTCGGGCATGGGCAGCGCCCTTTACGGCATGGTGGTCATTATCGGCCCCACCATCGGCCCGCCCTTGGGGGGCTACTTGACCGACCATTTCGGCTGGCGGGCCATCTTCAACATCAACATTCCCTTCGGGATATTGGCGGCCTTTCTCGCCTCGGTTTACGTCACCGACCACCAGGTGGAAAAGGAACACGCCCATGCCCACAATAAAATGAAGAACGCGCCGGTGGATTTCATGGGGCTCGCCCTGCTGATCACCGGGGTTGGCTGCCTCCAATACCTCCTGGAGCGGGGCCAGGCGGATGATTGGTTTTCCTCGAGCACGATCATCCTTTGCGCGGTCATCGCCGGGATTTGCCTGCCGGGGTTTATTTGGTGGGAACTGAGGGAGGAACACCCCATCGTGAACCTGCGGCTTTTCAAAAACGCGGCGCTCTTGAACGGCACCCTGGTCATGGCCACCGTGGGTGGAATGCTTTACGGGCTGATCTTTTTTATTCCCATCTTCGCCACCACGATCCTGGGGATGAACGCGGCCCAAACCGGAAACCTTTTCGTGCCTGGCGCCATCGTGGCAGGGCTGATGATGCCGGTGGTGGGAAGCCAGATCCAGAAGCGGGATCCACGAATGTTGATGATCCTGGGGCTTGTGTCCGTGGATTGGGCGCTTTTAATGATCACCCGCTTCACCGGCGCCACGGGTTATGGCGATATGTTTTGGCCCCTGCTCATCCGAGGCATCGGCATGCCCTTCCTCTTTGTCCCGGTCAACGCAACGGTGCTGGGAAGCTTCCGGGGCCCGGACCTGGGGCAGGCCGCGGGCATCCTCAATTTGTCCCGTCAGCTGGGAGGGAGCATCGGCATCGCCTTCTTGTCCACCATGTTCAGCAAGGCCCAAAGCCACGTTTACGGCAATATGTTGAAACAAATCAGCCCCTTGAATCCGGCCTATCAACAGTGGTCCCAGAGCGCGAAGGCCATGGTCTTCCGTTTCGCCGGCCAAATCGGCATGGGCAATCCCAACCTGTTGCTGGCGAAGGAGGCTTACTTCAAGGTGAAGAAACAGGTCTTCCTCGTTTCCTTCGACCAGATGGCCTGGATGATGGTGATTTGTTTCGCCCTGGCCTCGGTTCCCATCCTGTTTTTGAGGAAGCCTGCGGTGTTGGCCAAGCCAACGGATGCTCATTAAAAAGCAGAACCCAATGTTGAAAATCATCCATACCACAACGGTCGTTCAAGTGGCTGGCAATAAGCCAAAAAGAATCGAGGAATTTTTCGTAGGGTGAAAAGCAAGGCCGAGATGCTTATTCTGGCCAGCATGGTCAATTCCAGCGATGGAAGTTATCGTGACAGAAAAGAGGAGTAGGTGAGATCCAGTACGCCCGATGCCGAAGGGGGGACGAATATAAGGCGGTTTGCCTTCCGGCTTTCAGCTTTGCAATTGTGAATTGGGATGAAAAGTAGCCAAAAATGAAACTTTTAACGATTTCAGGATAGGCAAATGTCTGACAAACAAACCTTAGCAAAAATGGCCATTATTTTCAGTTAGTCGAATGGACACGCTAGGGGTTGTTAGTGTAATTTTAAGATGCCACAACGTCACCGTTTTAGACCTTGACATGGCTCACCTCAAAACACGATAGTATTCATCCTTTTCGGCTTTTGCCGATATAATAAGTAATCTAAACCAAGTGTTTGAAGAACGAAGTTACTTGGTTCGTTCGGAGGGGTTTATGACCGAAAAAGAAAGACTAGAAAAGAATCAAGAGGAACTTAAAAAACGCGGTGTTAAGGATGTTAAGTTCTTTGTTACCAACCCTGGAGAAACTTCAACAAATAAGGTTGCAGCTGCAGCATCT
>Ga0265318_10001968_pt1 | contig 11417 bp, 10 predicted proteins | sample 4821metaG_FD_192431 | JGI IMG/M metagenome (GOLD analysis project Ga0265318, IMG submission 192431) | Rhizosphere microbial communities from Carex aquatilis grown in University of Washington, Seatle, WA, United States - 4-8-21 metaG | ecosystem: Host-associated > Plants > Roots > Rhizosphere >... | reverse complement strand
CGCGTCGGCCAGGTGACCTGGCGCATCTCGACGCGAACTTCGTGCAGGAAACCCTGCCATCGGCGGGGATGCTCTGCCAGCCGGGCAAAGAAGCCCAGCATCTCCATCGGTGAGCCGCGACCTTCTGTCTCATCGTTCTTCAATTTTCCCACCTGGGTTGTCGCCATCGTTCTCACCGTCTCCGCCCTTGATCGAACCTGCCCAGCCTGCCATCGACTGCCGAAGTGGCAGGGGAGGAGGGATTCGAACCCCCACTCTCGGTTTTGGAGACCGATGGTCTACCGTTGAACCTACTCCCCTATCTCGATTACTTAACTTCCTTGTGACCCGTGTGTTTGCGGCATGTATTGCAGAATTTCTGCGTTTCCATGCGGTCGGGATGCTTCTTCCGATTCTTGGTGGTCGTGTAGTTTCGGTTTTTGCAATCGTTGCACTGCAATGTAATGATTTCTCGCATAGGATTTCCTCAAATCACTCAATAATTTCGGTTACGGCGCCAGCGCCGACTGTGTGGCCGCCTTCGCGAATCGCGAAGCGCAACCCCTTCTCCAGCGCCACCGGCGTGATCAGGCTGATTTCCGCCGATACGTTGTCGCCCGGCATCACCATTTCCACTCCGGTTGGCAGCTTTACGTCGCCGGTTACGTCCGTGGTGCGGAAGTAAAACTGTGGACGGTACCCTGTGAAGAACGGCGTGTGACGGCCGCCCTCTTCCTTGGTCAATACGTACGCTTCCGCCTTGAACTTGGTGTGCGGCGTGATCGAGCCCGGCTTCGCGAGCACCTGTCCGCGCTCCACTTCTTCTTTTTCCGTGCCGCGCAGCAGCAATCCGACGTTGTCTCCCGCCATGCCTTCGTCCAGCAGCTTGCGGAACATTTCGATGCCGGTCACGATGCGCTTCATCGTCGGACGGAAGCCTACGATCTCAACTTCTTCGCCGACCTTTACTTTGCCGCGCTCCACACGACCGGTAACCACCGTGCCGCGTCCCGAGATCGAGAAAATATCTTCGATCGGCATCGCGAACGGTTTATCCACATCGCGCACGGGCTGCGGAATGTTCTTGTCCACCGCGTCCATCAATTCATCGATCTGCTTTTCCCACTTCTCTTCGCCGTTCAATGCGCCCAACGCCGAGCCGCGCACCACCGGAATCGTGTCGCCCGGGAATTGGTACAGCTTCAGCAGTTCGCGCACTTCCAGTTCGACCAGTTCCAGCAACTCCGGGTCTTCCACCGAGTCGCACTTGTTCATGAACACCACAATCGACGGCACGCCCACCTGCCGCGCCAGCAATATGTGTTCCCGCGTCTGCGGCATCGGCCCATCCGTAGCAGCAACCACCAGAATCGCGCCGTCCATCTGCGCCGCTCCGGTGATCATGTTCTTCACGTAGTCCGCGTGGCCCGGGCAATCGATGTGCGCGTAGTGCCGGTTCGCCGTCTCGTACTCCACGTGCGATACGGCAATCGTAATGCCGCGCTCGCGCTCTTCCGGCGCGTTATCGATCGAATCGAATGCGCGGAACGCAACCTTCGGGTTGTGCTTGCTCAGCACCTTGGTGATCGCCGCCGTCAACGTCGTCTTGCCGTGATCGATGTGCCCGATCGTCCCAATATTCAAGTGCGGCTTATTTCGCTCGAATTTTTCCTTCGACATTTCCTTCAGACCCTCAGTAGTTTTGGGGCTCTAGAAAAAGCCCTCACCCAAAATTTTCAACGCAAACCCATCACAGAGCCTGCGGCCAATCTTTACTTTGGAGCGGGGGACCGGATTTGAACCGGCAACCATCGCCTTGGAAGAGCGAGACTCTACCGTTGAGTTACCCCCGCCCATGCCAACCAACTAGAACTTCCGGCGGGCTGCAAGTACAGCCCGCACCCGAACTTCTGGAGCCTGGGACCGGGATTGAACCGGTGACCTCGTCCTTACCAAGGACGCGCTCTACCATCTGAGCTACCCAGGCGCGTTCTGTTTGCCGCACGCAGCGCAATTTTTTGTGCTACTCAAACGCTTCCAAGTCGCTTGCAAATTCGCTCTTGCGGCGCGAAAAATGGTGGACGGGGGAGGATTCGAACCTCCGTAGCCCGCAAGGAGCGGCAGATTTACAGTCTGCTGGTTTTAGCCACTCACCCACCCGTCCGCATGGGGGAACTGAAAAAAGAAGGCCGCGATGCATCAGCGAAGATTCAAGAGACACAAAGACACTTTCTTCGCGATGCAGAAACCTTCCTCCCGCAATTCAATTGGGATTCTTCCCCTGATTTCGAAAAATTTAGCAGAGCTGGCGGAGGGACTTGAACCCCCGACCCTCTGATTACAAATCAGATGCTCTACCAACTGAGCTACGCCAGCACGGCGCAAACCGAGGAAATATAACAAAAGGGTACGAAAATTGCAAGGGCACCCTGTGGAAGACCTGTGCAAACCTCACCCCGTTGCAAGTAGGCCGAATCTAGGGCCTACACCAACGCTCGATCTTCAAGTCCGTGCTGGAAACTTTATTCTACACCTTTGGAGCGGTAGTGGGAAAATAAATCTTTCCGCTCACTTTTCCCTCCGCCAGGTCATTTCCACGCGCACGGGTATTTCGTTCTTCACAGGCATAGCCAGGAGCGACGGCGGATCGATTTTGAAATCGGTCAGCGTGGCCGGAATGGTTCCTGAGATTCCCGTCTCACTCCCCTTATTGACCTTTTGAAATGGAACATGATTATACCGGGCCGTCTGTCCAGCGAATTGAACCTCCAGATCGGCATATATCGTTTCCAATGTGGCTGCGTCTTCGGATAAGTGTGTGCGGACCGTGACAATGGGGAACTGCCCTCCTCGCGCGACTTGAAGAGTGTGAAGATCGCGGTTACTGTCCCCTGAATCGAAGGATTTAACGGGCGCGGCGATCAGGAAATCGCACTGTCCAGAATGGCAAACGCCTTTACCCTTCGCCGCGTGGCTGACCGCTTCCACTTGGTGCAATGGGTGAGACACGTGATACGTAAGGCTGGATTGCTCCAGAACCCACTGACTATCCGTTTGAGCAATGGCCGGAACCACGAAGAACAAAACAGCTGTGAATATCTTTACCTTTTTAATCACAACTCCCCTTTAGAACTTAATCGACACGGACAAAATGGAGGCTCCATAAGCCGCCGCCGTTATGATGGCGACCGCTCCATGAGCGCTGGCGATCCCGTGAACTTTTTCTCCACGACTTTTTTGTTCGAAAGCAATCGCCCCAAGAATGGGTGTAAGGATCATTCCCGGGCCGTGAACCCAGGCGAGGGCCTTATGCAGGCGAATAGGCCCGCGAGTTTGGGTTCCAGGAATTTTGGGCGCCCGGATTGCATACCAGGCACTCATGAAATACAAATCCCCCGTCACCGAGCCGAGAGCAAGATGCGCATAGCGATCGGCGGAACTGGTGTTCTTACCTCCAGCCCCGGGCCCCAAAATGACCGTTGCGAGCAGAGGAATGGTATCGATTAAGCCGAGCCGCTGGTGGATCTTGAGCATGTGAGATCGCTTATCGAGCCTCGCCTGATCCTGTGCGCTTCCCTGGGCCTGGGTCGAAGAGAATCCGAGTTCCTGCAATGAAAGCACGCCAGCCAGGGTCAGATTGATCGTTTGCCTGGCTCCGCTCGTCACGGTCACTTTGGATACGTTGGTACTGAAGCCATCCGCCGAAACGGAAATCTCGTAGTCCCCGGGCGTGAGGCTCGGCACATTGTAGAGACCGGCGGAATCGGATTGAGTATCCACGGTCTGGCCGGTCGCAACATTCTTGACGGCCAATTTTGCGCCCGGAACAGCTTTCCCGGACGTGTCGACAATCGTGCCGGACAGCCCAGCGCCGCCATCCTGGGCACGCAACGGCGCAACTGTTAAGACCGAAACCGTAAGAAGCCCTAGGAGAAACAAAACTTTCGTCCGATACACGTTCATTGAGGTCCTTCCCAGCAATCTCGCAATTCTGATCATTTCGAAGACAAACCAAAAATGTGGCAAGCCCCGACAGACGAAGGATGCAAGAATTACTTCCGCGGTTGTAGTCGTCAGGCATGAATTACAAGACAATCGCCCATAGCGCGACCTCACCGACAGTGAGAGAATACACTTAGGAGTACGCAAATGCAGCAATCTAGAAAGACCGTCATTACCACTGGCCTGGCAGTCTTCGCGATAGCGGGCGCGGTCCTTCTCTATTCCGGCCTGCGGCGCGGCGAAGCGGCTGAGGCTTCGCCATCTGCGGAGCTGTTTTCGGAAATTCCTGCCGGAGCGCCGACCCTGGTTTACGCCGATCTGACAGCCATTCGTGCTTCCACATTTTATAAGCAGCGGCCCGATCACGGGCCGATTGCGCTGCCGGACCGCGATTATGCGGAGTTCGTGCAGTCCACCGGATTCGATTTCGAGAAGGATTTGGATCGCGTCGCGATGGCTGCGTGGCCCGCTGGGACGGGACAGGAAAAAAATAAGCCGGCGCAGCAGAAAATCATCCTGGTGGCTGAGGGGCGTTTCGACCAGCGCAAGATACGTGATTATGCAACACGGAAAGGAAAGCTGGACCGCCAGCAGGGGCATGAAGTATTTCAGTTTTCCAACAACGGGCGCCCCGGCGTGAGTTCGCTCACTTTCCTGAACGACCATCGTGTGGCAATCGTGGAGGGTCCGAGCATCGCTCCGCTGCTGGAGCATCGCGATGAATCCCCGGCCCGCGACCCTGCGCGCCAACGCGCGGCGCGCGTGGAGGGGGCGGCTGTGTTTGTAATCGCGCGCGCGCCGACGGCGCCTGAGAATTTCTCTCCTGGAGGAGCGCAGGCCGCACAACTGTTGAGCATCGCGAAGTCAGTGCAGTGGATCACGCTGGCGGCGCGTCCCGAGGGAGATAATTTGCGGCTTTCGCTGGAGGGTGAATGCCAGACGGCTACCGATGCGCGGCAGCTCCAGTCGGCGCTGCAATTGCTGCGCATGCTGGGGCAGGCGGGACTGGAAAGTCCCAAGACTCGCAAGTCGATGGACCCGGCGATGTTTGAGGTGGCTGAGACTTTGCTGAAGACGGCGGACGTTAGCGCTACGGCGGAGCGGGTGCGGATTTTGGTGGAGCTCACGCCGGATATTTTGAAGCTAAGTGGCAATAAGAAGCCTTGAGTGTGACAGACTTGAGTCTGTCCGGGGTTGGTTTAGTTGTTTGGGTTGGTTTGTTGGCCGTACAAAAGTCAAAGGCGGACAGACTGAAGTCTGTCCTACTGGGAGGAGTTAATCCGCTGAGGCGGCATAGCGCAGGTATCGCATGGGGTTGACTGGGGCGCCGTTGATGCGGACTTCGTAGTGGACGTGGGGGCCGGTGGAACGTCCACTGACGCCGACGTTGCCAATGGTGTCGCCGCGCCGGAGTTGCTCGCCTGCTACTACGTTAAACGTGGAGAGATGGCCGTAATAAGTTGTGAGCCCGTACCCATGGTCGACCACTACCAGGCGTCCGTATCCCGCCCGCTCATCGGCTTCGATTACGACGCCGTCCGCTGTTACACGGACCGCATCGCCGTATTGCGAAGAGATGTCCATGCCGGTGTGGAACGCGCCCTCACCGCTGAACGGGTCCATACGCTCGCCGAAACTTCCCGTGATTCGACCAATCACAGGCCACAGGCTCGGCGTGGACGTCATATCGTTCAAACCCGGCGATGACAGCAGGCTCAGGCCGCCCGTCGGAAGGGCTGCGGCGGTTATATTCTTTTCCAGGAAGTTAAACTGCGCCACGGATTGGTCGTATCCATTATTCGAGCTGGCGGAAACGGTGTCCACGCCGAATGGGCTCTGGCGGAAGCGCATGAATCCGTAGGTCATGGCCACTTCGGTGGCCAGCGATTGCAGGGAGTTCAGGCGCTGGTTGGTATCCTGCACCGAGGTTTGCAATTGCTCGTAATTGTGCTTGAGAGTGTCCTGCTGGCGGCGCAATGCATTGTAATTGCCGACCTTCCAGAGCATCCTTGTGTATGATCCGGCTGCGGCAACCACGGTCATGCCGCCTACTACCGCCAGGACTGCCAGCAGATGAAGCACGTAAAGAGGGACGGTAATCTTGCGAACTGTCCCTTTGCGGCTGGAGGCCACAAATAATGTATAAGCTTCTGGCTTCATGGTCAAAAGTTTCGAAAAACCAATTATTTAGCTTTCGAGATTGCTGACGCCGCTCATCCCCTGAACGGCATTTGATTTACTTCCGACGCCGGCCGTTTGAACCGAGAGCCTTGGTTCGAAACCCGCCCTAGTCTAGGTTCAGGCTAGGGGGAGAGTCAACCCCTATTTCCCGATTGGGGATAATCAATTTTTTTATGGCAGACATTAACTTGAGCCCGTAGCCCGGCGTTGTTCAACCCTTACCCTTACTATTACCGTGACTCCTATGAGAGCATACCGGAGGGATTCAGGACAACTGTACTGATGGCCAGTGAAAAAGAACTGATCGAGAGGACAGCCCGGAAGTTCGCGGCCCGAGCCAAGCCTGACTTGCGCATTGGCATTGGGGATGATGCCGCGGTGATCCGGCCCCGGAAGGGCTATGAGATGGTTGTAACCACCGACGCCTTTCTGGAAGGCGTCCACTTTTCGATTGGCGTCCATTCTCCCGCGGAGATCGGCTACAAGGCGCTGGCGCGCGCCACCAGCGACGTGGCCGCGATGGGTGCGCGACCTTTATATTTTTTCGTGAATCTGGCCCTCCCCGACTCTCGCACAGGCAAATGGTTTGACTCCTTTCTGGCGGGAATGTCGCGGGCGGCGCATCGGTTTGAGCTGGTCCTTGCCGGGGGCGATACGACGAAACGCCCCCAGGTCGCCATCAATATAAGTGTGATTGGCGCAGTTCTGCCGGGGAGAGCCATCCTGCGGTCAGGGGCGCGCCCGGGGGATTTGCTCTGTGTGAGCGGCAGACTGGGCGAAGCAGACCTGGGACTTCGGGTGATCCAGCTGGGTTGGGACAAGCGGACAAAGTGGAAGAGGCTGCTTCGCAAGCAATTCTATCCCGAACCGCGGCTGGAATTGGGCCAGTGGTTGGCAGAGAAGAAAATCGCCAGCGCGATGATCGATACTTCCGATGGATTATCTACAGATTTGGGGCATATCTGTGAAGCGAGCGGCGTTGGGGCGCGAGTTTGGGCAGCGAAGATTCCCAAAGTTAAGATACCGAATCAGCTTGGCCTGGACGCGCTGCGGCTTGCGCTTGACGGGGGAGAGGATTACGAATTGCTCTTTACCGTGCCGAGGCGCCTGGCTGGACGACTGCCGAAAACAATCAGCGGGGTCCCGATCACTGTGATCGGTGAAATCACGCGCGAACGGAAAATTCTTTTGGTGGACGAGCAGGGGCGTACCACGCAACTAAGAAATCAGGGTTGGGACCCATTTCGCAGTCGAACCACCAGGAAGCAAGGATAGTTCCAATCAGCGCGGCTGGCCGGTGGAGATCGGTGTTTGCTTCGGCGGCGTCACCGGTTGGGGCGGCGTTTTCGGCGTAGGAGCGATTTCTCCCGGGGGTGTGCTGCCCCCTGAGGGAACATCGTGGCTGGTGGGCTCCTCAGACGCCTCGGTTGGTGCACTGTCCGGGGTATCTACCTTCACGGTTTTCGTCAGCGCCACTTTTTCCAGGGGCACTACATTTTGAAAGGCCTCGACAGGCTTTCCCGCGAGTGCACCTTGCATGAACTCCAGCCAGATCGGCAACGCCGCCACTGCTCCGGTTTCCGGCTTACCCAATGAGACGGCCTTATCGTCAAAGCCGACCCATACGCCGGCGGTCAACTGCGGGGTGAACCCGAGGAACCAGGCGTCTGTGAAATCGTTGGTGGTGCCGGTCTTTCCACCCGCCGGGCGGCCCAGGGCTCGCGCAGGCATACCCGTTCCGAACTGCACTACATCTTCCAGCATGGCCGTCATGGTGCGCGCGACGTCCGGCTGGACCACATCGTGAACGGCGGGATGGGCCTGCTCGAGCAGCGCGCCGTCGTAGGAGGTGACGCGGCGAATCATGTGCGGGTCGATGCGTACGCCGTCGTTGGGGAAAACGGTGAACGCTGACGTGTGTTCGAGCAGATTCAGATCAGCCGCGCCCAGCGTAATCGGCAGGTAAGGCGGTAAAGCGCTGGTGATGCCGAACCGGCGGGCCATATCGATCACGCTGTTCATTCCGATTTTTTCGGCCAGTTTTACGGCGGGGACGTTGCGCGAGCCTTCGAGCGCGCGGCGCAGGGTGATCAGGCCTTCGAATTTTTCATCGTAATTGTGCGGCGAGTATGGCTGGCCGCCGCTCATGGTCGTAAATGGAGCGTCCAGGATGGTGTCGAAGGGAGTGAATCCCTGTTCGACGGCGGCGGAATAGACATAAATCTTGAAGGACGAGCCGACCTGACGCTGCGCTTGCGTGGCGCGATTGAATTTCGATTCCTCGAAGCTGTAGCCGCCGACCATGGCTTTGATTTCGCCGGTGGGATTGTCGATGGCCACCATGGCGGCCTGCGGGCCGACGTTTTGTTCAAGTTGGACATGCGCGACAGCGCCGTTAGTTTCCTTGATCGAAAACTCCGCAAGATCTCCCGCCGTCAGGATTTCTTTGGGCGACTTATGGCCTGTCCATGCGAAATCGGGCTGGGTGAGCAGCGCGTGATACGGACCGATTTTCACTGTCGCGGCTTTGTCGTCCACGGCTGTGACCAGGCCTTGCACGTAGTCGCCTTTGTTGATTGGCCAGCGCCAGTCGTCGTCCTCGTAGGAATCCAGCGTATCTTGATGGCTGCGCAGGATGTTGTCGAGACGGCCGCGCCAGCCGTGGCGGCGGTCGTAAGCGTGAAGCCCGTCGCGGATGGCCTGATTGGCGGCGCGTTGGTCGTCAACGTTGAGTGTCGTATAAACGCGCAGGCCACGTTCGTGCACGGTTTCCGTGCCGTAGGTGCTCTCCAGATACTTGCGGATTTCCTCGACGAAATATGGGGCCAGCGTATTGCGCGGGGCAGAGACGTGCAGACCCATGGGTAGCGCAACGGCCTGCCGCGCTTGCGCATCGGTTATTTTTCCAGCGTGGGCCATGCGGTCTAGGACTACATTGCGCCGGGCCAGCGCACGCTGCGCGTGAAGAATTGGAGAATAGCTCGGACCCCGGATCATGCCAGCCAGCAGAGCAGCCTCGGGCAGGGTCAGCTTGCCGACGGGTTTGCCGAAATAATATTCCGACGCCGCCTCAAATCCGTAATTTCCATGAGAAAGATAAATCTGGTTGCAGTACATTGCCAGAATCTGCTGCTTGGAATAATGACGTTCGATCTGAATCGCCAATAAAGTTTCCTGAATCTTGCGGCGCATGCTGCGATCGGAGCGATCCAGAAACAGCGTTCCCGCGAGCTGCATCGTCAGGGTGCTGGCGCCTTCGGCGACGCGGTGCGCCAGGATGTTTCTCCACGCCGCGCCGGCGACACGCGTGAAATCCACGCCCCAGTGCTCCTCAAAATGCTGGTCTTCCGTGGTAAGGATTGCGTCTTTCAGCAGCGGGGGAATTTGCTCATAAGTGAGAAGGATGCGCCGCTGCAGAGCAAAGCTGCCGATAATCTGGCCGTCGTCGGCATACAGTTCGGTGACGATGTCCGGGCGGAAATCCTCGAGCGCGTGAATCTGCGGGAGATCGCTGGAATAGACAAAGACTAGTCCAGCCAGCGCGCCGATCGTAATCGAGGCCAGCAGCAGCAGGGAAAAAGCGACTCGCCCCACAACTTTTCGGCCACGCAGTCGCAATGTGATCGGCGGAAGATCTACCATGAGGAATTCATTCTAGCGCAAACGTGCGAAGCCAGTCCGGCGATCCGCAAAGAAGGATCAGGAAGAAACAACAGTCCTGCGCCGATGAATCAGAAATGCGCCAACGGTGACGGCAAGAGCCAGCACCAGCATGCTGCTGTCTCGAATCAACGTCCACGGACCGAGCTTCTCGCTGTTTCCGAAGCAGCCGCAGACGATTTCCAGGCCAAGGATGTACGCGCGCGTCATTGCGGCGATAAAGACTGCGAGCAGGCCGCTGGCGATCAGGCCGGTCCAGCGAAGTCCAATGCCGATCAGGAGCGCCAGGCCGAGAAGCAATTCAAACCACGGCATGAACCGGGCCACGAGCTCCACGGCCCACAGGGGAAGCAAATTGTACGAATTGATGGCCATGCCGAAGAAGAAGTAATAATCGCCGAAGTGCCACCCGCCATTGAAATAAAGCTTGGCAAAGGCGGCATAAGCAAAGATTGCGCCGAGAATGAAGCGGCCCAGAAAAAGCAGCACCCGAGGCAAAGTTCCCGGGCGCGTGGACGATTCCGAAACGGCGGCGATTGTGGCCATAGCGTGTCGATGTAAATGAAAATTACTGGCGCAGCAAATAATCCAGGTATTGCTTCAACAGGGGGTAGGCCACGCCGCCACCGGGAAGCGCTTCGGTCTTTCCGTGGGATGTCACATAAATGGTCGGCGTCTGGTTGACGTTTCGCTGGACTCCCATCGCATGGTCGCGTTCAATGGAGGAGTTAATTTCTTCCATGTGAGCCGCTTCATAATCGCGAATTTTTTTCAGCTTCAGCGCGGAAACGTCCGTCGTGATGGCTTCGTCGATCTTTCCGTTCGGGGACCATTTTTCCTGATTATCGAATAGCGCGCGTTCCACGGGTTCAAACTGGCCGAGCCGCGCAGCCGCATTTGCCAGCCGGGCAGCATCATGCGAGTACGGGTGGATATCGAGGGGAAAATCGCGGTGGATCAGATAGACCTTGCCGGTGTTCACATAATTGTCGATGACCATCTTCAGGCTGGATTCATAAAAGTTCCGGCAGGCGGGGCACTGGAAGTCCTCGAAGACTTCCATGGTGATCGGCGCGCTTTTCGATCCCAGCGCTTTTACGCCCCCGGTGTCGCTGGCCATCGACGCTGGCTTGGAGGCCGGCTTAGTCTGCGGACGGGCTGACGCGCCGGACACGAGAATAGTCCCTGCAAACAGAAAAATTCCGACGCGACCGATGGAAGACAGTTTCACAGGCGCTCTCCTGGGTTTTGGTGCAACCTGCGTATTCTAACCCTAAATTCCATATCCGTGCACTCACAGACGTAGACGGTGACTTTAAGGTTTTGGTTATCTTGAAATTACGGTCCCAATAAAGTCCGGGTTTAATAGAAGAGGGTTACATCTGAAGAGGGGCCATTGTAAACAAAAAGGAAGTATTGAAGCAAATCCCTGCCCATTAACATTATGATTTCTTGATCTTCGTGGGTTTTCCACCTAAGTTGGCAGCCAATTACTCGCTCCATCGGCATGTCGGTAACGTTCATTCCGGGAAAGGTGATGTTTGCAGGGTAAACTTTTGAGTTTCCCTGTCCGTGAGGAGTCCCCGTAGCAATTT
>Ga0265318_10001965_pt1 | contig 11432 bp, 18 predicted proteins | sample 4821metaG_FD_192431 | JGI IMG/M metagenome (GOLD analysis project Ga0265318, IMG submission 192431) | Rhizosphere microbial communities from Carex aquatilis grown in University of Washington, Seatle, WA, United States - 4-8-21 metaG | ecosystem: Host-associated > Plants > Roots > Rhizosphere >... | reverse complement strand
ACGCTCGAAGAATTACAAGCTATGTCTCTTGCAGAGCTCTCAAAGATTTTGGGCAGCGCAGCACGACGAAAGATGGCTCGCGGATTCACAGACGCAGAGAAAGCATTCCTCAAGAAAGTCGCAGTCAAAGACGGCGTCAAAACACACTGCCGTGATATGTTCATCCTTCCATCGATGGTCGGCAAACTCATCAAAGTATCCAAAGGAAATATGTTCGACGACTTGCGTGTCACGCAAGAGATGATCGGTCATCGCCTCGGAGAATTTTCACAGACTCGCAAGAAAGTCCAGCACGGCGCAATGGGTCTTGGAGCATCCAGATCCTCAGCGAACGCTGATCGTAAATAATCATGTTTGTTAGGTAACACTCAAAATGGCATACAGATACGCAACACAGAATATGACGGAAAACATGGTCAAGGCAGTCCGCCTCTCCATGCAGATATCGACAAAAGTCTCCGTCGAGATCGGCAGCCGGATCAAGGGCAAGTCTCCTGCAGAAGCGATCAAGATGCTTGAATCCGTCGTTGAAATGAAGCGACCTATGCCATATTCACGATTCAACTGGAACGTCGGCCACAAACCGGGTCATACTGGGCCAGGAAGATATCCAGTCGCAGCATCGACTGCATTCATCGCACTCATCAAGAGCGTCGTTGCGAACGCAGTCAACCAATCGCTCGACGAGAAAAAGCTCATCATTGTCAGCGTCGTAGCGCAGAAAGGCGCGAAGACGTACAAGTACAGTCGAGTCCGCGGACTCAAAGCGAAGAATACGCACGTCGAGATTGTTGTGCAGCAAGTCGAACCGAAAGTCCGAACTCCGCGAGTCAAACAGACGGCTCAGACAAGACAAGAAGCAGCAGCAAAAGCCGCAGCTACATCACAGAAACAGTAAACAAATAGCAACATACTCAACCAAAAACGAAGTGAAACTCAAATGATCGAACGAAAAATCGTAGACGAAAAATTGCAAGAATACATGGTCCAGCAGTTCATCGGTGAGACACTCTCGCGCGTCGGCTACTCGCACACGCAAGTCCAGAAAACACCAGTCGGCGAAAAAATCCTTATCCACGCATCACGACCAGGACTCATCGTCGGCTCGAAGGGCGCGAACATCAAGAAGCTCACAAAAGTCCTCAAGACAAAATTCAAGTTCGACAATCCAATCATCGAGATCGCAGAAGTGTCGGACATCGACACAAATCCGCAGCTCGTCGCAGAGAACATCGCAAGCCAGCTCGAGAAATTCGGTCCGCAGCGATTCAAGGCGATCGGCTACCAGGCAATGGAGCGAGCAATAAAAGGCGGCGCACTCGGTATTGAAATCCTCATTTCAGGCAAACTCCCGTCGGCACGAGCGAAGACGTGGCGATTTTATCTGGGCTACCTCAAAAAGTGCGGCGACATCGCGGTAGAAGGCGTCAAGCGATCCTACACGCAAGCAAAACTCAAAGCAGGCGTCATCGGCGTCCAAGTCAAGATTTTGCCGAAAGATGTTGTCCTCCCAGACCGGATTCACCTTTATAGCCAGATGCAAGACGTATCAAAAGCAGTCAAGCATACAGGCAATGCAATAGAAGTCGGCGCAGAAGCGAATGCAGCTGACGCGACACCAGTCGCAGCTCCGACGAACATGAAGACAGTCGCGGCAGACAAAGCAGCGCACGACGCAGCCGAAGCGAAAGAAGCAAAAGATGCAAAGGCGAAAAAGCCAAAAGCACCTCGCACAAAAAAACCAAAGACTGACGCAGCAGCACCAGCAGCGACTGACGCAACGACGCCAGCAGCTCCGCAATAAACAAAAGAGCCGAAAAACAAAGACTCAAACAACTCAACCTCACGACGATGAAATACAACGAAATAAAGAAAATGCAAACAGTGCAGCTGAACGATAAGATTGCATCATTGCATATGGAACTCATCAAGCTCGCAGGATCAGCAGCTACTGGCGCAACGCCAAAGAGCCCAAGTTTGATTCGACTCACGAAAAAAACTATTGCGCAGATAAAAACAGAATTAACTGCGCGGCAGGCCAAATGAACGACGACGATTTGTTCGACAAATTCGGTTTACCTAAAGAGTTGATGATTGGCGACTCGATCGCCAAAGAACAACAACGAATTGTCGCGAAGATTGTCAGAAAGAAATTTGGCAAGAAGTGCACAGTAGTCGAGGGTATCGATACAAAAGTTATCGATATAAAAGATATCGCGCGACGGCTCAAGGAGAAGTTTGCGAGCGGTGGAACGTCAAAAGACGGCATCATCGAATTGCAAGGCGACCACCTTAAGCGGATGCGAGCAGCACTCATCGAGTGCGACTTTCCGCCAGAGTCCATTGACATCCTTCCGGACACAACAGTGGATCCGCCACGACGACCACGTCCGCGCTAAGGCATAAAATTATTTTGCTTCAGCAAAAAAACAAAGCTCACAAAATCAGAATCACAACAAATCAAAATCACAAGGTCCAAAATGGAAACAAAAAATAACACAATCGGATTCGGCATCGAACTGCCACCAAAAGGCGACGTTACGCCAGACGTGAACTGTCCGTTCTACGGAAATCTCCGTGTCCGCGGCACAATCATGCGAGGAACAGTCGTCAGTGCAGCATCACACCTGTCCGCAACAGTGAAGATCGATCGACAAGTATACGTTTCCAAGTACCGACGTTATTTGCTCAAGACAAGCAAGATTCGCGTTCACAATCCGGCAGTATTGACTGCAAAACCAGGCGACGTCGTCGAATTCATGCAATGCCGACCGATTTCAAAGACAAAAGCGAACGTTATCGTGCGCATCGTCACTCGCGCAGTCGAGTTGAAGAAATAATTATGGTTATTGTTTATCAAAAATCACACGGTGAATCACAATGAAAGGAATCAAAGCAAATATCACAAGATTGTTGCCAGTCGGCTCAAAGCTTCCAACATGTGATAATTCCGGCGCAAAAGTCATCCAGATCATTTCAGTCACGAACGCAAAAACAAGAAAAGGTCGACGATCCACAGCAGGTGTCGGCGATCTTATCACGGCGACAGTCGTCTCCGGACGACCAGACATGCGACACAAGATCGTGCAGGCAGTCATCGTGCGACAGAAGAAAGAATATCGCCGACCTGACGGAATGCGAGTCAAATTCGAGGACAATGCTGCAGTCATTATGAAAGATGAAAAAGGTGGCAATCCAAAAGGGACAATTTTCAAAGGTCCAATTTCAAAGGACGCGGTCGAGCGATGGCCTGGTATCGGCAAAGTCGCAAGCATCATCCTATAATTTCCATAATTAAAACATACGAATAACATACGACTAGGAAAAACAAAACAAGGTCACAATCAAATGAATAAAAAGCAATTCAAGGTAAGCTGGAACGCAAGCACACAAACGCGACGACAGCGATTGTTCCGTTACAATGCGCCAGCCCATATCAAAGGCAAATTCCTCGGCTCACATCTCTCCAAAGAATTGCGAGCGAAGTACGGTTCACGAGCAGCACGAGTGCGAGTCGGCGACAAAGTCAAAGTCATGCGCGGCCAGTTCAAGAACAGCGTCGGAACGATCGAACGAGTCGATGTCGACGATTCACGAGTTTATATCACAAAAGTCGAGCAAGTCAAGAAAGACGGCACGAAGACGTTGTACCCGATCAATGCATCAAACTTGCTTATCTTAGAGATGAAACTCGACGATAAATACAGAATCCAGTCGTTGAACAAACAGTCGATGAAGATTGCAGCAACGAACGCAGCGGCAAACGCAGCAGCTCCCAAAGCAACGCAAGCGACGCCAAAATCGGCTGCAGCACCAAAAGCTGCAACGAAGCCAGCAGCAGCTCCAAAAAAAGCGCCAGTCGCTAAAGCACCTGCAGCTCAATAACTGAACATCACAACATAAAATCGGAATTAAACAAATTAAAAATCAAAACAAACTAAGAATCACAATATATCACAAACGAAACGGAGAAAACTCACAATGCCAAAAAATCACATGAAGCGAGTCGCAGCGCCAAAGACATGGCCGATACAGCGAAAGACAACAGCTTTCGTTATGCGATCAGATGCAGGCAAGCGAATGGACTTGAGCATGCCTCTTGGACTTATCTTGCGAGAGATCCTCGGTATCACTGAAAATTCCCGTCAGACAAAAGCAGTCCTCAACGCAGGCTCAGTCATCGTCGACGGCAAAGTCCGAAAAGAATTACGCTTCCCGGTCGGACTCTACGAAGTCGTCGAGATTACGTCAGACAAAAAACAATTCCGCGTCGGCTTCAGCCCGATCGGAAGTTTGTCACTCATCCCGATCAGCGCAGCCGAGAAATCGACACGGCTCCAAAAAGTCGTCAGCAAACTCATCGTCCCTGGCAATAAATTACAGCTTGGTCTTCTCTCAGGCGTCGTCGTCCGGATGGATGCGAACCCGAAGAACATCAGCTCATACACAGTCGGCGATTCAGTCCAACTCGACAGCAAGAATGGCGTCGAGAAACATTTGCCGCTCCAAGTCGGAAGCGTCGTCCAATTCATCGGTGGAAAACACATCGGCGGCGTCGGTGTCGTCGAATCTATCGTCGGCGAGAAGATCACAGCATCAGTCGACGGTCAGTCGATTGAGACGCGTCTTGATTGCGCAGTCGTCGTCGGCGAAGGAAAATCCCCGAGCATCACAGTGCTTGCAAAAGTAGAATAAAAAAATAAAACGCATCGGCTCACAACGAAAAACACAATCGCTAAAAAACACAATCACTAGGAAACCAAAATGGCAGAAACAAAAAACGCAACAAAGGCAGTAGACGCAACGACTGCGTCAAATGTCATGCGACAGCTTCGAGTAGAGAAGATTGTCCTCAATTGCGGTTGCGGTACGGATCACACTCGACTAGAAAAGTCCCACAAACTCTTGCAGATAATCACTGGCAGAACGCCGGTGAAAGTCGTCACGCAAAAGCGAATCCCAGGTTGGGGTTTGCGTCCAGGCCTTCCTATCGCGACGAAAGTCACGCTTCGCGGACCGCTCGCAGAAGAGACGCTCAAGCGACTCCTTAAAGCGAACGACAATATGCTCAAGCCGAATCACTTCGACAGTGCCGGCAACATCGCATTTTCAGTCCATGAATGCATCGACATTCCTGGTGTAGAATATGATCCGACGATTGGTATCCTCGGCTTGCAAGTCACAGTCACATTGCAACGACCAGGATTCCGTATCCGACGACGAAAATACATGAACCGCAAGATTCCGCACGCAAGCATGATCGCTCCGCAAGAAGCGATGGACTTCGCGCAATCAGCATGGGGAATCAAGATCCAGACTGAGGATCAATAAATACAATTCCAAAAATCACAAAACCAAAAATCACAGAAAAACAAAACACAAGGTAACAATCATGACACAGAGCTACTACAAAAAAGCATTCAAACAGTTGCGAGCGAAGCCAGTCAAATTGGCAAAGTTCATCAAACACTCCTCGCCAAAAGAGCGATCATGTGGTAGATCTAATTTCCGCTGCAAGATCACAGGAAGTATGCGCGGTCATATCGGAAAGTATGGCATCGGTGTCTGCCGACAGCAGTTCCGCGATATCGCGACGAAGATCGGCTTCAAGAAATATAATTAATTACGCGGCTAAATCACAAAAATCAAAATTAACGAATTAAAAAACGAATTACAAAATAACACACAAAGGTAAAAGAACAATGGTACTCAACGACCCACTCGCAAACATGTTGTCCAAGATGCAGAATTCGCTGCGCGTCGGACGCAATCAGATCGACGTAGCTAACGTCTCCAACTTTATGTTGCAAGTATTGGAATTGCTCAAGTCGCACGGGTACATCAACGCATTCGAAGTCAAGAGCACAGTCCGCGGCAAAGTCGCGACAGTCACTGGCTTTGAGACAATCAACAAGATCAACGTCATCAAGCCACGCTTCAACTTCGAAGTATCCGAAATCATCGGCTACGAACAGCATTATTTGCCGGCGAAGGGCTTTGGCATCATCATCGTTTCGACGAGCAAAGGACTTATGACGCTCGACAAAGCAAGAGACACGCACATCGGCGGAAAACTCATCGCATACTGCTACTAATTAATCACGAGATACTCACGAGAAGAAAATGGCCGAAAAGAAAAAAGCACTAGAAGTTGTAACAGAAATGCCGAGCGGCGTTACTGCATCATATGCTCATCCTGTCTTGACTGTCAAAGGGAAAGCTGGCGACGTCAACCGCGCATTCAATAATCCACGGATCCTCGTCAGTGTGAGCGGCAACACGATTGTCCTCAAAGCGACTCGCACGACGCAAGTCGAGAAGATGCACATCAACACATTCGCAGCTCATGTCACAAACATGATCAAAGGTGCGCAAGCACCATTCAAGTACGAGCTCAAAGTCTGCTCAGGTCACTTCCCGATGACTGTCTCGCTCAAAGGAACATCGTTCGAGCTCAAGAATTTCCTCGGCGAGAATACAGCACGAACGCTCACAATCAAACCTGGCGCAAAAGTCACGATCGCAGCAGCAAACATCACAGTCGAATCGCCTGACATCGAAATCGCAGGCCGAGTCTCAAGCGATCTTGAGCAATTGACGCGAATCGCAGACAAAGACCGACGAGTATTCCAGGATGGCATTTACATCGTCAAGAAATTCGGCAAGCCTATTTAATTCAGAGTCCTCAAAAAATAAAAAATAAATCAAAAATAAACTTGGTACAAACAATGTCCGACAACAAGAAACAACTCATCGCAGAGAAAGCGCAGATCCGCAGCGTCCGACCTCGTTTCATGCGACAGAAAGGAAATCTCAAGAAGAGAATCTCACGTTCATCCTATCGCGCACCTAAGGGTTTGCAATCCAAGATGGGCGACAATAAAGCAGGTCACCGCTCGCAGATCAAGACTGGCTTTGGCTATCCAAAAGCAGTCCGCGGTCTCAACCGAATCGGTCTCACACTTATCCACGTCGAAAATGTGACAGTCGCACAATCAGTCGACCCGAAAACAACGTCGGCGATCGTCAGCGCATCGCTCGGTCAGAAAAAGAAGATTGAAGTTGTCCGAATCCTCGTCGAGCGGAAAGTCGCGATCCAGAATATCAAAGACGCGAACAAATTCCTCGCAGACGCGCAAGCTACACATGCATCTGCAAAAGAGATCAAACAGAAAGAAGCAGCGGCACGACAAGCTCGAAAAGAGACTGCGCTCAAAGCGAAGCAAGGCAAGAAGACTGACGAAGAGAAAGCAGCAAAAGCAGCAGCGACTCCAGAAGCAGCAGCAGCTGCAAAAGAAGCCGAGAAGAAAGAGAACGACAAACTCCTTCGAGAGAGAGCATAAATCAAAATAAACTCAGAATCAAACAACAGTGTGAATCACAATGGACCTCAAAGTACAAAAAACAATCGCAGCAAAAGTCCTCAAGTGCTCGCCACAGCGAGTCAAATTTGAGACTGACAAGCTTGCGACGATCAAGGAAGCGCTCACTCGAGCAGACATCCGCGATTTGATCAATAGCAATATCATCACAGTCGAACCTATCCGCAATACATCGCGAGGTCGTGCACGACACATCCAGGCGCAAAAAGCGAAGGGTCTTCGTGCAGGCGTCGGTTCACGAAAAGGTACGCCAAACGCTCGTCTCAATGCAAAAGACGCATGGGCATCCAAGATGCGAAATATGCGCGCATTCATCAAACAGTTGAAGATGAACGATAGAATTTCAGTATCACTCTACCGAGAATTATACAACAAGGTAAAAGGAAACTATTTCCGAAGCCGAGGGCACATTTTGTTGTACCTCGAAGAGAACGCGCTGTTCAATGCGCGAAAGGTAAAGTAGGTAAAATAAATGGCATCATCCGCAAGATACACAGTTTCATTCCGACGAAAGCGAGAAGGTCGAACTAATTATGCACGACGTCTTGGTCTTTTGCAGTCCGGAAAACCACGACTGATCATCCGAAAAAAGGTCGGCAATATTTCCGCGCAGATTGCGCAGTACCATCCTGACGGCGATCAGATTGTCGTCTCAGTCGACGCGCGACAGCTCACGAAGTTCGGTCTTACAGTCATCAACAGCAACGTTCCAGTCGCATACTTGACGGGTTTGCTTGCTGCGAAAGAAGCACAAGCACTCAAGATCAAAGAAGTTGTCGTCGACCTTGGCTTGCAGAAGATCACGGACAAATCCAAGATCTACGCACTCATCAAAGGCGCACGCGAAGGCGGACTTGATGTCCACGCTGCAGAAGAAGTTTTGCCAGACGCAGACCGTGTCAACGGCAAGCACATCGAAAAATATGCAGCACTCCTCAAAGCGGACAAAGATGCATACAATCGCCAATTCAGCTTATACATAAAATCAAATGTCGATCCGGCGACGATTTCACAGCTTTACGCAAAAGTGAAATCAGCGATCGGCAAATAAAAATCAAAACCAAACAGTAAAATAAAAATAAACTAAAAAATAAAATTAAAGTCAAATAAATCAAGCAAATCAACAAAAATACACGAAGTGAAACTCATGGAACAACGAAGACGACCAATGGGCAGAGGCCAATTTGGAAAGCCAGGTCAACGAAGACCGACAGGAAGACCATCACGTGGTGGACCGAGAAGCGGCTCCGACGATAACGCAGGCGTATTCATCGCTCAAGCGCTCGAAGCATGGCAACCAAAGACTGATTTAGGTCTTCGCGTAAAAGCTAAAGAGATCACAGATATCAATTACATCTTCAACAACGGTCTCAAGATTGTCGAGCCACAAGTTGTCGAATACCTTGTCCATAACTTGCAGGATGATCTCTTGCTCGTCGGTCAATCGAAAGGTAAATTCGGCGGCGGCGCACGAAGAACATTCAAGCAGACGCAGAAGAAGACGAAAGAAGGTAACAAACCATCATTCTCCACATACGCAGTCGTCGGCAACGGCAATGGTCTCGTCGGTCTTGGCGCAGGCAAAGCGAAAGAGACAGTTCCTGCTCGTGAAAAAGCAGTCCGAAATGCAAAGCTCAACATGATTCGCGTCTTGCGCGGTTCAGGAAGCTGGCAATCAGCGACTCCGCAGCAGAATTCAATCCCATTCCGAGTTTCAGGAAAGTGCGGCTCGATCCGCATGACTCTCATCCCGGCGCCAGTTGGTACTGGACTTATCTGTGAGAAAGAGTGCCAGAAAATATTGCGCCTCGCAGGCATCAAGGATGTCTGGTCGCGTCTCGACGGAAATACTGCGACGAAGATTAACGTCGTCCTCGCATGCTTTGATGCGCTCAAACAATTGAGCAACATGAAGATCCCTGATAATATGAAGAGACAGCTCGGCGTCGAACTCAATGCAGTTGAGCGAATGACTCCAGCACAGATCCAGGCTGAAAGCAACGCAGAGAATAAGACTGAATAATTATTACTATAACGCATTACTATAACACAACGTGAATAACATGGCAGAAGCAACAACAGCAAAAAAAATGATCGCAGTCGTCCGAGTACGAGGCAAAGTCAATCTGACTCCTGAAATCGCACAGACATTGCGACAGCTCAACCTTGCAGCACAGAATACGTGCGCAGTCCTTCCATTGACTGGATCAGTCCTTGGTATGCTTCGAAAAGCGAACGGTTACATCACATTCGGTTTTGTCTCTGACGCAGTCCTCAAAGAGCTTGAAGCGAAACGAAAATCAAAAGACGAAAACATTTACTACCTTGCTCCGCCACGAAAAGGATACGGACGGAAAGGAATCAAGCGAGCATACACAGAAAGCGGCGCGCTCGGCGATCGCAAAGACGACATCAACGAATTGTTGCTGCGAATGATATAATATTTCATACATTTCATCATACTCAACTTAGTGCGCTACCTTGGCAAAAGCTCAGGAGCGATGGCGATTCATGCAGCCATCGCGACGCTCGCTCCACGAGGGACGAGTGGAAATTTGCCGTAGCGCAAAAGTGAAAATAGAAAATAAAAATTAAGATTATTGAACTAAAATTACAGGAAGTGAAACTCACATGGTCGTAAACAGACGAAAGAAGAACAGTCGCCACCGAGGCAGTTGGACGCACGGTTGGGGAGAGAAGAAGAAGCACCGAGGCGCAGGTAGCCGAGGCGGTCGAGGAATGGCAGGTACTGGTAAGCGTGCCGACACGAACAAGCCGACGATTCAAGCAGATCCTTATTACTTTGGTAAATTCGGATTCATCCGGCCAAACGCAGACGCACGCCTCATCGGCATCAACGTCGCAACGCTCGAATCGAATCTCGCATCACTCGTCGCAAGCGGCGCAGCGAAGAAATCGGGTTCAAGCTACACTGTCGACTTGACGAAGACGAAGTACACAAAGTTGCTAGGCTCAGGCGCGATCACAACGGCACTTGACATCACAGTACAAGCAGCATCTGCATCAGCGATCGCAAAAGTCGCGGCAGCGAAAGGCAATGTCACGACGACAAAGCCAGTCGTCGCAGCAGACAAGGATTAATTTTATCTTTTTATCTCTTTTTTTTGTTTCTTTTTTGCCAGTAATTTTTTTCATGCAAAATACTCATTATCCGTTTCGTTCTTTTTTTTCTGCCCTCCCTTATTGCGTCATCACTATTCAGTTAAATTTTAAAATAATCACCAATTCCTCTCTTCTATGTCAATCATAGATCCTCTTGCACCAATACGAAAAATCTACGCAGAATTCGACCGCGCAAAAAACGAAGCGCACGCTAAACTTGGACGGCTTGAACAATTATCAGTCGGCATGGGGATGGCTGATGTAATTATACAGCGGCATTTTGAGGCAGCCTCGCCTCCGACTTATAGTGCTGAGCGAATGAGTTCATACATCAAAGAAATTGTCACGGCTCTGCACGTCGCTGCAAGAAATCTCAGCCCGTATGATCGCTCCATCGTCGCAAATGGTTTGCCTAGTCCATTTTCTTGTCAAATGATCATGACGGATGAAGAACTCCCTCTCAATATGATTGCTGACATTTCGCAACAAGCACAAATCGGATTTGCAGGCATGAGTGTTCTCTTTGTTCCAGGTCCTAATAAGGAACATATCGTACAGTATGCTGCAGAAAATCAATATCGGAATCTTGGCACAGTGGTTGCAGGGAATTCTAATCGGCCTATTTTTACAGACGCGTTTGGATTGCCAGAGCAAAATGAGAAAAAAAGAGATGTACCTATATTGTTTTTTGCGAGCAATTATCGAGATAAAGAACTGGGGATTCCTATTTATACGCCATCTCCTGAAGATTATGTTCTACCTCAATAAAACTTATATTGCAGCATAAATATTTAAATTCCTGGAGCTGGAGATTAAGTTATTAGGGTATCACGAATTTCTGAAGTGAGAGAAGCACTTGGTCAAGAAGTTGAGCAGATAGCTGTCCTTGTGACTAACATCGGTGTAGCTGCATCAAGACTCGATGAA
>Ga0265318_10001964_pt1 | contig 11439 bp, 12 predicted proteins | sample 4821metaG_FD_192431 | JGI IMG/M metagenome (GOLD analysis project Ga0265318, IMG submission 192431) | Rhizosphere microbial communities from Carex aquatilis grown in University of Washington, Seatle, WA, United States - 4-8-21 metaG | ecosystem: Host-associated > Plants > Roots > Rhizosphere >... | reverse complement strand
CGTCTGAGCCGATTTGACGAGGTCGAGTCCTGCTACCTGATGTCGGGGTCCTATGACCTGCTCATCTTCGTCAACGGGCCGAGCCTGCAGAAGGTCGCAGGGTTCGTCTCCGAGAAGCTGTCGACGCTCGAGGGCGTTCTCTCGACGAGCACCCACTTCATGCTGCGCTCCTACAAGGAGGGTTCCTTCCTGATCGACGCCCCCGCAGGCGAGGCCGACAGGCTGAAGGTCTCCCCATGAAGCGCTTCATAGCCCGCCACGTCTCCAGCCTGCCCAAGTCGGGCATCCGCGACTTCTTCGAGATCGTCTCCAAGATGAAGGACGTCATCTCGCTCGGCATAGGCGAGCCCGACTTCGACACGCCCTGGCACATCCGCGAGGCGGCGATCTACGCCCTGGAGAAGGGGAAGACCCACTACACGTCGAACCTCGGGCTCATCGAGCTGCGCCGCGCGATCGCGGCGTACGTGGAGGGCCACTACGGCCTCGGCTACGGGCCCGACGACGAGATCATCGTGACCGTCGGGGTGTCCGAGGCGATTGACCTGGCGTTGAGGGCGCTCCTCAACCCGGGCGACAAGGTCCTCTACCACCAGCCCTGCTACGTTTCGTACCACCCCAGCGTGGCGCTGGCGCACGGGGTCGCGATTCCGGTGCCGACGCGCGCCGACGACGGCTTTGCGCTCAACGTCGCGGACATCGCGAAGGCCTGGCAGCCGGGGTGCAAGGTGCTCATGGTCAATCTTCCCTGCAACCCGACGGGGGGAACCTGCGACCGCGCCCGGCTGGAGAAGATTGCCCGGTTTGCGGTCGAGAAGGACCTTATCGTGCTGAGCGACGAGATCTACTCGGAGCTCGTCTACGACGGCGCCCACACGAGCATCGCGGTCTTCCCGGGGATGCGGGAGCGCACGATCTTCCTTCACGGCTTCTCGAAGGCGTTTGCAATGACCGGATTCCGGATCGGCTATGCCTGCGGCCCGGCCGAGCTCATCGACGCGATGATGAAGGTCCACCAGTACTCGATGCTCTGCGCTCCGATCCTGTCGCAGGAGGCCGCGATCGAGGCCCTGGCCCGCGGCGAGGACGGGGTCAAGTCCATGCGCGAGCAGTACCACAGGCGGCGCGACCTGGTCGTCGGCCGGCTCAACGCGGCCGGCCTGGCGTGCCGCGCGCCCGGCGGGGCGTTCTACGTCTTCCCAAGCGTGGCGTCGACGGGGCTCGGCGACCGCGACTTCGCGTACGGACTGCTTAATTCGCAGAGCGTCGCGGTCGTCCCCGGCACGGCGTTTGGAGAGAACGGCCGGGGGTTTGTCCGCGCCAGCTTTGCCACGGGATACGACCAGCTAGTGGAGGCCTGCGACCGGATCGAACGGTTCGTGAACACCGCGACACCATGTTCCGCTCCGTCGTCATCGTAGGCCGTCCGAACGTCGGCAAGAGCCGGCTGTTCAACCGCCTCGCGCGGAAGAGGATCTCCATCGTCCACGACCAGCCCGGCGTTACGCGCGACGTCATTTCCTCCGAGGTCGACGACGGCTACACGCTCATGGACACGGGCGGCCTCGGCCTCAGGGAGGGCGAGACCTCGAGCGCCGCGATCATAGCTGCGTCCGAGAGGCAGGTGGGGTTCGCCATCGACACGGCCTCCCTCATCCTGTTCATCATCGACGGGCTCGACCGCGTGACCGCCCTGGACGACCGGATCGCGAGGCGCCTGCGCCAGGGCGGCAAGCCGGTGATCCTCGTCGTCAACAAGGCCGACTTCAGCGATGAGAAGGTGGACCACGAGGGGGTCTCGCGGCTCGGCCTCGGGCAGCCCGTCTTCGTGTCCGCGGAGCACGGCCGCGGCGAGGGCGAGCTGCGCAGGGCCATACTCGAGAGGATCGGAAGCCCGGCCGAGGGCCCCCTGGCCGAGGCGGACGAGAAGCCGGCCGGCAAGAGGCCGCCGGGCCTGATATGCATCAGCTTCATCGGGCGCCCGAACGTCGGGAAGTCCTCGCTCGCGAACCGGCTCCTCAGGAGCGACCGCCTGATCGTGAACGACCTCGCGGGTACGACCCGGGACGCGATCGAGCTTCCGTTCGAGTTCAAGGGCCGCGACAGGAAGATGCACCCGTTCAGACTGATCGACACGGCCGGCATTAAGGCGGCCACGAAGCTTGCGTCCTCGGTGGAGTATTTCTCCCGCCTGCGCTCGCTGGAGGCGATGCAGAGGTCCGACGTCGTATTCCTTGTCCTCGACGCCATGGACGGGGTCACGCAGCAGGACAAGGCGATCGCCGGCGAGGCCGTCAAGGACCGCAAGCCGATCGCGGTCATCGTCAACAAGTGGGACCTTGTGCACAAGGCGTTCGCGCGGGACGGGGGGATCCACGGCTACAAGAGCGAGCGAGACTACCGCGAGAAGTACGAGAGGGCGCTTTTCGAAAGGCTCTTCTTCACGCCCGGCGCGCCGCTCATATTCGTGTCGGCGATGAGCGGCTTCGAGGTCGACCGGATGCTCAATGCGGCGGTCAAGCTGCACCGCACGCTCGACAAGAAGCTGCCCACGGCCCGGCTGAACGAGACCCTGGCGCACCTCGCGGAGCGCACGCCTCCGCCGGCCATAGGCGCCCGGCGCTTCAAGATCTACTACGCGACGCAGACCGGAAACCGCCCGTTCCGCATCAAGATATTCTGCAACCGCGAGGAGAGGCTGACGGAGAGCTACCGGCGGTACCTTGAGGCGGGACTTGTCAGGGAATTCGACCTGAGCGGCTGCCCGGTCGAGTTCGAGCTGGTGGGCAAGCCGCGCGGCGACGAGGTCGACCGCAGCGGTTGGAGGTAGAAGCCATGGCGGAGCCGCTGCGCCTCGTCTTCATGGGCTCGGACCCGGTGGCCCTCCCGCTCCTCGACTGGCTGGCTGGGGGAGGAAGCGCGGTGGCGACCCTGGTGGGGATCTTCACGGGCCCGGACCGGCCGTCGGGCCGGGGACAGTCCGTCAGGCCCAACTGCGTCCGCCAATGGTCCGCCGGGAGATCCCTTGCCGTGCTCCAGCCGGAGAGGCTCGACGGCGCGGCAACGGCGGCCCTTTCGGCGCTGCGCCCCGACGTGGCCCTCGTCGTCGCCTACGGGCGCATCCTCGGCGACGAATTCATCAATGCCCCGCGCCTCGGCACGCTCAACCTCCACGCCTCGCTGCTTCCCAAATACCGCGGCGCCTCCCCGATCCAGGCTGCGGTCGCCTCAGGGGACAGGGAGACCGGCATGACCCTCATGCGGATCGTGCGGGAGCTGGACGCCGGCCCCGTTTCGGATGTGGAGCGGGTCCCGATCTCGCCTCTCGACACCGCCTCCGACCTGGAGGCGAGGCTCGGACTCGCTGCGGTTGTGCTTTCCGCGAGGGCCCTGCCTCTCCTTGCCCGCGGGGAGCTTCCCTTCCGTGCGCAGGACCGCACCCACGCCAGCTTCTGCCGGCGCCTCACCAAGGCCGACGGCGCCCTTGATTTCTCCGCGCCCGCGTCCGTGCTCTCGGCCCGGATCAACGGCCTCTATCCGTGGCCGTCGGCCGCCTTTGGCATCGGTGGCACCGACGTTAAGCTCGGCCTCGCCGACGCCATGGAGGGGGGCGCCCTCGGGCATCCGGGCACCGTCCTGGGTTTCGGTCCGGACGGCCTGCTTATTGCTGCCGGCACGGGCGTCCTGCGCGTGCGCCGGCTCCAGCGCCCGGGAGGCAGGATGCTCCCCGCGCCGGAATTCCTGCGGGGCTTCCCGGTCGCCGCGGGCACCGTTATCCCGTCCCGTCCCATGGCCGCGCTCGTGGCTGCCGAGCCCTTCAGGCGCTGAGGCCGGCCGGACACATGCCGCTTGTTTTCAACGGGCCTTTGGGCAAGATTCGCGCCCGATGCCTGGCAGGTCAGCCCTTTGCACTATCCTGGTCGTTTGCGCCGCCTTTGCGGCGCCGCGGGCAACCGCCCAGACGGAGGTGGCCGACCTGCGCGAGGATGTGCGGGGCCTGACCCAGCGCGTCAACGAGCTGTCGCTGCGCCTCGAGCAGCTTGAGCGCGAGAACGCGGAGCTGCGGGCCAAGGTCGCAGGCGCCGGGGGGAACAGGGACACGGTCACGACCGCGCAGCTGAACACCGCTGTGGCGGACCTGAACGCGTCGATCAAGTCCGCGGTCTCTTCGTCGAGGACCGAGATTCTCGAGCAGGTCGCGACCCAGATGGAGAAGCTGGCGAAGCAGACCAATGCGGCGTTGGACTCGATCGCGAAGCCCGGCACCGCGCCGCAGGCCCGCCCGGCGCCGCAGGGCCAGCCGGCAAGACCCGCGTTTGGGGACGCCTACCCAAAGGAGGGCGTGAGCTACACGGTCCAGAAGGGCGACACCGTCGGGCTCATCGCGAAGAAGACCGGCGCAAAGGCGCAGGACATCATCGACGCGAACAAGCTTCTGGACCCGTCCCACATCCAGGCCGGGCAGGTCCTTTTCGTCCCGGGCGGCAAGTAGGCCGGTCTGGGACCAGGAAAACTCAATAATGGCATCCCCACACAAATCCAGGTTGGGCCGCGGTCTAGGCGGCCTGATATCCGCGGCAAAGCCGCTTGCGCCGGCGACCTTCACGGCCGCAGCCCACGTTCCCCAGGCCCCGGGATACCTTGAGATCCAGGTACACCTCATCGAGCCGAGCCCCTACCAGGCAAGGCGCGAGATCGTGCCGGAGCACCTCTCGGAGCTTGCCGAGAGCATCCGCAGCGAGGGCCTCCTGCAGCCGATCGTCGTCCGGAGGCACGGAGACAAGTTCCAGCTGATCGCCGGGGAGAGGCGCTGGCGCGCCTTCCAGCAGCTAAAGATAAAGGCGATCCCGGCCCGGATCGTGGAGGCGAGCGACGCGTCTGCGGCCTCGATAGGGTTGATCGAGAACCTCCAGAGGGAGGGGCTGAATCCGATCGAGGAGGCGCAGGGCTTCGCAAGCCTCCTCAGGGATTTTGACCTCACGCAGGAGACCGCTGCCGAGCGGGTAGGGAAGAGCCGCGCCTCCGTGGCCAACTCCCTGCGGCTGCTTTCGCTGGACGCCGAGATCCAGGGCTACATCGCGAAGGACCTCCTGAGCGTGGGACACGCCAAGATCCTCCTTGGAGTCGAGGACGCGGCGCTGAGGGCGGTCCTGGCGCGCCGGGTGATCGAGGAGGGCCTGAGCGTCCGGCTGACCGAGAAGCTGAGCAAGACAGTCAAGGTGCCCGGCGCCTCCAAACCGCAGGCGCGTAGGGGGAGCCTTACCCCTCGGGAGGCCGCCGCCGTCGAGAGCATCCAGAAGAGGCTCACCTCCCATCTGGGGGCCAGGGTGGCCGTGTTCCATACCCCTAAGAAGGGCAAGATTGTTATCGAGTACCGCGGCAACGACGATCTCCAGCGGCTCCTGGAGAGGCTTGGAGTGGAGCGGGCCGACACGGTCTGACGGCCCCGCGGACGGGCGCCGGTCTCGGAGGCAAACCCGGGCGGCGCATACGGGGCCCCGAAATTGCGAATTGCCAAAGCGACGCCAAGGGGTAAGGTCGCCACCGGTGAGCACCTCCGTTGTCCATGAATTGCAGGGCTTTAAGCACGGTCAGGCCGCGGGAGAGTCGCTCCAGCGGGAACTGACGGAGGCGCTCGAGTCTGGCTCCGCGGTCTCGCTGCCCGGCTTTGGTTTTCCGATGTCGGAGGCGGAGGGGGCGCTTCTTGATCCCCGAATCCTTTCGAAGGCGAAGAACGTGAGCTATTCGCCGGCGACCGGGAAGATCGGCGGCACGAGCTGCACCGGCGCGGAGGCGCAGGTGCTGCAGCAGGTGATGGCCCGCTACTCGCTGATGGCCCGGGAGCTCGTTGCCAATCTCTTCCCCTCGTACCGGGAGAAGTTCCGGGTGATGCGCACGAGCCTGCGGCCCGCCGAGATCGCGGGACGAAGAAGCTCGTGGCGCAAGGACGACACGCTCCTCCATGTGGACGCCTTCCCCTCGCAGCCGACCAACGGCAACCGCATCCTCCGCGTGTTCTGCAACGTGAACCCGTCCGGCAAGCCCCGCGTGTGGAGGCTCGGCGAGGAGTTTGAGAGCGTGGCCCTTAGGTTCCTGCCGCAGATCGGGCGGCCGTTTCCGGGGAGCGCGCAGGTCCTGCACCTGCTGAGGATCACGAAGTCGGCGCGCTCCGAGTACGACTTCATCATGCTCAAGCTGCACGACGCGATGAAGGCCGACTCCGGCTACCAGAACAGGGTGGGGCAGACGCCGATCCTGTTCCAGCCGGGGACCACCTGGATCTGCTACGCGGATTCCGTATCGCACGCGGCGCTCTCCGGACAGCACCAGTTCGAGCAGACAATCCACATCCCGCTGGACGCCATGCTCGACGTGGCCAAGTCCCCGCTTCGCATCCTAGAGCGGCTGCGCGGCCGCGCCCTCGTCTGAGGCGCCCCCCGGGGGGCCGGGAGCCCTGTGCCTGGCGTTGACAACGTCCCGCCCTGTCTGCTTCGCTGACCGTTCATAGACATGAGCATCCTCCTAGGCATCTGCACTTTCGTACTCATCCTGACATCCATCATCCTTATCCTGTTGGTCCTGGCCCAGAAGGCCAAGTCCGACGGCGGCATGGGAGCCGCCATGGGCGGCGGGATGGCGGAGGCCACATTTGGGGCGGACACGGGCAACGTGCTCAGCAAGGCCACCATCAATGCGTCGATCCTTTTCTTCGTGCTGAGTTTCGCGCTCTACCTGGGCCGCATCTATGAGGGCAAGCATGCGTCGACCGCGGGCGGGGCGCTGCCGACAATCACGGTTCCCGTGTCCGCCGCCCCTGCGAAATCCCCTGCCGGCCTGACGCCCCCGGCCAAGACCGCGCCGACCGCGGTCCCGGCGACCAAGCCCTGATCGGCTTTTGAAGAGCTCGGCCGAGCTTTCGCTGCGATCGGTTTGGGGGTGCGCCGCGGGCGCGGCCGCCCTTGTCTGCCTTTCCGCAGCCGGCATCGCGACAGGCGCGATGGGCGCGCCGGCGCCGCGGCCGGACCGCGCCGCCGCCGCCGCTCTCCTGGACCAGTTCAGGCAGTCCGTGTGGACCGAGCCCATCTACGCCGAGTTCGACCTAAGGCAGATGCCGCGGCGGGGCGCCGGGCGCCTGTACCGCGGCCGCTTCTGGGGCGCTAGGAACGAGCACGGGCCGGTGACCCGCCTCGAGCTCGACGTCGGGAGGGGGGGATTCACCCACCGCTTCCTGATCCAGGGCGGACCCGACGGCGCCGTCTGGACTTCGGACGGGCCGGGGGCCGGCGCCCCAAAAGAGGGAGCCTTCCTCGAGCCGCTTGCCCCCGGCGTGGAGATGACCCCCTTCGACGTGCTCCCAATGCCGTACCTTTACTGGCTCGACTCCGAACTGGTCGGCGTTGAGCGGATCCGGGGCCGGCCTGCCGATATTTACGTTTTTCTACCACCTGCGGACTTCCTTGGGCGGAATCCGTCCGTCAAGTCCGTCCGGGCGTACTTGGACGCCCAGTACGACGCGCTGGAGCAATCCGAGATCACCGGGCCGGATGGCCGCGTGTCTAAGACCCTCACCCTATTGGAGCTAAGAAAGGTAGGCGAGAGGTGGATACCCAAGGACTTGGACGTCCGCAACGAGACCACGCGGGACAAGACGCGCCTTTCGCTCACGGCGGTGGCCATCGGCATCCTGCCGGGCCCCCTGGCCTTTGACCCCTCCCAGCTCGGGTCGCCCCTGGCGCCGCCGGCCCGTGTCATACCGGTGGCGCCGTGACGCCAAATTGAAGAATTTCGTTGCGGCGAAGCCGTCTCAAGTGCCTGCTCAGGACCCGTTCAGGTTCAAACAACGCCATGGCCACCCGCTCAGCTTCGGCTCCGCTAACGTTCGATCTGCCGATCTCCCTGATCGCAAAGATCGAGAGCCACAGGCGCAAGTACGGCCTCAAGACGGCGAGCGAGGTTGTCCGGCTGGCCATCGACAAGTTTGACTTCGAGGGCTGCAAGCCGACCCGCGACCCGCACCGCCAGGTGTCGGTGCGCCTTGGGTCGAACCAGCGCGCAATGCTCAGGCGCTACGCGAAGAAGAAGAACGCGAGCGTCGGCGAGCTGCTCCGCTTCGCGCTCGAGGGCCTCCCGGCCAAGAAGTCCAAATCGCGCTGACCGGACGATCTTGGGGGCTTCGGGCCCGGGAAGCTCAGAGCGCTCCCATCTTGCGTTCGGTGGCATGGATTCCTTTTGATGGATTCCCCTGCACCCGATGTCCTCCGCCACACTACCACCGCTCTCCTCTTGGGCCAGCAACCTGGCCCCGTCACCCACGCTCGCCGTCGACGCCAAGGCCAAGGCGCTCATGGCCTCCGGCGAGGACGTGTGCAGCTTCGCTGCCGGCGAGCCCGACTTCGACACGCCGCAGCACATCAAGGACGCCTGCGCCTCCGCGCTCCAGGCCGGGAAGACGAAGTACGTGCCGACCCCCGGGATCGAGGACCTCCGCAAGGCGATCGCCGAGTCCTATGCGAAGGCGTACGGGCTGAAGGTCGCGCCCGGCCAGGTTGTCGTGAGCCCCGGCGGGAAATTCTCGTGCTACCTGGCCATCATGTCGACCTGCTCGCCGGGCGACGAGGTCGTCATACCGGCGCCCTACTGGGTGAGCTATCCCGAGATGGTCAAGCTCTCGGGCGCGGTCCCCAAGGCGGTCCTCGCGACCGACAAGACGGGATTCAAGCTGAGGCCGGAGCAGCTGGAGGAGGCGGTCACGGGCCGCACGAGGCTCCTCATCCTCAACTCCCCCTCGAACCCGACCGGGGCCGTCTACTCGCGGGCGGAGCTCGAGGCGATCATGGACGTCGCTGTCCGCAACAACCTCTACGTCCTTTCGGACGAGATCTATGAGAACCTGGTCTATGACGGGCTCACGTCGACCTGCCTTGCGACCCTGGGCGAGGAGGCGAAGGCCCGGACGATCGTGGCCTCGGGGTTCTCCAAGACCTATTCCATGACCGGTTGGAGGCTGGGGACGCTGGTCGCTCCGCCGCAGATTGCAAAGGCGGCGGCCGAGCTCCAGAGCCAGATGACCTCGAACGCGACGACCTTCGCGCAGTATGGGGCGCTCGCGGCCCTTCGCGAGACGGAGAAGACCAGGGCGTCGCTTGCGAAGATGCTCGTGGCGTTCGACAGGCGCCGCCGGCTGCTCCACGGCTTGCTCACGGCGATCCCGGGCGTCTCATGCGTCCTTGCGCAGGGGGCGTTCTACCTTTTCCCGAGCATCTCGAGCTTCGGTCTGAGCTCCATGGAGTTCTGCGAGAGGCTGCTCGAGAAGGAGAAGGTCGCCGCCGTCCCCGGTTCGGCCTTCGGGGCCGAGGGCTACCTTCGGCTGAGCTATGCCACCAGCGACGAGGTGATAACGAAGGGCGTCGCAAGGCTCGCGAATTTCTGCAAAAGCCTAAAGGCTTGAGGCCGCATCCGCAAAGAGAAACAGGAATCACCCAATGGCTTACAAAGACGTAACTCCGCCCGCTGGCGGGAAGATCTCCATCGCAGGCGGCAGGCTCAACGTCCCGGATCTTCCGGTCATACCGTTCATCCGGGGCGACGGCACCGGCCCAGACATCTGGGCCTCGGCGGTGCGGGTTTTCGATGCGTCGGTCATGAAGGCCTACGGCGGCAGCCGCAAGATAGCCTGGTTCGAGGTGTTTGCGGGCGAGGAGAGCTTCAAGCGGTTCAACAACTGGCTGCCGGACGACACGGTCGATGCCTTCCGCGAGTTCATCGTGGGGATCAAGGGCCCGCTGACGACGCCGGTGGGCGGGGGCATCCGCTCGCTCAACGTGGCGCTGCGCCAGATGCTCGACCTCTACGTCTGCCTGCGGCCCGTGCAGTGGTTCAAAGGCGTTCCGTCGCCGGTGAAGCGCCCGGAACTCGTGAACATGGTCATCTTCCGCGAGAACACCGAGGACATCTACGCGGGAGTCGAGTTCGCGGCCGGCACGCCGGAGTCCCAGAAGATCCTGGATTTCATAGCAAGGGAGTTCCCTAAGTCATTTGAGAAGATCCGCTTCGGGACGAAGGAAAAGGCGGAGAAGTTCTGGGGCGAGGTGGGGGCCAAGGGGTTCCCCTGCGACGTCCAGGTGGGGATCGGGATAAAGCCCGTCAGCTATTCGGGGAGCGTCAGGCTGATCCACAGCGCGATCGCCTACGCCATCCGCAGCAAGCGCAAGAGCGTCACGATCGTCCACAAGGGCAACATCATGAAGTTCACCGAGGGCGCGTTCCGGGACTGGGGCTACAGGGTCGCCAAGGAGTTCTACGGCGCCGTCGAGATCGACGGCGGCCCCTGGTGCAAGATTCCCGAGGGCAAGCCCGGCGCGGGCATTGTCATTAAGGACTCGATCGCCGACATCACCCTCCAGCAGATCCTGACGCGGCCCACCGACTTCGACGTGATCGCCACCCTGAACCTCAACGGGGACTATCTCTCCGACGCCCTTGCGGCGCAGGTCGGCGGCATCGGGATCGCGCCGGGCGGCAACATCAACTACATCACCGGCCATGCCATATTCGAGGCCACGCACGGCACGGCCCCGAAGTACGCCAACAAGGACGTCGTGAATCCCGGCTCCATGGTCCTCTCGGGGGAGATGATGCTCCGCTACATGGGGTGGAACGAGGCGGCAGACCTGGTCCTGAAGGGGCTCAACGGGGCGATCGGCGCCAAGCGCGTAACCTACGATTTCGCGCGCCAGATGGAGGGCGCGACCGAGATCAAATGCTCCGCGTTCGGCGACGCCATCATCGCGCACATGTGAGCGGCCGCGCCCGGCCGGGCCTCATCTCCGGATGAAGCCGAGGAGCCAGGTGAACAGGAGCGCCCCGATGACCGCGAAGATGAGGCGGCCCACGAAGCCGATCGCCACGATGCCGAGCAGCCCGAAGCAGAGGCCGCCCAGGAACGCCCCGACGATCCCTACGATGATGTTGCCGGCGACGCCGAAGCCGCTCCCCTTCGTGATGAGGCCCGCGAGCCAGCCGGCGAGCCCGCCGATGACAAGGAAGGCGATGAAGTGCGACAGCGTCACTTGGCGGGCGCGGGCTTCACGAACTGCATCTTGCTGACGATGTCGACCAGCCGCTTGCGCAGGATCTGGTCCTCCTCCTCCTTCGTGGCCTTCCACTGGGAGCCCTCGGTCACCCGCTCGGAGAGCTCGGTGCTGACCACGAACGTGAAGCCGTTCCTGACGAAGAGCAGGTTGCCCCGCTTTGCGACGGCGGGTGCCGTCGGCGGCCCGAACACGGGCGGGCTTTCGAACATCGATCCGCCGGGCATCAGGACGTAGGCGAACAGCGCCCCGTCGAGCAGTTCGGCGGCGTACCCGGCGCTCTCGACATGGGTCCCGGGACTGAAATGCCTGAAGTCGGGAAGGACGAAGGTGGTGAGGAAATAGGGGA
>Ga0265318_10001961_pt1 | contig 11455 bp, 8 predicted proteins | sample 4821metaG_FD_192431 | JGI IMG/M metagenome (GOLD analysis project Ga0265318, IMG submission 192431) | Rhizosphere microbial communities from Carex aquatilis grown in University of Washington, Seatle, WA, United States - 4-8-21 metaG | ecosystem: Host-associated > Plants > Roots > Rhizosphere >... | reverse complement strand
TCCTCGTGAACCTCGCCCTGTTCCTTGCCCTGTCGTTCTTGCGGATCCAGCAGGCACACGGGAGCGCTGGGGCCTGGCCGAGGATGCTCTCCGACCTCTTCTGGTCGGAGGCCGTGGTGGCCCTCGTCGCGCCCTGGTTCTTCGCCCTGCAGGCGCGCACGCTGGAGATGGCGCGTGCGGTCGACTGGCGGGCGACCTAGCGTCCGCCCACCCCGCAATGGCCGCTCCCTCCGAACGCTCCGGCAGCCTCGTCGAATCCAAGACCGGATTCGACCCGAGGATCGTCGCCTTCCACGGCCTCGTGGCGCTCATGCTTCTCGTCCTGGGAGGCGGGCTCGCCTACCAGCAGATCATCAAGGGCTCGATCCACCACGAGCAGGAGCGCCAGCAGAACGAGCGGCGGGTCATCGTCCCGGGGCCCCGCGGCAACATCCTCGACCGGGAGGTCCGCAAGCTGGTGGAGAACAGGTCCCGCTTTGCGGTCGTCCTCTACCTGGACGAGCTCCGCCCCGATTTCAGGAAGGCGTACGTCACGATACGCGCCGCCTACAAGGCGGCGGGCGACCAGGACCTGCCCACCAGCTCGCAGATCGAGCGCCTCGCGCACGTGAGCGTCGTCCAGCAGTACATGGACCAGGTGAACGGGGTCACCGGGCGCACGGGGAGCGTCGACGCGGCGGCCCTCCAGCGCCACCTGGAGCGCCAGCTCCTCCTGCCCTACACGCTCGTCGACGACCTGAAACCCGAGGAGTTTGCGAAGCTGATCGAGCGCCTTCCGGTCAACTCGCCCCTTCAGGTGTACACCTCGAACACGCGCTCCTACCCCTACGGCGACGCGGCGGCGCATGTCCTCGGCTACGTCGGCGTGAACGAGAACGAGGACGTCGAGGAGTTCCCCGGGGAGGGCCTGACGACCCTCAAGATGAAGGGCACCGTCGGCCGGGACGGCCTCGAGAAGGAGTTCGACTCGACGCTCCAGGGAGAGGCCGGCTACACGATCCTGCGGGTCGACCCGGCGGGCTACAAGGTGAACCCGCCGATCGAGCACAGGCTTCCCGTCCAGGGCCGCACCCTCACGACCAGCCTCGACATCGACCTCCAGCAGGCCGCCGAGGACGCGATCGGGGACCAGACCGGCGCGGCGGTCGCGCTGGACGTGCGCACCGGAGAGGTGCTCGCGATGGCGAGCCGGCCGTCGTACGACCTGAACGTGTTCTCCCCCAGGCTCACGGTCGCCGCGGCGGCCGACATCGAGGAGCGGAAGGCCTGGACCAACAACGCGCTGAACGGCGTGTACCCGCCGGGATCGACCTTCAAGATCGTGGTCTCGACCGCCGCGCTCCTGTCCGGCGCCATCACGCCCGAGGAGACCCCGGCCGACTGCGAGGGGTACATGATGATCGGCAACCGGCGCTTCGGGTGCGACAACGGCCTGGGCCACCATGGAAGGCTCACGCTGCCCGAGGCGATCACGGAAAGCTGCGACATCTACTTCTGGACGGTGGGGCTGAGGACCTCGGCCGAGGTGATCGCGCTCCAAGCGAAGAAGTTCCACCTTGACCGGCCCACCGGGATCGAGCTGCCCGCCGAGACCCACCGCATGCTGATCCCCGACCCCATCTGGAAGCGCCAGAAGCGGGCCGAAAGCTGGTCGCTGGGGGACACCGCCAACATGTCGATCGGACAGGGCGACGTCCAGGTGACGCCGTTAGGGATGGCGTGCTTCGCCGCTTCCCTTGCGCGGGGCGAACTCTGGACCCGGCCGACGCTCCTGCACGATCCCAGGCGGCCGGCCCAGCACACGGAGCCGATCGGGCTCAACGGGCAGCAGCGGGGCGCGATCCTCAAGGGGATGGAGGGGTGCACGATCGAGGGGACGGCGAAGGTCCTCACGACCGTTGAGGCGCTCAGGGTGCCCGGGGTCCGGATCGCGGGGAAGACGGGCACCGCCCAGATCGTGCGCCCCAGCGGCATGGTCGACGAGGCCTGGTTCATCTGCTTCGCGCCCCTCGAGAACCCGCAGATCGCGGTCGCGGTCGCCGTGGACGGGAACGTGCCCGGGGAGAACTTCGCGGGCGGGATCTATTCCGTGCCGATCGCGTCCGCCATCCTCAAGAAGTACTTCGAGAAGCGCCACGCCGGCGTCGCGGCGAACTAGACGCGGCCCTCCTTGCCCGCCGGAAGACGTCCGCGGGCCTGGGCCACGTGGGCGCCGGCCCGTAGCGCAGCCGCTGCAGGTCGGCGACGAGCGCCTCGGGCCCGTCCAGGCGGACGAGCCAGCGGCCCGCCTCCCTGCGCACCGGGTCGACCCTGCGTCCCCGGGCCATCGACAGGAGGCGCCAGCGCCCCCGGGCGAGCAGCCAGGCGGCCGCACCCGCCGCCGCCAGGCCTGCGGCGAGCCGCAGGAGCCTCCCCAGGTCCCAGGGCCCCTTGAGCCAGGCCTTGATGCGGCGCGCCGCGCCGTCGAGCGTGCTGCGCAGCCACTTGCCGGAGCTGTCCGTCGCGTTCTTGACGGCGTTGAACGTCTCGGCCTGCGACTGCTGGTCGAAGTTGACGATGCTGCGGTACCAGAACACGCGCACGCTGTTGAGGCGGGCGGACCAGCTGCGGTCCATGAGCGCGGCGAGGGCCGCGTCGCCCTTCTCCCTGGACGGGTCCGCGGACGCCGCCGCGGCGAGCGGGTCCTCCCTGAGCCACGCCCCGCGGCGCGCGTCCCAGATCTCCGCCCAGGCATGGGCGTCGGAGTTGCGGATCGTGAAGTTGTTCGAGTAGGCGTTCCAGCTCCCGCCCTTGAAGCCCGTGACCACCCTCGCCGGGAACCCCCCCGAGCGCGCCAGGAGGACAAAGGCCCCGGCGAACAGCTCGCAGTGGCCGGGCTCCCGCGAGGCCATCCAGCGCACGAGCGGGTCGCCCGGCCCGGCCGGGATGCGCGGCGAAAGCGAGTACGCGTGGGCGCGCCGAAGCGCGGAGACCGCCCGCTGCGCGAAGGCGCCGGCGTCCAGGCCCGGGCCCGCGAACTCCGCCGTCAGGCGAGCGACGACGGAGGTGTCCTGGGCGCCGAGCCTCAGGTCGACCTGAAGCGGAAGGCCGACCGGCCCGCGGGTGGACCAGGCCCGGGCGAACGGGGGATCGCCGAGCTCGGCGGCATCGGAGGCCATCCCCTCGACGCGGTAGGCCGTCATCGAGGCGGGCTCGTCGCGCAGCGACACGGACGCGAGCTCCGGGGAGTAGTTGAAGTGCTGGGCGTCGCGGAAACGCATCGCGTGGAACCGGCCGAGGATCGGCAGGTAGCGGCTGACGCCCGACTCGAGGTAGAAGGTCCACGTGGGCGCGTCGCGCGGGCCGCCCCAGCTCGGCACGATGTTCGCCGAGGTGCGCTCGCGGTCGAAGGCCCGCCGGAGCCTGCCGGAGAGCTTGAACCCGCCGTTCGCGTAGTCGTCGAGCACCACCATCCTCCAGTACGGGACGGCAGGCGCCTGGGCCGGATCCGAGAGGTCCACGTTGAAGGCGATGCTGTCGTCCTGGGCGATGTCGGTGATGTCGCCGAACTTGATCGAGTCGTTGAAGCCCGTCATCGCCTTCTTGAAGACGAAGCGCTCGAGGAAGAGGCTGTTCTCCAGCTGGAAGCGCGGAATCGCCAGGAAGAGGAGGCCCGACAGGGCGACGACGCCGAGGAAGAGCCCGACCGCGGAGGCGAGGAGCCTCCAGTCGGCGATCTCCCAGAGCCTCCCCAGGAGCCGGCGCCAGTCGGCATGCGCGGCCCAGAGGGGGACCACCCCGCGGACCGCCAGCTTCGGCGCCTGGCCGCCCTCGGTCGACGCGGCGATCGTGACCACCATCAGCAGAGCGAGCGCGCAGGCGGTGAACACGAGGATCTGCGCGGCGAAGAGGAGGGAGACCGTGAGGACGCCCGCCACCACGACGAGGAAGAGCCCGAGGACGACAATCTGCAGGTCGTCGCGGCGGGCGCGGTGGCTGATGCCGCGGTAGAGCAGCAGCAGCAGGTCAAGCCTCACGATCGCGGGGAGGAGCTGTCCGGTGCGCCAGAGGTCGCCCGCGAAGAAGGCGAGGATCGCGGGGAACGCGAGCCGGTGGGCCCAGATCGGCACGCGGGCGGGAAGCGCCGGCCGCGCGAGCGCCACGAGGATGCCCGCCGCGGCGACCGCCGCCACGACCCCGGAGTCGATGTCCATGTAGAACACGGTGGCGACCGAAAGGAGCATCAAGACGCCCCCAAGGAGCCACCGCAGCAGGTGGAGCTCGTCCAGGCTAAGTTGCGGCGACCTTGATTCCATTGACGTGGGCGCAGACTCCCCGGGCGCCGTCCGGCTCGAAGGTCATCAGGTTCTGGCGCGCCCGCTCGGGCGCCACCGCGGCCGGCGGGCCGCCCGGGGCAGGCGCGAGCGGCTGCGCCTCGGCGAGCCGGTCGAGAAACGCGTCCAGGTCCGCGACGCGCTTCACCGCCACCTGAGGCCCGCCGTCGATCGCGGCCGACTGCAGGCGGCCTGCGCGGAACAGGTCCTGGGCAAGCGTCGCGACGAAGCTCATCAGGAGCTCGAACTGCTCGGGCCGCGTCCACACCGCGGCGTCAGTCCGCAGCCAGAGCGCGCACGCGTCGGAGTTCTGCGAGGAGAACTGCCGGATGAGGAGCCGGCGCGAGCGGGCGCTGGCCTTCCAGTGGATCAGCCGGTGGGAGTCGCCCGCCTCGTACTGGCGGAGCGCGATCGTCTCCCCCTCGTGCCCCGCGCGGGCCAGGCGCCGCTCGCCCTCGCGGCGCCTGGGGGAGGCGCCGGCGAGGCGCCGGTACTCCACGGGAGCCGGCCAGACGGGAATCTCCCGGCGCAGGTCCGTGCCCGTGAGCTTCCTGAGGAAGCCGAAGGGGAAGAGGGAGCCGACCCCGCGCAGCTCGATCCGCACCAGGCCCCTGCGGGCCGGCGTGTAGATCCACTCAAGGCGCGCCTCGCCCCCCGGGTCGAGACGCGTGCGCAGGTGGACCGTGCCCGCCGTGGACGACCGTTCGGCCCTCCTGAGCGCGGCCCACACGTCGATCCCCTTGGCCGTGATCGTGGACTCGGGTCGGGAGGGGGGCCGGCGCTCGAACTCGCCCGCGGCGAACTCGAACCACAGGGCGTACGTCGGCAGGAACCGCTTCCCGTTGCGCAGGAGGAGCCCCACCTCCGCCTCCTGCCCGGCGCGAAGCGGCGGCTCGATCTCGAGGCGCCACTCCAGCCGCCGCAGGTTGAGCCATGCCATGACGCCGGAGAGGATGAGGCACGCCAGGAGCAGCGCCAGGGCGATGAAGAGGATGTTGCTCGAGCTGTTGTACGCGGCGGTGCCGATCCCGAGCGAGAGCCCGATCAGCACGACGCCCGAGATGGTGGGCTGGATCCGCTCGTAGCGCCTCGGCCAGAGCAGGCCCCACAGGGCGTGCCGCCAGATCAGGCGCCGATCGCTTCCGCCCGGGCGGCTCACACGGGCGCGGGCAGGGCCGACAGGATGCGCTTCAGGTGCGCCCCGACGGACCTGCGCTCCTCCAGGGCGTCGCCGCTCTGCCGGGCGAGCGCGAGGCGGTGCGCGAGCACCGCCGGGACCAGCTCGGCCACGTCGTCCGGAAGCACGAAGTCGCGGCCGTTCACGATGGCGCGGGCCTGCGCCGCGGTGCGCAGGGCCAGGCCGCCCCGGACGCTCGCCCCGGCCTTGAACTCGACCTCGGTCCGCGTGGCGGCGATGATCCTCAGGATGAAGTCGAGGATGCTGTCCTCGACAAACACCTGGGGCACGAGCGCCTGGATCGCCGTCACTTCGGCGCGCGACGCGACGGCGTTGAGCGCGATCGAGTCGTAGCCGCTCCTCGCCGTGCGCAGGATCTCGATCTCGTCGGCGTGCTGGGGGTACCCCATCCGCATGCGCATCAGGAAGCGGTCCATCTGGCTCTCGGGCAGGGGGAAGGTCCCCTCGTAGTCCACGGGGTTCTGGGTCGCGAAGACCATGAACGGCGCGCCGACGGCGTGGGCCTCGCCGTCGATCGTCACCTTGGCCCGGTCCATGACCTCGAGCAGGGCCGACTGAGTCTTCGGCGGCGCGCGGTTGATCTCGTCCGCGAGGACGATGTTCGCGAACACCGGGCCGGGCTTGAAGACGAACTCCTTCGTCGCCTCGTCGTAGATCGCCACGCCGGTGACGTCCGAGGGCAGGAGGTCGCTCGTGAACTGGATCCTCGAGAACACGCAGTCCGTGGAGCGCGCGAGCGCGTAGGCGAGGGTCGTCTTCCCCACCCCGGGCAGGTCCTCGATCAGCAGGTGGCCTCCCGCGGCAAGGCAGATGAGCAGCTGCTCGATCACGTCGTCCTTGCCGAGGATCGCCTGGCGCATGTTTGCCCTGAGGCGGTCCAGCGTGCCCTTCGCCGCCGCCACCCGCTCCGCCTGTAGGAATTCGCTCATATCGTGGTCGCCGCGGGGCCCTACCCGAGGATCTCCAGCATGCGGGTGAACAGCCGGTTCACCTTCTCCTGGTTCGACTTCACGAGCTCCTTGAACGTCGCGAAGTCGATCTGCGTCCCCTCGAGCCCGTTCGCGTAGTTGTCGGCGAGCGCGAGGCTGTTGTAGTTGAGGCCCGCCTCGCTGCAGAGGTCCGCCTCGTGGGCGGCGGTCATACCGACCACGTCGCCCCAGGCGCGCACGACCCGGATCTCGGCCTTCGTCTCGAACCGAGGGCCCCGCATCTGGACGTAAACCTTCCCGGTGGGGATCGCGAACTCGGGGGCGAGGCGCCCGACCAGCAAGGGGATCAGGTTGTTCGCGATCACGGGCGCCCCGCCCTTCAGCTCCGCGTCGAAGAAGGTGGCGGGGCCCTGCTGCAGGCACACGTAGTCGGAGCACGAGACGATCGTGCCGGGCGGGATCTCGGGCTTGAGCGAGCCGACCGAGTTCAGGGAGACGATGTCCTTGAACCCGAGGTCGGCCAGCGCCCGGATGTTCGCCCGGTAGTTGATCGAGTGCGGGGGCAGCGGGAAGCCGTAGCCGTGGCGGTTGATGAGCGCGTGGTCGCCCCGCGCCTTGTACGCGACCCGCCCGTAGGGCGTCTCGACCTGGCGGACCTCCCAGGACGAGAACAGCGTGGAATTTACGATGCTGGTGCCGCTTATGAATGCGACTCTCATGAAGTGGCCCAATTCTTGCCCACCCTTCCCCCTTGTCAAATCCGGCGGCAGGTACCTACCCTAGCGCGACCCGCATGCCCTCCGCCAACCAAGCGCCCGCAGACCCGCTGAACATCCCGAGGCACGTGGCGATCATCATGGACGGCAATGGGCGCTGGGCCAAGGCCCGCGGCCTGCCCAGGATCGAGGGGCACCGGCGCGGCGTCGAGACGGTCAGGACCGTGACCTACGCGGCCCGCGACCTGGGGGTCAAGATGCTCACCCTCTATGCGTTCTCGGCCGAGAACTGGAACCGGCCCAAGGACGAGGTCGGCGCGCTCATGGGGCTCCTCGAGCTCTACCTGAAGAAGGAGCTCGAAACCTTTGTGCGCGACCGTGTGCGGCTGATGACGATCGGCCGGATCGAGGGGCTGCCGCCCGGGGTGCATCGCCTGCTTGCGGAGACGGTGGGCAGGACGCGCGAGTTCGCGGACTACACCCTCGTCCTGGCCCTCAACTACGGCTCGCGCACCGAGATGGCGGACGCGGCCCGGGCGTACGCCGCCGCCGTGGGCGCCGGCCGCGAGACGCTGAGCGACGCCTCGTGGGACTCGTTCGCCCGGTACCTCTACACGTCGGGCATGCCGGATCCCGATCTGGTGATCCGCACCTCCGGGGAGACGCGGATGAGCAACTTCCTGCTCATGCAGGCCGCCTATGCCGAGCTCTACTTCTCGCCGGTCCTCTGGCCCGACTTCTCGAAGGCCGACCTCGCGGTCGCGATCGCGGACTTCGCGCGGCGCGAGCGGCGCTTCGGGATGACCAGCGAGCAGCTGAGGCCGGTCGCGGCCGCGAAATAGCGCCCCGCGAAACCCGTGGCAAAACGCATCACAAGCACCGTCGTCCTCTGGCTCGTGCTGCTCGGCGTGCTGTGGAGGTTCGGGACGGAAGGCGCGGTCGCGGCGATCGCCGCCGTCTCGGTGCTGACGCTGCGCGAGTTCTACAGGCTCATGGACGCGGCGGGCCACGCGCCCTTCAGGGGGCTCGGCATGCTCTTCGGCGGGCTCGTCACCGTCTCCCCATGGACCGAGGCGCGCCTGGGCATCCCGTCCCATGCGCTCCTCGCGCTCGCGACCCTCACCGTCTCGGTGCGGATTCTCTCCGAGAGGGACCCCGACAGGCGGGTCGAGACCCTGTCGTCGACCCTGTTCGGCCTCGTGTACGTCGCCCTCATGCTGCAGTACCTCGTGCGCATCGTCACCCCGCAGCCGGGCGACGCGATCCCGCCGGCCGGGCGCCTGGTTCTCTGCCTTTGGGTCGTGGCCGTCGCCAAGTTCTGCGACGTGGGGGCGCTGCTCTCCGGGCTCGCCTTCGGCAGGCACAAGATGGCGCCGCTCACGAGCCCCAAGAAGACCTGGGAGGGCGCCGCCGGGGGCGTGGTCGTCGCCATGGGCGTCGGGGCCCTGGTGGCGTGGCTCGGGCGCGGCGTGCTGCCCGCTGCGATGACGCCGCTGCGCGCGGCGCTTCTTGCCGCCCCGCTCGCCGCCGTCGCGATCGTGTCCGACCTGGTGGAGTCGGTGATCAAGCGCCGGGCGGCCCTGAAGGACTCCGGGGGCGGCGTCCCGGGCATCGGCGGCATGTTCGACCTGTGCGACAGCCTGATCCTGGCCGCGCCCGTCGGGTATCTCCTGCTCCAGCACCTGGCCTAGGAGGCCCCCGACCCAAAGCCCCGTGGCCGCGCCTCCCCCCTCCAGTTCCCGGTTCGCCATCCGCAGGCGGGTCGTCCTGCTCGGAGCGACCGGCTCCATCGGCGGGAACGCCCTGAGGGTCATCGCCTCCCACCGGGACCGCCTCGAGCTCGTCGGCGTGGCCTCCCACTCGAACTGGCGCCGGCTCGCCGAGATCGCCCGGGAATTCTCCGTGCGCGAGGCGGCCCTGTTCGACCCGGCGGCGTTCGCCGAGGCGAAGCTCTGCGGCTCCTTCCCCATGGCGACGCGGCTCCTGCAGGGCCCCGAGGGGCTCCGGGAGATCGCGGCCCTGCCCGCGGCCGACGTCGTTCTGGTGGCCGTGGCCGGGACCGCCGGGCTCGAGCCCTCGCTGGCGGCGATCGCCGCGGGCAAGACCCTCGCCCTCGCGTCGAAGGAGGTGCTGGTCCTCGCGGGCAAGTTCGTGATGGACGAGGCCGTCCGCCGGGGGACGCGCATCCTCCCCGTCGACAGCGAGCACAATGCCGTCTTCCAGTGCGTCGAGGGTCACCCGAGCACCGGGGTCCGCCGCGTCGTCCTGACGGCGAGTGGGGGCGCGTTTCGCGACTGGCCCGCCGAGAGGCTCGAGCACGCGAGCCCGAGCGACGCCCTGAAGCACCCCAACTGGTCCATGGGCCCGAAGATCACCGTGGACAGCGCCACCCTCGCCAACAAGGGCCTGGAGCTCATGGAGGCCAAGTGGCTGTTCGGGCTCAGGCCCGACCAGTGCACCGCGGTGATGCACCCCCAGAGCCTCGTCCACTGCCTCGTCGAGTTCAACGACGGCGCGATGCTCGCCCAGCTCTCGCCCACGTCGATGACGTTCCCGATCCAGCACGCGCTGCTCTATCCCGACCGATTCGAGGGCGTCGAGGCCCCGATCGACCTCGAGCGCCTCATGCGGCTCGACTTCGGCCCGGTCGACGAGGGCCGCTACCCGATGTTCCGGTTCGCAAGGGAGGCGATGAAGGCCGGCGGTGTGGCGCCGGCCGTGTTCAACGCGGCCAACGAGGTCGCCGTGGACGCCTTCCTAAGGGGGCGGATTGCATTTCTTGCGATTCCGCGCATCGTCGGCCAGGTTCTCGCCGGCACCACCAACTTCGAGCCCCCGGACCTCAAGGCCGTCCTTCAGGCGGACCAGGAGGCGCGGCAAGGCGCGGAACGGGGTATCGAAAGCATCTAAGTCTATTCAGATTAACATATTAATATTCTCGTGTCCGTACTGCTCCAATCCCTTTCCTCAAACATCTGGCCGATCTTCCTGATCGTGCTGTTCTTTGGGGGGTCGGTCTTTGTCCATGAGCTCGGCCATTTCCTGGCGGCCCGGGCGCGGGGGGTGCATGTCGAGGTGTTCTCGATTGGTTTCGGGCCGCCGATCTTCTCCTGGAAGTCGGCCAGCGGGACCCGCTACCAGGTCGCCTGGTTCCCCCTGGGAGGCTTCGTCCTGCTACCGCAGATCGCGGACCTGGGGCCTCTGGAGGGCGAAAGTGAGGCTGATCCCGACAAGCTGGCCCCGGTCTCCTACTCCACAAAGATGCTCGTCTTCGCGGCGGGCGCGGCCTTCAACATCCTCTTCGCGTTCCTTCTGGCGTGCGTGATCCACAAGATCGGCCAGCCGGAGACCAACGAGTCTACAAGCACGCAGATCGGCTATGTCACGCGCACGATCGACCTGTCCGACGGGACGAAGGTCACGAGCCCCGCCATGGAGGCCGGACTTCGCGTGGGCGACATCGTCAAGGCGATCGACGGGATCCCGGTCTCGGACTGGGGAGAGCTCAACGACACCCTCGTGATGGGCTCCGGCCGCGATGCTGGCGGGAACCCCTCGACCGTCTTCACCCTCGAGCGCCAGGGAAAGCGCATGAACGTCACCGTCCACCCCCGGCTTTCCGGTGAGGACCGCTGGCGCCGCGTCGGCATCATGCCGGGGTACGACCTCATCGTGGACCGCGTTCCGAAGGGAACGGCGATGGAGAAGGCCGGCATCCTCCACGGCGACCGCATCGTCTCGGTCAACGGGCTGCCGGTCATGAACCTCAACGGGCTGGCCGAGGAGCTCGATCTGGAGCCCCAGAAGCCCGCACGGGTCGGGGCCCTGCGCGCCGGACGCGAGATCGACCTGGTCGTTCCGCCGCGGGTGGGCGGCCTGCAGATCGGCGACATCGAGTTCTCCGCCGGCTACCATATGGCCTACCCGTCGCCCTTCACGCAGATCGCCCAGCCCCTGGTGATGTCGCTGCGCACCGTGTGGGGGCTCTTCAATCCGCGCTCCGACATCGGCCTGTCCAAGGTGTCCGGCCCGGTGGGCATCGTCCACATCTTCCACTCGGCCGCGGAGGCCGGAATCCGTTACGTCCTCAGGTTCACGATCCTCATCAACGTCAGCTTCGCGGTGCTCAACCTCCTCCCGATACCCGTCCTGGACGGCGGCCAGATGCTGTTTGCGACCGTTGGGCGGCTGCGCGGCAGGGCGCTGCCGATCAACTTCATCGCGGCCACCCAGAGCGTCTTCATGGTGCTGCTGCTCTCGATGGTGCTCTACATCAGCTTCTTTGACGTGCGCCGCTGG
>Ga0265318_10001951_pt1 | contig 11488 bp, 11 predicted proteins | sample 4821metaG_FD_192431 | JGI IMG/M metagenome (GOLD analysis project Ga0265318, IMG submission 192431) | Rhizosphere microbial communities from Carex aquatilis grown in University of Washington, Seatle, WA, United States - 4-8-21 metaG | ecosystem: Host-associated > Plants > Roots > Rhizosphere >... | reverse complement strand
CGCATGACCTTGTAAGAATATTAGGGTTGCGGCTCCGGCAGCGTCAATGCGTGCGGGCGATGATCCGGTTGGCCGCCTTCTCGCTGCCGCAGCGACAATTGCATGACCCTGGCCAGTCACCTATGCCTTGGCATCGCACACAATCTGAGTGACTGATGAAATCGCGCGCCCTTCTGTTGGGCAGTCTTGCCGCCGTCTTGCCCGTCCATGCCTTCGCCCAATCCACCGAACAGGTGGTGGTCTATGGCACCCTGGCCGGCACCGGCATCGGCCTGGCGCGCGACAAGGTGACAGGATCGCTACAAAGCCTCTCCGCCGAAGACCTGGGCGCCGGCCATGGCGCCACGGTGCTGACCGGACTGGGCAGCCAGGCGGCTTGTTCCGCCGAAGGTTGAGATGCTGACGGACAGGCCGTGTGCGTTATGCAGGGTATACAAATAGATCTTCTGATGATCGGCCGTTTCCCCCCACGCCGATTTTTCAATTCCGGCTTGGGCGACGGCAGGAACCAATAAAAGGCACGCAGCAAAAAGCGCTATTGAATAGGGCCTCATGCAACCTCCCGTTTCACTTATGCGCGCTGTCCGTTCCAAAAAACTATATCCGGCAATATCGGTTGTCGATTCCGAAAACCTCATCGGGCTGGTTCGCCTGGGACTATGCCGCCTCCCGCGGCCTCAACCGTCGTGGGTCTGCCCGGCTGTCGGTCAGATCACTCATGGCAGACAGAAGTGCAGGTATCTCCTGTGCCCCTGTAACCGCCTGCCGGCGCCTTTTCCAACCTGGATCAGGGGTACCACCATGGGGTCCGGTAGGCTGCCTGGGCCCCGAGCAATTTCCGCTTTGGGTCAACAACGGGCATTCGTTACAGCGCGCAGGGGGGATGGGCTTGCTCGTCGCTGGCGCGACGGGTCCGAAAGGAGAGCATGCTAATTGGCGGACAGGGTGCCCTTCCAAAACTGATTTAACGTATTGATACTAAATAGCGATTTTTCCGAGAGGGTTACCGCTTACCACTTCGCTACCCGCCCGCAGATGCTCTAGCGCTTAAAAAAAGTGGGCATCCAAAGAAGCACCTCGTCTTGCAAGATCAGGGTACCAAGCGCAAGCGCGTCCCTATGCGCCCCGCTTTGCAGTGCACGACATGTCGCGGCACGATTGATCTGCCACGCGCCGATGTGTGGCGGCCAATCTCGGCATCATAGGTGATGGCATCAAAGCCGAGCCTGTTAAGAAGATCCGTCACATCGCGCGGGGAGTACAACAACTCAACCATGGTGTTCTGGCACGCGATTCCGCACTCCTCACCGGAAGAAAGAACTTCTGTGCGAAGCGAATACCCGTCGCCGGAAAGCGCACGGTGCCGGTATATAAAGCCCGACGGCAGCCCTTCCATGGCTTCCGTGCGATAGTTGGCTCGGATCCAGTCCCCATCCGAAAAGCCAACGTGCAATCGGCCGCCAGGTTTCAGGACGCGACCGGCTTCCCGCAGCAACATGACGTCGGACTTGGCAGTTCCCGTATGCCCAAACAGGTCACCCAGCAGCATCACCTCGTCAAAGCTGCTCGCCGCGAATGCTGTGGCACAAGGGTCGCCGCAGACGAACGCCACATCCACCCGCCGCTTGACTGCCCGTTGAATGGCGAGATCAATCAAGCTTTGGGCCCCATCCAGGCCTGTCACAAGATTGAAACTGCGGCTGGCAAGCGCAATTGCGCGTTCTCCATCCCCGCACCCCAGATCAAGAAGGCGTGGACCACTCTCGCTTTTGCGGTAGCGAAGTATCTCGCTGTTGATGGCCAGTGATGGGCGCATATTATGCCGCCAGAACCAGGGGAACGTCCGCAGCCAGCGCGCTACGATTGGAGATCACACCCGTTCCGCATGTTTCCCGCCGCACGAAGCGTACGGCCTCGGCCTGATCGGTGAAATAGCCACAGACTAGCCCGTCAGCCCGGCAGGCGCACCAGCCCTTGGCGCTGCAGGGGAAGACATTGAAGATGACTTGTTTTGCCATGGCGCGCCTCAGCGTTTTGGCGCGCGCGCCACCATCAGCAGGTGCGTCGAATGATCGATAAACGCCGGATTGTGGCAGAAACGATTTTCTAGGGCGCGCAGCGCGTGCAAGAAATCCGCATTCGGCGCGGCTTCGGCGGGATTCCATTGGGGGTCGTTCGCGAAGCGGCCGTGGAACAGGTCCAGGCCGATCAGGTCGTCGATCAAAAGCGCCGGCTCCGCCAGTGCGCGGATTTCCGCCGCGCTGAACAGATGTGACGGGAACGAAGTGCGGCTGCCATCCTGAAACTCAATGTCCAGCCGACCGCGCGCATTGTCCTGCTGATAGGTCTTGGCGGCCTTGATGCCATCCACATAAACCGTCGCCGTGCTGCCGATTGCCCGAACAGTGGTGAAGAAACGGCCTCTGGTGACCCGGGCAACTTCGCGGAACAGCGCCGGAAGTTCCTCGGCCGGCAGATGGTTGATAACACCATACAAGCACAGGCAAATATCGACACTCCCATCGGTCTCCGGCATCCGGGAGCGGATGTCGCCGGTTTCGAAGCGCAGATCAACATCGGCGCGGGACGCCAGGCTTTGGGACAGAATGCGGGCGCGTCGGATTTGCGCCTCGGCCAGGTCAATGCCCCGCGCCTTGATCTTGGTAAATCCCATCTGCCGGGCGCGATCAATTATTCGTCGCAGCCAGGTGCCTGGCCCGCAGCCCAGATCGACCACACAGAGTTCACGCACACCTTTCACGCGCAATTCGTGCAGCGCTTGCTTGATCAGGCCCCAGGTCTCGCGATCGCCGAAACCATACTGGCTGTCGAAATCATAGAGCCTGTTCACATCGCCGTCGGCGTAGGCGCGGTAGCGCTCACCGGCGCGATCATAGATCGCTCCGACATTGAGATGCCAGTCGAGATTGGCGGGGGCAAGGCGAGAAAGCGGTTTCATGACACAGCCCTTGGTTACAAAACGGCTTGAAGCGGAAGGAAGGTGGCGCAGGAAATAAGCGTGATTCGCACTTTGGCGAGACCCTGCGCCGTCATGCCGAGACGGTCAGCGGCAGCCCTGGACAAATCCAGGAGCCGGCCCTGCACAAACGGGCCGCGATCGATAATAGGGACAATGATGCTTTGGCGATTGGCCACACGGGTCACGCGCACACAAGACCCGAAGGGCAGCTCGCGATGCGCCGCGCTAAGTCTGGTGGGGTCGAACACAGCGCCGCTGGCGGTGCGGTGGCCGGCTTCGCGCGCACCGTACCAAGAGGCCAAACCGACGCGGTCGTAAACTGGCTGCGCGCATGCGCCGGAGGTCGCCAAGCTGGCCATGCCGCACAAGACAGAGCGCTTCAGGAAACGCAATATATAGACCACAGAAATTCGCCCAAGGAAAACGGCGCCAATCATCGCGCTGTTGGGCATAAAAAAGCGATACGATTGTTGGGGCGGAATTATAAGTAGGAGCATTATCGGCTCCTTATGGCTTTTTTATACCTGATCTCGATTTCAATCGAACAGCCTGCAGTGATCCTTAAGATGCGAGGTATAGCGGCACCCGAAAGTTGAAATTATGTTGGTAACAGTGACGCGTGGCGGATTGCGTATCAGGTGTCGATCTCTGGCTATTTATCGGATCGTGCGGTTTCGTGCGTACAAAACCGATATGGAATTTTTATGCCCCTCCGCGCTAACCAGGGCGGATGTGGATGATCATTCTTCCCGTCATCGCGATCTTATGGGCCTTGACGATTGCCGCGCTGGCGCGACACCGACGGCGTCGTTAGCCGTGAACTTGGCACATGTCATGATTGCCCGCCTGGGACGAAGGCCTTAGCGAACGTGCAAGACGCCGAGGATGGCCATCAACAGGATGACCAAGCCGACCGAATAAGCTATGGCACCGGCCGCTTCTCGCAAGATAGTGGCTGGCCTGTTTTTTTCGACATCTTTGGCCAATTCTGCTGGGCTGCGTTCCGTCGACCAATCGGGCCATACGTCGGAAACCCGGTCCTCGGACGCCACGCTTTTCCTACGGGCCTGCGGGACCACCCGGAAGCGGCTACGATCGTTTTCCAGCCTTGCCAGCGACATGACGGAAGGGCTCAAAATTGCCCTCCTTCATAGCGCTTACGCGCATAAAAATTCGATATGAGATAGAGCCGGAAAAGATAAAAACGGCATGCTAAGGGGCTAAGAAAAGGCTCGCTATCCGCCTTAGTCTACGGGGGGAAGCTGTATCAGCCGGTACCCGACGCCGGATTCCGTGGTGATCAGCTGGGGGACTTGGCCTTCATTTTCCGGTTCGATTTTCTTGCGCAGGGCCCGCATCAGAACACGCAGATATTGAACATCCTCGACGTTCGCAGGGCCCCAGACTTCTTCCAGAATCTGGTGGTGTGTGACCACCCGCCCGACCTGCCCGACCAAGAAGCGCAGTAGGCCGTACTCCTTGGGGGAAAGATGGACCTCATTGCCATGAGAAAGAACGCGCCGGCCAACAAGATCGACCGTCAGAGGCCCAGTGCGGAAAACCGGGGTCTCACCCACAGCCTGAAGGCCATGCCGCATAGCCGCGCGTAGGCGCGCCAGGAGTTCCCCCATGTCAAAGGGCTTTGTGACATAGTCATCAGCTCCCAGTTCGAGCGCCTTGACCTTGCCCTCGACATCATCCCGCGCGGACAGCACGACAATCGGGGTCAGAGCCAGCTTTCGAATGTCCTTGATGACCTCGAAGCCATCGCGTCCCGGCAGACCGAGGTCCAGAATGATCACATCCGGCCTTTCCTTGGAGTACGCCGCAAGCGCACTGGCCGCGTCCTCGGCTTCCACGCAGTCATATCCGTGGGGCGGCAGGCTGGTGCGCAGGAAACGGCGGATCTGTGGTTCGTCATCGACAATCAGGACACGAGGGAGCTTGTTCATTCGTCGCCCTGTCGTTTGTTCACGGGGATGGTAAGAGTGAAGACAGCGCCGCTGCGGTCGCTGCGATTGCCTGCCGCCAGGCTGCCGCCGAAGGACTCCACGAACCCGCGCGCGACCGAAAGCCCAAGACCAGTTCCCGCGACGCTATGGTCGGCTTTGCGAACCCGATAGAATTTATCGAAGATGTGGGGAAGCTCCGAAAGAGGAATGCCCGGTCCCTCATCCGCGACCGTCAATACGATCCGATCACCCATCGGGCGTGCGGTCACCAGAATTTCTGAGCCGGCAGACGAGTATTTGACGGCATTGTCCAACAGGTTGACCAGCGCCTGCTCAAACAACAAGGGATCGGCGCTGGCGAACGGCAGATCATCTGGGATATCCTCGAGCACCTTATGGGTGGAAATGCGTCGCACCATGCGTGCGATCGCCGTAGCAACCGCTTCGGAGATATCCACCATCTGGGGCTTGGATCCCAAGGCGCCAGCTTCCAGTCGAGACATATCCAGCAGATTGCCGACAAAACGATCCAAGCGTTCTGCCTCCTCGCGTACCACCTGCAGCATCTCTTTTGTGCGGTCTATGTCATAGAGACCGATATTGGCCAGCAGCGTCGTCGCAGCGCCCAAGATGGAAGCCAGCGGTGTCCGCAGGTCATGGCTGAGAGATGTCAGCATCGCCACCCGCAGCTTGTCGGCCTCGGCGAGGACTTGGGCCTCGTCAACTTTCTCGAACAGTTCGGCCCGCTCAAGTGCCAGAGAGGTCTGGTCATTCAAGGAGTCCAGCAGGCGCCGCTCCTCCGGTGTGAATAGCTCTTTTTCGTTTTCGCGCTGCAAGCCAATCACACCAACTGTCCCCGTGCCCGTGCGCATGGGCAGGAACAACCTTTTGGCCCCCGGCAGCGTCTCGGCATTGCGGCCGGCTGGCTTGCCGCGTTCCCAGCACCAGGTGGCCGCTGCAACGTCATCGGCGGACAGTTCGTCGTCCGGCGGAAACGAGCCCCGTATTTCCAGCTGCCGAGTCTTCCGGTTGGGAACCAGAATGACCACATTGGTCTTCAACATTGCCGCGATCTGATAGCAGGCCGCCCACAAGATATCGTCGAGCCGCGCAATTCCGGCCATTTTGCCAGTGAACTTGTATAATTCGCCGGCGATGCCGGCGCGTCGGGCTGCCACGTCGGCCTGGGATCGTACCCGCGCCGCAAGGTTGCCGGTAAAGACCGCAACGAACAACAAGACCCCGAAGGAAAGCCAGTTGTTGGGATCAGCGATTGTTAACGTGTAGAGCGGCGGCAGGAAGAAGAAGTTGTACGCCAGCAAGCTGGCAACCGCTGTCAACAACGCTGGCCGAAGTCCGAAAGAAACGGCGCTCACCATCACCGGCACGAGAAACAGCATGCCAATGCTGGCCAACGCCTGGTTGGAGATGGCGCGGAGCGCCATGCCCACGAGCACGGTGCCAGCGATAGCTAGACTGCTCAGAATATATTCCCGCCAGCCGCCCTCCGATTGCGGTGCTGCGGTCGCGACGGTTTTGGGAGGGGGTGCATCACCCTTTGCCAGGACTGCCGTTACTGAGATTGCGCCTGAGTTGCGCATGAGGTCGCGCACCACCGAACCATGCAACAATTCGAACCAATTCGAGCGTTCGGATTTTCCAATCAGAATATGCGTAACGTTCTTGCGCCTGGCATAGTCCAGTACCGTCGCACCAATGTCGCGCCCTGGCTGCATGACGGTTTCGGCGCCCAGCCTCTCGGCGATCCGCAGCGTGTCGGCAACGCGGTCTTTTTCGACCTCGCTCAACCTCAGATGGCGCGGACTTTCGACATAAAGGACCGTCAGGGGCGCCTTGAGATTGTCGGCCAAGCGACGGCCGCGTCGCACCAGCTCTGCCGAAGACGCATGCTCATTGATGCAACACAGGACATGTTCGCCCGCAGCCCAGGGTCCGCCGATGGCGTGGGCTTGCATGTAATCGACCATGTCGCGATCGACATGCTGGGCAGCCTTGCGCAAGGCCAGCTCGCGCAAGGCGGCCAGATTGCCAGGCTGGAAAAAATGCTTTAGCGCCCGTTCGGCCTGTGCCTTGACATAGACCTTGCCTTCCTTGAGGCGCTCCAGAAGATCGTCGGGAGTGGTATCGACCAGTTCGATCTCATTGGCATCGTCAAGCACATGATCGGGAATGGTTTCACGCACACGCACGCGCGTAATCTGCGCGATCACGTCGTTCAGGCTGTCAATGTGTTGGATATTGACCGTGGTATAAACATCGATGCCCGCCGCCAAGAGTTCTTCGACGTCCTGGTAGCGTTTGGGATGGCGACTGCCCTCTGCGTTGGTGTGGGCAAGTTCGTCCACCAAGACGAGCTTAGGACGCCGCTGAAGCACCGCGTCCAGATCCATCTCGGCTACGACATGGCCCTTATAGAGGGACCGCTTTTTGGGAATAACTTCAAAGCCCTTTGTTAGGGCTTCAGTCTCCAGACGGCCATGGGTTTCGACCACGGCAATCACCGCATCCAACCCGTCCAGGTGCCGGCGCCGTCCCTGGGTCAGCATTTCGTAGGTCTTGCCCACGCCGGGGGCGGCGCCCAGAAAGATCTTGAGCTTGCCTCGGCCCTCGCGCTTGGCCTCTTGGAGAAGGGCTTCCGGCGAGGGACGGCTATCGGTGGTGTTGGATGCCATTCCTCAAGGATAGCCTACCCGGCGGTGCCTTGCATGACGTCCAGCGCCATATTGAGCTTCAGGACGTTGACATGCGGCTCGCCAATCAGGCCCAGGAGCCGGCCATCGACATGGTCTTCCACCAGCTTGCGCACGGCATCCTGGGAGAGCTTGCGGGCCGCGGCGACCCGGGGCACCTGGAACAGGGCGGCTGCGGGGGTGATGTCCGGATCAAGACCGGAGGCCGAACTGGTCACCAGATCCACTGGGATTGGCGTGCCGGGATTTTCCTTTGCCAGCGCCGCCGCGCTGCTCTTCACTGAATCGATGAGCTTTTTGGAAGTCGGGCCCAGATTCGTTCCGGACGAGTTTGCCGCATCATAGCCATTGCCGGCCGCCGAAGGACGGCCATGGAAATATTTGGCGCTGGTAAACTGCTGGCCGATCAGTTCGGATCCTAGCACCTTACCGTCCTTCACGATCAGGCTGCCGCCCGCCTGGTGGGGGAAGAGTAGCTGGGCCAGGCCGGTCATGCCCAGCGGATACGCCAGACCCAGCAGGACCGTCATTACGACGGTCACCAAAATTGCGGGGCGAAGTTGCTTGAACATGGTGTTCTCCTTGCGCCGATGGTCAGACGAGACCGGCGGCTGTAACCGCCAGGTCGATAAGTTTGATACCAATGAACGGCACGACGATGCCGCCCACGCCATAAATGAGCAGGTTACGGCGCAGGATGGAGGCTGCGCCAACCGGCTTATACGTGACGCCCCTCAAGGCCAGCGGGATCAGCGCCACGATGACCAGGGCGTTGAAGATGATGGCCGAGAGGATGGCGCTTTGCGGGCTATGCAGGCCCATGATGTTGAGCGCCTGCAGCTGCGGATAGAACGCCATGAACATGGCCGGGATGATGGCGAAATACTTGGCCACGTCATTGGCGATCGAGAAGGTGGTCAGCGCGCCGCGGGTCATGAGGAGCTGCTTGCCGATCTCCACGATCTCAATCAGCTTGGTGGGATCGCTGTCCAAATCCACCATGTTGCCGGCTTCGCGCGCCGCCATGGTGCCAGTGTTCATCGCCACGCCGACATCGGCCTGCGCCAATGCGGGCGCGTCGTTGGTGCCGTCACCGCACATGGCGACCAGCTTGCCTTTGGCTTGCTCGTCGCGGATCAGCTTAAGCTTGGCTTCGGGCGTCGCCTGGGCAAGGAAATCGTCCACCCCGGACTCGGCAGCGATGGCCGCGGCAGTGAGCGGATTGTCGCCGGTGATCATCACCGTGCGAATACCCATGGCGCGCAGGGCGCCGAAGCGCTCACGGATGCCGCCCTTGACGATGTCTTTCAGGTGGATGACGCCCAGCAGCCTGCCGTCCTTGGCGACCGCCAAGGGTGTACCGCCAGCCTTGGCGATCCTGTCCGAGATCATCGTCAGCGCCGCCGCGTCCGCGGCACTGGCATTGGCATATTTGAGTACCGCATCCACGGCGCCCTTGCGAATGGACGAGCCTTCGACGTCGATGCCGCTGATGCGGGTCTGTGCCGAAAAGGGAATGAAGATGGCATTGAGCGGCGCCATCTCGCGGCCCCGGATGCCATATTTCTCCTTCGCCAGGACGACGATGGAGCGGCCTTCGGGGGTTTCGTCCGAGAGCGAGGCCAGCTGGGCCGCATCGGCCAGGTCCCGCTCCGCAACGCCGGCCACTGGCAGGAATTCGGTCGCCTGGCGGTTGCCCAGTGTGATGGTGCCGGTCTTGTCCAGAAGAAGGGTATCCACATCGCCGGCGGCTTCCACCGCGCGACCCGACATCGCCAGGACATTGAACTGCACCAGCCGGTCCATGCCGGCGATGCCGATAGCCGACAGCAACGCGCCGATCGTTGTAGGGATCAGGGTGACGAACAGCGCCACCAGTACCAGCACCGACAAATGGCCACCCGCATAGGTCGCGAAAGCGGGAATGGTCGCCACCGCGAAGACGAAAATGATGGTCATGCCCGCCAGCAGGATGTTGAGGGCGATTTCGTTGGGCGTCTTCTGCCGCTCGGCGCCTTCCACCAGAGCAATCATGCGGTCCAGGAAGGTCGAGCCGGGCGCGGCGGTGATGCGGACCTTGATCTGGTCGGAGATCACGGTGGTGCCGCCGGTCACGGCCGAACGGTCGCCGCCCGATTCGCGGATGACAGGCGCGGACTCGCCGGTGATGGCCGCCTCGTTGACCGACGCCACGCCCTCTATCACCTCGCCGTCGCTGGGGACCAGGTCACCCGCTTCGACCAGGACGATGTCGCCGACCTTCAACTCCGTGGCGGCAACCTGGCGCCACTGGCCCGTGGTCTTTTCCAGCAGCTTGGCATTGGTGTCGGTCTTGGTCTTGCGTAGGGACGCCGCCTGGGCCTTGCCGCGGCCTTCCGCCACCGCTTCGGCGAAGTTGGCGAAGACCACCGTGAACCAGAGCCAGAGATTGATCTGGAACGAGAAAGCCAGATTGGCGCCGCCGGTGAGCAGATCGCGGATGAACAGGATCGTGGTCAGCGTCGCCACGACCTCGACCACGAACATCACCGGGTTGGCGATCATGTGGCGCGGATGGAGCTTCTTGAAGGCACCGCCGATCGCCGGAATCAGGATTGCTGGATCCGTCATCGTGGTGGAGGTGCGCTTGCGGACGTTGCCCAGGGCACCGGGAGCTGAAATATTCATAGGTTCAACCTCAATAGAGCGTGCTTTTCAGCATCGCGAAATGTTCGACGATCGGGCCCAGCGCCAAAGACGGGAAATAGGTGAGGCCACCAACGATCAGAATGACGCCTACGACAAGTCCGACGAACAACGGGCCGTCAGTCGGGAAGGTGCCGGCCGACGGCGGGACGATCTTTTTCCCGGCCAGGGAGCCGGCCACGGCCAACATCGGGATCATCATCAGGAAGCGGCCAACGAACATCGCCACCGCCAGGGTCGGATTGTAGAACATGGTGTTGGCGGACAGGCCAGCGAAGGCGCTGCCATTGTTCCCGGTCGCGGAGGTGTAGGCGTAGAGCATCTCACTGAAGCCATGTGGGCCACTGTTGTTGAGGCCGGCGAGACCGGCAGGGAGGATCGAAGCGAGGGCGGTGAATCCCAGTATCGACAAAGGCAGGATCAAGATGGCCAGCATGGACATCTTGACCTCCTTGGACTCGATCTTCTTGCCGAGATATTCCGGAGTGCGCCCAACCATAAGCCCGGCCACGAACACCGCGATAATGGCGAACAGCAGCATGCCGTAAAGGCCCGAGCCGACGCCGCCGAATATGATCTCTCCCAGCTGGATGTTGATCATCGGGATCATGCCCGCCAGCGGCATCAGGCTATCATGCATGGTGTTGACGGCGCCGCACGAGGCGTCCGTCGTGACCGTGGTGAATAGCGCGGAATTGGCGATGCCGAAGCGCACCTCCTTGCCTTCCATGTTGCCGCCCGCCTGCAGTCCGCTTGCTGCTTGGTCGATATGCAGGGCCGCGTAAGCAGGATTGCCGGGGGCTTCCTGCTGGTACACCACCGCAACGCCGGCCAGAAACAATACGCCCATGACGGCGAAGATCGCCCAGCCCTGTTTGCGGCTGCCGACCATGCGGCCGAAGACGCTGGTAAGACCCGCACCCAGGCTGAAGATCAGGATAATCTGGATCAGGTTGGTCAGCGCGTTGGGATTTTCAAAGGGGTGCGCCGAATTGGCGTTGAAGAAGCCGCCACCGTTGGTGCCCAGCATCTTGATCACCTCCTGCGAGGCAACCGGCCCCATGGCGATGGTCTGCTTGACGCCATCCAGGCCAACGGCACTGACATAGGCGCTGAGATTCTGCGGCATGCCCTGCCAGACAAAGATCAGCCCGACAACG
>Ga0265318_10001950_pt1 | contig 11500 bp, 8 predicted proteins | sample 4821metaG_FD_192431 | JGI IMG/M metagenome (GOLD analysis project Ga0265318, IMG submission 192431) | Rhizosphere microbial communities from Carex aquatilis grown in University of Washington, Seatle, WA, United States - 4-8-21 metaG | ecosystem: Host-associated > Plants > Roots > Rhizosphere >... | reverse complement strand
GTGGGCCGTTTTTCTTTTTTCCGGTTTTTTTCTTTTTTTAGGCATGACTTTGGACAGCCATTTTGAGGGCCGCCAGGGTTTGCTTGGCGGTATTCTCCATTTGAAAGAGGCTCACGCGGGTGTGCCCCTTGTCCCTCAGCAGGCTCCTGAACGCCTGGTCGGTCGTCACCCTCTCCATGGCCTTGGCCCATTCCCCCACGTTGGAGGGATCCACCATCCAAGCGGCTTCCCCGACCACCTCGGGAATGGCGGCGGTATTGGAGCAAATCACGGGGGTCCCGCAGCCCATGGCCTCCAGGAGCGGCATCCCAAACCCTTCCTTGATGGAGGGAAAAAGAAAAGCCTCGGCCCCGGTATAGAGGCCCGTCAGCTCCTCTTCCTTGACATAATCCAGCCAGCGGACTTTATCCGCCAATTGGGGCGAGAGGATGAAATGCATGAAATCGTCGCCGATCCAACCCTTGGGACCAGCGAGGATTAATTCGTGCTCGGCGTGGGTTTGCTGTTTGAACAAAAGGAAGGAATGGACCAAGCGCAAAAGATTTTTACGGGGTTCCAAGGTTCCCACGAAAAGAAAGTAAGGCTTGTTGAGGCGGTACTTTTCCTTGACCGCCTGGACCTTGTCGTGGGAGGCCGGCCGGCGGAAGGAATCCGGGAGTCCGTGGGGAATGACCCGGACCTTGGTGTCCGGCAGGTGCTTGTAATGTTTCAGCATCTCCTGACGGTTGTACTCGGAACAGGTCAGGATCAGGTCCGCCTTTTCCTCCTGCTTTTCCAGGTTATGCCCCAGGGTCTTGACCGCCTCCTGGGACGCCAATTCGGGATTGGTGAGAAAGGTCAGGTCATGCACGAACAAAACTTTCTTACCCTGTTTTTGGGGAAGGGGCAGGTAATTGGGGTAAAAATAAACGTCGGCGGGTCGCCCGATGAGGCTGTCCACGGCGGGGGTTCCGAGGGTGTTCCAGGTCAACTTCAGGGCCGCGGTGGGGTAATGGGTGGCGCTGACCGTCACGAAACGGTTCTCAAACACCCGGTCCTTTTCCTCTTGCGTCGGATTGTTCATCCAAACGTAAATTTTATCCTCTTCCAGGACATGGGACATCGCTTCCAAAAGGTTGGTCAAGTACCAACCCACGCCTGTGCGGACCCCTTGCAGGCATGTCCCGTCGATGCCGATGATCACCCAGATCTCCTCGAGAAAGCTTTTAACAGGCTCTTGAATATTTTGTAGTATACATGGGCAAGCCGTCAGTTCGAAGGGCGTTTTATCGCAAAGGAAGGCAGATCCTTGTCCAAGGGACCCAACCCACCAGCTCCAAACTTGCCCGGCAATGGGAAAAATTTACCGGCCCTTCTGTTTTGGGCCTGCTTTTTTTTCCTTTGCGGCACGGACAGGGTTTTCAGCATTGAATGGCACGGCCTTCACTTTCGCTGGGGACAGCTTCTGCTGCTCCTGGCCGCCTTGACCTCCATCCGAGGGATTTATTTCGCCTCCAATTGCCAGCCTGGCAAGGATGACCTGCCCCGGAAAATACTCCTGGCTTGGTTTCCCTTTTTTATCCTTTACGCTTTTTCAGCCTTCCTCAGCCCCTTTCCCGCCCTTACGGACCTGAAACTTGCCTGGGGGCTCTTCAACATCCTTGGAGCGGCCCTCGTTATCCTGGCCTTCCGGGAAAACCAAAATTTATTCCTTGGTTTCCAATGGGGATTTTTCCTGACCTCGTCGGTTGTCTGGATTGATTCCATTTCCCTGCAGTGCCTGGGCGGGCCAGCCCTCCTGGGCTTCTCCCAGCCAGGGGGCACCTTTGAGGGGTTCCAGCTTTTCCGGCCCCATGGCTTTTATTACGAACCTTCCTACGCCGGCGGCGCCATGGCCTTCGCCTTGCCTTTGTTACTGGCCCTTTCCGGGGCCGGAACAGGGGCCTCGCTGCTGATCAACTCCCTCGTCATGGGGTCGGTGTTATTGGTGGGCTCCCGGACCGGACTCCTCGGCTTGGCCGTTTCCATGACGGTGATACTGGCCTGCGGCCTCCTCTTGAAAAAGAGGGAAATCTGGTGGACGGCCCTTAAAACCACCTTAACCGCACTGCTCCTCCTGGGACTTTTCGGATTAACTTCCGGCGGGAGCAGGTACTTCCGTTTTCTTTACAGTGAACTAGCGGGACCCCAAAGGATTTACGCCAACTTGACGAGCAAGACCAATATCACCAGCGAATCCATCCGCGTGGGGGGAATCAAAAAATCCATCGAAGATTGGAAAACCAGCCCCCTCCTCGGCTCGGGAGTCTTGCCCGATCCCCAAGAACCCCAAAAGCACCTTCTGGAATCCACCCTGACCAATACATGGATGGAGTTGGCGGTCGAGTCCGGAATTTTGGGGCTTTTGGCGTTCGTGATAGCGGTAGGGTTGAACATGAAGACTGGATTTCAAAGAAACGGATTGTCCCAAACCGCCCTATTTGTCGTCGCGGCCTGGTTCGCGCACTTCGCCGTGAACCTGAACTTCACCCAAACCTTCCCCCGGCTGGATTATTGGCTTTTGTTTTTCTTCTCCATTGCTTTACTCACGAGGCAAAAAGAGTAAACCCCTTCACCACAGGCCCTGTCGGGCCACAGAGGCACAGGTAAAATTAAATATTTTTCATAAACCATTTGAATCAAATCGGATTTTTGGGGTTGTTAACTGTGCCTCTGTGGCCCGACAGGGCCCGTGGTGAAGAGGTTCGCCGTTTAGATTTTCTTTAAGGTTTTAAAATTCTTTCCATCACATTAAGCACCCCGTCCGCGCTTTTGTCCCAGGTATAGGTCTTAGCCTTTTCCAATCCCTTTTTTGAAAATTCATTCCGAAGGTTGGGATCCCACGCCAGGAGCAGGAGTTTGTCCGCGATATCGTCGAATTGGTAGGAATTGCAATAACAAGCCGCCTCGCCATAGACCTCGGGAAAGGCCGCCAGGTTGGAAACCAAGGTTGGACAGCCGCAGGCCATGGCTTCCAGCACCGGGAGTCCAAAGCTTTCGTAAAGCGACGGCAGGACCAGGAAATCCGCGTGGGTGTAATACTGGCGGAAAACCTCCTCCCCATGTTGGAATTCCCCCGTAAAGTGGACCCGATCGCCCAAACTTTCGGCCCGGTCCATGACCTTCCGGTCGCCCGTGATGAATCCTTCTTTTTTCCCAACGATGACCAGATCCTGGGCAATCCGGTCCTTGACCTTCTCAAAGGCCTCGATCAAACCCAATAAATTTTTATGGGGTTTGACGCTCCCGACATAAAGGATATAAGGCCGGGTCCTGGGATTGGGGCCTGGGGCGATTTTTCCCCAGCTTTCATCCACCCCGTTATACACAACCTCCGGCTGGGTCCCCTCTGCCCCCGTATACTTCAAAAGCTCGCCTTGGGTGAATCGGGAAACGCAAATAATAGCCGCGGCTTTTTTCCGCACCGACGAGAACATGAATTTGGCGTAAAGGCGCTTGTGCAAGCCCCCCGTGTATTGGGGCATGGCCAGGTGGAAAACATCATGGACCGTGACCAGAAGTTTCCCCTTGAAGAATAACGGGATGTTGTAGTGGGGGGACCAGAACAAATCCGTGTTCCTTGGAATTTTTTTGGACATTTCCAGCTGTTCCCGGACGCCGTAAATCGGCGCGATACAATTAATCACTTGAACGTTCGGGGCCTTCGTCCAATCAAAGTCTTGAAGTTGGGTCGAGCGGCCCAAGAGCCGGAATTGATAATCAGGCCGTAATCGGACAAGGCGGGGCAAGAGCCCCTGTAGATAAGTGCCAATCCCGGCGGAATGGATCATGCGGGCGTCCAGGGTCACCACCGGATTCATGGCAAACCCCCGATAAATTCCAAGAGATGGTCCATCCGTCCCGACCAATCCTGTTTCTTCGCATATTGAACATACCTTTTCCGGCCCGGCTTTTCCCTTAACAACTTTTCTAAATTCACGGCGAAAGAAGCGGCGTCGTGGCTCAACAGCGCCGGGCTTTTCACTTTTTTCAATTCCCCCCACTCGACCGCCGCAACCGGCAGCCCGCAGGCCATATACTCATAAAGCTTCAAGGGATGGATCGAGTTCACCAAGCCGGGGTATTTTCGGACGTTGAAAGGAATAACACCGGCGTCGGCGTTCCAAAGATAAGCCGGGATCCGGCCATAGGGCCTGGTTCCCAAGAACCTTACGTTCTTCGGGCACTGGGCTCCTTGGCCCACTTCCCCCTTGCCGATGATAAAAAAAGAGACCTTGGGCATTTTCTCGGCGGTCCGGAACAACAAATCTCTGTCAAACCAACGCTCCAGGGCCCCCACATATACGACGATGGGCCCCGCCACGCCCGAATATTCCTCCGGCTTTTCCCGGGGGGCCTCTTGGAAGTGCTGGAAGTTAACTCCGTTGGGAAGATGGAACATGGCCCGGGGTTCCAAGGACGACACCAAACCCCTTAAACTTTCGGCGGTATAAACGACCGCGTCCACCCCTTGGGCCAGTTCCTTTTCCGCGGCCCGGGAAGCGCCGGTCGATTTATCAAAACCCGAATTATTATCCGCGATGCGGAAGATGCTTTTTTTCGCCCGGATATATTTCAGCCAGAATGATTGGGCCACACTGTCGAGATAAAGAAGGTCCACCTCGCCGAAACCTTGCTGAAAGGTCTTAAATAACAGGCTGGGATAGGTCAGGTGGTGCCAATAGTCCTGGACCCACTTGGATTTTAGGAGTGGCTGGTTATGGGGGGTTAACAGGGCTCCCGGCACGTAAGCCCAAAGCCTGCCGCCCAAATCGCGGATCCCTCCCCGGGAATAGATCCGGAACCTTTCACCCAAACCGCCTCCTGGCCTCAAGGCATGGGCCGGCGAAATGGGATCGGAAATAAAGGCCACCTCATAGCCCCGCCGGACAAACTCCCGGGCCAATTGGTGGCTCCCCACTTGGTAGGGGGAGGTCCAATGGTTCGCGCAAGCCATGAGGATTTTTTGAGGAGCCATCATCAATCCAGAGTTTGAATTTTCCAACCGGCGCTTTTCGCGGACGATTTCAAAACCAACACCTGAGCCGGTTCCTTCTCGCCGTAAGCCCTTGAATAATAACCATTTTCCAGTTCCCATCGGCCGTCCTGGGAGGTCAATTTGATATAAGCCGAACCCAAACTCACCCTCGCCTCAACGGGAGGGTATAACTGCACCTGACAGCCTGGCGCCAGGTGGAAATAGATGGATTTTAGGCCGGAATGATCGCACTCATCCAATCCTTCCAACCGGCCCTCTTTCAAATTCAAGGTCCTCCTGGCGACCGAGCCAAAACCCCTGTGCTCCCCGATAAAAGCCCGGTTGTCAAATTGGACGGCCTTTGCCTGGGACTTGTCCTCCATCCGGAAAAGCCCCTCGACTCCCGGCTCCCAGCTGTTTTGCTCCAGCACCCCGACCACCATGGTGTTATGGGCGGCGGTGGAACGGAAAAGATTCCGCTGGTCCGGCAAGGGCGTGTAGACAAAGGTTCCCGGGTCCAGGACCAGGGTGACTCCCCGGACGGACAATTCAAAGGAAAGCTGGTCATTGTGGGCGTGGCCCCCGTTGCCCTTTTGGCCCACGGCCCCGCAGCGGACGTAAACCGCCAAGGGTTCCTTTTTCCAAACATAGAGGCCGAAATCCGGATAGGATTTTTGCCTTTCATCCAGTCCCGGCTTCAACAAACTAGCCCAACCCTTACCGCCCGCCAAGGCCGAGACGAGGCGCCCTTCAAAGGCCCTTGATTCGGCGAAGGCTGTAAATTCCCTCCGCGGTATCAAGCCGTTGATGGCCGCGACCAAATGCCGATGGTCCAAAAACCCGTCAACCTCCGGAAGGATCCTCAGGAATCGGCCGCTGTCATTGTCCCCCGTCTGGACGACCAACCCGTCTGGTTTTGTGATGGCCATGGTAAATTCAGCCATTTTCTCCAGCCTTATCCGATAGGACTCGGAAAATAGTTCTGTTGGATTTTTCCCGATCACCTTCCATTTGGATTCGGGGAGGCCCATGATCAGGGCCGTGGCATATACCACTATCTCCGCCGAAAGCCGGTGGTAGCTGGTGGAGGCCTCAAAATTACTCCCATCCTCGTGAAATTGGCTCTCCACTTCCTTGAGCAGTTCCTCCGCTGAAAATTTTAACCATTTATCCGCCTCCGGCGACCGGGGTAAGTAAGCGCCGGCAAAGAGGAGTCCGACGATATCCGCCAGGTAATGGTTCGACCGGAGCACCGGATCCCATTCCAAATGGGTAAAAATATGCCTGGCGTGGTCATGCACGTTATCAAGGAAAACCTCCTCAAATGACCGGTCCCAGGACGCGCCGAAGGCGCCGAAAAGATCGTAAGCCGCCAGCCAATTCGCGATCCGGATGCCCACATCCATGGAACAAACCCAATTCACGCCAAAGCGGGGGGGGTTGGCCGCGATGAAATCCAGCACTTGGTTCCGGAACTCACGCTGGAGGTCCCTCCGGAAATCCTCCTGATCGGACAAGGCGTAGGCCAGTCCCATTTGGGGCAGGTGCTGGCTTCGGGCCAGCTCCCAGGGCACCTTCACGTCCGCTCCCGGTTGAAGGCCGTATTGGATATCCGGGCTCCAGGTTTTCTCGCTCCACCGGAATCCCGACTTGAAATCCAACTGCCAGTCGATGGGAACGTAATTTTGCTCGATCAGCCCCCACAAGCGGCGTGCCTCGCCCAGGTTGGAGCCATTGACCAGGCCCTGAAGCCATCGCCCTTCCGAATCCGCCGTCACAGGGGGTTGGGCGTCGAAGGAAAATCCCCCCACACCCCGGCCTTTCACGCCATGGACCACCTGAACCGGCCCGGAGCCGAGCAGGTCAAACTCATGCCTCAGGTATTTTTCGGCGTTGCGGGTCAAAAGATCGCCCCAGGGCCGGGCCAAAGCGATGTCTGACCCGCTAAAAAACGAATTCAGCTTTCCCTCCCGTGATAGGCTGGATGGGGTGTAAGTGGGGGACTTGAAATCCCGGCGCCGGTTGTTTTTTTCCCGGAACGTCCCCGCGGCCTTCCGCCAAGCCTTCTGCACCGTCGCCTGGGGCGGCAAGGATAGGGCCCGCTTTAAATAGTGGAGGATTCTCACGCGCAGACTTCTTTCAGTTTTTCGATTATTTTCCTGGTGTGTTCTTCCCAACTGTACTTGGCAACGACTTCTACTCGGGCGGCTTTCCCCAATTGAACCCTCTTTTGCTCATCATCCAACAATGCCTTTAATCCCATCATCAAGCTCTCCGGATCCCCCGGCTTGACGAGCCAGGCTGTTTGATCGTGTTTTAATATCTCGCCAATTTGGTCCAGGTCCGACGCCACGATTCCCTTGTCCATGGCCATATATTCGAACAGCTTGGTGGGCGAGCCGAAAAAGGGCGTGCCGTCGGGATTGGGAACGGTGGGTGAAACCAACAGGTCGCAGGCCGCCAAATAGGTTGGCCCCTCCGATTGCGGGACGGCGCCGGTCAAGACACAGAGGTCCGCAACGCCATGCCGGGCCAGGGCCTCCTGGACCAGTGGCCGAGCCGAACCATCGCCGATCATCAACAACCGAACCGAATCCCGAAATACCGGAAATTTCGCGATCAGCCGCCCAAAGGCATCCGCCAGGACTTCCGCGCCATGCCACTTTCCAAAGGTTCCGATAAAGCCGATGACTTTCATCCCCTCTAAGCCGTATTTTTTTCGAACGGGCCCGCCGGGAACCTCCGCCGAGTAGACATCCGGATCCACTCCGTTCGGATTGACCAATATTTTCCCCTCCGGAACACCCTGTCGGAGCAGTCCCTCTTTCAACGCCTTACTGACGACGACAACGAGGTCGGCTTTTTGAAGGTTCAGGATCTCGATGCTTTGAGAAAGCTTTTCATGTTTCAAGCCCTTTTCCCATTGCCTCCCCACCCAGACCTCGGAGCCGTTAAATTCCAGGACCAAAGGAACCCTATATTTCGCCGCCAATTGGACGCCCGAATAATTATTCAACCCGTAACGCTGGTAAATAAAAGAAACGAACTTTCCTTCCAGGAAGGCCGCAGCGTCCTCGAAATATTTACGATTGAAGGCGAGCGGCAACTCTTCCTTGAAGTCCCAAAAATCAGGTCCGGGAGTGATCCTGTGTTCCTCGACGCAATCGCGGACCGTCGGGATTTTGTCGGTGGTCAAAAAAATGGGGGGATGGACGAATCTATCCAGCTTATTTAAGACTCCCGCGATATGTCCAACGGAACCCCCGGAGGCGACCCCAAAGGTCAAATCCGTCCTTAAATAAACCGGCCTGCCATCATGGTCGAGTTTAATTTTTTGGCCGTTTCCGACAGCCAGCGCGGCTATTTCCGATTCGATTCGCGCGAGAAGTCCGGGAATTTTCAGGGAGTCGGAAAATCTTTTGACCCCCAAGCCCAAAACCACCCAAAAACGAACCTTCGACTCTTTTCCTTGGTTGTCCCGAATGACACTTTTTCCCCAGGCCAAAAGCCACAGAAGGAGGCTGGAGGCGAAAGGCTGGGCCATCAATCGCAGGTCGTAAACCCTCATCACAGCGGTTTGGTGACGGAAAAGCCGGCTGAATATTTTTTTGGATTCCAGCCAATATTTCAGCTCGTCAAAGGTGATCGATGTCCGGCTTTGGGATTTTAGCCCGCTGTCTTCGGGCGAGTCCATCGGGGGCGTCCGCCAAATGATAAGAAGGGAAAGACTCATGTTGCCTCTGGAATGAAAATTGGGGCCAAACCGTAAATTATTTTTTACCCGCGGCGATGATGCTCCGGCAATCCCACCAAATGTCCGAGGCCCCTTCCCCGACCAGCCGGAGGACCAGGTTCACCAAGCCCAAAACCACGGGGCGGATCATGTCCCGGAGCAGGCCCCGCGGGCCCTTGGACAGCACCGGTTTCCCCTTTTCCACCGTGACAGAGGCGAAAACATTCCTCATCACTTGGCCCAGGCTTTCCCGGGTGAAGCCGTTCTCGTGGGTGAAATCCATATAACGCTCATGGTGGGAGGCGATCCAGTCCATGTTGGGAACATCCACGATCACCAGGCCCCCCTCCCTCAATCCCTCCCGGATGCTTTTCAAAAAGGGCACCACTTCGTTCTTAGGGATGTGCTCGAGAACCGCCTTGAGGAGGATGACATCGAATTTTTTCCGGTTTTTGCGCAGGTAGGGATGGGCGTCCCCTGCCTGGAACTTCGCGCCAGGGACCAATTCCCTGGCCCTTTGGATGTCCGCCGGCGACATATCAATCCCGAACAGGTTTTTAAACCCAAGACGGCCGAGGGCCAGCAAGGCGAAGCCTTTGTTGCAGCCGATCTCCAAAACCGCCGCCTTCGACTTGTCCAATCCGGAAAGCAGGGGAAGGTAATTGTCCCCGACGTAATCCAGGAACCATTGGGTTTTAGTCGAATCATCCAAATCCACGAAACTCTCGTGGGTGGAGTGGTAATTCTCGAAAAGCTCCCTCCGATAATGGTTACCCAAGCCTTTTTCTCCTCGCGTTGAATATTGCCGCCGCGCTAAAAACCAACATACAGCCATAGGCTAACACGGAGGAGAGGGACGCGCCTACGATCCCGTAGCGGGGAATGAGGACGAGATTGGAAAGAATGTTCAGAAGGGCCGCTATTCCCGGGGAATAAACCGTCACCCAAGGCATGCCTTGGGACGCGAAATAATTCATTAAAAGAGAGTTAATGGCGATCATGAAAACCCCCGGCAGAAGCCATAAAAAGGCCGGGACCGCCGGTAAATAGGCCTTGCCAAAAAGCAGTCCAATCAGGGGACCGGCGGCCACGACCAGGAACAGCGTCAAACCCAACATCAATATCCCCACGTGAAAAAGGACCCTTTTCATGTATTCCCACTTCTTGGCCTCGCTTAAGGTCGCCGACAGTTTCGGATAAAGGACCGTGCCAATGATGCCGGGCAGAACCCCGATTAAATCCGCGATATTCACGGCCACCGAGTAATACCCCGTCTGCTCGGCGTCCAACATATGCTTGATCATCAGCAAGTCAATCCGGAGAACCATAAATGAAAAAAAACCGGCCAGGTAGGCCTTCAGGCCGAAGTGAAGCCCGCCTTTGAAGAGATCCCAGGACGGCCGGAAGGCTGAGGTGAATTTCCGGGCCAGCGGGAAAAAAACCCAAACCGCCGTGATCCCCAGGGCCGCGACCGCGGCGCCGAAGAAGGACTCTACCGAAACGACCCCGGCGGCGATGATCGCGCCCACCAACACGAGGTTCAGGACTTTCCCCCCCAGTTCGACCTTGTTGTAGGACCTCATGTCCTGGATCCCTACCAGCAGGTTTTGGATCAGGAGATAAGAGAGCCCCAGAGGAATCCAAAGCAGGCTGAGGATCAGAAGCCCCCCATTCACAGGCGCCAAGGAGGGATAAAGTTGAAAAAGCCCCCAAGCCGCCAGGGAACCTCCCCAACCGACCACGAAGGCTACGACCAGGCTGTTGGCCGCCAGCCCCGGCAAAAGCCTCTTGTCCCGGGATACGTAATAGATATTGGAGGAATGGAGCCCGAAATTGCCGAATTGGATGCCGATGTTCCCCAGGGAAAAAGCCACTGCGTAGAGGCCTCGGCCCTGGGGGCCCAGCACCCGGGCCACCACCACTGAAACCACCACGCCCAATCCGATAATGATGACACGGACCAGATAGGTCTCAGCGACTTTACGGACGAAATCCGACTGGAGAATTTCACGGTAAAAGCTCTTCAAGGACATTGGGTCATTCTCATTTCGTCGCGAGGGCGATGACGTACCATCCCATGATCCGTCCCAAGGGTTTTTCCAGAAAACGCGGGATCAGCCAGCCCAGTTTGGAAAGGTGCTCGGTCTTGAAATGGGCCGTTTTCAATTCAACCCTGGAAAAATCTCCCAGGATATTTCGAAGCTGTCTTTTACCGTAAGTTTTCACCAGAGGCTTCACCTTGATCCCGTCCGCTCCGTATTCAACGGTGGACATGAGTCCGGCGTAGCCCAGCTTTCCCAGTTTCCCCTTCAACAGTCCATCCACAAAAAATTTGGAGAATAGGTGGAAGGCGCTGTAGGTGTAATAGAGGGTGAGTATCAACCGGCCTCCCGGCTTCAGGACCCGGTAAGCCTCCGTTAGGCAGCGCACCGTATCCGGCGTATGGTGGAGGACGCCGTTGGAATAGACGATATCAAAATAGTTGGAGGGAAAAGGGATGTTGGCCGCGTCCGTCAATTTCAGAACCGCCTTTTGCCGGTGCAGCTTGAAATTCAGTTTGGCCAATCGGTGATGTTCAGGGGTAATATCAATACCGTAAACTTCAGCCCCATTTTCGCGGAAGGTTAAAAGGTCCGAACCCATGTCATGGCCGATCTCCAACACCTTCTTTCCTTTTCCCGGGGCGAAATCGATTTCCTCCCTCATCCAACGATCGGTCTTTCCATAGCGGCTTTCCCGGGCGGAGTCGAAAAAAGCCAGGGATCCGTAAG
>Ga0265318_10001946_pt1 | contig 11511 bp, 7 predicted proteins | sample 4821metaG_FD_192431 | JGI IMG/M metagenome (GOLD analysis project Ga0265318, IMG submission 192431) | Rhizosphere microbial communities from Carex aquatilis grown in University of Washington, Seatle, WA, United States - 4-8-21 metaG | ecosystem: Host-associated > Plants > Roots > Rhizosphere >... | reverse complement strand
CGCGAGGGCGCCGACCGGTGCGAGGAGCGCGAGCAGCGGGATGAGGGCCCTTCCTGTGGACCGCATGGGCCTGAAGAAATCCATCTGGATCTCGGATGGACGAAAGCGGCCAAGGAGACAAGCCCGGGCGGTCGGGCCTTCACCGAACCCGCTAGCGCCGAGGCCCGGCGGCCGCAGGTGGGCCCTCGCCGGCGGCGGTCCTGGCCGCGACCGTGGATCCCGGGCCCAACACAAGGCCCTCAACCGTCCTGACAAGGGGATGGGCGGGGTCGCAGTGGATGACGTCGAGCCCCTCGAGCACGGTCTTGGGGCCGCCCGGCGCCGGGGCGACGACATAGGCAACGACGGGGCTGCCGCCATCGGAACCCGGGGGCGAGATCCTGACCGTGGCGCCCTCCGCGCCCTGGGAAAGGCGCTCCCAGGCCGGCGACTGCGGAGCCTTGAGCCTCTTTCTGTGCCCGGGAGTCACGTTGGCGGTCGGCGGGGAAGGGGGGCTTGAGCCCACCCGGTTCGCGGCGGAGACCGCGAAGGTCACGCCGTGCCCGTTTTCGAGCTCCGTGAAGACCACGTAGCCCCTCGCCTGGAAATCGCCCGCCGGCACAACAAGCGTGGCGCCCGTCGACGAGGAGACGGTGTAGTAGAGCACCGGGGCGCCGCCGTCCTGGCATGAGGGGATCCAGGTGACGTAGGCTGCCGTGTCCACGGCCTCCGCCGAAACGTGGCTGGGCGGGCGGGGTGTCGTCAGGGCCCTGAACCTGACGTCGAGCAGGGAGCGGTAAGCCGCGGGAAGCCCGGTCCCGGCGGGCTCGGCCGAAGGCGCGTCGGGGCGCCCCCCGTGGAACCCAATCATAGGCTGCGCGACCCAGTTGGAGGATTCCCTCACGGCGCCAGCCCTCCCGCCCAGGACCCTGACCGCCTCGGACGGGTAGTGGTCCACCTGGTTGCCCTCGACCGAGACGTCCTCGGAGCGGTCGACCTCGATGGCGCCCCGGCCGGTTCGCTCCATGGAGACGTACGAGAACAGGCTCTCCGCTACCCTGACCTGGGAGGAGTCGCTCACCCGCAGGGCGGACCATCCGATCTCGCCGAAGAGGCAGCCGTCGACGGTGGCGCCAAGGACGGCCGGCCCCAGCTCAAGGGCGGGTGTGCTCATGTGCAGGAACTGGTCCTCGAGGAACTGGATGCCGCTCGCGTTGGAGAAGCTGACGGCCGCAGCGGCGTCCCGGGACACCGAACCCTCGGGCGAGGCTTCCGAGGGGTTGGACGCCGCCGTGAACTCGAAGCCTAGCCCCTTGAAGATGAGGCCCGCGATGGGCCGCCCCTTCGAGCCCCGGCCCGTCAACAGGGCGCCCGGGCTCGCCGCCACGACTTCCGCGGTCGTCATCTCCTCGCCGACGCGGGGCGTGTAGTAGAAGAGCCCCGCAGGCCGGTCGAAGTACCACTCGCCCGGCATCCCGAGGAGCTCGAAGGCGTTCTCTATGAAGAGGGGGGCCGTGGCCGCGGCCTCGGACCAGATCGCCCCGCCGCCGGGCGGCGCGAAGACGACGTCGCCGGGGTTCTTCCACTGGGCCCGGGGATCCATTGGGGCTAGGGGCGCGCCCGCAATGCTCTTCGAGAAGACCTGGAGCATCCGGCCGTGGGTCCGGTTGGCCGGCGTGCCGTTCACGTAGAGGCTCAGCGTGTCGACCAGCCCCTTTGGGGCAGGCGCCACCCAGAGGTTCCTTTCCTTGTCGGCAAGCGTCCAGCCCGCCAGCCGGAACCCGTGGCTGAGTACGGGATGCTCCCCGGGGGCTGCCGTGTAGATCACGTTGAACCCGTTGGTCCCGGAGTCCTCGGGCCCGAGCTCAAGAGGCAGGTCCAGGTGGAGGTCCCCCGAGATGAAGACCGTGAGGTCGTCCGCCATGTCGCGGTTGAGGGTGCGGACCATGTCGCGGGCGCGCGCCAGCGTCCGCAGGGGCTGCTCCTCCGTCCCGGGATTCGCATCGTCCCCGCCCGGCGAGACCCAGAGGGCCGCGCGCGCCGGCTGGAGCGCCGCAAAGCCGAGGGCCAGGGCACCGAGGAGTCGCGTGACGATGTGGGGTTTCACCAAGACCACGATGGCGCCGAATGCGCCTTCGGCAACACCGAGTAAGGGGCCGCACGAACCGGTATCTTGCGCAATCCCATGCCTGGGCGCGCGTTTTGCTCCACCCGCGGCATTCCGCCCCGCGTCGGGGCGCCCGGCCCGGGTGATTAGCCTCGCGTTGGACAGGGTTCCGGGCGGTGGTGTGGGATGCCTTTTACAAAACTCGGACTGGGACCCAACTTCCTGCGCGGTGTGCAGGCCATGGGCTACACCGAGCCCACCCCCATCCAGCTGCGGGCGATCCCGGTTGTCCTCTCGGGCAAGGATCTCGTGGCCTCCGCGCAGACCGGCACGGGCAAGACCGCCGCCTTCGCCCTTCCCGTCCTCACGATGCTCGGCATCCACAAGAAGGAGGGCCCGCGCGTCCTCATCCTGGAGCCGACCCGCGAGCTTGCGGCGCAGGTTGAGACGGCGTTCCGCGACTTCGGGCGCTATTCGGACATCCGGACGACCGTGGTGCACGGGGGCGTCGGCTACGGCCGCCAGCGCAGCGAGCTGCGCGCCGGGACGGACGTCGTCGTCGCGACGCCCGGCCGACTCATGGATTTCCTGCAGGAGGGCGAGATCAGGCTCGGCGGCCTTCAGATCCTGATCCTCGACGAGGTCGACCGGATGCTCGACATGGGCTTCATCCACGACGTGAAGAGGATCATCCAGAAGTGTCCGCCGAAGCGCCAGACGCTGTTCTTCTCGGCGACCGTGCCCCCTGAGATCGCGGCGGTGGCCTCGTTTGCGCTCAAGGACCCGGTGCGGGTCGAGATCGGCGTCTCCCGGTCGGTCACGACGCTCATCACCCACGCCATCTACCCGGTCCACCAGGAGCAGAAGTTCGAGCTCCTCCTGGCGCTCCTGGCCTCGATCGACTTCAACAGCGTCCTCGTGTTCTCGCGGACCAAGCACGGGGCCGACCGCATCGCCCGGCGCCTGCGCGAGGCGAACCACAGCGTCGCGGTCCTGCACGCGAACCGCTCGCAGAACCAGCGCATGGAGGCCCTCGAGGGATTCCGGAGCGGCCGCTACGAGGTGATGGTCGCGACCGACATCGCCGCGCGCGGTATCGACGTCGCCGGCGTGACCCACGTCATCAACTACGACGTCCCCGAGAACCCCGAGGACTACGTGCACCGGATCGGGCGCACGGGAAGGGCCCAGGCCGTGGGCGACGCATTCACCCTTGCGACCCCGGAGAACAATTCCGACGTGCGCGCCATTGAGCGCTTCATCGGGCAGGAGATACCCAAGATCAAGCTGACGGGGTTCGCCTACAAGAACGCCTCCGACTATCCGGCCCGGCCCGCGCCCCAGGGGCGAAGGGGCGGAGGCGGCGGTGGGGGCGGCGGCTATTCAAGCAGGCCGAGCGCTCCCCACCCGCGCGGAAAGCCCGGCGCCCATTGGGGCCGGCGATAGCCCGGGCTAACGCTGCCCGTAGTAGGCGCCGGCTCCGTGCTTGCGCCGAAAATGCCGGTCAAGGAGGGCCGCCGGGAATGCCCTGGCGCCCGGCCGGAGCCCGAGGGTCGCCAGGGCGAGCGTCGCGCACAGTTCCAGGGCGACCGCGTACTCGGCGGCCTCGGCGGCCGTGTGCCCCCAGGTGAAGGGCCCGTGCCGGAAGACAAGGACCGCGGGAATCTCCTCGGGATCAAGTTTCGCGAACCGCTCGGCGATCACGCGCCCGGTCTCAAGCTCGTAGTCGCCGCGGATCTCGGAGCGGGTCAATTCGCGGGTGACCGGGACCGGCCCGTTGAAGAAGTCGGAGTGGGTCGTGCCGAGGACCGGCAGGGGCAGGCCCGCCTGCGCGAAGGACGTGGCGTGGACCGAGTGGGTGTGGACGACCCCGCCCGCGTGGGGAAACCTCCTGTAGAGCTCCAGGTGGGTGGGGGTGTCCGAGGAGGGCCTCAGCCCTCCCTCGACCTTCTTGCCCCCAAGGTCGACGAGGACCATGTCCGCCGGCCGCAGCCGGTCATAGCCGACCCCGCTCGGCTTGATCGCGATGATGCCCCGCTTGCGGTCGACGGCGCTCGCGTTGCCGAAGTTGAGGTGGACGAGCCCGTGCGCGGGCAGCTCCATGTTGGCCTCGTAGGCCTCGCGCTTGAGTTCGGTCAGCATGGTCGGTTGGGCCGCAATTGAGAGTCAGGCGCGCGGACCCGCAAGGTGATAGTACGCCTCGTTCCAGCGCAGCTCCTTCTCCAGCTCGGCGAGCCTCGTGTCGTTGTCGATCACGACCACCTCGACCCCCGCTATCTCGGCGAAGTCCCGCAGGTGCTCCGTCGTCACGGAGTAGCTGAACGCCGTGTGGTGGGCCCCGCCGGCCCGTATCCATGCGCCGCACGCCGTCTTGAAGTCGGGCCGGCATTTCCAGACGGCCCTGGCGACCGGCAGCTTCGGCAGGGGCTCTGGGGGCTCGACGACGTCGACCTCGTTGACGATCAGCCTGAACCGGTTCCCGAGGTCTATCAGGGAGGCGTTGAGGGCCGGCCCGGCGGGGGCGCCGAAGACGAGGCGCGCCGGGTCGTCCTTGCCCCCAATCCCGAGGGGGTGGATCTCGAGCGACGGCTTTCCCGACGCGATCGACTCGCAGATCTCGAGCATGTGCGCGCCCAGGACAAGGCTGCCCGAGGGGTTCAGGTGGTAGGTGTAGTCCTCCATGAACGACGTGCCCCCCTTGAGCCCGTCGCCGATCACCTTCATCATGCGCAACAGGGCGCACGTCTTCCAGTCGCCCTCGGCCCCGAAGCCGTAGCCGTCGGCCATGAGGCGCTGGACCGCCAGTCCGGGAAGCTGGCTAAGGCCGTGCAGGTCCTCGAAGGTCGTCGTGAACCCCTTGAACCCGCCCTTCTCGAGGAAGGACCGAAGTCCGAGCTCGATCCGCGCGGCGTCGCGAAGCGAGTGGTGGCGCTGTCCGCCGCGCCGAAGGGAGGGCGCGACCACGTAGCGCTCGGCGTACTCGGCGCAAAGGCGGCTCACCTTCGACTCGGCCACCTTCTCGACCTCGCTCACGAGGTCGCCGACCCCGTAGCCGTCGACCTGGTAGCCGAAGCGCGTCTCCGCCGAGACCTTGTCGCCCTCCGTCACCCCGACGCGGCGCATGTTGTCGCCGAACCTCGCGAAGCGGGCCCCCTGCATGTCCTGCCATCCGCGCACGACCCGCATCCAGGCGCACAGGCGGTCCGTGACCTCCGGGTCCTGCCAGTGCCCGACGATGATCTTCCTCGCCAGGCGCATGCGCGCGTGGAGGAACCCGGCCTCGCGGTCGCCGTGGGCGGCCTGGTTGAGGTTCATGAAGTCCATGTCGATGTCCGCCCACGGCAGGTCCCTGTTGAACTGCGTGTGCAGGTGGGCGAAGGGCTTGCGCAGGCTGGAGAGCCCGGCGATCCACATCCGGGAGGGGGAGAAGGTGTGCATCCAGAGGACGACCCCGGCGCACGCGGGGGACTGGTTGGCTTCCAGGCAGAGCGCCTTGACGGCCTCGGAGCTCGTCAGGACCGACTTGAACACGAGCGGGTAGGGGATTCCCGCGGTTGTGTTGAGCGCCCTGGCGATCGTCCTCGAGTTGTCCGCCACGAGCTTCAGGGGGCCCGGCCCGTAGAGTTCCTGGGAGCCCGTGACGAGCCAGACCTCGCAGTTGGATGTGTTCTTCATGAGGGTGTTCGGGCTATTCGCCGCGGGCCGCGGCCCGGATGTCGAGGAGCCCCTTCATCACGCCGGGGAAGTCCGCCCTCCCGCGGACCCCGCCGAAGCCGTCGTGGAGGGTGCGGTAGTGGCCGTAGAGGCGGTCGTAGGTCCTCTTACTCGCGGCGTCGGGCCGGTAGGATTCCTTCCGAAGGCCCGCCATGGCGCGCTGGGCCGAGGGGAAATCCCGGTGGGCGCCGGCGAGGACCGCGGCGCTCATCGCCGCCCCGAGGGCGCACGCCTGGTTCGAGCTCGCGACGTGCAGCGTGCACCCGGTCACGTCCGCGTAGATCTGCATGAGCAGCGGGTTCTTCTCGGCGATGCCCCCGGCGCAGACGATCCGTCGGATCGGCACCCCGTACTTCCGGATCCGCTCGATGATCATGCGGGCGCCGAAGGCCGTGGCCTCGATCAGGCAGCGGTAGATGTCGGCCTGGGTCGTGTGCAACGAGCAGCCGACGATCAGGCCCGAAAGCCGCGGGTCCACGAGGACCGTGCGGTTTCCGTTGTGCCAGTCGAGTGCCAGGAGGCCGCTCTCCCCGGGCTTCTGGCGCGAGGCCTCCGCGGCCAGCCTCGAGTGCAGCGCCGCGCTGCCGCCGCAGACCGTCTCGGTCCACCACTTGAAGATGTCGCCCACGGCGGACTGCCCGGCCTCGATGCCGTAGTAGCCGGGGAGGATGGCGCCCGGGACGATGCCGCAGATCCCGGGGATGTCCGGGACCTTCTTTCGGGACGACACGACGGCGCAGTCGCAGGTCGACGTGCCGATCACCTTGACCAGGGTGCCCTCCCTGATGCCGCAGGCGATCGCCCCGTAGTGGACGTCAAATTCGCCGATCGCGATCGGGATGCCGGCGGGGATGCCGAGCCTCTTGGCCCACTTGGGGCTGAGCGCCCCGGCCGCGGCCGTGGCGTCGTGGGCCTTCGCGTAGAGTCGGTCCCGCAGGCCGGCCAGCCTGGGATCGAGCGCGGAAAGGAACCTCTTGTCGGGGAGCCCGCCCCACTCGTCGCTGTAGAGGGCCTTGTGCCCCGCGGCGCAGATGCCGCGCACGACCTTTGTCGGGTCCGAGACGCCGGCGAGCGTCGCGGGAATCCAGTCCGAGAGCTCCACCCACGAGTACGCCGCCCTGAAGACGGCGGGGTCGACCTTGAGGCAGTGCCAGATCTTCGACCAGAACCACTCCGACGAGTACCGGTTGCCGCATTTTGCGATGTATTCGGGGCGCATCCGTGCGGCGACCTCGTTGATTCGCGCCGCCTCCCTCCAGCCCGTGTGGTCCTTCCAGAGCCAGCACTGCGCCGAAAGGTTCCTGCGCCATCGCCCGTCCATGGCGAGCGCCCTGTTCCTTCGGTCGACGGGGATGGGGCTCGAGCCGGTCGTGTCGACACCGATGCCGACGATCTTTCCCGGTGAGAAGCCGCGCGCGCGCCCCGCCGCCTCGAGGGCCCCCCTGACGCTTTCCTGCAGGGCGGCAAGGTAGTCCCCGGGGTGCTGGCGCGCCAGGTTTGCATCCCTCTTGTCGAGCAGGACGCCGTCAGTCCCGCTCCGGTATCCGGCGACGAAGCTCCCTATCTCGGCCCCGTCCCGGCAGCGCACGACCAGGGCGCGCGCTGAGTTGGTGCCGAAGTCAATTCCGAGGGTAAATGCCATGGGGGTGGGGTGACCGCCGGTGATCCTAGGCGGCAGGTCCCCGGAGACGATCCTGAGTTGACTGGACGGTAAAGTGAACCGAAGGTCGCAACCCCACGCCGCCGGTTCCTACCTTCTCCCGGCCCCGTAACAGATAACCCCGTCTGCTCCCCAAAAGCCATGGCTACGTCCTCCACCACGCTCACGCCCATCGACTGGCTCGCGATCGCGCTGTATTTCGGCCTCCTCCTGGGCGTCGCGGCGTGGGTCGTCCGCAAGAACAAGGATACCGCGACGGACTACTTCCTGGCGGGGCGAAACCTGGGGTGGTGGGTCATCGGGGCCTCGATCTTCGCCTCGAACATAGGCTCGGAGCATATCGTGGGCCTTGCGGGCTCGGGCGCCTCGGACGGCGTCGCCCTCGCGCACTATGAGCTGCACGCCTGGTGCCTGCTGGTGCTCGCCTGGGTCTTCGTCCCCTTCTACTCGAGGGCGCTTGTCTTCACGATGCCCGAGTTCCTCGAGCGCAGGTTCAGCTCGGGCTCGCGCTACGTCCTGTCGGTGGTCTCGATCATCACCTTCATCGTCTCCAAGATCGCGGTGGGGATCTTCGCGGGAGGGGTCGTTTTCGCGACGCTCCTGCCCGAGGTGCACCTGACTCTCGGCGGCTCGACGATCAACAGCTTCTGGATCGGTTCGGTCGCGGTGATCGTCCTGACGGGACTCTACACGATGCTCGGCGGAATGCGCGCGGTGGTCTACAACGACGCCGTCCAGGTCGTGGTCCTGATCGGCGGCTCCGCCTGCCTCACCTTCTACGGCCTGCACCGCCTCGGGGGCTGGGGCGAATTGCGGCACTTCTGCGGCTCGGAGATGTTCAACCTGTGGAAGCCGATCACGCCGGCCGGGGTCCAGGCGACCTGGGCCCCCGTCCTCGAGACCAACGCGGCCGGCGGGATCGTCAGGCAGGCCTGGTACTTCAACGACAAGTTCCCCTGGCCCGGCATGCTGATCTGCGCGCCGATCATCGGGCTCTGGTACTGGTGCACCGACCAGTACATCGTCCAGAGGGCGCTCGGCGCGCCGAACGAGACGATCGCCCGCCGGGGCAGCATCTTCGCGGCCTTCCTGAAGCTGTTCCCCGTTTACCTCTTCATCATCCCCGGGCTCATCTGCTTCGCCCTCGCAAAGAGCGGCAAGCTGCCGGAGCTCGCCTCGATGGTAGGGGCCGACGGCAAGCCCGTCGCGTCCGAGGCGCAGGCGGCATTCCCTCTGATGGTGAAGTTCCTCCTGCCCCCGGGCCTGCGCGGCATCGTCGTGGCGGGGCTCCTCTCGGCGCTCATGGGGTCGCTCGCCGGCGTCTTCAACGCCTGCTCGACGCTCTTCACGGTCGACATCTACCAGAAGCTGCGGCCCGCCGCCTCCCAGCATGAGCTCGTCAGGATGGGCCGGATAGCGACGGGAGTCATGATCGTCGTCGCGCTCGCTTGGATTCCGGTGATCCAGGGCGCGCACGGCCTCTACGACTACCTCCAGTCCGTCCAGGGATACCTGGCCCCTCCGATCTTCGTCGTCTTCTTCTTCGGCGTCTTCTGGAAACGGCTCAACGCCCAGGGCTGCCTCTGGGCGATGGTCGTCGGCTTCGTGATCGGGGGCTTCCGCATGATCGTGGACACCCTCAGGACCATGAAGGTGCCGGGCCTTGAGAACGGCTACGACCACGGCTCGTTCTTCTGGGTCGTCAACAACATCAACTTCCAGTACTTCAGCGTCCTCATCACGGTCGTCTCCGCCATCGTGATGGTGGTCGTCAGCTACATGACCGCGACCCCGGACTATGTGAGGATGAAGAGCCTGACCTTCGCTACGGCGTCGGACGAGGATCGCGCCCGGACCCGGTCCAGCTGGGACAAGAAGGACGTCGTGTTCTCCTGCTTCATCATGGCCTGCATCATCGCGGCCTATGTCTATTTCTCCGGCTGACGCCGGCAGGATCCCCCTTTCTCAAACCCCGGTCTCCCCATGAACTCCAATCGACTCTGCATCCTGGCCGCCGCATTTGGCCTCTCCGCCGCCGCCGGCTTCTCGAAGGTAGACAAGCTCCCATTCGGCCAGGCGGGCGGCGTGGCCGTAGAGCAATATGTTCTGAAGAACCGCTCGGGGATGACGGCGAAGATCATGACGTACGGGGCGACCGTGACGGAGCTGGACACGCCGGACCGCGACGGGAAGCTCGACGACGTCGTCCTCGGTTTCGACAGCCTGGAGGGCTACCTCGGCAAGGAGCCGTTCTTCGGCGCCACGGTGGGGCGGGTCGGCAACCGAATCGCCAAGGGGCATTTCACCCTGGACGGTCACACCTATACCCTGGCCACGAACGACGGCCCGAACCACCTGCACGGCGGACTAAGGGGCTTTGACAAGGTCGTATGGACCGCCGAGGTCCTCCCCGGTGACGCCCCCTCGGTCCGGTTCAGCTACCGGAGCAGGGATGGCGAGGAGGGCTACCCCGGGAACCTGGATGTCTCCGTCGTCTTCACGGTCAGCGACTCCAACGAGCTCCGCATTGAGTACACGGTGACGACCGACAAGGACACGCCCGCCAACGTGACGAACCACAGCTATTTCAACCTCGGGGGTGCCGAGAAGGGCAGCATCCTCGACCACGAAGTGACGCTCCATGCGGACCGGTTCACGCCCGTCGACTCCACCCTAATCCCGACGGGGGAGCTCAAGGCCGTCGCCGGTACCCCCATGGACTTCAGGAAGGCGACCCCGGTCGGCGAGCACCTGGCGGCGGTGGGCGGCAATCCCGTCGGCTATGACCACAACTTCGTCGTGAACGGCGGGGGCGGCTCGCTGGCCCCGGTCGCGACCGTCTACGACCCGAAGTCGGGCAGGGTGATGGAGGTCTCGTCGACCGAGCCCGGCGTGCAGTTCTACAGCGGCAATTTCCTCGACGGCACCCTCACCGGGAAGAAGGGGGTCGTCTACCGCCAGTACTGGGGCCTCTGCCTCGAGACGCAGCATTTTCCCGACTCGGTCAACCACCCGAACTTTCCCTCCTACGTCCTGAAGGCCGGCGACACGTACCGCTCGACCACGATCTACGGGTTCTCCGCCCGGTAGGAGACGGCCGGGTGCCACCGGCCGGGCGCGGCCTAAATCCCCGCGGCCCAGATAGGAGTGCCTTGCAGCCGCCGTTCGATCCTGCCAAGATCACTCTCCCCACTCCCCACTATGAACACAGGGCCCCGCCGGTTATTTGCTCTCCTATTGGCCTTGGCGATGGGTATCGCCAGCCACCAAACCCTGGGTGCGGACCCTGGCCCGAGGGAGCGCCTGCTGCTGGATTCGGGCTGGAGGTTTCACCTCGGCAACGACTGGGGCACCGGCTACGGCCTGAGCAAGGCCGGCAACGGCTACGGGCCGGGCAGCCCGTCCTACAGCGACGCCAGCTGGCGCACGGTGAACCTGCCCCACGACTGGGCGATCGAGCTTCCCTTCGACCGCACGGCGGACGGCTCGCACGGTTTCAGGGCACTGGGCGAAGGGTTCCCCCAGAACAGCTTCGGCTGGTACCGCCGCGTGTTCGACCTGCCCGCCTCCGACGCGGGCAAGCGGGTGTGGCTCGAGTTCGACGGGGTGTACCGGGACTGCACCGTGATCGTCAACGGGTGGTTCGTCGGGCACCACGAGGGCGGCTACAACGGCTTCCGCTATGACATAACGGACCTTGCCAAGTGCGGAGGGAGCAACGTCGTCACGGTCCGCGTGGACGCCTCGCAGTTCGAGGGATGGTTCTACGAGGGGGCGGGCATCTATCGCCACGTCTGGCTAGTGAAAACCCAGCCGGTCAGCCTGGCGCCCGATGGGGTCTTCGTGTTCAGCCACTTCGACGGCAACGTTCCGAAGGGTCCCGCCGAGATCCACATGCAGGCGAGGCTCTCAAATACGACCTCCGCCCCGGCGGACGCGACGGCCACGTGGGAGGTCCTCTCCCCGGACGGCGCCACGCTTGCCACGGTGTCCCGCTCCTCGTCGGTCGGCGCCAAGGCGAGGGCCGACCTTGAGCAGACGGCCAGCGTCC
>Ga0265318_10001945_pt1 | contig 11513 bp, 9 predicted proteins | sample 4821metaG_FD_192431 | JGI IMG/M metagenome (GOLD analysis project Ga0265318, IMG submission 192431) | Rhizosphere microbial communities from Carex aquatilis grown in University of Washington, Seatle, WA, United States - 4-8-21 metaG | ecosystem: Host-associated > Plants > Roots > Rhizosphere >... | reverse complement strand
GTCGCCCGCCCGGCGCTCCAGGAGTTCCAGATGGCCACCGGGTCCGTGAGCGAGCAGTTCGTCCAGCACTGGATGGGCATAATAACGGCCTCGTTCCTGATAGGCGCGGCCGTGGGAGGGCTCGCGTTTGGCTGGCTCGGCGACCGGATCGGGCGCGTGCGGGCGATGACTCTGAGCGTCCTGGTCTATTCCATCTTCACCGGATTGAAGTACTTCGCACACAGCCCGTTCGACCTCGCCTTCCTCCGGTTCATCTCGGCGCTCGGGATGGGCGGCGAGTGGTCGCTTGGCGTCGCGCTTGTGATGGAGTCGTGGCCGGAGAACAAGCGCCCCCTCATGGCCGGGCTCATAGGATTCTCCTCGAACCTGGGCTTCGCCCTGATCGCGGTCATCGGGATCTTCTTCCAGACCACGGTGCATTCCTGGCGCTGGGTCATGCTCGTGGGGTCGTCCCCGGCCCTTCTGGCGCTTGCGATTGTCTGGTTCGTGCCCGAGTCCGAGCGCTGGAAGCATTCGGTCAGGACCGAGGGCCCGGCCAAGCCGGTGAGGGAGATATTCGGCCCGAAGCTGCTCAGGACCACACTCCTTGGAATCCTGATCGCCTCCATCCCCCTTATCGTCACGTGGGGGATCGTTCTTTGGATTCCCCTCTGGGCCGACCAGATGACCGGCGGAACCATGCCGCGCGTGAAGGCCTACAGCCTGCTCTCCATCTCGGTGGGGGCTATGACGGGCGCGCTGATCGCCCCCCTGTTCGGCTCCAAGATTGGGCGCCGGCCCGTCTACGTCACCCTCTGCCTAGGCTCTTTCGTGAGCTGCACCCTACTCTTCACCGTCTTCCGCACCTATAGCCCCGCATTTCTGCTCGTGGCGGGGCTGGCGGGGTGCTTCACGTCGTCCTTCTACGGATGGATGCCCCAGTACCTCCCGGAGCTTTTCCCGACCCGGGTGCGCGCGACCGGCCAAGGCGTCTGCTACAATTTCGGCCGGATCCTCACGGCGATCTGCGCCTGGAAGATGGGCAGCTTCATGGCGCTTTTCGGAAACAGCTACGCGAACGCGGGCGAGACCGTCGCGTACATCTACGTCGTGGGTATCGTGGCGATCTGGTTCCTGCCCGAGACCTTCGGCAAGCCGCTTCCAACCTAGCGGCACCGGCGCCCTAGCGCCCCGAGGAGTTCACGACGCCCTGGGTGCGCTTCCACGCGACGGGCGCGGTGCCCGTGATGCGCTTGAAGGCGCGGCTGAACGTGAAGGGATCCGAGAAGCCGAGGCCAAGGCCGACCGATTTGACGCTCGAGTCGGGCTCGCGGAGCATGCGCTGGGCGAGCTCGATCCGCTCGGCCTTGATGAAGCGCCCGAGGGATATGCCGGTCTGGGAATGGTAAAGTGACGTCAGGTAGTTGGGCGACATGTGGACCGCCTTCGCCACGTCCGCCAGGGCCAGCGGCTGGCCGGAATGGATCCGTACAAAATCCGTGATCTTGCGCGCCAGCTCCGCGCGGGCGTCATAGGGGGTCTCCCCACCCTTCAGGATCTGCCTGTACAGCTCCACCGCGACCGACAACATCGCCTCGCGAAGCGCCTCCACGGACGGGCTTCTGTGGATGGAGCCGGCCGCAATCTCGCGGAGCACGTCGATGCGCTCCTTTCCGTAGGTGCTGAGCGAGGTCAGCCGTATGACGTACTCGACATCGTACCCCTTCTTGGCCGTGTACCGGCGCACATGCAGCATCGGGTCGACGTCATTGAGGACCCACCATGCCAGGCGGTAGCCGACATTGCTCTTGAAGACCGTCTCCGCATGGTGGACGCCGCTCGCCAGCACAACGACGTCACCGGGCTCGAGCTCCGATGTCTGGTGCTTGAAGCTCAGGCAGCACCGGCCTGTGAGCAGCTGGCAGTACTCATGGTGCGGGTGCATGTCGTTCTCATGGTAGAGCAACTGGCTGAAGCGGGCGCGCCTGCGCATGGCACAGGGGCTACCGCCCTCCCACGCACCCATCAGTCGCGACGCATCGAGCCGCGCAAGGCCGGAAACCAGCTCCTGTCCTAGGAAATCAGCCAGCGACATGTCTCCATTCAAGAGGTTGCCGCCAATAAAGCAACACCCTGGCGGGTGGCCGGATCCGGGGTTCAGGAAGCCGTGCTGGACTGCTCATTTTCTTGAGCCGGAACGACAACGTCGTCCTCGAGCTTGTCGTACCAGTTGAACTTAAGGAACGTGATGGTGACCGCAAAAACCGCGAAGCTGGGCCAGAAGTAGTGCCAGTTTCTCGTCACAATGTAGATCGGGGTTGTGAAGATGCTCAGCTGCCAGACGATGCCCACGACGATGTTCACCCAGTTGCGCGCGCAGTCCCGGTTCGGCTGGAAGCTCGGGTCGCTCTTGATGACCAGGTCGCGTATCCTGTCCCAGGCACCCCAGGGCCTGACATTCTTGTAGAACTTGATAAGCGTGGCGTCGTCCTCCGGCTTGGTGCACAGCGTGCCGATGATGCTGCTGACTGCCGAGACCGTGAAGATCGCCGGGAAGGTGTAGAGCATGTTGACGTTCTCGCCGAATATCCTGCGGGCAAAGACCGGGACTATCATCGCGCTTCCGATCCCCGACACCATGCCCCAGAAGTAGCCGTAGCCGTTGAAGCGCCACCAGTACCACTTGAGGACGTTCGCAACCACGAAGCCGCTGTAGAGCGCACCGACAAGCCACATCATCACGTCCGTGATGCGGGTCGTCATCAGGCCTAGCGCAATCCCCATCGCTAGGACGACGAACGAGGCAACGCGGGAGAGGTTCACCGCGGAGCGCCCGGAGACGCCGGGGTCGATGAAGCGCTTGTAGATGTCGTTGACCAGGTAGGCGGGAGCGGCGTTCAGGGTGGCTGCGAAGTTTGACATGAACGCCGCCATGAACCCGGCCAGCACGATTCCCAGCAGCCCCACGGGCACGTACCGGCTCAGGACCATCGGAAGGATCTTCTCGAAGTCCGGCGTCTCCATGGAACGCAGCTCGGGCATGCAGAAGCCGAGCGCCAGGACGACAATGCCGGTGCCCATCAGGTACGCGGGAAACCACATGACGAGGTTGACCATGGCGCTCATGAGGCACGCCTCCCTCGGGGTCTTCGTCGCAAGGATCCTCTGCATGTCGTAGTTCGGCGCCGGGCCCGCCAGGCTGGCGAGCACGCCCTTCAGGGTCATGAACAGGAAGATGATCATGAAGAACTCGTTGCCGTCGTGCTGTATCGTCTTGTTCGCCGAGTCCATGATCCCGGTCCAGTCCAAGCCGAGCCTCCACCCAAAGAAGGGATTCATCCACCCGGGGGGAATCGAGCTCTGGATCATCGCGGGCGAAACCCTCCACATGGCGATCGCGCCGATCGACACCGCGCTGATGACCAGGATTGTGTACTGGGTCACCTCGGTGATGACGACGCTGACCATCCCCCCCTTGATCGCGTAGAGGGAGGTGACGCCCATGATCAGGACGGCGTAGATGTTCTCGTCGCTCAGCAGGCCCGTGGAGTTCCCCGTGAAATGCCAGGGCAGCATGACGACAAGGAACTTGCCAATTCCCTTGAAGCAGTAGGCCAGTAGACCGACGACGTTCACGAGGGCAAACAGGACGACGCTCAGGTGCGCGAGGTTGGCCCCCGTGGCCTTGCCGAAGCGGGTCTGGATCCACTCGGCGCCCGTCATGACGTTTGAGCGGCGCGTCCAGGCGCTCATGTAGACCATGAGGAAGATCTGGTTGAACACGGGCCACACGAACGGGAGCCACATGCCCTTCACGCCGTAGATGAAGAGGATGTACGTGAGCCACATCGTGCCGCTGACGTCGAACATCCCCGACGCGTTCGAGATGCCGAGCAGGTACCAAGGGAGCGAGCGGCCCCCCAGGAAGTAGGAGCCCATGTTCTTGGCTCCCCGCCGCGACACCAGGAGGCCCAGGGTTATCATGGCCGCGAAATAAACGACGACGATCGCGATGTCTATCGTGTGGAGTTTCATGTCGCTTCGCGAATGCCCTCCCCGGTCGACGGCGAACTTGTCCTGCGTTCACGGACCGCATTATTACGGAGGGGGTTCTGGGGTGGGGATAAAGCCATGTCGAGGGGTCCTTGGGGCTCAGCGAACGCGGGCCTTGGCGGGAGGGTGTCTCACCGTGGCGCCCACATGGCGGCCCACGGCCGTCACGGTGTCCACCCAAATGTCCGGGCGCCGCCCGAAATGCGAGCAGAGGTCGCGCAGCGCGCTCGCCGAGGTCGTCTGCCTCGCGCGCACGTCGCCCACCTCGTGGCCCATGAGAATAAGCCAGCACCCGTCGGCCACCGCGGCGTCGAGCGTCTCCCGCAGCTCCCCGTACGCCTTGTTGTCAAACTTGATGGAGGGGACCTGCGCGAGGTCGCAGATCAAGGGGTTCGCGTAGGTCTCGCTGAAACCGGCCTGGCCGACGGTGAAGAGCTTCGCCACCAGGGGAACGTAGCTCTTCAGGCGGGTTCCCCGGCCGACGAAGTTCTGGCCGCAGCAGTAGGCGTAGCTGGTGGGCTCGACGCCCAGGGCCACGCGCAGCAGCCTGTTCGCCGCCCGCAGCTCCCTCTCCATGCGGGCCAGGGTGTAGCGCTCCAGCATCGTCTCCTGGGTCTGCCAGTCAAAGTTGCCCGTGCACGGGTGGTTTAGGCTATGGTTGCCGATCTCGTGCCCGTTGGCCGCGGCCCTGCGCCACTTCGAGAGGCGAGCCCCCATGTTCCTCGGCAGGACATAGAAGGTGCCCTTGATCCCGAAGCGGTCCAGGATCGGAACCCCCACATCTACCTGCGAGGGCCTCGCGTCGTCCCATGTCAGGCTGACCGCGGCGCGCTTTCCCTCGGGCCAGCAGAACGTCCTGGGTCTGGATTCTTTCACGTTGCCTGCGGTAAAAGGGGAAGGGATGGCAGGGGCTGCAAGGCGGGCTTCGCTACCGCAGGCGGGCCGGGATGGGAGGGTGCTTCACCGTGGCCGCTATGTGGCGGCCCACGGCGGTCACCGTGTCCGTCCAGATGTCGGCGCGCCGCCTGAGGTAGGCGCAGAGCTTCTCAAGCGCCTTCGCCGACACGGTCTGCTTGACGCGGCCGTCACCGACCTCGTGGCCCGTCACGACGAGCCAGCATCGGTCGACCATCGCCTTCTCGACCAGATCGCGAAGTTGCTCAAACGTCTGCCCGTCGAAGTCCATCGAAGGCACCTGGGCCAGGTCGCACCGCTCGGGGCTGGCGTACGTCTCGCTGAACCCGGCGCGGCCGACCTCGAAGTGCTTTGCCACAACCGGGATGTAGCTCCTCAGCGTGGTGCCGCGGCCGACGTAGGTCTGGGCGCACGGGTAGGCAAAGCTTGTCGGCTTCACCCCCACGGTCGCGCTCAGGACCCTGTTGGCCTCGAGGATCTCCTTCTCCATCCTGCCGAGGGTGTAGTTCTCCAGCATCGTCTCCGGCGTCTGCCAGCCGATGAAGTTTCCCATGCACGGATGCTTGATCGTGTGGTTTCCGATCTCGTGGCCGCGGACCGCCGCCGCGCGCCACATCTTGAGCTCCCGCCCCATGTTGCGGGGAAGCGCGTAGAAGGTGCCCCTGATCCCGAACTCGTCCAGGATGGGCACCCCGATCCTGACGGACGAGGGCCTCGCGTCATCCCAGCACAGGCTCACGGCGCCGCGCCTGCCCTCCGGCCAGCTAAAGGGTCTCGATTTTTTGTTTTTCATGATTTTTGGGCGGCAGTCGCGCTTGCGGTAACCTCCCGCCGGCGCCAAAGCCAGTCTGTCCAACGTCGAGGCGTTGCGGGGCGAAGATGAGTCGATCCTCCTCCCTACGCCTTCCAGTTGCGCGCCACCTTCTGAATCGCCCCCACCACCTGGTCAACGTACGCATCCGTCATGATCTGCGTGATCGGAAGCATGACGGCTCGCTCCAGGAGCGCGATTGTGCGCGGGCACATGTCCTTGGTGTAGGTCACCCTCTGCGGCTTTTTCTCGAGGGTCCACGGGGCGCCGTTTCTGTGGGCGCTCTTCTTGTTCATCACATAGTCCCAGTGGTAATAGATGTGCCGGTCCGGGAACTGCTTGGAGAACACGGTCCCGCAGCGGATGCCCTCGGCGGTGAGCGTGGCCGCGACGTCCAGCGCTGCCGCGGCCTCGGGCATGAAGAAGACCAGGGAAATGCCGCAGTCCCCCTCGCGGTCGTTGAGCCCCTCCATCACGGCCCCGGGGATCTTCTCGCAGGCCGCCCAGAGTCGCTTCTTGATGTGGCGCGTGCGCGCCAGGATGGCGTCGCGCTTCTTGAGCTGCTCGATGGCGACGGCCCCGTGCATCTCCGACATGCGGAAATTCTCGCCCAGGAAGCCCATGTTCCGCCACTCCTCCCCGTTCCCCAGGTTGTTGGCCTTCTCCTCCATCCAGAAGGCGTAGGCCGAGTCGTGGTACACCGCCGCCCGCTCATAGATCTCTCGGTCGTTCGTCACAACCATCCCTCCCTCCCCGCAGGCGATGATCTTGAAATGCTGCAGGCTGAATATTCCCGCGTCGCCGAACGTTCCGAGCGCCCGTCCTCCGAACGTGCCGCCATTGGCCTGGGCGCAATCCTCGAGCACCGCGATCTTCCGGCGTTTCGCAATCTCCATGATCTTCCCCATGTCGCAGGGAATGCCGCGCATGTGCACGGGGATCACCGCCGTCGTCCTGTCGGTGATCTTCTTCTCCATGTCCGCCGGGTCGATGCTGAGCGACTCGTCCATCTCGACCATGACCGGCAGCGCACCGACCGCCATCACGGCCGCTGCGGTCGCTATGTACGTGTACGCAGGTATGAGGACCTCGTCGCCCTGGCTCACCTTCAGCGCGATCAAGCCGGCTATCAGCGCGGACGTGCCGCTGTTCACCGCAAGCACGTACTTCGCCCCGGTCTTCGCGGCAAAATGGGCCTCAAACTCAGCCACGGTCGACTTCGAGATATCCGCGGCATAGCGAAAGAGCACTTTGCTTTTCAGCACCTTCGTGACCGCGCGAATCTCCTCTTCGCCGATCTCGTTCGTGCCGTGCAACAAATTTGCAGGGGCCTTCTCCGTCACCCCCATTGGCCCGCCTTTAATGGCGAGAACCTCTGTAATCTCGATCATCCAACACGCTACCACACAACTTTTCCCGCCGGAATAGCCGTGCTTACGAAACCATGTTTAAAACTACGCAAGGGTTGATCCGCTAACGATTTTGAGAGAGCTCTTCAACCTCCTTTTGTGCCCGAGAACCGCCCCAAAGCCCCGCTCCGAGACGCGGGTACCATTGCGTCTTTGGGAGAACGGATCCATAGGAATTCTATAATGTGCGCAATGCCAATAGCCCTCGCGGACCCCGTCGGATCGGTTCCATCGCGGGCTACGGGGCTGGCCCGCCTGCTCTTTGCCCTTGCCGCCCTCGCCGGCACGGCGGGGGCCCAGGTCGAGAACGCGGCGCAAAGGTCCAGGATGCCCCTGTACGTCACGATCCCCGCGGCGACCCCGCAGGAGCAGACGCCGTCCAACGGGCTCCCCGCGGCCGAGACGCTGCAGACCTGGACGGTCTCCCACGGCGACCCGTTCGCAGACCGCTACTCGGCGCTCACGCAGATCAATCGCGACAACGTCAAAAGCCTTCGCGAGGCATGGACTTACCACTCGCGGGACGCGATGGGCAACATCCAGGCAAACCCGATCGTCGTGGACGGCGTCATGTTCGGGCCGACGCCCGGGCGCGCGATAGTAGCCCTCGACGCGTCGAAGGGCACCGAACTCTGGAGGTTCCAGCTCGACGCCGTGAAGGAGCCGAGGATGCAGGATTCGCCCGCCCGCCGGGGCCTGGTCTACTGGCCGGGAACGAAGGAGCACCCGGCGCGCATCGTTTTCGCCTCGGGCGACTGGGTGTATGCCCTCGACCCGAAGACCGGGCATCCCCTGGCGGATTTTGGCGTCGAGGGTCGCACGCCGCTGCCGACGGGCGGCACGGCCGTGGGCGTTGTCTGGAAGGACACCTTTGTCGTTCCGGGGCTCCTGGGGGACATCTTCGGCTACGACATCGGCACGGGGGCGAGCCTCTGGCGCTTCCACACCTTTCCCGTGGCGGGGGAGCCGGGCTCCGAGACGTGGAAGGGTTCCGGGCACGACGACGGGGCCCACTGCTGGGGAGGCCTCGCCCTGGACCCCGCGCGCGGGATCGTCTTTGCCGCGATCGGGAACCCGATCCCCGATTTCCTGGGCGGCGGCCGACACGGGGACAACCTGTACGGGGACTGCATCGTGGCGCTGGACGCGCAGAGCGGCAGGCTGCTGTGGCATTTCCAGAATGTCCGCCATGACATCTGGGACCTCGACTGCCCCGCCCCGCCGGTCCTCATGAGCATAAGCCGGGAGGGCAGGAAAATCGACGTCGTCGTGGGCCTCAGCAAGCTCGGCGACACCCTGGTGCTCGACCGGGTGAGCGGAAAGCCGATCTTCCCGTTCCGCATGCGCCGGGCGCCGACGTCGACGCTTCCGGGCGAGGTCACGGCCCCCTACCAGCCCGATCCCGAGCTTCCCGAGCAGTACTCGACCGAGGACTTCAGGGTGGACGAGGTGACCGACCGCACGCCCGAGGCGCACGACTTCGTCACCCGCCAGCTCCGGCATGCGACCTACGGCTGGTTCGAGCCGCCGAGCGAGGGCCGCCCGCTGGTCTACGCGGGATCGAGGGGCGGCGCGGAGTGGACCGGCGCCTGCGTGGACGTCCCGACGGGCCGGATGTACCTCAACAGCAACCACCTGATCGGGTTCTTCACGGTCTTTCGCAACGACGAGCGCGCGCGCGACCCGAATCTGCCGCCCAGCGCGGGGGAGAAGATATTCATGCAGTCGTGCGCGGGCTGCCACGGCGCAGGCAGGCAGGGGATCGGGATGGTGCCCGCCCTGGTGGGCCTCCAGCACCGCATGACCGACGCCGAGGTGACCGCCCTGCTTAAGACGGGCCGGGCCCAGATGCCCCCGGCGCCCCCGATGACGGACGACCAGCACCGTGACCTGCTCGATTTCCTGATGCGCCGCAACCAGCCCGCCCCGTCCAAGCGCGCGTCCGAGGACCCGGAGTATTTCGCGGACGGCTTCAACTTCATCAGGGACCAGGAGGGCCATCCCGGCTGCAAGCCGCCGTGGGGGCTCCTCAACTGCATCGACATGAACTCCGGGAAGATCCTCTGGCGCGTGCCCCTGGGGAACTACGACGAGCTGTCGAAGGACGGGCAGCCCGAGACGGGCACGGAGAACTTCGGCGGGCCGACCGTGACCGCGGGGGGCGTCGTGTTCTGCTCGGGCACGAAGGACTCGATGATACGCGCGTTCGACGCCGACACCGGCAAGGTCCTCTGGTCGGCGAAGCTGCCCTGGGCCGGGTGCGCGCCGCCGTCGGTCTACCAGGCCAACGGCAGGGAGTATGTCGTCATTGCCGCCACGGGCGGCGGAAAGATAGAGGCCCCGACGGGCGACGCGTACGTCGCCTTCGCCCTTCCCGACCGCTGAACGCGCCGGCGCGCGCCATCCGGCACGAGCAAACCCCTGAGCCCGCAAGACGCATGAACCGACGAATCTTCATCAAGAATGCAGCGCTCGCGGCGGCGACGGCGGCCGTAGGCTTAAACCGGGCGCAGGCCCAGCAGGGCGCGCAGGCCCAGGCTCCGGAGCCCGCGGCGACGGGGGCCCCGCCCGACCTGATCGACTCGAATGTCTACCTCTCGCGCTGGCCCTTCCGCCGGCTCCCGTATGACAGGACGCAGAAGCTCGCGCGGCTGCTGAAGCAGAAGGGCGTCGCCCAGGCATGGACCGGGAGCTTCGACGCGCTCCTTCACAGGGACATCTCGGCGGCCAACGCGCGGCTGGCCGAGGAGTGCGCGGCCGAGGGCACCGGACTCTTCGTTCCGTTCGGGGCCGTGAATCCCACGCTTCCGGACTGGGAGGAGGACCTCCGCCGTTGCCACGAGGTCCACCGGATGCCCGGTATACGGCTGCATCCGGATTTTCACGGGTACCGGCTCGACGACCCGCTCTTCACCCGGCTGATGGAGCTGGCAAACGCCCGAGGCCTCGTCGTCCAGATAGCGCTGGGCATGGAGGATCCCAGGACCCAGCCGAAGATCGCGATGCTGGCCCCGCCCCACCCGGGCCCTCTGGCCGACCTGCTCCCGAGCATGCCCAAGGCGCGCGTGGTGCTCCTGAACTTCTTCCGCGAGTTCGGCTACAACCGGGTCCTCCTCGTCCGGATGAGCAGCCTTCCCCAGGTCAGCTTCGACATGGCGATGGTCGAGGGGGTCGACCCCGTGCGCGGGGTCCTCGAGTCCGTCAGGTCCATCCGGCTGCTCTTCGGCTCCTACGCCCCGTACTACAATTTTGACTCCTCCCGCCTCAAGCTCCAGGAGTCGGAGCTGAGCGCGGACCAGCTCGCGGCGATCCGCCACGGCAACGCGGCCGCGGTCCTGCAGACAGCCTGAGGCTCCGGCTAGGCCTTGATGCCCTTGCTCTCGAGGATGGGGAGCAGGAGGTTCCTCAGGTTGTCCCGAAGGATCATCCGCTTCTGCTCGGGGGTGATCTCGGCTCCCGTCACCTTCGCCAGCTGCGACGCGAAGCTGCGCCCCTCGACGTCGCTTCCGTAGAGGATTCGGTTCGCCCCGAGCTCCCGGACCGCCATCTCGACGTAGCCGGCGGTGGGCTCGGATCCGGCCAGCCCGGAATAGATCTCCTTGTGCCCCCGGATGGTCCGGATCCCGAGCTCCCAGTTGCCCCCGGTGTGTCCGCAGACCAGGGGCACGCCGGGGTGGCGGGTCGAGAGCTCCACCAGGTCCTGCGGGGTCGACTCGAGCGGCTCGATGTTCGAGGACTTGTACCAGCAGTGCTGGAAGACCAGGGCCTTGAGCTCCGCGGCCCGCTTGACGATGGGGTCGAGCTCCGGGCTGTTGCACTTCAGTCCCAGCCACAGCTTCACCCCGACCATGGGCCCCTCGGCCACGCAGCGCTCGAGCTCGTAGAGGCTCTCCTTGAGGTAGTGGGGGTTCAGGAAGACGAACCCGAAGGCGCGCGTGCCCCAGTCCTTGAGTATCGCCATGATCTCGTCGTTGTCCTTACGGAACTGCTCGGGTGTCGCGTCAATGGTGCTGGGAAACGGCCACGCCATGTAGATGCACATGCGCTCTACCCCCATTCGGTCGGCATAGGACACGAGGTTTTCCATCCGCTTGTATGAGGAGTCCCCCTGCACGGGATGGCAGTGGAGGTCCCAGATCCCGAACCCCTTCAGCTCGCTGTCGGCGAGGGCGGCGGTCGGCAGGGCGGAGGTGGGCGTGGGGAGTGCGTTCATGGGGAGTGGGGTCGGCGGGCGGGGTTTCTGGGCCCTAGCGGTCTCTCTGGTTTCGGAAGGTCTGCTTCAGGTAGGCCACGACGTCCAGTATGTCCTGGCGGGCCAGCACGTGGCCGAACGGGGGCATCACCTT
>Ga0265318_10001939_pt1 | contig 11541 bp, 9 predicted proteins | sample 4821metaG_FD_192431 | JGI IMG/M metagenome (GOLD analysis project Ga0265318, IMG submission 192431) | Rhizosphere microbial communities from Carex aquatilis grown in University of Washington, Seatle, WA, United States - 4-8-21 metaG | ecosystem: Host-associated > Plants > Roots > Rhizosphere >... | reverse complement strand
GTCTCGCTCGGGGTGTTGCAAACTTGGATCAATGAGCAACCGTAGCCCGGCGACTTGCGACCAGTTCCTGCCATGCATCCCCAGGTAATTTGTTTCGTCCGGCGAGCAGTCCTGGTGGCGGCGGGTGTGGGCATCGCCGCGTGGGCCTTGCTTACCCTGCGCTGGCAAGGCGACCTGATTGATATGTTCCCCGCCGACCTGCCCGCCGTGCGCGACTTGCGCGCATTGCAGGCGCGTGGCCGCGAGGACTTCAGCCTGCTCGGCGTGGTGGTGGATCCGGGCGCGGAAAACTCCGGGCAACTGGCCGCGCGCCTCACGAGCGTCGCGCAGACGCTCGCGGCTTCGCCACTGGTGGCCAAAGCGGACGTCCTGACCGACCCTTCCAAGCTCGCCCCCGAAGGTTGGGCGGCGGTCTTCATCGGTTTGCCCCCGGATAAATTTGCGCAATTTGCCCAGGCGACGAACGAAGCCGAAGTTCGCGCCCGTCTGCGGGCCGCGCGGGAAGCGTTGAGCGGTTTGCCAGATCCGGCCGTCTGGGCCCGCATTCATTATGATCCGCTGGGGCTGGCGGATTGGGTGGTGTCGCCTGCCCCGGCGGGATTGAATGGGGCGCCGGCCACGGGGCCGAATCCCATTTTGCGGATCGAACCGAAAACCCGCGCCAACACGCTCGCCACGGCGGAACCGCTGGTAACGGCGGTGCGGGCGGCACTCGCCGCCCACGGATTTGCGCCCGGCCGCATCGCCTTGACGGGTGAAGCGGCTTACGCCACTGAAATTGGCCTGCAGATGCGGCGCGAAATGATTGGCATGACGCTCAGTTCGGGGGCGTTGATCGCCTTGGTTTTTCTCATCGCGTATCGTTCGTGGTTTCCGTTGGTGGCGTTGTTCACCCTGCAAGCAGCCGGCTTGCTCGCCGGCCTGCTGGTGGCGCGAATTATCTGGGGCAGCATCAATCTGCTGAGCGTGGCCTTTGCCTCCGTGGCGCTGGGGCTGTGTTCCGACTATGGCGCGGTCGTGTATCATCATTTTGCGAACGGGGGACGAAAGGAGGGTGAAACCTGGCGCACCCAGCGGCGCAGTTTAATTTTATGTGCGCTCACGACTGCGGTCGGCTTGGGCGGCCTGGCGGGGAGCGCCCTCCCGGGATTGCGGCAGTTTGCGGTGCTCATCAATGTCTGCCTGCTCGTGGTGGCCGCCTTGGCAATTGGACCTTGGGCAAGTTGGGTGGAACACCACTTTGGCGCGCGGGTAACTCCTCCCGCTGCGATCACCGAGCCGGAGCAACCCGCGCCCGTTTGGCTGCGGCAATGCGGCTGGCTTTTTCTCGTCGGTGGCTGGATCTTGCTGGGCTGGAGCGCACTGCATTACGAAAAAATTTACGACTTTTCCTGGTCGCGGATGTCCCCGCCGGGACTCGAAGCCCAATACGGGCAGGATGTGCTTGCCGCCTACCTGCCCGTGAAATTCATTTCGGGCGATGAAAGCGCATGGGCGGCCAACCGCCAAATCTGGGCGGCGCGAACCCCGTTTGAGCTCGGGCCGGTTTTCACCGCGGAAGGATTCCAGCCGGATTTGGCCGAACCCTACCAAAATCTTTTTCATGCGCTGGCGGGCTGGAGCCACGGCGACCCGGACCTGGAAATCTGGTCGCGCGGTTCCACGGCCTTTGCCCGCTTGCAGTCCACACTGCCCGTTTTGATCAAAAGCAATATCCTCACGACCGCAACCTGGGCCATGATCATTATTCTGGCGTTGCTAGCCTGGGGCTTGGGCTCGATGGCCCATTTGTTACGAACCCTGCTGGCCCTGGCGGCGGGCGTGGGCTGGTGGCTGGCGGGTTTGGTCGTCGTGCATGAACCCCTTTCGCTGGCCGCCTTCGCCTGTCTGCCCATTTTGTTTGGTCTGGGAGAAGATTTTTGCATCTTCATCATGCTTTTCATCCGGCAGGAAGGGCAGCGCTGGAGGACGGCCCGCCAACGTTTGGGCCGGCCACTCACGCTCGTGGCGATAATCACCATCATCGGCTTTGGCATGAGCGGTTTCAGCGCGCAGCCGGCGCTGCGCAATTTCGGGGTCGTATTGGCGCTGGGGATTTTGAGTTCCTTTTTGGCTGCGACGCTTGGGCTGCCAGCATTGCTCGCAAAAATGAAGCCCCAGAGTAAGTAATTGCGTTCCCCTCCACTGGAGTCACCATCATCCCATGCTTCCGGTGGTATTAATCGCCTTGTGGACTCTCGCCGCGACAGCTCCGGAACCGGTGGCACAGCCTACCCCGGTCTCGGGTGCGGAACTGGAAGCGTTTCAAAAAAACTACACGGATCATCGTCTTAACACCGCCGGCTGGAGCGGCAATTTCCACCAGGAAGCGCACAGTCCGGACTTGCTCACGCCGATTACCAGCGAGGGCAACCTTGCTTACCGTGCGCCCGCGTCGCTGGAAATGAGCTACACCACGCCGCTCGTCGGCCAGGTTTGGATTCTACAAAACGAGGTGGGCCAAAAATTTTCCGGCCGGTCACCGCAAGTGGCGGCGGCACCCCTGGTGCGCTCATTGCTGGAGTTTTTTCGCCAACCACCCGCAGCGTGGGAAAAAGACTTCACGCAAACGGCGCAACGCGACCATGACGTCGTGCGCATTCAACTGACCGTAAAACCCGGATCCGTTGCGGACCAGCCCAGCCGGATTGTGGTCGAAGTCAATTCACTCACCTTGGACCCGCTGCGGCTGGAGATTGTTTTCGCGGAAAAGACTTCGTTGGTCTTTATTTTTTCCGATTGGCGATCACTGGGGCCTGCCTCCGCGATCCCACTCAAACCACCCACCCATGAACCCACCCCTCCTCCCCCACGGCCCAGGGTTTCGTCTCATTGATAAATTCTCCGCGCCCGAGGCCGGGCCAATGCTGCGCGGCGGGGTATGGCTGAATCCGGATTGGCCGGTTTTTCGCGACCATTTTCCGGGGCGGCCCTTGTTGCCTGCCGTTTACTTCGCGGAAATGGGCGCGCAAACGGCTGGCGCGCTGTGGGCGGCCCACGCCGGATTTTCACCGGCGATGCCTCTGCAATTGGTGGAGATCAAGAAATTTCGCATTCGGCAACCCGCGTTTCCCGGCCAAAATCTGCAAATTGTCGTCCGCCTCGCCACCGCGTGGCCAGAACTGGCAACGTTTCAGATCCAAATTTTTCGCGATGAAGTCCTGCTGGCGGAAGGCGAAATAATCATGGCCAACTCCCAGCCGATAACCTGAGCCTGACACTCACACCCCGAGTTGGCGGGCCAGGGCGCGGGTGTCTGTTTTTCCCCGCGCGGTGCGGGGGAATTGGGCCAACACGAGCCACGTCCGGGGTTGCTTCCAAGTTGGCAGGCGAGCGGTCAGCGCGTGGGTTAATTCACGCCCGGATGCGGAAGTTTCCACTGCGGCGACGAGAAAATCGCGGCCCAACCGCTCACCTACGCCGCACCAGGCATCGGTCACCCCGGGTAAGGTGCGCAAGTGGGATTCAATTTCCGCCGGGGCGACTTTACGGCCGGCCAGATTGGCCTGCCTGCCCAGCCGGCCCGTCAGGACCAGTTCCCCTTCCTCATTCCATCGTCCGCAATCCGGCAACCGGCACCGCCCCTTTTTGGTGGCGACTGCCGTGCTGCGCACCTGCACGCGACCCGCGCACAACTTGATCCGCACGCCGGGCAAAGGTCGCCCAACGCTTTGGCGAGCGAGTGCCGCCTGCCCGGTTCGGTCATAGCAAATACCGCCTGTTTCGGAAGCACCGTAGAAATTGTGAATCTTGTGACCAAAGCGGCGCGCGAAGGACTGCGCGACCGCGGGAGCAAGCGGCGCGCCGGCGGAAATGGCAAGTCGCAGTTTACCGAGGCGGTGCTCACCCGCCGTTTCAGCGAGCAGCTTGAAAACGGCCGGCACCGAGGGAAACACCGTCGGGTGGTAACGTTTGGCCCATTCACCAATTTGCGCGATGGTGTAAGCAGCCGCGGTGATAATCGGAATGCCGTCCACCAGCAAAGGCAGCACCAAATTGCCCAAACCAAACGAATGGCCCAGGGGTAACAATCCGAGATTTTTATCGCGCCGCCGCAGCCCCATGCCCGCGCGAATGTGTTGATAGTCGGCGAGGAGATGTCGCGCATGGCACGGAATGGCCGCCGCTTGGCCGGTTGAGCCGGAGGTCACTTTTACAACTGCGACTCCTTGCCAGCGGCGCGTTCGTGGACCTAGCGACGAAAGGGTTTGCCCATTCCACCAATGCGTGGCGCCAAGCCGCCCGGCCAGTTCCCGCCCCTGCCCTTCATCAAAAGCAGGATCCAAAGGCAACGCCGCCCAGTTGGCCCGCTGCGTGGCTAAAAAAACCGCCAGCCAGTCCAACCCATTCGGTAGCACCCACGCCAGGCAGCCAGTCGTGCCTCTAAAATCGCGCAAGCAAAAGACGGTTTCTGCGGCGAACGTGATCTCGGCGGCGTGGAAGGCGCGGTCGGTCGGGGCTTCCACCAACAGACTGATCCGGGGCCGGCGTATCGCCGTCCTCCGCCACAACTGCCATAATTCACCGCCGCGATGGTTGAGGCTTTCCATGGATTATTAATGGAAATTAAATCCTTTTCGCCGTGTATTCACTCATGCAACCGTATTGCAACCGATGTCGGGACGCGGCGAAACCTGCCTGCTCAAGGGCGGCGAGCACCGCGGCGGGCCGGCGGGCGGCGGCCATCGTGCGCCAGTAATAGCGATAGAGCCGCCAGGCCCGAAGTTGGCCCGTGGCCAGCAAGCCGAGCACGGGCAGCACCCCGCCGAAATACCCGTCAAAAACCATCTTTCCCCCGCGGCTCGCGGGACGCGTGATTTCCAGCAACACCACCCGGCCGCCGGGGCGCAAGACGCGCGCAAATTCGCGGAAGGCGCGAGTCCAGTCCGGCACATGCCGCAACGCGTAACCCATCATGACGAAATCAAAAGCAGCGGCGGGCACCGGCAGGCTTTCCGCGACCCCTTCGTGAAATTCCATTGGCAGCTTCGCCCGAGCGCGGGCGGACATGCCGGGGCTGGGGTCCACCCCGACCAGCGTCACCCGGCCTTCCGTCAACCGCGAGGCGGCGAGGCTCATCAGGCCGGTGCCACAGGCGACATCCAGCACCCGCGCCCCCGGTTGCAAGCCCGCCCGGCCCAGTGCCTCCTGCCGGTAACGCAATCCGCGCCCGCCGGAGCCGAGGGCGTCAACGCGGTCGTAGATTCCGGCGCTATCATCAAATAATTGCCGTAGTTGGGCAGCGTCCAGCGCCGCCGAAGTAAGATCCGTACTCATGAAGCCACCTCTTCGCTGGGCCGATGGTGCATGAACCGGTTGAGGGAGCAAGCCAGGAGAAAAATCTGAAAACGCCAGCGCGCGGACCAAGGCAAGCTATGATGACCGGCCATCACGGCGTTGACCGCGGGAAAAACTTTCCAGCGATTGGTGGGTTGCATGAAAATCTCAAAGCTCGCCGGGTCGTAAAATGACTCCACCAGCTGCCTCACCGTCCGGATGCGATCTTTCATGTAATGGGTGAAGCGGGACTGCTCCCGACGATTAAAGGCGCGTCCCGTGCGCTTAAGCCGCAGCAGGGTTTCGACGGCGCGGCTGGCGGAGGCGCACGCCAGACTGACTCCGGTGGAAAAGGTTGGGTCAATGAAGCTGGCGGCGTCGCCAATCATAAACAGCCCTTCATCCGCAAACCGAGCATGGCAGAAACAGTAATCGGCGGTGACGCGATACTTGTCCAAGGGCGTCGACTTTTCCATCAGTTCCGGCAACAGTTTGGTCTCGCGGATTCTGCGCCAAAACACTTCCTCCGGGTTGCGCAATTGCCCCCCGCCCGCTTCGTCCAGCAGCATGACCAACCCCACGGAAGTTTTTCCGCCCGCCAGGGGAATCACCCAAAACCAGCCGCCCGACAGGCTAAAAATGTGGATGTTGCCCCCGCGGCGGTCCGTCCGGCGCGGCACCCCGGCAAAGTGATTATAGATGGCAATCCGCTTGGGATAATTCAACTGGTCGCGCGGCATCGACAAAATCCGCCCCATCACCGCATCCCGCCCGCTGGCATCCAATATATAATCTGCGGTGACGCCGCCGGCCGCCGCCCCGGTTAGTTCAACGTGCCAGACATTTTTTTCGCGGCGGGCGGCGGTCACGCTGGTCTCCATCCGCACTTCGCAGCCACACGAACGGGCGTGATCCAATAATACCTGGTCGAAAATTGCCCGCTCCACCTGGAAGGTCATGGGCGGCCCCCCAAAGAAGCCATTGGCAAAAATGATATGGATGCCGCGGCCTGTCTTACCGTCATAAAACTCGGCCCCGTATTTTTCGACAAAACCGGCGGCGCACACTTTTTCCCACACGCCAATTTTCTCGAGATATTGGTTGCCCGCGGGCAACAGTGATTCGCCAATGCGAAAGCGCGGAAATTTTTCTTTTTCCACCACCAGCACTTTTTCCCCCGCCCGCGCCAGGCCCGCTCCGGCACAGCTGCCCGCCGGGCCGGCTCCGATGACAATCGCGTGGTAGTGCATAATGTTCCGCATGTATTAGGCAGGCATTTATGGCGCTGGCAAATTAATTGCCCCTGCTGGACAACAAACCGACCCGGGTTTCGGGCCGTCCAAGAGGAAAACCCGGAAACAAAGTAGGGTAACACCCCATGCGTCCAAGTTGGGCTAGCCTTGTTCGATTAACCGGATCTTGATACTTTTTTTAGAGTCACCCGTATGAATTTTCTTTTCCAAAGTCCCCAGGCGTCGCTTGCGCCGGCGTTGCCTTGGTGGGCGGGCCTCTTGCCCTGGCTGGCATTTGGGGTCGTTCAGCAATGGTCCTCGCTTTGGGCGGCGCCACTGGCTTTAACGGTTTTTGTGTTTTTGTATTGGCGTGCTCGGCTGGCCCTTCCTCCACTCGATGCCGGCATGGCGTTTTATTTTTTGCTTTATAGCATCCTTGGCTTCACCGGGCTGGCGCAGAAATTGCCGCCACCGATTCTCTTCGCCCTGTGTCCCGCCATCCTGGCGCTGACGGCCATCGGGTCGGTGCTTCTGGGGCGGCCCTTTACCCTCGCCTATGCCCAGCGCTATGCGCCGGAGCACCTCCGGAAGCGACCCGCATTTTTTCGGGCAAATCAGATCCTTACGCTGCTGTGGGTCGGCGGCTTTGCGACCACGGCCATCGCCCTCAGCACTTTGCCCGCCCAAGGGAAGCCGGCCCAGGCGGTCTTGATTTTTATCTCCGTGATGGGCACAACCGTGGCGGCATCCCTCATCGTCGGTCGCTGGCTCCACGTTCGCCTCTCCCGGGTTATCTCATGAATTCTACTCTGCAAATCGGCCAACCCGCTGCCACGACTGACGACCCGTCAGCCTTGCAGGAAATGCTGCTGACCCGCGGGACTGAGCAGGCGTCCCTGCATGAACAAGCCGAAGCGCTGACCCGCACTGAATTTGGCAATCAGGTGTTTGTCCGCGGGGTGGTTGAACTTTCAAATTTTTGCCGCCAGAACTGTCACTACTGTGGCATGCGGCGCAGCCGGTCCGATCTGGAACGTTACCGCATCCCGCTGGATGTCCTGTGCGAAACCCTCATTAACCGCCGCCCCGCGTATGTGACTGATATTAACCTGCAGGCCGGCGAGGATCCCAAAGCGGTGCGGGAAATTGTGCTGCCCCTGCTCAAGGAATTACGCCAGCACACCAAGCTTGGCCTCAGTGTCGGGCTGGTGACGCTCGACGCTAAATTGTGTGACGAACTGCGCGAGGCCGGCGCCACTTTTTATATCATCAAATTTGAAACCGCCGACGAAGAAAGTTATCAGCGTTTGGAAGCACCCGGCAAGCTGGCCGCCCGCCTGGATGCCATCCGTCGGTTGGCCGCCACCGGCTGGCGGGTTTCCTCCGGCTTCATTGCCGGGTTGCCGGGCGAAACGGTGGAAAGTCTGGCGGCTTCCCTCAAGTTGATTTCCGAATTGCCCCTGGCGGGATCCAGCGTCAGCCCCTTTATTCCCGGGAGTCACACCCCGCTGGCCAAGGCCCCCGCTGGCGACCTGGAAACGGCCCTGAATTGCTTGGCCCTGTTGCGGCTGCGCAATCCGCGGCATATCATCCCGGCCGTCAGTGCGTTCGGCAATGGCGACCTCGACGGCTATGTCCGGGCTTTGCGCTCCGGCGCAAATTTGACCACGGTTAATCTGACCCCCGATGAATGGCGCGGCCAATATCCGATCTATACCACCAAGCGCTGGATTCTCGACGAGGAAAGATTGACTCGGGCGATTGATTTAGCCGGACGCCAGCCTTGTGCCACCAGCCTCGGCGAACACCTGGCCGAAAATTATTCCTGCGCTTGAGCTGCCCGCTGCGGCCCGGTCTATTCAGCGACGATGCCGGCAATCAGCACGCATTGCGCAGTAGATAAAAGCCGAGACGAAATTACTCGGCAGGCGATGGAGCAGCCTTTCCTTTCAGCCCGCGCCTAAGACCGCATTTTAAAAGTCGCGCGCGCCATCACCGACCTCGCGAGGACGGAAAACATTGAAGCCCCGCATTTGCTGGAGGCCATCCAATACCGAAGTTTGGATCGGTCCCTGTTTTTTTAAACACCCAGCGCACGCTTGCGCCGGAGAGCAGTCATCATTGCTAGACCGCCGAGAAGCAATCCCCACGCGGAAGGCTCGGGGATGACGGCGAATTGCAAACTGTCCGGGTTCAAAATAAAATTGCCGTGAAAACCACCGCCCAGTCTGATGTAGCCAAAGTCGCTGACATTGAAGCCGGTGCTGGAGGAAAAATCCGCGAGGGTGTAGATGTTCGGGTTGCTTGCATCCACGCCGTCGAAAAAGCCGGTGCCTTGAAAATCGAAAATGAAACTGCTGCCGCCGCCTTTGGCAAGGATGCCGCTGATGTTCAACAGCGATGACGTGTTGCCCGAATTGCTGAGCGTATAGATCATGGTCGCGGAACTATCGGTCGAGCCGTTCCAGGTCAGACTGCCAACGGTTAGTGCTTGAATGCCGTTGCCCGGGGCAATAATTGCTCCGGTATTTAACAACACACTGCCGCCGACAGTTCCATTGCCACTGAGGGTTGCCCCGCTGCCCACACCCACGGCGCTACTCGCGGCCGTGCTGCCGTCAATTTCCAGCGTGCCCGCGCTAACCGTGGTGGCGCCGGTGTAGCTATTGCTGCCGGAGAGGATCACGATGCCAGGCGTCGTCTTCGTTAGTCCTCCATTGCCTGCGAGTTGAGCGGAAATATTGCCGGACTCGACGGCGTAGGAGTTGCCGGTGAGGCTGCCGGTCGTGCCGGTGATGGATCCTGAATTGAGGGTGACGATGCCAGCCGTTTCAGCAATGGTCCCGATGTTGAATTCGCCCCCGCTGACAGTGACGGCACCCGTGTCGGCCAAGTGCCCACCGCCGATTAGTGCCAGCGTGCCGGCGGAAACCGTCGTGCCGTTCGCATAGGAACTGGAGCCGGATAAATTCAGCGTGCCGCTGCCTTGTTTTGTGAAACCGCCCGGACCTTGGAGAATGTTGGCGACGGAGACGGAGAAAGCCTGCGTGTCGAAGGTCGCGCCCCCGGCGGCAAACTGGATGTTGCCCGTGGTAAAGCCGACAAAGAAATTGTTTGAGTCGGCGGTGGCTCGCACGATGCCGCCGTTAAAGTTGATATTACTGACGCCACTGCCATCGCCTGGTCCATTTATCTGCCCGGTGGCGAGCATGCCGCCATTAAGGTTGAGCGTGCCGCTGCTGACGGCGGGGGATCCAAGGTTAACCGCCGCCGCCGAAACCAGGCCACCGGAAATCGTCAGCGTGCCCGTGCCTGAGTTAGTGCCTATAATTAGGGAGCCACCCGATGACCAAGAGCCGCTGGAGACGGTGGCCGTGGCAGTGCCGCCAGTGTTGTTGCCGAGGATGCTGTTCGAGCCGACCGTGAGTGTGCCGCCGGAGATCTGGAGATCACCGAGATCGGTGTTTCCCACCTTCAGGATGCTGGCGGCTCCGGCACCCGACAGTGTGGCACTGCCTGAGTTACCCAAAATGGCGGTATCGGTAGAACCCGGCACGCCATTGTCCCAATTGGTTGCCGTTAACCAGTCACCGGCACCATCCGTCCAAGTCGTCGTAATCTGCGCGTGCAGACTGGACGCAAAGGCGAGCGCCAGAAACAACCGCCCACCGTGCAATGCAACGGCGCGGAAAGAGGACCAAGCGGAGAAGGCGCGCCCAAATCGTGTCGGGAGCGCAGTTGTTGGCAGGTGCGGTATGAGCATAAATTGGATTTATTTGAATCCAACGAGTATAAATAAAATGGCCGGTTTTTGTAATGGGGTGAAACCCGGTCAATGCCGGCAGTTTAGGTTGCCCAGTTCCGGTTTTTTCGAGAATGGAAAGCAGCGAAAACCGCACCGACTCCGGCAAGCATTGTCCCCGTAACAGGATCGGGAACTGCCGTAACTTGGAGGTTAACCCGGTAAAGCAACGAGGGCCGGGATGAATCTAAACCATGGATTGGCTTCACTTTTGAAGCTCAAACTGTCGAAAGAAATGTCTATTGCGGGGGTGCGGCATCGGTGGGTGCGTTTTGCTGAATGGTTGCAAGCAAAGCCGCTTGTCGGCCGTTGTTGTTATTGGGATAAGCCTGTAAAACAGCAGTGGTGGCGGCGGCAGGATCTCGTTTCGCCCAGTCGGCGATTACTTGGGTCGTGGTGCGGCCTCGAATCGCAACGTTGGACATGGATCTCACCCACGTAAAAGTCGACGCTGGTTCGCTTGCGCCTTGAAAATCCACCATCGATAATATCGCACTATCACGAGAATTTCCAGGGGGCAGGGTATTTATCCACTGCGCTGCGGCCGCGGAATCTTGCATAAGCCAAATGGCTGCAATCTCTCCCGTGGTATTCTCGGTGCTGACATTGGGTTCTTGCTGATTGAGGGAGTCGAGCAAAGCCGCGCCTTTAGCTGGATCGCTCACCGCCCAGGCGGCAGCCACCGCGCTTAACGCACGTAGTTGGGCCCCTTTCGGGCCATCGTCGGGCAAAGCTTGCGCCTTCGCCAAGGCGGCTTCGGGATTGCTTAACGTCCAGCTGCCAAAGACTATATCCAGGGCCGCATTCTTGGCCTCGCCCGCTGGCAAACCAAGCGCCCAGGATACCGCTCCATCCGGATCAGTCTCCGTCAATTTGTCCGCCACCCGCATGGCGAGGTAGCCCATATTAATGTCGTCAGGAATGCTCTGCAAAATCGCCATAACTGTTGGGTTATTCTGCGCCAAGGCATTTAACTCGGCTTCCGTCACCTTCGTTCGGGCAATGCCTGAGGGAAGATGGACAAAGTCCGGTCCAGCTGGTGATGCTGCTGTCGAAATTATTTGGATTTTGGTGACTGCATGGGCCGGAGCGGGTGTTTTCCCGGGCGTTGTCTGAAGTGGTGCAACACTTGACTCTCGATGTTCGAAGAGCACCCCCGCGTAAAATATCGCCACCGAGACGACAATTATG
>Ga0265318_10001938_pt1 | contig 11541 bp, 8 predicted proteins | sample 4821metaG_FD_192431 | JGI IMG/M metagenome (GOLD analysis project Ga0265318, IMG submission 192431) | Rhizosphere microbial communities from Carex aquatilis grown in University of Washington, Seatle, WA, United States - 4-8-21 metaG | ecosystem: Host-associated > Plants > Roots > Rhizosphere >... | reverse complement strand
GTTGTCGTTACTCGGCGATGGCGTGGGCATGATGATTTGACTGCCAAGTCCTTGGTGGTAGCGCTCGGTGTGGTAGTGGGCGGCGAACTCGCGGATCAGATGCCGCAGGTGGCGCTCGCCGAAGATGACGAAGCGATCCAAGCACTCTCCGCGGACCGTCTTTACGAACCGTTCCGCATGCGGGTTGCAATTTGGACTCCGCGCCGGAATGGGCACGCAGGTCACGCCGCCGGTCTTGAGCAGCGCCGTCCACGCTTCGGTGAACACCGGGTCCCGATCGTGAATGAGATAGCTCGGGTTGTGCAGGACTCCGTCCACCGGATCGAGCAGATTGCGGGCAATCTGTTTCATCCACTCCCCGTCCGGGGTGATCCGGACCCCGGCGATCTGCACGGCGCGGGTCTTCAGCCGCATGACGAAAAACACCATGTAGCGGACGGTCCCGAAGATGCCCAAGACTTCGACGCTGAAGAAATCGCATGCGTACAGCGTCTCCCAATGGCTCTTGACTCTGTACCGGCGCCTCGGTCAAGGGCTCGGCTGCGTCTTTCTTTCTCTTCGTTGTTTTCTTCGTGGCGCTCAGACTGAGGCGCTTGCGTGTCGGCATAGATCTCTCCTGTGGCGACGCGGAGTCGCTTTTGGGTGGGTCACAGTGTGCGCCGCGTTGGCGATGGCTACGAGCTACCTCTCGATTGACTCTTCGCGTTCATCGGACAGAAGTGGTTCAAGAGTCCGAGACGCAGTGTGGGGTGCGAGAAGCGGAGCGAGCCGCAATTTAGCAAACGACGTTCGAGCTTCGGACGTGGGATTGTCGGCTCGTGTCTCAAGAGCCAGCGCGGTCATCGCATCCAGATGGGTGCTCTCAGCATCGCGCTCGAAGGCGCATCGCGGGGGGCGCTGTTTACATGGCGGCGACCCTCGACGTCTTGGCGCGCGAAGCGCGGCTTGGCGTGCGTTCGCGACGCTGAATCTTCTTGGCGACCCGGGCCATGGCCTGAGCGCGGAGCTGCTGGCTCTGGGCGTCCTTGTGAATTCCCTTGGCGCTCTCGCGGGCCTGAAAGCCAGGGTCGTACACCGTGCCGTCGCGCCACATGGCCCACAGCACACCGGCGAGCTTGCGAGCCAGGGCCACGGCCGCAATTTTCTTGCCCCGCGTCTTGGCCAAGTCCGTCGCCCAACGCGCAAGCGGATCGTCGGAGTCGCCCGTTCGCAAAATCAGCCACGCCGATTGGACGAGCATCGTTCGGGCGTGCGCGTTGCCGTGTTTGGTGATGCTTCCGAGTCGCTGCTTGCCCCCGGTCGTGCTCTCTCCGGGCACCAGACCCAAGTACGCGGAGACCGCGTGCGCATTGCGAAACCGCTTTGCCTCGTCGATGACCGATACGAAGGTCGCCGCCACGATGACCGCCACCCCAGGCGCCGTCGCGCACAGTCGGATGATGGGATCGGCCCTGGCCACCTGCGCGATCTGCGCGTCCACCTGCGCCAGTTGCTTCTGGGCCACCGCAAGGGTCGCCACCAGCGGGGCCATGAGCGCGCGTGTCGCCTCGTTGAGCGGTGCCTCCTGGAGCTTCTGAAGGAAGCTATCCGTGCTCGAGCTCGAGATCAGCACTCCCGCCGCTCGCGCCAATCCCCGCAGCAGCGTCACCTGGCGGGCCCGCATCTCCACCAACTCGCCGCGAACGCTCAGCTTTGCTCTCAGAATTCGCCGCTCGGGTGAAAGCACATGGGCGACAGGTACCCGCCCTGCGTCCATCGCCATCGCGATCGCTTCCGCGTCGATCGAATCGTTCTTGCGACCGTGTTGCCCCACGCCGATCCGGCGTATTCGCGTGGTGTCCAGAAGTACCGGCTCCTTTTCCCAACCGACCATCACGTCGTGCACGTGCCACGCTTCCCGGCTGGCTTCGAACGCCACCCGGGCCGTCGCCGTCGCCGTCCCCAGCATCGGCTCCAGCTCATCGAGCCGTCGCACGCTCCCTCGACGGGTCACCCTTCCGTCAACCACTTCGCACCATGCAATGTGGCGCGCTCCCAAATCTAAACCTACGTTGCGCATGACTGACCTCCCTTGGGCCCCTCTTTCGATTTGTGCCTTCGAGCACGTGGGGGCGTCGGTAGTCTCGGCTACCGGCGGGGGGTCAGTCACTCTCTCCGCTCTCGAGATGCAACGACCTCGCGCCGGTTCATCCCATCTAGAAAGCGCGCCCAGGTCCGTTTCCGGTTGCGTTCCGGCGCCGGCTCGACGCAGGCCTCCGCCAGAATGCTCGCGACGGTAGTGCGGCCGATCTCGATCTTCAGCCCTCGTAGCGCATCGCGGATTTTCGTGTACCCCCACCCCGGGTTGTCGCGTGCCATGTCCAGGACCAGTTGGCGAATGTCGCTCGCTTTGCGCGGCCGGCCGACCTTGCGACTCTCCGAGCTGTCGTATTTCCCCGCGGCCAGTTGGCGAAACCAGGCGAGAATCGTCTCGGGGCGCACGATCTGGCAGCAGGCTCTGCGTTCCTCGGCAGTCAGCTGGCTTGCCTTTGAGCGCCAGGCGGCGACGCTGCTCGGCGGTAAAGTCGACCCGGCTCTTGCCGGTCGCCGCCGCGAGAGCCTCCTTGAGGACTCGAACCTCCTCGTGCAAGTAGTCAGCCCCACCATGGCCGGGTCGGTCACTTCGCCGAGCACGGGCAGCCGTCCCCGGCACGTGGGGCACACGAGCACATCGACGTCGAACGACCGGCGCAGCAGGTTGGCCCAGTCGATGCGCGGCGAAGAGGCGTAAAGAGGGCCGCCGGGTAGGCGGCTCCAGTGCTTTACGCTGAGCACGTTGGGCGCCAGGAGCTCCGCGCCTGCAGTCGGCGGCGGGAAGGTTCCGGATGCGGTCGTCGTCGCGACGGATGATGGGAGGACGGCCGTGTTGCCGACGACGCGCTCTTCGCGGGCGCGCGCGCCCGATTCCTTCGGCACCCCGGCGGCTAGGGCATTTTGTTCCGGGCGTTTTCTGCTTCGTCGTCTCCGGGCAAGCCGACGCCGGCGCGGCGCCCGCGGAGGCAGGTGCCTCGCGTGGCTTGGGGACGATGTCGCGCGCCACGACGACCGAGGCCCCAGCACTCCGTGGTACCGAAGCAAGGGATACCGCGGAGGCGGAATGAGCGCCGCCAGCCGCGCGAGAAACTCCAGCGGAGTCATGACGCGATGTTTCGCACGCCCATCTCGGAAATTCTTCACCCGATACGCGATGCCCCCACCGGGCAACCGTCGGAGCCGGTCGAGCGCGAGCGGAGGTCGCGCTCCGTACCGCATCAGCCGTTCGCGACCGAGGTCGTCGTCGGCGGCCACCACGACGCGCGCATGCACGTTGAACCCGTCGCGCTCGACGGCATTCTGCTCGACAGGCGGCGCACGAGCGCCGTCGTCTGCTTGCACTTCGGCATCCGGACCGTCTCGAAGCGTGCGCACGGCCCCGCGCTGCATCGCGATTGAGGCGCATGCCTCGATGGCTGTCTGTGCCGCCGGCTCTTGAGAGTGCCCCTTGGCGATGCCGATTGCAGGTATCCTTTGCGGGCCAGCCAGGCGACGGTTCGCTCTCGCACACGGGACACGACGCGGGCGAGCTCGTCGCGCGTCGGCGTGGGCGCCGGATGGAACATCCGGACGCCCTCGCGGGTCTCGGACGAACACGCCGTCGAGCACCATCACGTGGAAGTGGACGTTCAAGTTAATGCTCGAGCCGAATCGCTGAACGTGCGTCAGCGCGCCGCTCACGGCGCCGACGATGTTCTGAGCCCGTGCCCACGCGCCATTTCGCGCACGAAGGCCTGACCTTCGCGGTCGCCGTGCCATGCCTCGCGTCACGCAGTTGCCTCTGGTTTCGCGGACGAACAGGCCGTCCAGGACGCGAGGGGGCCTGTCCTCGGCCATGGCGGCCGCCGCCCGACCCGCACGCGACAACCCGACCGTAGACGGCGAGCACCCCTCCGGCAGGCCGACTGCCTTCGGTCGATGCTCCGGCCCACCGGTCAGCGCGCTCGCCAAGCAGCCAACCGGTCCGGCAGCGACCACTTGGCCTTCTCCGGTTTGGGATCGTCGCCTTTTCCGCGCTCCACCAGGCGGAACTGTCGAAGGGCCTTTCTCACCGTCGTTCGATCCTTGCCCGAAGCGTGCGCGATCCGCGACACATTGCCGCCGTACTGGGCGCACATGACCGTGTAGTAATCACGATCGAACACTTCTTTTGAGGCGTCGTATCGTCCAGCCTCGACGCGCTCCCGCTTCGAGATCGGCAGGGCCGTCTTGAGTTCCACGGGTGTTATCCTCGACCCCGCGAACCCCTCCACCACGCCGGCCACCAGCGTGGCCAGCTCGCGTACGTTGCCCGGCCAGTCGCGCCGTCGAAGCAGGGTCACTGCATCGTCGTCGAATGTCACGTCGGGGCGATCGAGTTCGCGCAAGATGTCTTCGAGCAAAAGCGCCAGGTCGGCGAGCCGTTCGCGCAATGGGGGAACGAATACGCGCACCTGCGCCAGGCGAAAGAAGAGGTCCTGCCGAAAAGCGCCCCGGTTGATGGCCGCCTCCAAATCGACATGCGTGGCAAAAATCGTTCGTACGTCGACTCGACGCGGCCTGCCCCCGACCGGCCGGACCTCTCCCTCTTGCAGAACACGAAGAAGTTTGGCTTGCATCTCGAGGCTCATCTCACCGACTTCGTCGAAGAGTAAGGTGCCGCCGTCGGCGTCGACGAACACGCCCGAGTGATTTCGCTCCGCACCCGTGAATGCGCCTCGTACGTGCCCAAAGAGTTCGCTCTCCACGCAATTCGGCGAGACCGCTGCGCAGTTGATGGCACTGAATGGCTTGTTGCGTCGGGGGCTGGCCTGGTGAATGGCTCGGGCAACGCGCTCCTTGCCCGTACCGGTCTCTCCCCCGATCAAGAACGACCGCCGGCCGCGCGAGTGCTGGTCGAGCATCGCGAACAGCGCGCGCATCTCCGTGGTCGTGCCGATGAGATCGCCGAAGCGATCGACGCCCGGATGCACCACGTGCGAACCCCACTCGGGGCGGAAGCGCAATCGAGTTGCACCGAAGCGTACGTGACAAGGTCGAACCAGGTAGGCCTCGCCAACTTGTGTCTCGTCGCCGCCAGGTCGCACGATGAACGTTCCGTTGCGCGAGCTCCGATCCTTGAGGCGCACGCCTCGGGACGTGGCTTGCAGCTCCGCGTGTACCAGGCTGACCGTTTCGTGATCGATGCATAGGGAGCTGTCGCGGGCTCGCCCGACGACCTGCAGCTCATGCCCGATCTTCAGCAGGACATCGCCGTCCTCAGTCTCGAGGTGCCCTCCCTGCACCTTGATGGCCGAGCTCTCACCCATCAACACTGTGTCGACGCTTTCGCCCAGATCCGTGTCATTCAAAGCGAGGTGCGCGATTTCTTGACGCATGAGGAACTTCCTTCGAGAAAGCTATGAGTACGACGGAGGACGAGACTGCCTCGCCGTTACCCGAACAACGAACTGCTCAGGACGCAAATGGCCCTGCGACGGCCGTATGCACTCGGACGGAAGACTCGAGCCGGCGAGTCTGAGAGGCTCGGCGAGGCTGGCTGCCGAGCCGTTGCCACGAGCGAGAGCTCGCACTGCCAACATGCCAACCGAGGTCGTGAGGCGCTTCGAACTGCGACTCAGATGTCTTTCGTATCTGGGCGTGGGACGAACGCAGATCGGGCTTGGGATTGCTCCGGTCGCCTGGCCGCCGGCGACGAAACCACTTGGCTGGGCTTTGCCGTTGTGGCGCTGTGTTCCACGTTCGGAGGGGACAATGGCACCACCGGCGACGCAATGGTCTGCCCACGCGACGCCGCAGCCTCGCGATTCGCGTGACTACGTGGCCGCAGCTTCGAGCGTGGGGTCTTACCATGGGAAGCATGGGCTTCCTGCGACCCTCGCAGGTAGCCCTGCAGTGCAGGCGCCGAGACGGTGAGCCCGTGCTCGGTGAGCCACTCGGCGACGGCACGCCACGAATACCCCTTGCTTCGCATGCCGTACAGTTTCGGCGCCAACATGACGATGGCTCGACGTTTGCTGACTTCGGTATCGCTTCGAGCAGGCGCTTCGTCGAGAAGCTGCTGCAAGTTGGCCACGCTCGAAAGCGAAATCTTCGTATGTGGTTTATCCGTCACGCTGGCATGCTCCTGGTTGCGAACTCTCCGAGACGTTGGATACGTCACCGCGCCGGGTGACCGTTCCAGGCTCTCGTCCGCCTTCGCCAGCGCCAGACTCCACCCGCACCGCCGCACGAAACTACGAGCGCGTCACGTTGCCCTGGTCGGAGGGGTTGACAGCGCAAGCGCCGACCAGTGAACATTTGGTACGTCCCCGTATTGAGGACGTCAATGGGTAGGCCGCATTTTTTCGCCAGCGCCATTCGGATGCATCTGCAGCCCAAGGGCAGCACGCAACGCAGGTGCACCGGAAACACTCCATACGCCTCTCCCCGCGCGCCCTTCCGATGGGCGCGGAGGTACTTTCGGTTCGCGCTCGCAATGCCCACACCAGTGCACGCGCGAGTGCAATGCGATTGACCGAATCGGTGGTCGTGAGATGCATGTACCCGGAGCGAAAAGCGGAGGGCAAGATAAAGGGGCGAGTTACGGGTTTTCTATCCAATGGAAAAGACTCGAGAAGTCTCGGGTTACCCGGAGGGGATCCAGAGTTACGGGGCCGCCAACGGCTTGAAACCGGGCGAGAAAGCGTGAGTTACGGGTGAAGGACGCTGACGATCTCCCGATCTTTCGGCCGCGCCTCGGCAGGCGGGGGCGGGCGACCTCGCGAGCCGACGGCGCTTCGTTTCGCAACACGCTGCTCGCGAGCATTCGCCTTGCCAACAACTCGGGCGTGAGCCGACCAAGGGCTGGCGGTTCGAGCATCGGTGTCCTGGTGCCGGGTCCGGACGCGCGGCGAGTCGTGGTCAAGGCGCACGTGGTTCGGCTGACGGCGACGGGCGCGAAGGCCGCCTCGCTGCACCTGCGCTACATCGAGCGCGACGGGGTGGAGAAGGACGGCACCAAGGGTGTCCTGTACTCAGTCGATGGCCCGGCTCGCGCCGAGGCCTTTGAGCAGCCGCGTCCCGGTGAGAAACACCAGTTCCGCCTCATCATTTCGCCCGAGGATGCCGCCGAGCTGGATCTGACCGACTATGTGCGGCGTCTGATGGCGCGTGTCGAGCGGGACGTGGGTCGCCGGCTCGAGTGGGCGGCTGTGAATCACCACGACACCGACCATCCGCATGCGCACGTCGTGGTGCGCGGGGTAGACCGGAACGGACGTGAGGTGCGCATGGACCGCGGCTACATCTCCAATGGTCTGCGCTGGCGAGCCCAGGCGCTTGCGACGGAGGAGCTTGGGCCGCGCCACCACCTCGAAATCCGTCGTGGGTACGTCAACGAGGTGACCCAAGAGCGGTTGACGTCGCTCGATCGGGAGCTCGCGCGTCGTGCAGTCCATGGCGAGATCAAAGCCCGGTCTCGCGAGCGCCCAGGTCTCATCGACGAGTCCACGCTCCTGGCCCGCCTCGAGCACCTCGAGCACATGAGGCTTACCGAGCGGCTCTCACGCAATTCGTGGCGAATGGCCGACGGTTGGCAAGAGACCCTTCGCGACCTCGGGGCGCGCGGCGACATCATCAAGCAGATCCACCTGGCCGTCTCCGGCGATCCCGCCCGCTACCACATCGTTCGTCCGGGTGAGGCGTTGCCTCCGGGCCCGTCGGGCGTCGAGCAGACGGTGACGGGCCGTGTAGCCAGCAAGGGCCTCTCCGACGAGCTCAAGGGCGCGTTCTACGCCGTCGTCGAGACTCCCACGGGTCGCGCGTACCACGTGCCCATCGACGCCCGCTCCGCCGAAGCTGTCCGCGTGGGCGACATCGTGACGTTGGCCACTCAGCCTGAATCGGCGGTCCGGTCCGTCGACCGCGACATCGCCGACGCGGCGGGGCGACGCAACGGCATCCTCGAACTTGGCGCGGAGTCCTCCCCAAACGCCGAGCGCGCTTCCCGACGCATGCGCGAGCTCGAACGCCTCGGCCTGGCGAAGCCCACCGGGACGAACCGCTGGGCGGTTTCGCCCAACCTGCTCGACGAGCTCGAACGGCGACACGACGAAACTCCCGTCCGACATCGGCTGCTGATGCGCAAGGCGTCGCTTTCGATCGACGAGCAGGTCCGACATCCGGGTCCGGTATGGCTCGACCGGACGGAGAGCGAGACCTTGGCTCCCTACGGACTGGGCGCCGAGGTCCGTCGCGCGGTCGAGCAGCGTCGGGCTGCATTGCGCCACATCGGCATTGCGCCCGACGATCCACACCGGCTGGAGCAACTGCGCGAACTCGAGAGGAGGACGGTGGGGAGGGAAGTCGCCGGGCGCTCGGGACAGAGTTTTGTCGCCGTCGCGCGGGATGGCTTCCGTGGGCGGGCGAGCTCCTATGCGACCCGTACCGGCGCTTCCTACAGCGTGGTGTCCGACGGCTCACGCTTCGTTGTGCTCGAGACGACGGCGGCGATGCGCGCCATGGAAGGGCGGTCCGTTACCCTCACGCGCGATGCGCACGGGCGCGCCGTCGTTCGTCCCGGGCCCGACCGCGGTCAGGAGAGGTAGAAGCCGCTTTCGCGGCTGGCTGTTCCGCCACGCCCTTCGCCGCGCGCCCTCATCTTCGGAACTCCTCGAAAAAGACGTCCACGACCTCGTAGGCCTTGATGGGACGAAGGCCCAGGCTGGCCCGTTCGAACATCGCGACGAGCTTGTCGCCGTCTACCAGTTCGATCGGCGGCACGCCGTCTCGGATCGCCTCTTTACGTGCGTCGCTCGTAAAGACGCCCGTGGTCAAGATGAGCCCCTTGTCGGCGCGGCCCTGCATCGCGCCGCGGAAGTCGCGCACTTGGCTCGGCGTGACGGGCCGGTCGCCGTACCGCTTGCACTGAAACAGCACTTTGAAGGTCACCAACGGATTGACCTCCAGCACGCCGTGCCCATCGATGCCGCCGTCGCCGGAGCTTCCCGTCACGACGACCTGCTGAAACCCACTCTCGCGGAGGAGCCTCTGGCAGATGCGTTCGAACCCAGACGGCGGAAGCGCCCGCAGAATCTCGAGGAGGCGGACCTTGTAGTCCTTCTCTTCCTCGGCGGTCTCGGCATCCGCCTCCTCGTCCTCTTCGACGGGGCCCCCTGCGCGGGCGGTCTCGGCGACGTTGCGCGGGAATTTCTTGCGGACGTCCCTCAGCATGGTCTGGACGGCGTCGGTATCCAGCTTCGCCGCGCGCCCCGCCTCGGTTAGACTCCAGACACCGCGTTGCGAGGCGTCGAGATACCCCGCCTTCGCGAGATAGAATCGGGCCCAGCCAATCTGATTGCGGACGCGCGAATGTCCGTTGGACGTCGTTTCTTCCTGTTCCCCCTCCGAAACGCCGAGTCGGTCGAGCACGCGATCAGCCACCTCGCTGGCGGTGCCGGAGTTGCCGAGCTCTCGCAAGGTCTCCACGATGGGCGCGACGAAACGAAGGAAGCTCGGGCCCTTGGTCTTCTTCGACGCCATCGGGCATGGAGCGTCTCACAACCGCTGAAGGCCGTCATCAAAACGCGGGAGCGTCGTGCCATAACTGACCGGCGGGCCTCGCCCACGAATGCCCGGGGCTCATGGGGTGTAGGTGACGCCGTTCAACGCAAACCGCCTCGCTCTGGGTCGGCTTTGGCACGAAACGCCTCCAGCTCAGCGTCATTGGCGATCGTCTCGCGCGGCAGGTCATCGAGAAACCTTCGACCGCCGGAGAATCGCTGCGCCACGTGCTCGACGAGCTGCCGGTATCGGCTCTCGGCCGCCGCGCGGGCCAGCGCCTTGCTGTCGTCCGGCAACGCGGGCGTATGCGCGAACCACGTACGGAGAAATACGCCGAAAGACTCCGAAAGCAATTCGAGGTCTCGCTGCAAGCGCGCATCCGCCCGGCCCAAGCGATCCAGTCGCCGTAGCAGAAGCGCCGAGTCGCTAGCGCCGTCGAGGAACTGCAGGACGGACGACCGCACTATCCCGCTCTCGGAGGTTCCCATCGCGGCGCAGCGATGAGCCACTCGCTCCGCGAGCTCGGGCTCCACATAGGCCTGAAGTCGGACGCGCTTTCGAAAGGCTCTCATGGTACCCATCCTCCGCCGGTCGCCCTCAGGGGCGCTCGTGCTTTGGCCTACGGTGAGTCGCATATGCCTCGATGGCAAACACGAATCTGACGTGGCAATACGTGGATTGGCTACGGCTGGTCTGAATGGGTATCCGCGCGGGACCCTGGTCGTTGCTCGTTTCGGAGCTCGGGCCCGTCGCACCCGCGAGCTCGAGCGTGCGCCTTTCCAGAACCTGGTTCACTGGTGATTCATTCGCCATCCGGTGGCGAATCGCTCCCCACTCGCCGCGGTGGGCCCACGGACCACTTTTTGACTGCAGTGTTCGCAAGTTACGCCCAAGCCGTTTCCCAGCTCTCCGTTTTGAGTGTCCGCAAGGAAGCTCTCCCGCGTGGGTCGCCAGAGAAACGTCCGTACAACCGCCGTTTCCTAAGATCTTTAAACAACGCCAAGTTTTGGTGTCGTCGCGTCGGGTCGCTGGGCGAGCGCGCGGGTCGTGGCGACTTTCTCGCCAGCTCTGGGCTCGGCGAGCCCATTTCGTATCGCCGCATGCCAGTGATTTCGAAGGCTTAGTCGCCTCTTAAGGCGGACGCGCAGCAGGCATACGGGTTGCGCCAGGGGATGCCGAACTGCCCACATTGGAGAAGCGAACCATGGCGCCCGCGACCACGACGACCCATCACTCGGCACCCGTGACCCTTGAAGACGCCGCCCACGGTTGCCACCCCCCGCGCGACGAATCGGAGGTGCGACGCCATTGGCTCACCTACCGGCAAGCCGCCGCGTATTGCGGCTGGTCGGTCAACTACGTCCGCAATCTCGTCAGCGCCGGCCAGATTCCCGTCTACGGCAAGCCCCGCGTGCGCCGGTTCCGCCGCGACATGCTAGACCTCTTTCTGACGAACCCTGATGCTGCGATGCGCAAGTTCCGCGCCGAAAGGAACTCGCATGGCAGTTAGAAAACTGAGTCGCTCATGGCAATACGACTTCAAGATCGAGGGCTTCGAACGGCAACGCAAAGGAGGATTTCGCACCCGAGCCGAAGCCCTGCTCGCGGAGACGGCGGCGCGCGAGCGGCTGCTGTCGGGCAGCCGGCAGCTGCTGTTTCGCGACGGATACGCCCAGTACATGTCGGCGACGCGCATGAAGGACCGCGGCCGGGACGCTTACGAGCATCTCTGGAAACGGATCAAGCCCGCGCTCGGCCACCTCTACGTGGAGGAGGTCGACACCTCGGCGCTCGATGCCTTCAAGCAATCGCTTCCGACGCATCTCGCGCCCAAGTCGATCAACCAGTATCTGATTCTGGTTCGCGCGGTGCTTCGGTTTCTTTGGAAGCGAAGTCGCCTGAGGAGCGTGCCCTACGTGCCGATGGAGTCGGTCCCGCAGGCGCACG
>Ga0265318_10001937_pt1 | contig 11547 bp, 12 predicted proteins | sample 4821metaG_FD_192431 | JGI IMG/M metagenome (GOLD analysis project Ga0265318, IMG submission 192431) | Rhizosphere microbial communities from Carex aquatilis grown in University of Washington, Seatle, WA, United States - 4-8-21 metaG | ecosystem: Host-associated > Plants > Roots > Rhizosphere >... | reverse complement strand
TCGTATTCGAAAGGATGTTACACCGGGCAGGAGGTGATGGCGCGCATCAAGTCCATGGGACGGGTGAGGCGGACGCTGGTGAGGGTGAGGGGCGACGGCGCGCCCCCGGCGCTGCCCGCGGGACTCTGGCGCGGCGACAGGAGGGAGGGGGAGCTGCGCTCGGCGGCCGCCGACGCCGGGGGCTACCTGGGCCTGGCGCTGGTCTCCGTCGGGGCCGCGTCGGCGGGGGGGCGCCTCGCGCTGGGGCGGGGAGCCGCCCCGACGGTGGAGATCGCCTGAGGCCGGCGGCGGAGCGCCGGCCCCGCATGATTGCATTTGACCGCCGCGATTCGAACGCGTTGCCTCGCAAGGCCACGAACCCATGAACAAGGCCGAACTGGTAAACGAGGTGCACAGGCTGCTTGGTGACGGCACCTCGAGGGCCGCGGCCGAACGCGCCGCCGATTGCGTGCTCCATTCCATCAGGAGGGGCCTGAAGCGCGACGCGGAGGTTCATCTCGTCGGGTTTGGGACGTTTTCAATCGCCCAGCGGACCGCCCGGAAGGGGTTCAACCCGCACACTCGCCAGCCGATGAAGATTCCCGCGATGAAGCTCGTGCGCTTCAAGGCGGGCTCTAGCCTCCGGGGGCTGCGCTGAGCGATGATTGAAACGCTGATCACCAGGTTTCGCGCCGTCTACTCGCGCGATCCTGAGATCATCGCCCGCGCCCCGGGCCGGATCGAATTCATCGGCAACCACACCGACTACAACGGCGGATCGGTGCTGGGGGCGGCCATCGACAGGAGCGTGTGGGTCGCGGTCGCGCGCCGCCCGGACGCGATCCGCAGGTTCGCGAGCGAATCTCACCCCGGGCTCGTCGAGCTGCCCGCGGCCGCGATGGAGCGGGTCGTCGGCGCGCAGTCCTGGGTCAACTACCCGCTCGGCGTTCTGGTCGCGATGCGCGCCTCGGGAATCGCGATACCCGCCGGCTTCGACTACATGGCGGTCTCGAACGTGCCCGCGGGCGCCGGCCTGAGCAGCAGCGCGGCCATCGAGCTTTCGTCATGCCTCGCGTTCCTCGAGGCGGCGGGCGCGAGCCTTTCGCTTGAGGCGCTCGTCGCCCTGGGGCGCAAGGCCGAGAACGAGTTCGTGGGGGTTCCCTGCGGGATCCTGGACCAGGGCGTCTCGGGCTTCGGCCGCGTCGACCGCCTTGTCTACATCGACTGCCGCGGGCCGCGCTTCGAGACGGTCCCGCTGCCTGCCGGCTCGAACTTCTGGATCTTCAACACCCACTCGAAGCATGCGCTCATAGACGGCCTCTACTCCGCCCGGCACAAGGAGTGCATGGAGGCGGCCCGCGTCATCGGCGTACCGAGCCTGGTGGACGCCACGCCGACGATGCTCGCCGCGGCGGAGACCAGGCTGTCGCGGACGGCTTTCAAGAGGGCGAGGCACGTGATCGATGAGATCGCCCGCGTCGAGCAGGCCGTCCTTGCGCTCAGGTCGGGGGACCTCGCGGCGGTCGGGAGGCTCCTGCTGGCTTCGCACCGCAGCTCGCGCACATGGTTCGAGAACAGCACGCCCGAGCTCGATTTCTTGGTGGACAGCCTGGAGTCGGAGAAGGGCGTGTACGGGGCGCGCCTCACCGGAGGCGGCTTCGGGGGCGCCGTGATGGCGCTCACCACGGATGCCTTCGGGGAGCAGGGCGTGAAGCGGATCTCGGAGGCCTTTCTCGCGAAGTTCGGCTCCAGGCTTGAGATCATCCACGCGCGCACGGGCGACGGCGCGGCCCTCGTCAAAGCAGGGCGGTGAGCTGCTCGAACCAGGCGTCGACCCGGCCCCGCAGGAAGAGGAAGTAGAGGGCCCCGGCGACCGCGAGCATCGGCCCGAAGGGGACGTGCACGCCCAGGCCTATGTCCGCGGGCTGCCCGTCGGGTGTTTCCGCACGCGGCGCGCCGGAGCCAGGCTTGCCGGCGATCTTCTGCCAGGCAAGGGCCGTCCCTATCCAGACCGTTCCGACGGCCGCACCCCCGAATATCGAGAACATGGCGCCGTGCCAGCCGCAGAAGGCCCCGATGGCGCCCACGAACTTCACGTCGCCGAACCCCATGGCCTCCTTCTTGAGCAGGGCCTCGGCCACGAGCGCGATCCAGAGAACCACGCCCGAGCCGGCTATAATGCCGACCAGCGCGGCGGATCCCGAACGCAGGCCGTCCACCACGTAGAAATCGCCGTGCTGCCCGTGCAGCGAGGGGACGAGCACCGACAGGACGAGCCCCTCCACCGCGAGCCCGATCGAGAAGGAGTCGGGTATGATCATGTGGTCCAGGTCGATGAAGGTCCCGGCGATGAGCGAGCCGAGGAAGACCCAGCCGCAGACCGCGGCCGCCGGCGGCAGGCGCATCCAGCAGGCGAGGAACAGCGCGCCGGTGAGGAGCTCGACGAACGGGTACCGTGCCGAGAACGGGCGGCCGCAGCAGCGGGCGCGGCCCCTGAGGACCAGCCACGAGAGGATAGGGATGTTGTCGTACCATGCGATCGGCGCGCCGCAGGCGCAGGCCGAGCCCGGCCGCACGATCGACCTTCCGGCCGGCACCCGGTAGATCACGACGTTCAGGAAGCTTCCGATGCACGCGCCAAGGACGAAGGCCACCGCCGGGAAGAACCAGGGGTGCATGGATGCCACTTCGGCCAGTGAGCGGATCATGGGGGCAGTCTGGATCGGAATCGTCAGTAGCCAAGTGCCTTCGCTGCCGCCGCCCTCATGACGGGCGCGGTCAGCCGGGAGGGGACCCCCGTCCAGACCTCGAGAGCCTTCGCACCCTGGTGGACGAGCATGCCGAGCCCGTTGGCGCTCGGGATGCCGAGCTCCTGTGCCTGCGCGAGAAGGCGGGTGCGCGGCGGGTTGTAGATCATGTCATAGACGGCTGCGACCCCGTGGAACGCGGCCAGGTCGGCCGGCGGCGCGTCGGAGGGCCGGAGCCCCGCGCTCGTTGCGTTGATGACGAGCGCCCCCGCGGGGACGCCCTCCGGAAGGCGGCCGGCGTCGATGCCGCGGACCGGGATTCCGCGGGCGAGCGGCGCAAGGTGCGCGAGCAGCGAGTCCAGATTCGAGCGCGTGCGGTTCAAGACCCAGAGTCCCGCGCATCCCTCCCTGAGGCATTCGACGGCCGCGCCGCGGGCCGCGCCCCCCGCCCCGAGGAGGACGACGGGAAAGCCCCGAAGGTCGATTCCTAGCTCCTCGCGCACGGAGGTCGCAAGGCCGTAGCCGTCCGTGTTGAACCCGCGCCAGCCCGCTCCCTCGCGCAGGAGGGTGTTCACCGCGCCGACCTCGAGGGCGCCGGGGTCCAGGCCCGAGACCAGCGCCACGGCAAGGACCTTGTGCGGGACCGTCAGGTTGACGCCGCGGAACCCGCGCTCCCCCAGGAGGCCGAGCGCGGCCGGAAGCCGGCCGGACTCGACGTCGAACGCGTGGTACCGCCATCCGGCAAACCGCGGATCCGCGCGCCCCAGCTCGGCCAGCGCCGCGTTGTGCATCTGCGGGCTCAGGGAATGGCCGATCGGGTGGCCGATCACGGCGAGGCCCGTGCCGGTGTGCGGCCAGCTTTCCAGGTCGGACAGGGTGAAGGCGGAATTCAGGACTGCAGGTACCGCTCGTGAGTCGCCTCGAACTCGTCGGCAAATTCCGAGAAGATCTGCGCGCGGGCAAGGTCGCTTGCCGCGGAGTAGTGGTTCGCGAGATTGCGGCAGCTGCGGCAGAGCACCTCGCGAACCGTCGTGGGCGCCAGGTCGGACGGCTTGGGCGAGATGTGGTTGGAGCGAAGCAGCGCAAACACCTCGTCCGCGTCCCTGAAGAGCCCCTGGTCAAAGGGATCGATGAAGAACGGCGCCTCGTCGGCGTAGCACCCGACTACGAAGTGGCCGGGCAGGCCGACCGGCTCCAGCGGGAGGCCGAGGCGCTCGCCCACGAGCAGGTAGAGGACGCTGAGCGAGATCGGGATCCCCTTCCTGCGCATGAGCACCTTGTCGATGAAGCTGTTCATGGGGTCCGTGTACTGCTCCACGTTGCCCCGGAATCCCCACTCATGGAAGAGGACGCGGTTGATGACGCGGCATTTCTCGCGGTTCGAGGAGGGCTCCGAGATCAGCTCGCGGCAGCGGGCCGCCATCTCGTCGATCTCGGCGCGGCATTCGGCGACGTCCAGATGCGGCGTCACGGTGCGGGCAAGCAGCAGCGTGCCGGTCTCGAGCTCGTAGTTCAGGGAGCGGATGAAGGTGCGGAACTCGCTTACGGGATCCTTCAGCTTGAGCTCGTCCATGAACCAGGCGGCATGGCGCGCGAGCACGCGGTTCGAGCTGTGGGCGATCTCCTGCAGCAGGCTCGCCGCGGAGGCCCCGTGGGTCGCGAATCTGGCGAGCAGCGCCCTGCGGACCGTGGGGCTCGGATCGTCGAGGAGGCTCATCAGAGCCTCTCGCTCAGCGGCGCGCAGTGTGTCCGTTTCCACGCCCAAAAGTGGAATCTGTTTTGGCTACGCGTGGCAACAACGGAAGAAAAGAATCGCAGCAGATTCCGCTCGACAATTCACGCGCGCGTGCCGAAGAGGGCCGTCCCGACGCGCACGACGGTGCTCCCCTCGGCGACCGCGGCATCGAGGTCGCCGCTCATTCCCATGGAGAGCACGGCGAGGCGCGCGCCGGAGTTGGTCGCGAGGCGGTCGCGGATCGCGCGCAGGTTCGCAAAGGTCCGCCTCGCGACATCGGGACTGCCGGAGAGCGGAGCGATGGTCATCAGGCCCTCGACCCGCAGGTTCCTGCGCGCGAGCGCCGCGTCCAGGAGGCGCGGCGCATCGTCGGGCTCGGCTCCGGATTTCGCGGGATCGAGCCCTGCGTTGACCTGGAGGAGGACGGCCTGTGCCTTGCCCGCCTCGCCGGCGATCCGGTCCAGGATCTCGAGAAGCTTTGCGCTATCCACGCTCTGGATCCTGTCGAAGTGCAGGACCGCGAGGCGCGCCTTGTTCGACTGGAGGTGCCCGATCAGCTCCCAGGCGACCGCTGCCGAAGTCTGCGCCCGCTTGTCGACCCCCTCCTGGACGCGGTTCTCGCCCACGGCGCGGAGCCCATAGCGCGCCGCAAGCTCCGCTGCTGCCGCCGGATGCGACTTTGTCACCGCAAGGAGCTCCACCTCGCCCGGGTCGCGGTGCGCGAGCGCGCACGCCTGGGCTATCCTCGAGCGTACGGTGTCCGCCCTCAGCTTGAATTCCTCGTAGGACGGCAACATTCCTTTAGTTTAGAAAAACTTATGCTTGGCCTGCCCAAGGGTCCGGCCTTATACTCGGTAATCAACAACCTGCGCTAATCATGCAAATTGAGAATTTTAAGATCTTCGCCGACCTGGTCGAGACAAAGAGTTTCTCCAAATCGGCCAAGTTGAACAGCATCACACAGTCCGCAGTGAGCCAGCAGGCGCGGGCGATGGAAAGGCATTTCAAGGCGCTGCTTGTCGACCGCAGCCAGAAGCAATTCCACCTTACGCGCGAGGGCCAGAGGGTCTACGAGTCGGCGAAGGACGTGCTGCACGCCTACGAGACCCTTCTCTCGGAGCTTCAGGAGATGAAGAAGGTCGTCAGCGGGACCATCCGCATATCGACGATCTATTCCATCGGCCTCCACGAGCTCCCGCCCTACATCAAGAAGTTCCTGCACGACTTCCCCTCGGTCAACGTGCGCGTCGAGTACCGCCGCTCGAACCTGGTCTACGAGGACATCCTGCACAACTGCGTGGACTTCGGGCTCGTGGCCTTCCCCGCGAAGGTCCGCCAGATCGAGAACATCCCCTTCAGGAACGACTACCTCATCGTCATCTGCCATCCCCAGCATCCGCTCGCGAAGCGCGGCGAGGTCACGGTGGCGGAGCTGGCCGGCCAGAAGTTCATAGGGTTCGATCCGGACATCCCGACCCGCAAGGCCGTCGACCAGATCTTCCGCGACAACAAGCTCGATATCGAGACGGTCATGGAGTTTGACAACATCGAGACCGTGAAGCGCGCCGTGGAGATTGACCACGGCATCGCGATCGTGCCGCAGGCGACCGTCCTGCAGGAGGCGAAGCAGGGGACCCTCGCCGTGCTCAAGCTGAAGGGCGGGGAGTTCACACGGCCGCTGGCCATACTCCACCGCAAGGGCCGCGTCCTGACGCCGGCCATGAAGAAGTTCATCGACACACTCGAGCTCGACTTGGTGGACGCCCATCCCTGATTTGCGAAGGCGCGGGCCCTGTGCCAGGGTTTCGGAGGCGCAGGTCGCCTCATTACTGCCGATGAAATCCGGGTTCTCCAGAATCGCCGCGGCGTTCGTCCTGTCGCTTTCGCCCCTCGCGGCCCTGGGGGCCGCGCCGGCCCTTCCCCTGCCTGCCCCCGCCTGGAAGCTGAAGGGCGTCGACGGGACGACGGTCACCTCCGACCAGTTCAAGGGGAAGGTCGTGATCCTCGACTTCTGGGCGACCTGGTGCCCTCCCTGCCGGACCGAGATACCGGGATACGTGGCGCTCCAGAAGAAGTACGCGGCCGACGGGCTCGTCGTCGTGGGGATCTCGATGGACACGGACGGAACGGAGCCCGTGAGGAAGTTCATGAAGGAATTTGGCATCAACTACACGGTCGTGATGGGCAACGACGACATCCTGGGCGCATTCGCGCCGATAGAGGGCTATCCGACCACGTTCATCATCGACCGCGACGGGCTGATCCGGAGCAAGAAGCTCGGCCGGAAGCCCGCGGCGGACTTTGAGAAGGACGTCCTTGCGGTCCTGGCGCCCCCCGCGGCCTGAAATGGGCGCGGGGCTGGCGATAACCCCTTAACGCCAGCCCCGCTATTAGTCTGGCCGGCCGCAAAGCCGGCTCGATACTACCCAAAACCCGCTTTGAGCAGGATGATTCCCTAAAGCATCTAGCGTGCCATCCCGCTAGTCTTTTGCGAACTGCAGGGCGTGGCCCAGCTCGTCGGCTATGATCCGGTCGCTGCGGCACCGGGGCACCTTGTTCTGGCCTCCCCATTTGCCGTGGTGGCGCATCCACTGCTCGAAGACCCCCGGCATCACGAGCCTGACAAACGGGGCGTCGAGGGCTCCGCCGGTGCGTTTCGCCTCGTAGTCGTCGTTCAGCCGCCTCAGCTCCGCGTCCAGCTCCACCGCCATGATGGGCCCCGTGGGGGTGGTGATGGTCCCGGGCTTCAGCTCGACCCACCATTCGTGGCGGCCACGGATCCGGTTCGTGGTCGTGCTCAGGAAGATCGGTGCGACATGGAAATTGACGATGGTCCAGCCGTTGCGGCGGCAGACCGCCAAAAGCGCGTCCGTGATCTCCTTCTCTATCACGTGCTCGCCGAACGCGCTGAGCTGGAGCTTCGTCCTCCCCACGTAGGTGAGCCGGGCGGGCGCGGTCGATACGAAGCGGACGACGTCGCCGATGAGGTAGCGCGCGAACCCCCCGGGGGTCGTCAGCACGAGCGCATAGTCCACCCCGGCCTTTACCCCCTCGATGGGCACGGCCTTCTCGCCGAGCATCGGGATGCGCGACTCGTCGTATTCCCATATCGGGAGGAACTCATAGAAGACCCCCGCGTCCGCCATCAGCCGCAGGCCGGCGGCCGAGTCGGCGTCCTGGGCCGCGATGAAGGCCTCGGAGGCGGGATAGACCTCGTGGAAGTTCACGGTGGGCCCGAGCATGGCGCGCAGCTCGTCGTGGAACGGGCCGATCGGCACGCCGCCGTGGACGAAGCACTCGAAGTTCGGCCAGATCGCCTGGAGGTGCTCCACGCGGGCCTTGCCATGGGACATGCTCGTGCGCAGCGCGTCCGCAAGCATCAGGACCCAGCTGGGGATTCCCGCAAGGAGCGAGATGTCGACGTGGGCGGTCCGCTCGATGATGGCCGCGATCTTCGACGGCCAGTCGGCCATCTGGGCGATCTCGGCCCCCGGCTCGTAGTAGTGGTCCTCGACCCATCGCGGGAGGTTGAGGGCGGCGATCCCGCTCAGGTCGCCCGCGTAGGCCTCGAAGGGCTCGGACTCGGTGATCGGGGCGAGGGTGGTGGATCCCCCGAGGAAGAGGTGGCGGCCTCGGAAGATCCCCGCGTGCCCGACCCGCGCCGTGTACCACAGGAGCGAGTCGAGTCCGCACTGCCTGAAGTGGTTGAGCATCGGCTCCGTGACGGGTATGTACTTCGTGCGGCCCGCGGTCGTGCCCGACGAGACGGAATAGATCTGGCACCGCCCCGGCCACAGCACGTCGGGCTCGCCCTTCTTCATGAGGTCCACGTGCGGGGCGAGGTCCTCGTAGGTGCAGAGCGGCACCTTCCTGCGGAACTCGTCGTAGGGCATGCGCGCCTCGAGGCCCACCCCCCGCCAGACGGATCCGCCGGCCAGCATGGGCGTCAGGTGCCTGAACACCGCGCCCTGCCTGGGCACCGGGTCCCTTCCGCGCCTCAATCCGATTGCCGCGCGGGTCGAGAGAAGACCCGCGCCGACTGAGAGTAGACTTCTAGGGACAACAGCCATTCCAGCACCCTACCAGCACCAAGGCAGCGTCCGGCGGTCGCCTGCGGCAAGCGAATTCAGGCGGCGCGGACAAACTTACCGGGTTTTGACCCCCGGCAGACGCTCCTGAAACGCTGGCATTGCCGTGGGGAATCGATTGGCTTCCGTCCGAGCCGGCGCAGCGTATCCCCGTGACCCCTCCAGAAATCCTGTTCGAGGACGACTTCCTCGTGGCCTTCGACAAGCCGAGCGGCCTGCCCGTCTCCCCGGACCGCTCGGAAAGGGCCCGCGCGACCCTGATGGGCCTCGTGCGGGGTTCCCACGGGCAGTCGCTGGCGTGCGTCCACCGGCTGGACAGGGACACGAGCGGGATCGTCCTGTGCGCCAAGACGAAGCCCGCCCTCGATTTCCTGAGCGGCCAGTTCCAGTCGAAGTCCGCCAGGCGCGTATACCTGGCTCTGGTGAGCGTCCTGCCGCCGGAGCGCGCGGGCGGCGCGGGCGCCGCCATGCGCGACGCGGCCGGGGCGCTTCCCCACGAGTTCTCGATCGACCTGGCCCTCGGCCAGGACGAGCGAGACCCGGGCCGCGTCCGCGTATTCCGCAGGGGCGGGGGAAGGCCAAGCGTAACGGAATTCAGGATACTAGAGTCGTTCGGGAGGTTCGCATGGCTCGAGTGCAGGCCTCTCACGGGGCGCATGCACCAGATCCGCGTCCATCTCGCGTCGGCCGGGGCCCCCGTGCTCGGCGACGGGCTCTACGGCGATCCGGGATCCGTGCTCCTGCTCTCGGGACTCAAGCGCATGTACAAGGGGCTCGACTCCGAGAGGCCGCTCGTCTCACGGCTGGCCCTCCACGCCCGCTCGCTCGCCTTCGTCCACCCGGCGAGCAGGGAGCCGGTCGAGATCGCCGCCCCGGTCCCGAAGGACCTTGAGGTCGCGCTCAAGTACCTGAGGAAGTTCGCGGGTTCCCGGCGCGGCGGCCGCTAGGGAACGGGGTGGGGCGGCGGAGGGGTCCCGTCCGTCGGCGCCACGATCACCACGCGGCGGCGGAGCGCCTCCCGCAGGACGGGCAGCGACAGCAGGTAGGTGATCGCCACCCAGAAGGGGAAGATGACGGCCCAGGCCGCGATGGCGTGAACGGCCGTCATGCCGAACCTCTCGAAGAAATCCCTCGGGTCGTCCCAGAGCATGTGGTTCATCATCCGGATGCCGAGGTGCGCCGACGGGACCGCGAACATCCAGTCCCCGAGCCGTACCATGAAGTAAATCACGGGAAGGTGAAGCGGCGTGCAGAGGGCGTTCACCATCTGTATGATCGGCTGGTTCAGGCGCAGCAGGATGCCGGCCAGCAGGCAGAGCAGCGTGGTCGTCCCCAGGATCGGAAACAGCGCCAGCGCGCTGCCGACCGCGAGCGTGAGGGCGATCTTCTCCGGCGTGATGCCCTGCGTGAGCTGGGTCGCGATCGGATCGATCACGTTGCGCTGCCACGGGGTGCGGGCACGCGCGGCGATTTCCGGCTGGAGGGGTTCGTTCACAGAACACCCACGCTACGCTAAACCCCAATGAGGCTCAAGCGTTATGGACCGGGATCCTGCTGCAGGCCCTGCGACAGGCCTGCGGCGCCTCCGTGGATCTCGTGTCCTGCGGCCCGCCTGGGCCCCGGGGGATGGGTGGAGTTCACGGCTGCGACCGCGATGGCGGCCGCGGCGGGCACGATCCTCTTCAGGGAGGAGTGGTCCGGGTGCGCGTGCCGCGCCCCGGCTGCCGCGGCGACGGATTCACGGTGGTCGGACTGCCCGCCCTCCTCCAGGACGGAGGCCGGAACCGGCTTGAGCCCCCAGATGAGGCCGGTCCACGAGAGGCACGTAAGCAGGTAGTACGTGACGTCGATCTCCCACCAGAAGAACCCGTTGCGGGTCGCGCTCTGGTAGCGGTGGTGGTTGTTGTGCCAGCCCTCGCCGAGCGTGATGACCGCGAGGATGAAGCTGTTGCGCGAGTCGTCGCCGGTCTCGTAGCGGCGCCTACCCATCAGGTGCGCCATCGAGTTGATGCACGAGGTCCCGTGGAAGAGAGCCGTGGTGCTTATGAAGAATCCCCACACGAGCATCTGCGGCCCGCTGGTGTGGAGCCCGGGCGCGAAGGCGTGCATGAGGGCCCCCAGTCCCCAGACCGCAAGCGCAAACGCAAGGGGGACGATCGCGTCGAAGCGGTTCAGGAACACGAGCTCGGGATAGCGGTCGAGGTCGCGGACCTTCGAGTAGTCCGTCGGAAAGTTGCGTCGGCTCGTGATCCAGCCGATGTGCGACCACAAGAATCCGTGGACGTGCGGCGAATGGGCGTCCTCAGCCTCGTCGGAATGCTGGTGGTGGTGGCGGTGGTGGTAAGCCCACCAGAGCGGCCCGCGCTGGACGGTGGTACCGCCCCAGAGCGCGAGGATGAACTGCATGGGCCGCGACGTGCTGTAGGTCTTGTGCGAGAAGTAGCGGTGGTAGACCCCGGTCACGGCCGCCATGCGTGCGAAGTAGAGGACGGCGGCGGCCGACACCGCGAACCAGCTGGCCCCGGTCCAGATGACGCCCAGGCAACCGAGGTGCAGGATGATGAAGGGGATGCAGCGCAACCAGTCGACCCGGTCGGGCTCGCCGCGGGCGGCCTCTGCCCCCGTCGGGGAATAGTCGGCGTCGAACCATTGGACAATGGCTGACAGCATGGGGCGGTGGCGTTTCGGCATGGGATGCTCTTCCTCGGGGGAAAACGATCGAGCACACACGCAAGGTGGGCGGCCGGCAAGGAAGGATTTCGGCGGCGGCCGGGGATTAAAAAGGGCGCCCCCGCGAGCAGGGGCGCCCTTTGTTGTTTCCTAGGTTATCCTCTGTCCTGGATCAGTTCGACGCCACGAAGACGTCCGCCTTCGGAGCCGCAACCACGCGGACCGGGAGGACGACCTTCGTCGCTACCGGGGCGCCGTTGCGCTGCGCAGGCGTGAACCGCCACTGCTTCACCGCATCCACCACGGCTTCCGCGAGGTCGCGGTCCGA
>Ga0265318_10001934_pt1 | contig 11552 bp, 9 predicted proteins | sample 4821metaG_FD_192431 | JGI IMG/M metagenome (GOLD analysis project Ga0265318, IMG submission 192431) | Rhizosphere microbial communities from Carex aquatilis grown in University of Washington, Seatle, WA, United States - 4-8-21 metaG | ecosystem: Host-associated > Plants > Roots > Rhizosphere >... | reverse complement strand
CGAGCAGGTGCGCCCGCGCGTCCTCTGGGCTGTCGAAGGCCGGCGCCGCCTGGCACTCGGCGACGGGCGCCTTCGAGGTGTAGCGGGTGACCTTCTTCATCTTCTCGAGCCACTGGTTCACGACCTCGGGGTCGCGCACCGTCTCGATCCGGGACTTGAAGGCCTCGAACGGCATCCGGGACACCTTCGCAGCGAAATGCTGCTGCACCAGCTGGTTGTAGCGGTGGTAGTTCGGGGGACCAAGGAGCTCGCCCGTCACGCCGCACTTGTTGATCACGAGGTAATTGCCCTTCGGCGGGTCCACCTCGACCTCGGCCTGGTCGAAGAAGCTCCCGAGGTGCGTCGCCATGACGTACGAGATCGCCGCCTCCTCGCTCTCAAACGGGACGCCGTCGGGGACGGAGATGTGGATCGGCTGCGGCGGCGCGTCGGGGCCGTTCGCGGCGCGGGGCCTGCGCTGGACGACGACCACGAAGCGGTCGGGCTTGCCAAGGACCGTGCGCGCGATCTCGAAGAGCTCGATCGTCCGCGCGGAGGAGCGGATCATCTTCACCAGGGCGTTGAAGCTCACGTCCTCGGGGAAGAAGAACGCGTTGAAATAGGGGCTGTCGTAGGGCCCGCGGTCCTGCCGGTCCATGGGCGGGCCGCTGCGGCGCGGGGCGGAATAGTCGCCCGCATCCCTCCTCGGACCCCGGTCGCCCTGGCCGTCGCGCTGCGGCGCCGAGGGTGCGTCCCCGGCCGGCTTGCGGAACGCACGGCGGTCGCGGCGGTCGGGGGCACCGCCGGGCCCCCCCGAGCGGTCGTCGCGGTGGGGCCGGTCCGAATGGTCGCGGGCCTGGGCGGGAGCGTCCTTGTCCTTGGCCCACTGGGTGCCAAAGCTGAAGCCCTGCAATTGGCTTAAGTCGATCTTGTTGAAATCCGCCGTCGGATTGCCCTTGGAAGCGTCGTCGTCCATGTAGTCAGAAGTAAACGGTGCGCGTCCTGTGACAGACGCCCCCGAGTCTCCTCGATGCCGGGGCGGCGACGCAAGCGATTTTCCAGTCGACGCCGATCTGTAACCGGGAGCGCGCGCGGGGCGCGCGGGCCCCCGCCCTGGCGGCCCCCGGGCGCCTTGGCGCTGGATTGCGTCGGGGGCCGCCAGCGCTTCTCCTCGGCGACCGGCCCATGAGCGACCCCGTCCCCAAGGATTCGATAAAGAGGCTCCTGCCGTGGCTGGTCGCCGTCGCGTTCTTCATGGAGTCGCTCGACACGACGATCCTGAACACCGCGGTGCCGACCATAGCCGAGGCACTCGGGATCGCGCCGCTCAGCATGAAGGCCGCGCTGACCAGCTACACGATCAGCCTAGCCGTGTTCATCCCCATCAGCGGGTGGATCGCAGACCGCTACGGGACGCGGCGGGTGTTCCTCACGGCGATCGGCGTCTTCTCGCTTGGGTCCCTCCTGTGCGGCGTCTCGGTCAACATGCCGATGCTGGTCGCCTCCCGGATGCTGCAGGGATGCGGCGGCGCGCTCATGATGCCCGTGGGGCGGATCACGATGGTGCGGACGTTCCCGAGGGGGGAGCTGATCCGGGCGATGAGCTTCGTCGCGATCCCCGGCCTCATCGGCCCGATGATAGGGCCGCTGGCCGGCGGCCTGATCGTCGGCTACCTGCACTGGCGGATGATCTTCTTCGTCAACCTGCCGATCGGGCTCCTCGGGATGTACCTGGTCTACCGGCACATGCCGGACTACCGCGCCGAGCGCAGCGACCCGATCGACTTCGTCGGCCTCGCGCTCTTCGGCTCGGGCATCGCGCTCCTCTCCTACGTCCTCGAGGTGTTCGGCGAGCACTCGCTCACGACGAGGGAGGTCGTGTTCCTGCTGGTGCTCTCGGTCCTTCTGCTCTTCGCGTACGCGTACCACGCCCTCACGGCCGAGTTCCCGCTCCTGCGCCTGTCGCTCTTCAAGATACGCACCTTCCGGATTGCGGCCGTCGGCAGCTTCACGACGCGGCTCGGCGTGGGGGGCCTGCCGTTCCTCCTGCCCCTCCTGTACCAGATAGGGCTCGGGTACTCGGCGGTCGAGTCGGGCCTCCTCATCATGCCGCAGCCCCTCGCGGCCATGAGCCTGAAGATGCTGATGCCGAAGATCCTGACCCGGTACGGCTACCGCACCGTGCTCCTCGTCAACACGGTCGCCATCGGCGCCGTGACGATCCTTCTCATGACGGTCACTCGGGGGACCCCGGTCGCGCTGATCGTGCTCCTCGCCTTCAGCCTCGGCTTCTTCTCCTCGATGCAGTTCACGAGCATCAACACGCTCGTCTTCGCCGACCTCTCCGACGCCGAGGCGAGCCCCGGCAGCAGCATCTCCAGCACGGTGCAGCAGATGTCGATGACCTTCGGGGTCGCGGTGTCGTCCCTCCTGGCCGCCGTTTTCCTGGGGGGTGAGCACCGCGCGTCGCCCCCGGAGATGATCTCCGGAATCCACTGGACCTTCCTGGTGCTGGGCGTGATGACCATCGCCTCCGCCCTCATCTTCGTGAAGCTCAAGCCCAACGACGGCGCGGCCGTCAGCCTGCACAGGAGTCCCTAGGTGCGGCCCCCACCAAGAGAAACGGCCCTCTTCGGCTCCGGCGCGGCGCGCAGGATGTTCTGGCTCTGCGGGGCGCTCCTCGTCGCCGGCGCCTTCGCCCTGAACCGCGGGGTCCTGGACTACGGCTTCCTCTACCTGCGCGATGACGACGTCAACGTCACCCTCAACCCCCACATGGGGGGGCTGAGCGCCGACCGCCTCCGGTGGATGTTCACGGACTGGAGCTACGTGCGCCGCTACATCCCCCTCGGCTGGCTCAACTTCTCGGCGACCTACCAGGTGGCGGGGCTCGACCCGCGGCCCTACCACGCCGTGGCGCTCGGGCTATACATGGTCAACGCGGGGCTCGTCCTCGTCCTCGCGCTCCACGCGCTTCGGGTGTTCGCGCCGGGCGGGCGCGGTGGCGTGGCCCCGTGGGGCGTCGCCGCGGCGGCGCTGGCCGCGGGCTGGTGGGCGTTCCACCCCTTCAGGGTCGAGACGACGGCCTGGGTCTCCGGCAACCTCTACGGCCAGTCGATGGCGCTCCTCTTCGCGTCCCTGACCGCGTACCTGCGCACCTACCTCTCGGACGGCGGGCGCCGCGCGGCGTGGCTCTGCCTCGCCGCGGCGCTCTACGCGGCGTCGCTCCTCACCTACCCCCTCGCCCTCGGCGTGCCGTTCCTCCTGGTCGGCCTGGACTGGCTCCGCGCACGCTCGCGCGAGGGGCCGCCCTTCGGGCGCCTGCTGGCCGAGAAGGCCGCGTTCCTCGTGCCGCTCGCGGCGGTCCTCGCGGCCACGGTGGCGGCGAGGCTCAGCACCACGGCGTTCGGCGCCGTCCCTGGCATGCGCGAGCTCCCGCTCCTCTCCCGCGCCGCGCAGTCCGCCTACGTCGCCGCCTACTACATCTGGAAGCCCTGGTGGCCCACCCACCTCTCGCCGCTCTACGACACGCTCGTCGGCTTCGACCCGCTGGGCGCCCCCTTCATCCTCTCCATGGCGGCGGTCGCCGCGGCGAGCATCGGGGCCGTCCTCTGCCTGCGCACGCGCCCGGCGGTCGCGGTCCTCTGGTTCGGCTACCTCGCCACGGCCGCGCCGTTCTTCGGCCTCACCGAGAAGCCCCACATGGCGAGCGACCGCTACGGCTACTTCCTCACGGCCATGGAGGCCTGCCTCCTCGCCGCGGCCCTGGCGCGCCTGTCCGGCCCCCGCCCCCGGGTCCTCGCGGCCCTCGCCTCGCTCGCGGTCATCGCCGCCCTCGGGCGGCTGACCCACCGCCAGCTCTTCATCTGGTCGGACGACCGCCTGCAGCACGCCTACGTCGCGGCGAACCTGACCAACGCGGAGCTTCTGGACGACTTCAACAGCCGCCAGCAGATCCTCGAGTTCCTGCGCGGCAGCGAGAAGGCGGCCTCGGAGTCGGTGGCCCGGCGGCTCGCCCGCGACGCGACTGGCCAGGGGTTCCTCAGGGCGGCCGCGATCATCGCCGAGAAGAACCGGATCCGCGGCTATTACGGGCCCGTGAGCCTCCTGGCCATCCTCCACGAGCAGATGGCCGTCCGGTTCGCGAGAGCCGGAGAGCTGCGGGAATCCAACGACCACTTCGAGGAGGCGCTGCGCCTGGACGAGCGGTTCTATCAGGCGGCCTACGACCGCTCGCTCGTCCTCCTGCAGCTCGGCCGGGGCGACGACGCGCTCAGCAGCTACCTGCGCGCGGCGTTCTGGGCGTCGCCGCCCCTGCCCCGCCTCCAGAGGACGGCCTTCCTCGAGGGGCTCGCCCGCGAGGAGGACCTCGAGGGCAACCCGGCCCTCGCCCGCGCGGCCCGGGACGCCGCGGGGCGCTGAGTTTTTGGGATTTGCGCCGGGGCGAAGGCGCGCCACGATCCGGTGCAATGGAACGAGCCAATGTCCCAGCGGCCGGCCCCGCGCACGATGCGGGCGGGCTCGGGGGCCACCCGCGGGGGCTGATGACGCTCTACTTCACGGAGATGTGGGAGCGCTTCAGCTACTACGGGATGCGGTCGTTCCTCATCGTCTTCATGGTCACGGCCGCCGCGCAGGGAGGGCTCGGGTTCGACGTCAAGCGGGGCACGATCGTCTACGGGACCTACACGATGGCGGTGTACCTGCTGTCGATCCCCGGCGGTTTCCTCGCCGACAACTTCCTGGGCGCCCGGCGCTCGGTGCTCTGGGGAGGCTCCCTGATCGCGCTCGGCCACTTCGTCCTCGCGCTGCCGTCGCTCACGGGCTTCTACGCGGGCCTGGGCCTCGTCGTCGCCGGCACGGGGCTCCTCAAGCCCAACATCAGCGCGATGGTCGGCGGCCTGTACGCCCCGGGCGACGAGCGCAGGGACGCCGGGTTCTCCCTTTTCTACATGGGCATCAACCTCGGCGCCTTCATCGCGCCGCTCGTGTGCGGCTTCCTGGCGCAGAGCGACGCGTTCAAGTCGTGGCTCTCGGGCCACGGGTTCGATCCCGCGAGGAGCTGGCACTGGGGCTTCGCGGCCGCGGGCGTCGGGATGACGCTCGGGCTCGCCCAGTACGTCCTCGGCGGCAGGCGGCTCGCCCATGTCGGCGCCGCCCCCGCGGGCGGGCTCAGGCCCTGGCTCACCCTCTCGCTCGTCCTGGCCGGGACGGCCGCCCTGATGGGGCTCGTCCTGCTGTCCGACCTCGTCGGGAGCCTCGCCTGGATCCGCTACGTCTACCTGGCGCGCCCCTGGCGGCCATCGTCTGGTTCGGGCTCAGGAGGGACGCCACCGGCAAGCGGATCGCCGCCATCCTCGTCTTCTTCGCCGCGGCAACGGTCTTCTGGGCGATCTACGAGCAGGCGGGCTCCACGATCGCGCTCTTCGGCGAATCCCTCACCGACCGGAGCCTGCCGAACGGCGGGAACTTCTCCCTCCTCGGCCACCGCTTCTCGGCGGGCGCCACGTTCCCGTCGTCGTACTTCCAGGCGGTGCCCTCCCTGTTCGTCCTCATCCTGGCGCCCCTGTTCGGGTGGCTCTGGCTGCGGATGGGGCCCCGCCAGCCGTCCAGCATCATGAAGTTCGTCCTCGGGCTCGTCTTCATCGCGGCGTCGTTCCTGTTCATGGTGCCTGCGGCCCACCTGACCGCGCAGGGCCTCGTCAGCCCCTGGTGGATCATCGTCCTCTTCTTCCTGCAGACCGTCGGGGAGATGTGCCTGAGCCCGGTGGGCCTGAGCCTCATGACGAAGCTCGCCCCGGCCGACCTGGTGGGCCTCGCCCTCGGGATATGGTTCCTCGCGTCGGCCTTCGGCAACAAGCTCGCCGGCATCCTCGCCGGCAACTTCACGGCGACCGATCCCGGGGCGCTCGCCCACTCGTTCCTGGTCCAGGCCGGCTGGATCGGCGTCACGGCCGCGGCTCTCCTCTCCCTGGTGCCCTGGGTCAAGCGGCTGATGGGGGGCGTGCGGTGATCAGGGCCTGGTTCCCCACCCTCATCTATTCCGAGCCGCTCCTGGCGTCCGGCCTCGAGCGCTTCAACGCGGACCTCGCGAAGGAGTGCCGCTCGCTCCGGGACTACGACAAAGCCGGCCGCAGCTGGTCGCGAAAGAACTACCCCGGCGGCTACACGAGCTATGCGTCGCTGAACGAGCTCCACCGCTTCTCGAGCACCTTCGCCGGCCTGGAGCGCAGGATCACCCGCCACGTGCGCGCGTACGCCCGGGCGCTCGACATGGACCTGCGCGGCCGCGAGGTCCGGATGACCGACTGCTGGGTCAACATCATGCCCCGCTCGGCGGCGCACGCCCTGCACCTGCACCCGCTCGCGTTCGTCAGCGGGACGTACTATGTCGCCACCCCCGCGGGCTGCCCGGGGATCAAGTTCGAGGACCCGAGGCTTGAGCGCTTCATGGCGGCTCCCCCTCGCCTCGCCGGAGCGAGGAAGGCGAACCAGGCCCACGTCACCTACCCCGCCGAGGCCGGCCGCCTCATCCTCTTTGAGAGCTGGCTGCGGCACGGCGTCGCCCAGAACCCCGTGGACGCGGAGAGGATCAGCATCAGCTTCAACTACAACTGGAGCTGAGGCCCGCTCCCCAGACACCCCTCCCTTGACCAGGAAAAAGGCCCCTCCCAGCGCGCTCGTGACCGGCGGCTCCCGCGGCATCGGCCGCGAGATCGCGCTCCAGCTCGCCGCCCGGGGCGTCAAGGTCGGCATCACCTACCGGGACGGCATCGCGGCCGCCGAGGAGGTCCTCGACCTGCTCCCGGGCAGGGGCCACGCCCTGTTCAGGGCCGACATGGGCGACCCCAAGGCCGTGGACCGGCTGTGGCGCGAGGCCTCGCGGCACTTCGGGACGCTGGGCATCCTCGTCAACAACGCGGGCGTGTACCGCGAGCATCCCCCCCTCACGACCGGCCTCGAGGCGTGGCGACGGGCCTGGGGGACGACCCTCGCCGCCAACCTGGTCGGCCCGTCCGACCTCTCGCTCCTCGCCGCGAAGGCGATGGCGCAGGCGGGAGGTGGTCGCATCGTCAACATCTCGTCGCGGGGCGCGTTCCGCGGCGAGCCCGAGGCCCCGGCCTACGGCGCGAGCAAGGCCGGTCTCAACGCGCTCAGCCAGTCCCTCGCCAAGGCGCTGGCCCCGAGCGGCGTCCTCGTCTTCTGCATCGCGCCCGGGTGGGTCGACACCGACATGGCCGCGGCGTCGCTCGCGGGCCCCGACGGGGCCGGGATCCTCGCCCAGCACCCGCTGGGGCGCGTGGCGTCCGCCGGCGAGGTGGCCCGGGCCGCCGTCTTCTGCGCCCTGGACGCGCCCGCGGCGATGACGGGCTCCATCCTCGACGTGAACGGCGCCTCGTACCTGCGCACCTGAGCCGCTAGCGAAGGCGCGAGAAGAGGACGATGGCGAGGCCCGTCATCCCGATGTTGGGCAGCCACGCGGCCAGCGCGGGGTCGACCAGCTGCTTCGTCGCCAGGGACGCCGCCAGGTTCTGGAGCGCGATGAAGAGGAAGAAGAGGCCGATTGCCTTGGTGACGCCGACGGCGGGGTTCACCCTCACGCCCGAGGCGGCGAACGGGATCGCGATCGCGATCACGATCAGCGGCCCGAGGATGTCCGCGATCAGGCTGTAGAAGCGCACCGCGTAGGGTATGCTCTTGGGGTTGTTCTCGCGCGTGAGGTAGTCGATCAGCTCCCGAAGCTCGGTCGAGGACAGGTCGATCGGCCTCCTGTCGATCAGCATCATGAGGCGGGGGTCCTCCTGGAACCGCGGGACGAGCTTGAGCGCGAACGGGACCGTCGAGGTGTTCTCCCTCTTGTCGGGGTCGAAGCCCATCTCGCGGCCGTCCTTGAACACCCAGCCGTGCTGCGCGGCGTCGTACCAGGCCTCGGAGGCGACGATGCGGTTCGTCTCCCGGCCCCTCACGTCCATCTCTGTCACGCTGGCCCCGTAAGCCTTCTGCGTGTACTTGCTGTACCGGTTGAAGAACCACATGCGCCGGGGATAGGGGTTGTCGAAGCCGACGCTGTAGACCGCCCCGATCAGGTCCTCGGGCACCGACTGGGCCTGCTTCTTGAACTGGAAGCCCTCCTTCATCACGCGGGCCTTCTCGACCGAGCGGGGGACCACGTAGGAGTTGAGCCAGTAGGAGATGCCGCAGCAGATGAGGCCGACGAGCCAGATGGGCGCCATCAGCCGGCAGAAGCCGACCCCCGCGGCGCGCATCGCCGTCAGCTCGTTGGCCTTGTGGAGCTTGCCGAGGACGAAGAGCGTGGAGACGAGGAGCACGATCGGCAGCGTGAGCGCGAGGAACCCGGGGACGGCCACGAGGACGTAGAGCGCCAGGTCCCTCACCCTCGCGCCCGCCTCGTGGAGGTCCCTGAAGTCGTCGTACATCACCTGGACCAGAAGCAGGCCGCACGCGAGGACGAGGGCGATCCCGAGTACCGTGAGCCATTCGCGCAGGAGGTGGCGGTCGAACGTGTTCAACGGGGCCATGGCAGCATGTCCGATCTTCCATTACAAATATTAAGGCAATTCGGTTGAAACCGGCCCCGGGCTCCCCTTGGCTGCGGCCACGCCATTTTCCATGACTCGCTCTCTCCGCCACACCCTGGCGGCGGTGGTGGCCCTCGCGGCCCTATCCGCCCCCTCCTTCGCACAGGAAACGATCAAGATCGGCGAGTACGCCTCTCTCACGGGCAAGGAGGCGGCGTTCGGGCAGTCGTCGCACAAGGGGACCCTCCTCGCCGTGGAGGAGATGAACGCCGCGGGCGGCGTCCTCGGCCGGCAGATCGAGCTCGTGACCGACGACGACCAGACGAAGCAGGGCGAGTCGGCGACGATCGCGAAGAAGCTGATCTTCCGAGACAAGGTGGTCGGGATCCTCGGCGAGGTGGCGTCGATGCGCTCCCTCGAGGCCGCCCCGATCTGCCAGGCCCACAAGATCCCGATGATCTCGCCGTCGTCCACCAACCCCAGGGTGACCGAGATCGGCGACTACATCTTCCGGGTGTGCTTCATCGACCCCTTCCAGGGCACGGTGATGGCCAAGTTCGCCAAGGACACGCTGAAGATCCACAGGGTGGCGCTCCTGACCTCGGTGTCCTCCGCGTACAGCGTGGGCCTCGCGAAATACTTCAAGGAGCGCTTCGCGGCCGACGGCGGCGAGGTCGTCATCGAGCAGAAGTTCACCGAGGGCGGCAAGGACTTCAACGCCCAGCTGACCGCCATCAAGGCGGCCGGCGTCGACGGCATCTTCGTGCCGGGCTACTACACCGAGGCCGCGCTCATCTGCCGGCAGGCCCGCGAGCTCGACATGTCGATCCCGCTCTTCGGCGGCGACGGCTGGGAGGCCCCCGAGCTGATCACGATCGGCGGAGCCGCCGTGGAGGGCTGCTACTACTCGACACACTACTCCCCGCAGGTGGACACCCCCGCGGTGAAGGCCTTCGTCGCCAAGTACGGCGCGCGCTTCGGAGGCGAGGTGCCGGACGCCATGGCCGCGCTCGGCTATGACTCGGCGGAGGTCATGGTCGACGCGATCCGCCGCGCCGGCTCGACAGACGGCCCCGCGATCCGGGACGCGCTCGCCGCCACGAAGGCCTTCGAGGGCGTCACCGGCGCGACCACGATGGACAAGGACCGCAACGCCACCAAGGCCGCGGTCGTCATCATGGTGAAGGACGGCAAATTCAAGTTCGTCCAGAGCGTCGCCCCCTAGCCCTGATGCGACGACCGGCGGCATGACGGAGTTTCTCCAGCAACTCCTTAACGGACTCTCGCTGGGCGCGATCTATGCGCTGATCGCCCTCGGGTACACGATGGTGTACGGCGTGCTGCGCTTCATCAACTTCGCGCACTCGGACGTCTTCATGGTGGGGGCCTTCATAGGCTACTTCGTCGGGGAGCACCTGCCGCACGGGACGGTGCTCGGCGGCCTGGCGGTGCTCGCCGCGGCCATGGGGGGCTGCGCCGTCCTCGGGATGGTGATCGAGCGCCTGGTCTACCGGCCGCTGCGCGGGGGGCCGACCCTCAACGTCCTCATCACGGCGATCGGGATGTCCCTCTTCCTGGAGTACACGGGCCAGCTGTTCTTCGGCGCGACGCCGCGCGCGTTCCCCTCGATCTTCCCGGCGAAGGTGATCGCGGTCCACGGGCTCATCATCTCGATGAACCAGGTGATCGTGATCATCGTCGCCACCGCGCTCATGCTCGGCCTTCAGTTCGCGGTCTTCAGCACGAAGATCGGCACGGCGATGCGGGCGGTCGCGCTCAACCCCAGGGCCGCCCAGCTGGTCGGCGTCAACATCGACGTCGTGGTCTCGTTCACGTTCGGCCTCGGCTCGGCACTCGCGGGGGCGGGCGGCGTCCTGTACGCGCTCAACTACCCCTCGATCGACCCCCTGATGGGGGTCGTCCCCGGGCTCAAGGCCTTCGTCGCGGCGGTCCTCGGAGGCGTCGGCAACATCCCGGGCGCGGCCCTGGGCGCGCTCATCCTCGGCATGGTCGAGACGTTCGTCGACGGCTCGCGCTGGTCCACCTACAAGGACGCGATCGCCTTCGCGATCCTCATCGGCATCCTGCTCTTCCGCCCGGCCGGGCTCCTCGGCCGGTACACCGCGGAGAAGGTCTAAAAGGGGCGAACACGATGCCGAAGCCGCTCATCGCCCTCCTTGCAACGGTCCTCGTGGCGTTCGGCGTCTCGTACTACTCGGACCACATCGACCCCTACTACCTGGACGTCATCACCGGCGTCGGGATCAACATCATCCTCGCGGTCTCGCTCAACCTGGTGAACGGCTACACGGGCCAGTTCTCGCTGGGCCACGCGGGCTTCATGTCCGTCGGGGCCTACCTCTCCGCGGCGGTCACGCTCCTCCTGGGCCCGCGGCTCCTCGGCGACGCGGGCGGCACGGCACTCCAACAGGGCCTCCTCTTCCTCGGCGCCCTCGTCCTCGGCGGCCTCGGCGCCGCGCTGGCGGGCCTCGTCGTGGGCATCCCCTCCCTGCGCCTAAAGGGGGACTACCTCGCCCTGGTCACGCTGGGGTTCGGCGAGATCATACGGGTCATCTTCCAGAACGTGGAGGCCCTGGGCGGCGCCCTGGGCCTCAACGGGATCCCCAACTACACCACGGTCTTCTGGGTCTTCTCCTTCGCGGCCCTGACGGTGTTCACGGTGGTCTGCCTCGTGCGCTCGACCTACGGGCGGGGCTTCATCGCGACCCACGACGACGAGGTCGCCTCCGAGGCGGTCGGGCTCAACACAACGCGCTACAAGATCGTGGCCTTCGTGGTGGGGGCGTTCTTCGCCGGAGTGGCCGGCGGCCTCTACGGGCACTTCAAGCTGACGATCACGCCGACCGGGTTCGACTTCACGAAGAGCATCGAGATCGTCGTCATGGTGATCCTGGGGGGCATGGGCAACACGCCGGGCGTGATCCTCGCCGCAATCCTGCTCACGGTGCTGCCCGAGGTGCTGCGCGCCGTCGACGAGTACAGGATGGTCCTGTACTCGCTGCTACTCATCGT
>Ga0265318_10001933_pt1 | contig 11559 bp, 14 predicted proteins | sample 4821metaG_FD_192431 | JGI IMG/M metagenome (GOLD analysis project Ga0265318, IMG submission 192431) | Rhizosphere microbial communities from Carex aquatilis grown in University of Washington, Seatle, WA, United States - 4-8-21 metaG | ecosystem: Host-associated > Plants > Roots > Rhizosphere >... | reverse complement strand
CAGAACTCGCCGTTTATCTGCCGCGCGAACGCGCCGAAATGCGCGCGATGCTGGAGGAACTCGGCCTGCTGAAGTAAAGCACCCGGTTTCGCCGCCCGCCCGCGCCGTGATATCCTTGCCCCCCCGCCCTTAGTGGCTTAATTTCCGACAGGGCGAGTTATGGATCCGGAGCTCAAAATGCGCATGGAAGTTCATGTTCACGGCACCGCCTTCCTGTGCAAAGGCGTGCACCTCACGCAGGTCGAACATGCGCTGCGCCCGTGGCTCGACTACCTCGAAGTCGACGCGATCGAAAAAGTGCAAAGCCTGGAGCGCGAAGAGCCGGGCATCCGCTTCGACGTGAAAGAGCAGGCGCTCGATATGTGCTGGACCGGCGAAGTCGGCCGCAGCTTCCAGGCGCGCCTGACCGAAGCGTTCCAGGCGCTCGGCCCGCTCACCGAGTACGCGTCCGAAATCACGCTGACGTCGTACCACGACAGCGGCAAGGAAGAATTCCAGCAGATCTTCATCGGCCCCAGCGCGGAAGCAATTCACGAAATCCGCCGCCAGTGCGTCGAGGAAGATCTCGCCGCGCTGCTGTCGCCGCATTTCGACAAGACGCGCGTCGACCAGGTCGCGAACATGGTCAACCAGATGTTCGACGACGAATGGAAGCGCCGCCCCGTGGAGAAGGAACCGGCGGTCGCGGCGCCCGCATTGCAGCCGCATCCGCGCAACAGGCACCTGCACTAACGTGCAGGTGGTGACTCAGTGAATGGGTAATCGAATGATGGAGAGAAGCGCAACAGCACTCCTTTGCTCTTTCTAATCACTTGATCACCCAATCACCCAATCCCTCGCTCTACCCATGGACGAGATCGTCAAGCAAGGCATGGCCAAATGGCCCAATGTGCCGGCGGTCTACGGCTGGCTCGCGCTCGACCGCCGCGGCCACTGGCTCATCAAGGGCGAGCGCATTTCGAACTCCATCGTCGCCGACTTCATCGGGCGCAATTACGAGCACGACGATCGGGGCCGCTGGTTTTTCCAGAACGGGCCGCAACGCGTGTTCATTTCGCTCGACTACACGCCCTACATCTACCGGCTGCTGTGGGACGCGAATCCGGGCGCGGTCCAGCGCATGGAAACCCACACCCGGCGCGCCGTGACTCACATCGAAGGCGCATGGATCGACGACGCGGGCGTCGTGCTGATCGAGAGCGAACACGGCATCGGCCTCATCGACGACCGCGATCTGGAGCGCCTGCTCGGATGCTTCACCGACGAGCGCGGCGCGGCGCTGACCGAGGAAAACATCGGCGCTGCGATCGAGCAATTGCAGGCAGGTACGATCGCGGACCTCGCGTTCACGTTCCGCGGCAACACCGTACCGGTGGCGCCGATTACAGCGGCCGAAGTGCCCGCGCGCTTCGGTTTCGTGCAGCGCCCGGTGCAACCGGCGGGCGAGGAAGAGTGTTATTGATGAAGCCGCTCGCGCAACTTCCGCCAGATACACGGGCGCAGCTGCGCGGCGTGCTGTGCGATATCGACGACACGCTCACGACCGGCGGGCGACTCACCGCGGCCGCGTACTCGGCACTGGAAACCTTGCAGCGCGCCAATCTGCTGGTCGTGCCGATCACCGGGCGGCCGGCGGGATGGTGCGATCACATCGCGCGCATGTGGCCGGTCGATGCGGTGGTCGGCGAGAACGGCGCGTTCTATTTCCGCTACGACCACGCTGCGCGCACCATGCGGCGCCGCTATGTCGACGACGATGCGACGCGCGCGGCCAATGGCAAGCTGCTGTCCGCGATTCGCGACCGCATATTGGCGGGGGTTGCGGGCTGCGCCGTCGCGAGCGACCAGCACTACCGCATGGCGGACCTCGCGATCGACTACTGCGAGGATGTGCCGCGCCTGCCCGCCGCCGCGGTCGACAAAATTGTCGCGCTCATGCGGGAAGCCGGCTTGACCGCCAAAGTGAGTTCGATCCACGTGAACGGCTGGTTCGGCGAATACGATAAACTCTCGATGGCGCGCACGCTTATGCGCGAATGTTTCGCCACCGATCTCGATGCGGAAAGGAGCCGTTTCGTTTTTATCGGCGACTCGCCGAACGACTCGCCGATGTTCGAATATTTTCCGCATGCGGTCGGCGTCGCCAACATCAGCGCGTTCGCGGGACAATTGGCCACAACGCCCGCTTACGTCACGCGGGCGCACAGCGGTGCGGGATTCTGCGAGCTCGCGGATTTTCTGCTCGCTGCGCGCTAACGAGCGAAAAGCTTTTTCCACAGAGATCACAGAGGACACAGAGAAAAGCCAAGAGAATACATAAAAGCAACACTGCATTAAGATAACGGCCCTGATTGCCGTTTTTTTGAATTTGATTCTCTCTGTGTCCTCTGTGGCTAACGATTTTGACTTGATTAGGTGTATTCATGATTGATCTGAGAAGCGATACCGTTACCCAACCGACCGAGGCGATGCTGGCCGCAATGCAGGAAGCGACCTACGGCGACGACTCGCGCGACGGCGACCCGACCGTGCAAAAGCTCGAAGCATTGGCGGCCGCTAAAACCGGCAAGGAGGCCGGCGCGTTCATGCCGAGCGGCACGATGACGAATCTCGTCGCGATGCTAACGCACGCGCAGCGCGGCGGCGAAGTGCTGCTTGAAGAAGGCTCGCACACGCTGAGTTCGGAACTGGGCGGAATGGCCGCGCTTGCCGGGCTTTTTTACCGCACTATGCCCGGCACGCGCGGCCGCATGGATCTGAATGTCTTGCGCGAAAAAATCAAGCGCACGCACCGCAACCAGATGGGCACTGCGCTCGTCTGGATGGAAAATACGCACAACATGGCGAGCGGCGCCGTGCTGCCGCTCGGCTACATGGCCGAGGTGCACAAACTCGCGCGCGATCATGGCGTTCCCGTGCACGTCGATGGCGCGCGCCTCTTCAATGCGGCCGCCGCGCTCAACACCACCGCCAAGGAAGTCTCGCAGCACTGCGACAGCGTGTGTTTCTGCGTTTCCAAGGGCCTGTCGGCGCCGGTTGGATCAGTGTTGTGCGGAAGCAGCGATTTCATCGAGCGGGCGCGCGCGTTCCGCCGCATGGTCGGCGGCAACCTGCGCCAGGCCGGTCCGCTCGCCGCCGCGGGCATCGTCGCGCTCGAGAACATGGTGGCGCGCCTTCCCGAAGATCATCGCACGGCCAAGCGGCTCGCGGTGGGCCTGCACAAAATCGATGCCAGCATCGTCGATCCGACGTTGATCGAAACCAACCTCGTGCGCGCGAGCGTGCGCGCATACGCGCATTCGGCAGCCGATTTGTCGAAATTGCTCGCGCAAAAAGGCGTGCGCGTAGCCCCGGGCGCAGGACCGGAATTGCGCTTCGTGACACACCGGCACATCGGCGACGCCGAGGTCGATCAGGCGCTGAGTGCGTTCACCGATCTGTGGGCAAAACGCTAGGCAGCCGGGCGCGGTAACGCGCGGTTTTCAGCGCCGGCACCACGCGGCGAAAACTGCCGTATGATGACGTTGCCATGGAGACCACCGATCTTCTGCTGCTCGCCCGTGCGCAGTTCGGGCTGAACATTGCATTTCACATCCTGTTCCCGAGCCTGACCATCGCGCTCGGGTGGATCCTGCTTTACTTTCGAATCCGTTACGCGCGCAGCGGCGACCCGGCGTGGCTCGCGACCTACCAGTTGTGGACCAAGGTGTTCGCGCTGTCGTTCGCGATGGGGGCGGTGTCGGGCATCACGATGTCCTTCCAGTTCGGCACCAACTGGCCGGGCTACATGCTGGCGGTGGGCAACGTTGCCGGTCCGCTGCTCGCCTACGAAGTGCTGTTCGCATTTTTTCTGGAAGCCACCTTTCTCGGCGTGATGCTGTTCGGCATGAATCGCGTCCCGCCGTGGGTGCATATCTTTGCCTCCGCCATGGTGGCGATCGGCACGTCGATGTCGGCGTTCTGGATCATCGCGCTCAACTCATGGATGCAAACACCCGCCGGTCAAGTGATGGACGGCGGCGCGCTGATCGCCGGCGACTGGTGGCAGGTCATATTCAACCCGTCGATGCCTTACCGCATGGCGCATATGCTGCTCGCCTCGGGGCTTACCGCTTCGTTTGTGATCGCCGGATTGTCCGCGTGGCGTCTGTTGCGCGACGCTACCGACGCCTCGGCGCGCCAGACCTTGCGCACGGGACTCGTGCTCGCCGCGGTGCTGGCACCGGTCCAGATGTTCGTCGGCGATCAGCACGGGCTGAACACGCTCGAGCACCAGCCGGCGAAGATTGCGGCGATGGAAGCGATCTGGAAGACCGAGCGCGGCGCGCCGATGGTGGCGTTCGCCGTGCCGAACGAGGTCACTCACCAAAACGACTTTGCCATTGAAATCCCGAAACTGGCGAGCCTGATCCTCACGCACGAGCTCGACGGCGAGATCAAGGGCATCGACGCCTTCGAGCCGAACACGCCGCCGGTGTTGCCGGTGTTTTTCGCATTTCGCGTGATGGTGGGCGTCGGCGTGCTCATGCTGCTGTTTGCCTGGACCGGCGTCTGGATCACGCGCCGCGGTGCGCTGCCGCCGCGCTGGATGCTGTGGGCCTGCGCGGGTTTCACTTTCTCCGGCTGGATCGCGACACTCGCCGGCTGGCTCGTGACCGAGATCGGCCGCCAGCCGTGGCTCGTCACCGGCGTGCTGAAAACCGCCGATGCCGCCGGCCACGCCTCGGGACCGCAACTCGGCGCCAGCCTGACTTTATACATCATCACGTATAGCGCGATGTTTGTAGCCTACATGGTGGTCATCACCCAACTGGCCGGCAAGGGTGCGCACGCATGAATCTCGACCTGCCTCTGATTTTTGCGGTCCTCATGGGCATGGCGATCCTCCTGTACGTCGTGCTCGACGGCTTCGACCTCGGGGTTGGCATGCTGATGCCCGCGGCAACGCCGGCGGAACAAGCCTTGATGGTGGCCTCGATCGGGCCGTTTTGGGATGCAAACGAGACGTGGATCGTGCTGGGTATCGGAATTCTGCTCATCGCGTTTCCAGTGGCGCATGGCGAAATTCTCGGCGCGCTTTACCTGCCGGCCGCAGTGATGCTGATCGGACTCATGCTGCGCGGCGTCGCATTCGAACTGCGCGTCAAGGGCGAAGGCTGGCACGGCGAATTGTGGAACTGGCTGTTCTGGTTCGGCTCCTTCCTCGCTTCGTTTGCGCAGGGGTGGATGCTGGGCCGCTACATCACGGGCTTCGCGGACGGCTTCCTCTATTACGTATTCGCGCTGCTGTCGGGCGCGGCGTTATGCGGTGGCTACGTTTTGCTGGGCGCCACCTGGCTGGTGCTCAAAACCGAGGGCGCACTTCAGCAAAAAACCCTCGCCTGGACGCGCTGGGGGCTGATGTGGGTCGCACTCGGCGTCGTGCTGGTGAGTCTCGCAACGCCGCTGATCAGTCCCACAGTGCAAGCGAAGTGGTTTGCACAGTTCCCGTTCGTGCCGCGCTCGCCATGGGTGATGCTGTTGCCGCTCGCCACGCTTGCGGCGGGGTGGCGGGTGTGGCGCGCTACCGGCCGGCTGAAGAAAGACGCCAGCGCGCCGGACTGGACCGCGTTCGCCGGCGCAATTTCCATCTTCGCGCTCGCGTTCGCCGGCCTCGCGTACAGCCTGTTCCCATTCGTGGTGATGGATCGCATAACCATCTGGCAGGCTGCGTCGCACCCGTCGGCGCTCAGGATGTCGTTGATCGGGGTCGTGATCGTATTGCCGTTTCTGCTCGGCTATACGGTGTTCGCGCACCGCGTATTCCGCGGCAAAGCGCAAGCGGAGCCTAACGAGTAGCCGCGCGCCCGCCGCGGATTGAGTCCCGACCTTACAAGATTCGCTTGCGGATTTGCGTCACGACGATCTCGGCCACGATGACGACCGCAAAAATCGCAACCAGCACCATCGCCACGCGGTCCCACTGAAAAAGGTTCATTGCCGTGTCGAGCGCCATGCCGATGCCGCCGGCGCCGACGAGTCCGAGCACCGCCGATTCGCGTACGTTGATATCCCAGCGGAACAGCACGACAGACCAGAACGCCGGCTGGATCTGCGGCCAGTAGCCGATGGTCAGCAGCGAAAACCACGGCGCACCCGCCGCCTCGAGCGCCTCCAGCGTACCCGGGTGCGCCTCCTCGATCGCCTCGCCGACGAGCTTGCCGATAAAGCCGATCGAGCGGAATGCAATGGCGAGCGTCCCGGCTAGCGCGCCGGGACCGAACACCGCGACGAACAGCAGCGCCCACACCAGCGAATTCACCGAGCGACTCGACACCAGCAGCAGGCGCGCGACGAAATTGAGCGGACGGCTGGGCGTGATGTTGCGGGCGGCCATGATGCCGATCGGAAACGCCATGATCACGGCGAATATCGTGCCGAGCGTCGCGATGTGCAGCGTCTCCACCAGCGCGTCGTGCACGCCCGCCGGGTAATAGCCGAACGCGACCGGCCACATGCGCTTGAAAAGATCGGCCATCTGCTCGGGCGCGTCGAGCAGGAATTCCGGGATCACCTCGACGGCGCGGAACGAAACCACGATCGCGACGACGATGCCGAGATATACCGCAAAGCGCGCGATGCGCTGCGCGGGCGTAAACCGCCGCCACGTTCTTGCATCGAGGGTCGCGCTTGCCGTCATTCTTCATTCACCCTGCTGCGCTCGAGGAATACCGCACGCACCCGTGTGGCGAGCAATTCGCCGGCGAAAATCAGGATAATGATCGACAACAGCATCGCGCAGACGAAGTCGTAATCGAACCGCTGAAAGGCGGCGAACAGTGCGCCGCCGATGCCGCCCGCGCCGACGATGCCGACCATGGTCGAATTGCGCAGGTTGGAATCGAGCTGGTAGGTCGCGAAGCCGATGAAGCGGCCGAATACCTGCGGCAGCACGCCGTACGTAATCACGTTCATGAACGGCGCGCCGGTCGCGCGCACCGCCTCGACCTGCTTCAGGGAAATCTCCTCGATCGCCTCGGCAAACAGTTTGCCGATGAAGCCGATCGATGCGACCGTGAGCGCTGCGATGCCCGACAGTGCGCCGAAGCCGATCGCCTTGACGAACACGATGGCGACGATCACCGGGTGAAACGAGCGGCACAGTGCGATCAGCATGCGCGCCGGCCACGTCACCCACACCGGCATCAGGTTGCGCGCGGCAAACAATCCGATCGGCAGCGATATCAGTATGCCAAGCGCGGACGCCAGCACCGCGATCTCGATGCTTTCGGTGAGGCCTTTGACGAGGATTTCCCAGCGCGAGAAATTCGGCGGAAACATGCGCGCGATGAAACGCGCGCCGTTGTCGAGGCCGACCATGAAACGCGCCCACGTAAAATCGAGCAGCGAGCACGCATACACGATGTACGCGGCGAGCAGCAACCAGCCGGCACGCGCCCACCAGTTGGGCGGGAACGCAATACGCGCGGCCGCGGCGTTCACGGGTGCAACCAATCCTTTCCGCCGTATATCGTCTTTAAATTTTCGTCGGTGAGCGCTCCCGGCGCGCCGTCATACACGACACGTCCTTCGGACATGCCGATGATACGGTCGGCAAAGCGACGCGCGAGTTCGACATCGTGCATGTTGACGATGATGGGAATGTTTTTCGCGGTGCCGAGGTCGCGCATCAGCGACATGATCTCGACCGAGGTCTTGGGGTCGAGCGACGACGTCGGCTCGTCGGCGAGCAGCAGTTTCGGGTGCTGCATCACCGCGCGCGCGATGCCCACGCGCTGGCGCTGGCCGCCGGACAAGCTGTCGGCGCGCTGATTGGCGAAGCCCGCGAGGCCGACGACGTCGAGCAGATCGAACGCTTCGTCGATATCGGCTTGCGGAAACCTGCGCAGCCACGCCTTCAATGGTGCGACGTAGCCGAGACGGCCGGTCAGCAGGTTTTCCATCACGGTCAGGCGCTCGACGAGGTTGTATTCCTGGAACACCATGCCGATGCCGCGGCGTGCCTCGCGCAACGCGCGTCCCGACAGCTTGACGAGGTCGTGGCCCTGAAACTCGACGGCACCGGACGTCGGCTCGACCAGCCGGTTGATGCAGCGGATCAGCGTGCTCTTGCCGGTGCCCGAGGGCCCGATCACCGCGGTGAACCCGCGCGTGGCGAAATCGAGGCTGATGTCGCGCAGCACCGGCTTGCCGCGCTTGTACTCCTTGCTGAGGTTCCTGATGCTCAGCGCGGCGGAATTGTCCATCCGCGGTTATTTCTTTGCCGCTTTTTCCTCGGCGGCTTTTTTGCGCGCGGCCTCTTCCTTCGCGGTTTCGTTCTCGTAGGCGGCGCGATCGTGCTTCTCGCCGGCGGCCTCGTCCACTTTGCGCACTACCGCCCAGTCCTTCATGTAAGTCACCGGGTAAAACCGGTCGGCGCCGTCGAAAGTCTTCTGCATCTCGGGCGGGAAGCGGTAGTCGTAAAAGCACTTCAGCATCTTGTCGCGAAATGCGGGCTCGAGATCATGCGCATACGCAAACGACGAAGTTGGAAACGTCTCGCTTCGATACAGGATGCGGAAATCATCCTCTTTGATCACGCTGCGCCCCGCCATGCGGTGAAACACGTCGGACGCAACGGGCGCCGCATCGTAGTCGCCGGAATTCACGCCGAGGATGGATGAATCATGCTTGCCCGAGTACACGACCTTGTAATCGGTGTCGGGTACGAGCCCCAAGGGCGGAAACAATGCGCGCGGCGCGAGGTTGCCGGAATTCGACGATGCCGACGTATGCGCGATTTTTTTGCCCTTGAGATCGGTGATTTTCTGAAACGGACTCGACTTCTTCACGATCAGAATCAGGTTGTAACCCTGGAACCCCTTGGCGTCGCCCTTGACCGCGAACGGGACCGCGCCGGCGAGGTTCACCGCAAACGCAGTCGGGCCGGTCGAGAATCCGCCGACGTGCAGCCGGCCGGATCGCATAGCCTCGATCTCCGCCGCGTTCGACTGCACCTGGTAGAACAGCACTTTCTTGCCGGTGCAGGCGGCGAGATGATCGGTGAATGGCTTGAACGCCTGTTCGTACACCGCCGGATCTTCGACCGGCGTGTAGGTGAATACCAGCGTGCTCGGAATCCTGAATTTTTTGGGATCCTTGGGCGGGTCGGCAACAAGGTCCTTGTTCTCGTCGCAGAACTGGACATCGAGGTCGCCGCGGTTCTTGCAGCCGTCGTTCTGCGCGAGCGCGTTGCCCGCAAGCGTGGCGAATAGCGCGGCCGCGAATCCCAAGCGGCCCATCAAAGCGGTGGTCTTCATCGGTTCCTCCCGGAAAAAGCGCGACGCATGGCGTCGAAATCGGTTCACGCTTATCGCGCGTGTCCGGGGATACTCTACTGAGCGCGTCAGCCAGGGTCAAGCGATTGGAGCAAAAACGTCTGCGTCGTCAGCGCACCCGCTTGGCCGTAAAACCCTCTTCGATTTGATCCTGGAAATAACTGCTGGGCGACGGCGCATTCATCAGTCGCCGGTAGATCTCCTCCGACACACCGGAATATTGATTGACGCCGCCATTGCTGAACTCGATCTCGAGCACGCGGCTGCGCGCGTCGTAACCGGCGGAGCGTAGGTTGCTGGCATTGAGCCGCTTGCGTTCCATGTGACCTCCCGTCGCGTTGCCTGACCGCTTATTTTAAGGCGTCGCGCACGATGCCATCGAGCAGCTTGCCAACCTCGCGCAAGGCCTTCATCGATTGCGCGGATCCGGTTGCCAGCGGCTTGCGATACGCGAGGTAAACCTTGTCCGGTTCGGCGGGCAACACGTACAGCGCGATCGCATACGGGCAAAACACGAGATTGCGCGGATCGGCTTCCATGGTCGCGCGCGAGACACCCGCGCTGCAGAATTCGATCACCTCGGCCTTGAGATAGATCTGGCGGTCGCGTCCGATGTCGCGGCCGGTGCGCTCGAGCATGGCGCCGACGTGCGCCGTGTGGTCGATGACGAGACCGCGGTTCTCGATCGCCATGACCACGCGCTCCTTCACGTCCTCATAGTCGCCCTTGAGCGACTGGATGGAAACGCCGGGCATCGCTGCGCCGGCGTATCGGCAGCAGATGCACAAAACGAACAGTGCGACAGTCTTGGACATTGGACGTTGCATGGCGCTCCTTGTGATATCCAAACGGCAAGGGCGCCGCGGCATCGACCGCGGCGCCCTTTGTTCTGTACGAAGCAAAGCGTCGCTAGGAGCGGTTCGCCATGGGGAAAGGCCACGCGCCGGGAATCGATATCGGTTGCGCGATCACGGGGGCCGCCGCGGGCTTGGGCGGTGCGGCCTTGCGTTTTACTGCGGGCTTTTTCTTCGCCGCGGCTTTTTTCTTAGGGGCGGCTTTGGCCTTTTTCCCGGCTGCAGATTTGCGCGCCGGTTTTGCCTTCCTGACTACGGATTTTTTCTTTTTCGCAGCGGTTTTTTTCTTCGCTGGTTTGCGCTTCTTCGCTTTAGCCATTTGTGCCTCCTGTTAAGTGTTAAATCGCACCGCCTTCGGTTTGCCCGATGCGGCGCATGCTGAACGATACAAACCAGCCGGCGGCGTCGGCGCCGCCTTCTTGCCACCACTGCCCGCGGAGCAATCCGCGGGCCGCGCAGCCTGCCCTAGTGCAAAGCCGACTGGGCTTTGCTGGCCAGATCGCGGTACAGCTTTTCCGGATCCAGCTTGATGCCGCCTTCCCAGGTCACCGTGTTTTCGACCGGATCGACTTCAACCCGGTTGAACGTGTCGATGTCGCACAACATCCGGAAATACTGGGTGTGCACGAGGTCGCCGAGATAGACATGGCCTTCCAGCCCGTCGTTGAAGCGCAACCACAGCGTGTAGTTGTCCTCGGCCCGACATTCGGTGATGGTATGCATGCGGCGTCTGTTTCTAGGGTATCTCTTCGCTAGCAAGCTTAATCCCAACTGAGCGCGCCTCCCGTTTGATATTCAATCACACGTGTTTCGAAGAAATTGCGTTCCTTCTTGAGGTCGATCATTTCCGACATCCACGGAAACGGGTTGGTCGCGCCGTCGAACATCACGTCCAGCCCGATCTGCTGGCAGCGGCGGTTGGCGATGTAGCGCAGGTATTCCTTGAACATCGGCGCATTCAGTCCCAGCACGCCGCGCGGCATCGTGTCCTCGGCGTAGCGATACTCGAGGTCGACCGCTTTTCTCATGATGTCGTGGATCTCGGCGCGGAATTCGGCCGTCCACAGATGCGGGTTCTCCATCTTGATCTGGTTGATGAGGTCGATGCCGAAATTGCAGTGCATCGACTCGTCGCGCAGGATGTACTGGTACTGCTCGGCAGCCCCCGTCATCTTGTTCTGGCGGCCCAGCGCCAGGATCTGGGTGAACCCGACGTAGAAAAAGAGTCCCTCCATCACGCACGCGAACACGATCAGGCTCTTCAGAAGTTTCTGGTCGTTTTCCGGCGTGCCCGTAGTGAACTGCGGGTTGGTCAGCGTATCGATAAACGGGATCAGGAACTCGTCCTTGTCGCGGATCGAGGCGATCTCGTGGTACGCGTTGAACAC
>Ga0265318_10001927_pt1 | contig 11606 bp, 12 predicted proteins | sample 4821metaG_FD_192431 | JGI IMG/M metagenome (GOLD analysis project Ga0265318, IMG submission 192431) | Rhizosphere microbial communities from Carex aquatilis grown in University of Washington, Seatle, WA, United States - 4-8-21 metaG | ecosystem: Host-associated > Plants > Roots > Rhizosphere >... | reverse complement strand
CAGCACCGACTCGTCGGCGAAGGCGAGCCGGGCGGCGAGTGCGACGACTTCGAGCACGACCGAGTGGCGCTCGCCGGCGGTCGCCGCGACGCCGCCGCGCGCCCGGCGAACCGCTGCATCGGCGAGGGACGGGTCGCGGGGAAGGTCGGGGAGGCACTCGAGGCCGTGATCGCTCGCTCGTCCACCCATCAGCGCGAATCGCCGGTACGACCGTGTGAGCGCATCGAGCAGCGAGGGCAGGTCGTCGACCTTCGTCTCCGTCACGATCTCCAGGCGGTCGACCCACGTGTTCCAGGCGGAAGGGTCGTCGAGCAGCCGGTGCGCGCCGTCGGGACGGAACGTGGGGATCATCGCCACCTGACCCTCGACGGCCTGCTCGCCGAGGGCTCGATGCGCGGCGAGGTCGTCGCCGGGGTCGTCGGTGGTGGCGACCGCCCTCACGTCGAAATGTGCGAGCAGCGCTTGCGTCGACCACCCCGGCAGCTGACGGTTCGCCTCCTCCCAGATCTCCCGCGCCGTCGAAGGGCCGAGCGGAAGATCGATCCCGAACACCCGGCGAAGCTCGAGGTGCGACCAGACATACAGCGGGTTGCGGATCAGCCGCGGAAGGGTGGCAGCCCAGGCCGAGAAGCGCTCCCACGGGTCGGCGTCGCCCGTCACGAGCCGCTCGTCGAATCCGGCGAGGCGCATCGCCCGCCACTTGTAGTGGTCGTCGCCGAGCCACAGGTCGGTGAGCGTCTCGTAGACGCGATCGCCGGCGATGTCCGCGGGCGACAGGTGGTTGTGAAGATCGACGATCGGAGCGTGCTCGGCGACTCCGTGGAACAGCACGCGGGCGGTCTCACTCGACAGCAGGAAGTCGTCGTTCAGGAACGCTGCGCTCATTCAGATGGTCATCGCGCTGAAGCCGCCGTCGACGACCAGCTCGGCGCCCGTGATGAAGCGCCCGGCGTCGCTGGCCAGGAGCAGCGTCGCGCCCGCCAGCTCGTCGGCGTCGCCGAAGCGCGCCAGCGGCGTATGGCCGATGATCGTCGCGACTCTTGCCGGGGTCAGGATCTCCCGATTCTGCTCGGCCGGGAAGAAGCCTGGAACGAGGACGTTGCAGCGGATGCCGAGGGGCCCCCACTCTCTCGCCAGGTTCCGGGTGAGGTTGTGCACCGCGGCCTTCGCCATCGAGTACGTGAACACGCGCGACAGGGGAGTGAGACCGGAGGCGCTCCCGACGTTGATGATGCTCGCGCCCTCACCGGACGATTCCGCGCGCTCGACGAAGTAGCGCCCGAACTCCTGGCAGGCGCGCATGACGCCGAGCTGGTTGACGGCGACCATCCGCTCCAGCTCCTCGTCGGAGATCTCGAGGAACGGCGTCGCGGAGTTGAGGCCGGCGCCGTTGACCAGGACGTCGATCCGTCCGTGTGAGGCGAGCACACGTGCGACCAGGTCGTGGAGCTGGTCGCGGCTGGTGACGTCGCACGGCTCGAACGTGAGCTCGCATCCGTCCACCCGGAGGCGGTCGAGCGCGGCACTTCCCGTCGCGCGATCGCGGCCGACGATCACCGTTCGAGCGCCCGCCTCGGCGAGCGCCTGAGCCATCCGGCCGCACAACACGCCTGTGCCGCCGACGACCACCGCAACTCGCCCGTCCAGCCGGAAGCTGGACGGCACGTCAGACGTCGGACTCACGCCGCGATGCTATCGCCGGCGCTGGCGGAGATATGTCGGCGAGTTGCGACTTTCTGCGGTTTTCTCCGCACGATCGAGCCGCCGTCTGACGCTAGTTTACGTTTACGTCAAGTTACGAGAGTGGGTCGAGGTTTCGAGGTGCGGCTGGTCGGGCTGGAGTACAAGTGGGTGGCGTTGTCGAATACGACGCTGGGGACGTTGATGGCGACGATCAACGGGTCGATTCTGTTGATCGCGTTGCCGGACATCTTCCGCGGGATCCGGATCGATCCGCTTGCGCCGGGGAATTCGAGCTATTTGCTGTGGCTGATTCTCGGGTTTCTGATGGTGGGGGCGGTGTTGTTGGTGAGCCTTGGCCGGCTGGGGGACATCTACGGGCGGGTGCGGATGTTCAACCTCGGCTTCGTGGTGTTCACGGTGTTCTCGATCTTGCTGTCGGTCACCTGGATGAGTGGGAGCGCGGGTGCGTTGTGGCTGATCGTGATGCGGATGGGGCAGGGTGTGGGTGGGGCGCTCTTGTTTGCGAACTCGAGCGCGATCCTGACGGACGCGTTCCCGGAGAATCAGCGCGGGCTGGCCCTCGGTGTCAACGGCATGGCGGCGATCGGCGGCTCGTTTGTGGGGCTGGTGCTCGGCGGGCTGCTTGCGCCGGTCAATTGGCGGCTGATCTTCCTGGTGTCGGTGCCGATCGGGGTGGTGGCGACCTTCTGGGCCTACCACTCGTTGCGTGAGCTGGGGGAGCGGCGGGCGGCGAGGATCGATTGGTGGGGCAACGCCACTTTTGCGCTCGGCTTGGTGGGGGTGATGGTTGGGATCACGTACGGGATTCAGCCGTACGGCGGCCATTCGATGGGGTGGACGTCGCCGTTTGTGCTCACGATGCTGCTCGGCGGGATGGCGCTGCTCGTGGTGTTCTGTGTGGTCGAGCTGCACGTCGAGGAGCCGATGTTCCATCTCGACTTGTTCCGGATCCGCGCCTTCGCGGCCGGCAACCTGGCGGCTCTGTTGGCGGCGATGGGACGTGGTGGCCTGCAGTTCATCCTGATCATCTGGCTGCAGGGGATCTGGCTGCCCGAGCACGGGTACGACTTCGCGCGCACGCCTCTTTGGGCTGGCATCTACATGCTGCCGCTGGTCGCGGGCTTCCTGGTGGCGGGGCCGGTGTCGGGTTGGCTCTCCGACAAGTTCGGGGCACGCCCGTTCGCGACCGGCGGGATGGTCCTCGCCGCCGCGAGCTTTGTGTTTCTGATCGTGCTCCCGGTGAACTTCTCGTATCCGTGGTTCGCGGTTGTGCTGCTTGTGAACGGGATCAGCATGGGCCTGTTCATCTCGCCGAACAGCGCCGGGGTGATGAACTCGCTGCCGCCCTCCCAGCGCGGCGCTGGCGCGGGAATGCTGGCCACCGCCATGAACTCCGCCAGCGTGCTCTCGATCGGCGTCTTCTTCACACTCATGATCGTCGGGCTCGCCGCCGGGCTCCCGCACGCCCTGCAGAGCGGCCTGGCCGCGCACGGGGTGCCGGCCGGCGACGCCGCACGCGTCTCCCACCTTCCCCCGGTGGCGACCCTGTTCGCGTCCCTGCTCGGCTACAACCCGATGGCCACGCTGCTCGGCCCGCACGTCCTCGCAGGCCTCCCAGCCGGGCAGGCGCAGCAGCTGACCGGACGCAGTTTCTTCCCCCGCCTGATCTCCGCCCCCTTCCACACGGCCCTTGTGTACGCGTTTGTGTTCGCGATCATCGCCTGCCTAGTGGCAGCGGTTGCCTCGCTTCTGCGCGGCGGCAAGTATCACTACCTCGAAGAGACCGCTTCCGCCGCACAGGTGCCGACCCGGCTCGGGTCGGTCGAGGAGGCTGCATGACCACCCAGACGCCGGAACGAACCCTATGGATCGGCGAGGCGGCCAAGCAGGTCGGGGTCACGACGCGGACGATCCGCTACTACGAGCAGCTCGGCCTCCTCGGCGCCAACCGGCGACGCGTCAAGGGCGCACGTCGGCTGTACAGCGAGGCCGACATCGTCCGCCTACAACAGGTGATCCGGCTCCGCGATCTCCTCGGCCTCTCGCTCGAGGAAGTCGTCGCGCTCGCCGAGGCAGAAGAAGCCCGCCAAGGCCTACGCAGCCGATGGGCGGACACCCTCACCGACGCAGAACAAGCGCGCATCCTCGACGCCGCCATCCCGCACGTCGAGCGGCAACTCGAACTCGTACGAGCACGACAGCACACACTCGCCGAGTTCGTCGACGAACTCACCAAGAAGCTGCACACCCTGCGAAGACGGCGCGCCACACTCCAACACCAGCCATCCCGCTCAGCCAACCGCGGCGGCGGCGGTCGGTCAGCAGTGCCCCCGGCCGGAATCGAACCAGCGCACGAGGTTTAGGAAACCTCTGCTCTATCCACTGAGCTACGGGGGCGGAACCGCCTCAGTCTAGGACGCGGCGACGGCGGGCCAGTCGGGCGTGAGGTACTTCGCCTCGAGGTCGAACCCGGTGATCTCGCCGCCGCACGCGCGGCACGTGTGGACGAGCTCGACCTCCTCGCCGCACTCGTGCACGAAGGTGGTGCTCGGCGCGTCGACGGCCCAGCGGTCGCCCCACTGCGCGATGCTGAGGAGGATCGGCCGCAGCTCGTGGCCTGCGCGCGTCAGGTGGTAGCCGAAGCGCGGCGGGTGCTCCTGGTACCGGCGCCGCTCGACGACCTTCGCCTCCTCGAGTCCGCGGAGCCGGTTCGTGAGGATGTCGCGCGGCGCGCCGGTGTTCGCGGCGATCGCGTCGAAGCGGTGGACGCCGAAGGCGAGCTCGCGGATCACGAGCAGAGACCACTTCTCGCCGATCACACCGAGCGCGGCGGCGGCGGAGCAGGGGCGGGGATGCTTGGGAGTCATGCCGGCAAGTGTGCCAGAGAGGGTTGACTTTTCCAACCCTTATAAGGTAGGTTTTTCCAACTGACGATGCTCACGCGCACCCTCAAGCCCAGGCGCGGCCCGCGCCTCACCGTCCGGCCGCTCGAACGCGGCGACGTCGAGACGGTCAAGTCGGTGTTCGCGCGCCTGGGCGAGGCCTCCCGTCGCGCCCGCTTCAACGGCCCCAAGCCGTGCCTGTCCGACGCCGAGCTCGAGCAGCTCGCCCGGATCGACGCCTCCCACCACGCGCTCGTCGCGTATGTGGACGGCGATCAACAGCCGGCGGCGATCGCCCGGCTCGTCCGCACCGGCCGCGCCACCGCAGAGCTGGCCTTCGCAGTGGCCGACTGCTACCAGCACCGCGGCATCGGATCGGCCCTCGCAGGCGAGCTGCTCGCGGACGCACGCGCGGCCGGCATCACGGTCGTGACCGCGCTCGCCGGCGCCGACAACCGCGCCGCGCTTGCGCTCATGCGGCGCTGCGCGACGGTCCTCGACCTGCGGCTCGAAGGGCCGGAGATCGCGATCCGCGCGGCTATCGCCTAGTCCACGGACCGGGCGGCGATACATTGCAGGTCGTGGACGACTTCGACCTGAAGGCCCTCCTCGACGGCCACCGCGGCAGCGATCTCGATCTCTGGGCGCGCACGATCAACCCGCAGTTCGTGCGGGTGCTGCGCACGATCGACTTCGACCGCACCTGGACACGCGCCGAGGGCGCCTATCTCTTCGACGAGGACGGCCACCGCTACCTCGACATGCTCGCCGGCTTCGGCATGTACAACGTCGGCCGCAACCACCCGCGCATCCGCGCGGCGCTCGTGCAGGCGCTCGAGCTCGACACGCCCGGCATGCTCGCGATGGGCGTCACCGCCCTGCCCGGCCTGCTCGCGGAGGCGCTGCTGGCCCGCACGCCGGCGCGGCTCGAGCGCTGCCTCTTCACGAGCTCGGGCACTGAGGCCGTCGAGGCGGCGTTGAAGCTCGGCCGGGCGGCGACGAAGCGCAGCCGCGTCATCTCCGCCGACCACGCTTTCCACGGGCTCACGCTCGGCTCGCTCTCCGCCAACGGCAACCCCGAGTTCACCGACCGCTTCGGCCCGCTCCTGCCCGGCTTCGAACGCGTTCCCTTCGGCGACCTCGACGCGCTCGAGGAGCAGCTGCGGCGCGAGGACGTCGCCGTCTTCCTGATCGAGCCGGTCCAGGGCAAGGGCGCGAACCTGCCGCCCGGCGGCTATCTCGAGGGCGCGCAGGCCCTCTGCCGCGAGTACGGAACGCTCTTCTGCGTCGACGAGGTTCAGACCGGCTTCGGCCGCACCGGCAAGATGTTCGCCTTCGAGCACTGGGGGCTCGAGCCGGATCTCGTCCCGGTTGCGAAGTCGCTGTCGGGCGGCTACGTGCCCGTCGGCGCGCTGCTCATGTCGCGCGCCGTGCACGAGGCAGTGTTCGACTCGATGGAGCACGCCGTCTCGCATGGCTCGACGTTCGCGCCGAACGAGCTGGCGATGGCCGCGGGGCTCGCAACGCTGCACGTGCTGGACGACGAGCAGCTCGTCGAGCGGTCGGCGCGGCTCGGCGAGAAGCTGCTCGAGCTGACGCAGCCGTTCGTGGACGAGTTCCCGGTCGTGCGCGAGGTGCGCGGGCTCGGGTTGATGTGGGCGATCGAGTTCGCCGAGCCGGAGTCGGGCAAGCTCTCCTGGCGGCTGATCGAGCGGATGCAGCGCGGCCTCTTCGCACAGCTCGTCGTCGGGCCGCTCTTCTCCAAGCACCGGATCCTCACCCAGGTCGCCGGCCACAACATGGCGGTGATCAAGGTGCTGCCCCCGCTCGTCGTCACGGACGAGGACGTCGAGCAGTTCGTCGACGCGCTGCGAACAACCGTGAAGCACGCGCAGCACATGCCGACGGCGCTGACCCGGTTTGCGCTGACCGCCGCGGGTATTCGCTAGCCGTCGCGCTTCTTGCGCTCGTCGAGCTCGACCTGAGCCTTTTCCGCCAGACGTCGAGTTCTCTCGGCGTTGACGAGCATCTGCTCGCGCGCCGCCTCGCGGTCAGCTTTCGTCGGCTTCTTCTTCGCCATCGTCACTTTGTAGCAGCCGTCCCCGGGAAAGGCAGCGACCAGGTCGCGACGTCGTCGCGACCTGGTCGCAGTCGTCAACCTTCGCGCGGCTCCCAGCGAAAGCGAAACACCGCCACGACGAGGCCGCCGGCGCCCCACGCCGCGAGCACGCCGATTGCGAGCGGCTTCGTCCACAACGCCTCGCCGTGCAGGTAGATCGCGTTCATCAGGTCGATGAAGTACTTCAGCGGCAGAGCGTCGCCGATCGCGCGCAGGAACGACGGATAGTGACGCGTCGGGCCGAACGCGCCGGTCAGGAACGCCATCGGCAGCAGGATGAAGTTGACGACGGCGGATGACCCCTCCGCCGAGCGGATCAGCGACGACGTCGCCACGCCGACGGCCGCGAACGCCGCCGAGCCGAGGATCACCGCGAGCACGAGCGAGCCGATCGCGCTCGGGAACGGCGTCCCGTAGAACAGGCGCCCGATCACGAACAGCGCCACCGTTTGCAGCGCGAACACGAGCAGCGTCGAGACGAGCAGCGCCGCGACGTACGTGGACGCAGGGAGCGGCGTCGCGCGCAGCCGCTTCAGGATCGCGTTCTCGCGCCGGATCACGAGCTGGATCGCGAGCCCGGCGAACGCGGTGTTCGCGCAGCCGTAGCCGATCAGCCCCGCCAGCAGCGCGTGCGACGCCGGCACGCCGTAGATCTTCCCGGAGTAGACCGAGCCGAGCAGCACGAAGAGCAGCATCGGGAAGAGGAAGATGAAGAGCGCCGCTTCCTTGCTGCGCCAGAAGACGAGCTGTTCCGCGCGGAGCTGGTGCGCGAAGAGGCGCGACCTCACTCCGCGTCTTCCTCGGTCAGCGCGAGGTACACGTCTTCGAGTGTCGGGCGACGCACCTCGAGCCGGTCGAGCTCCTCGCCCCGGGCGATCGCGTCGGAAGTGAGCTCGTGCAGCACACGGGTCGGCTCGCCGGTACGCACCAGCACGTCCTCGCCGTCTCGGCGGTAGCGGATCTCGACCTCGAGCTCGCTCGTCGTGAGCTCGCGCGGCGTGCCGACGCGGACGATCTGTCCCTCGCGCATCACCGCGACGCGGTCGGCGAGCTGCTCCGCCTCGTCGAGGTAGTGCGTCGTCAGGAGCACCGTCTTCCCGAGCGAGCGCAGCGAGCGGATCATGTCCCAGGCCGCCCGGCGGGCGGCCGGGTCGAAGCCGGTCGTCGGCTCGTCGAGGAAGACGAGGTCGGGATCGCCGACGAGCGCGAGGCCGAGGTCGAGGCGGCGCTTCTGCCCGCCCGAGAGCGTCTTCACCCGCGCGTCCCGCTTCTCGGCGAGGCCGACGAGCTCGATCACCTCGTCGACGTCGCGCGGGTGCTCGTAGTAGCCGGCGAACATCGCGTGCGTCTCGCGCACCGTGATGTTCGGCCAGAGCTGTGACTGCTGGAGCACGACGCCGATGCGTTGCCGGAACTCCGGCCCGGGCCGCTCCGGGTCGTGGCCGAGCACCGAGACCTCGCCCTCGTCGCGCTTGCGGTAGCCCTCGAGGATCTCCACCGTCGTCGTCTTGCCCGCGCCGTTCGGGCCGAGCAGGCCGAAGACCTCGCCCTCCGCGATCTCGAAGTCGACTCCGCGTACCGCCTCGACCCCGCCGTAGCGCTTGCGCAGGCCGCGCACGCTGATCGCCGTCACGCGCTCTCCAGCTCGAGCAGCACGGTTCCGCACGGCGGGAACGGCGGCTCGGGACCGCCGGTGAAGACGGCGGCCGCGCGGCCGCAATCGGGCTGGTGCGCGACCACGACGACCGTCTCGCCGCGCGCGGCCGCAGCTGCGCGCATGTCCGCGGCGGTCGCGCCCGGCGCGAGCCGCTCGTCGAGCTCCGGCTCGCCGAGCCCGAGCGCGGACGCGGTCTCGCAGGCGCGGAGCAGCGGGCTCGTCACGACCGCGTCCGGCACGAGCCCCTCGGCGCGCAGCCGCTCCCCCAGCTCCCGCGCGTGCGTGCGGCCCGCGGCCGTGAGCGGACGCAGCTCGTCCGGGTTTCCCGGCGCTGCCTCGGCATGGCGGACGATCAGAAGGCGCATCCGGTCAGAATAGTCGGGGCCGACGGGGAAGACCCCTTGCACCGCGCTCGCTGTGCTCAACCGCTCGTGCTGAAACGCCGACAGATGCTTGATGAAGGTCGATCGGGCGGATCCGCGGTGGGGGGCTTCGCTTGCGACTGCTGCCGGGGTGCTCGTGCTCGGGTGGTTTGCGTTCGTGCGAGGCGTGCGCGTGCCGATTCTCGGGATGGTCGACCTCGGGGTGCACGAGTTCGGGCACCTGCTCTTCAGCTGGGCGCCGGAGCTCGTCATGGTGTTGATGGGCAACGGGACGCAGACGCTGCTGCCGTTGCTCATCGCGGTGAGCTTCGCGTGGTTTCGGCATGACTGGCCGGCGGCAGGGCTCTGCCTCGCGTGGTGCGGGACGACGCTCCAGAACGCATCGGTCTACATTGCCGACGCGCCGTACCAGCGCCTGCCGCTCCTGAAGGAGAACTCGATCCACGACTGGGCCTACGTCCTCGGCGCGGAGCAGTTCTACGCGCTCGACAAGGCGGCGACGATCGCGGCATGCGTCAAGGACGCGGGGCTCGCGCTGCTCGTCGTCGGCTTCGGCCTCTGCCTGGTGCCTGCGCTGCGCAGATGGCGGACGGCGGCTCCCGCCGACGAGTCCGCCGGCCTGCTTCACGGCGAGTGACGCCGTGTGGCTCGATACCGTGTCGCCGTGACCAGGTGGAGGCTTGCGCCGGCGGTCGCGGCAGCCGCCTTTGCGCTGACGGCCGGAACCGCCTGGGACGAGGGCGGCTTCCACGCGGTCGCCTGGGACAGGGCGCTCACCGGCGTCGCGGTGCTCGCGCTCGCGGCGGTTCTGCTCGACGGCGCCCCGCGCCCCGGCCGGCACACCGCCGCGATGCTGGGCGCGCTCGGGTTCCTGACCGCGTGGACGGCGGCCTCATGGCTCTGGTCGGACTCGCCTCCGGCCGCGCTCGACGAGGCGCAGCGCGTCGCGGCCTACCTCGCCGCGGCCGTCGCGGTCGCGGTCGCCGGGCGGCGTGTGCCGCCGGCCTGGCTCGCCGGTGGCGTTGCGGCCGGGGTCGTGCCGGCGGCGGCCTGGAATCTCGCCGTCCGCCTCGCGCCGGACTGGACGGGGCAGGCGGCGCAGCGCGGCGACATCGGAGCGCTCGCGACACCCGTCGGCTACGCGAACGGGCTCGCGATCCTCGTCGTGCTCGCGCTCCTGCTCGCCCTCGGCCTTGCGGCGACGTCGCCGGGGGTGCCGCTCCGTGCGGCCGCCGCCGTGCTGCTCGTCCCCTTCGCCGCGGACCTCGCGCTGCAGCAGAGCACCGGCGCCGAAGCTGCGCTCGCAGCCGGGCTCGTCGCGCTCGTTCTCGTCGCACCGCGGGGCCGCGCCGGCGCCTCGCTTGCGCTACTCGTGCTGCCGCTCGCCGCCGACCTCGCCGCCGGCCGGGTTCGCAGCGTCGTCTCGCCGCCCGCCCGGGACCTCAACGCCGCAGCCGGGTCCGGGCATCTCCTGCTGCTCGCGCTCGCCCTGCTCTGCGCTGCCCAGCTCGCGGCCGCGCTCCTGCTCCTGCCGCGACTCGCCGGCGGTGGACGGCCGCTGCCGGCCCGGGCCGCCGCCGCGACCGCCGCGCTGCTCCTCGCCGCCGGCCTCGTCGCTGCACCGTTCGCGCTGCACGGCCAACTGCGGGCCGGCTACTGGCGCGTGGCGCTGCGCGAGTATCGCGCCGCGCCGGTGCTCGGCTCGGGCGCCGGAACGTTCGTCGACTGGTGGCTGCGCACGCGGACGGTCGCCCACTCGACGCAGGAGGCGCACTCGCTCTACGTCGAGACGGCGGCCGAGCTCGGCCCGCTCGGACTGCTCGCGGTGCTCGTCGCATTCGGAGCGACGCTCGTCGCCGCGCTGCGGCTCCGCGCCACCCCGCTGGGGCCGGCGCTGCTCGCGGCGCTCGTCGCGTACGACGTCCACGCGGCGGCCGACTTCGACTGGGAGCTCGCCGGCGTGACCCTGCCGGTCGTGCTCATCGGCGCTTCGGTCGCAGTCCACGCCGATCCCGAGCTGGGGCCGTTGCGGGCGCGTCCTCGCCGCGTCCTCGCCCTGGCGCTCGCTGCGCTGACCGCCGCTGCGATCCTCGCGCTCGCGGGCAGCTCGCGACTTGCGGCGGCGCAGTCGGCCGAGTCCTCCGGCCGCTTCGCATCCGCTGTAACCGAGGCACGCGCCGCGCTCCGCTACGCACCGTGGTCGGCGGACGCGTGGCGCGTGATCGGCGAGTCGCGGCTTGCCGCGGGCGACCGCGCGGGCGCCCGCGACGCCCTCCGCTCCGCTGTGCGGCTCGACCCGAACGGCTGGAGCGCCTGGCTCGAGCTCGCCCAGGTGAGCACGGGAGAGCCGCGCCGCTCCGCCGAGGCGGAGGCGGCGCGGCTCAACCCGCTGGGCGGTGGGGGTTAGCCGGTCAGCACTTGCACGAGCCGGCGCGTGGAGCTCCCGGCCAGGACGTCCTGGCCCTGAACGCGAGCCCGCACGAAGAAGACGAGCGAATGGCCGCGGCCGAGTGGGAGATTCCGGGTCGGCTGAATCGACAGCGTCGCCCAGCCGTCCTGACCGCTTGTGACCTCGGGCCCGCCCTTTGCCCACGCGTACGGCAGGCCGATCGCGTACACGAGCGCGCCGCTGACCGAGTTGCCGCGCGTGTCCGCGATGTGGAAGCGGGCGAGGATCTGTCCACGGTTGGTAAGACGTCTCGGCTGGAACTGGATGCGGTCGATCACGAGGCGAACCGGGAGCGTGACGCTCGCTGCCGGGACGACGCTCCCCGTGCTACCGGACGAGGTCACGACGGCTGCGGTCTGCGCCGACGTCGCCGAGGCTGTGCCCTGCGTGCTCGCGGCGGTCACCTGGGCAC
>Ga0265318_10001925_pt1 | contig 11611 bp, 9 predicted proteins | sample 4821metaG_FD_192431 | JGI IMG/M metagenome (GOLD analysis project Ga0265318, IMG submission 192431) | Rhizosphere microbial communities from Carex aquatilis grown in University of Washington, Seatle, WA, United States - 4-8-21 metaG | ecosystem: Host-associated > Plants > Roots > Rhizosphere >... | reverse complement strand
TGGCAGGGGCGTGGTCGATACGGTCGACGAGAGCGAGGCCCTCGTCGATTGTGCCCGACCATCGTTGCCAGGCCGCAGCCCTCCACTTCATCTGTCGCCGCTGCCGATCAGCGCGTCGTGTCAACCGGCGGAGCTCGGCATCGAGCGCGATGAGATCAGAGTTTCTCTGGTGTTCTAGTCGCCGAACCATCCAATTGTCCCCGAACAACCTGGGACGACACAAGGGCTGAGCCGGAGGACAAGTCTAGTGAGGCCCTGGCGCACTTTGTGCTACGCCGTGGGCCTGGGTCGCCGCTCACCACACAAGGTCTTGAGTGCGAATTTGCGCAGGCGTGCGTCAAGCTGGTGTATGTTCCCTGGGTCTTTCCGTTCACGCGGGAGTCTAAAAAATGACCAATGTTGAATCGAAGCTGCTGCAGGACATAGCAAGACCGCAGGATGCCGACCTGATTTCAGGGTGGGCATTGTGGGATGCCCCGGTTGTGGTGGGTTACCTTGCTTCGCTGGCGATGACCGTTCTCGCGACGGTCGCGGCGGTGGGCGTTGACCGCGCGGTGACGATCCCCAATCTCTCCCTCATATTTGTTGTGCCGGTCATAGTAGCTGGCGTGGGCTTCGGTCTTGGTCCCTCCCTCTGCTCGGCCGTGCTTGGGGCTCTCGCCTTCAATTTCTTCCTGACAGAGCCGCGCTACAGCCTAGCGGTCAATGACCCGGCCGACATCTGGGCAATCGCGCTGCTATTTCTCGTCGGACTTATTGTCAGCGGCATTGCCTTCGCTGCGAGACATAGGGCGACCGATGCGGCACTTCTGAAAAGGCAGGCGACCGTGTTGCAAGGCTACAGCCGCGACGTCACAGCGGCCAACGATGTCAACGCGATCGTCTCAATCACGTCGCAAGCTCTTGCTGCGCTCTTTGAAGTTCCCGCGGTCGTCATGCTCGTGGTGGATAGCAAGGTAGTTTCCATTGGCAGGGTCGGCGCGGCTGACCTCCGAGACCCGGACCTTGAAGCTGCGCAGTCGTCGCTGGCCGCCAGAAGCGGCGCTCGCGCCGGAATATATCCAGATTTGTCCTCGCGCTTTGACTTCTGGCCGGTCGCAACCGCGCTGGGCCAGAACGCCGTTCTCGGACTTGTGTTCGACCCCGACGAGCGCCCGGCGGCACCAGACAAAGCGGTTGACGTCGTTGCGAGCGTTTTGGCCTTGGCCCTTGATCGTCAGCACTTCCGAGATGACCGCGCTGCCGACGCGCACGCGCATGCGACCGAAGCCATCACTAAGGCCACGTAGCATCATTGACTGCTGATACGGGGACGACAGCCGCCAGTGCAGCGCGACTGTGACCGTGTCCACCTGGCGTTTATTTCTTCGCAACAGCATCCACATTGAATTCCTATGGCGATACGCCCGATTTTGCCGTCGCGGCCAGAAGCCCTCAACGGCCCTGGCTGACCTCGTCATCAACGGCCGGCCGCTATGCGAAGTTTTCCCACCGAGTATCTCGTCCTCCCCCGTACCTCCGATATCGGCCCGACCATCGGCTATATCGGAGCGCGGCCGATAGCGGAGCGGGTCCTGGATCAATGGGGACAGCGATACGTCTATTGTGGTCTCGCACCGACGTTGCCCAGCGGCGCCATCAATCTCAAGCTCATCAGACTTGGTGAGTGGATCGTCGAACCCGGTCTCCTCTACCGGCTCGATAGCCAGATTGGGACGGGTCACCTCCAGAGCTTCGCACGTCGAGAGTTGGAATCGAGTCGTCAGTCTACTCTAGACGGCGGAGAAGAATAGCAGATAGTCATCAGTGCGGCGCAGAGGCGCTCGGTACTAGTCCTTGCGCCGTGAGGCGAATCTGGGGACCGAAAAGCAGAAGGCAACCGCCGCAGTGACGGTTGCCTCCAGGCTTCTATCAGGAAGAGGGCTGTTCTGATTTTGACACCGTGGGCGCCGCAGGTTAACGGGTCGTTACCCTGCGGCTTTCGTTGGAAAAAGTGGGCTAGCTGTCTATGCCGCGTGTCATCTCGCCCAACATAGTTGGAGGCGCATTGCGTTCTTCCCTCGCGGGGGCATAGCCTGCGTCGCCGGAGCGTTGGTCTCGCGAACTAGTGGGCTCATTCGTCTTTCGCGTTGCCCGACGCTCAGAACTTGAATAGCAGCAGGAAGACCGAAGCAAGCAGTACCGGCACCGCCGCGACCACGGTCATCAAAAGAACCCCAAGCGCCATGTCGTGATTGTGGCCAGCCGTGTCGATGGCTGACCGCTTAGGCGGCGTGCGGTCGCGCGCGGGACGGCGATCGAGCGGTTCGGGCCAGGTTGCGAGGTAGTAGTAGTAACCGATCGGATTCATTGTTCGCCCTCTTGAGGAAACGGAGTCTGATTCCAGCGGGGTAATGTTGGTCTGGCTCATTTAGCTTCTGCCGATGGTGAGGCAGACGGCGCGCTTCTCCGCCAAAGATCTCCGCATCTCGCCAATTGTCACCGCTTGGTTGCCTTGATCCGGCCGCCAGGGGTCGAAGACGTGGAACCGCAGGCCATCAAAGCCGATGACCACGAGCCAATCGTTTTCGCTGAGGCGCAGTCGATCGAAGTGGGCCTGAACAAGTGGCACCTGGCGCTGCGAGAGGAGTCCGAAGAGTTCCTCCGGTGTCGGTATAGTCGGTGACGCCGAGATGGTGCCTTCTCCGATGGCACGATGCGGCGGCAGGACAGGTGGCAGGGCGCAATGAATAGCGACATTGAAGGAGCGATGTGCTGCGGCGCTCGCTATTGCCAATAGCTTCTGCCCGTCTGCGTCGGTGTACTGATGGATCTCCGCCGCGATCACTCTTTCCACCTGGGGCGTCATCATGAACCGAGAGTCGATCGTCGCCATCGCCACCATCAGGGCAGCAGCCGACGATCCATGAGTGCTAATGGAGCCGTAAAGGTGTGGTTGAATGGTACGTGCGTGTCTGGCCGCCCGTTCGTCCCACAGCGATTTCTCGAAGACGACGTGGGTCTCGTCGTAGGTGCGCTCGACGAACTCGGATGCTACTAGCAGGTTGAGCGCTGGCCCTGAGACGGCCATCGCACGAAGCCGCAGCACGGCTGCCCCTTCGCCGCGCGCGTGCTCGATACCACTTTCAATCAGCAGCCGACCGATGCCGCGACGCCGCGCGGAATGTGCGACGCCCAGCCAGACCAGAGTCGCAATGGGGCTCCGGGCCGGGTGAATGACTTCGGCCGCGCCAACGGCAATCTGACACTCCATGGCAAGCACGATATGGCTATCGCGGTTCGCCGCGCCGAGAGGCCAATCGCGGTTGGAGGCTCCGGCCTCACCGCGAAGTGATGTTTCGAGCTCCCTCAGGGTAGTCGCGTCATTGGGGCCGGCGACATGGAGCCGGGAAAATGTTTGCAAGTGGGGCATGGGCTGCATTCGCAACATTGAAGGTACGGTTCTCCAGATTCAGCGATAGTCGGCACAATCGGCCGTGACGCCGGCCAGCTCGTGCGCGACGCCGCGAGAGGTGATCGCAGTTCGGGCGCGAAGGTCGAGGACGGCGCCAAGAGCCGCCAGAGCCAGCACCGGGTGGCGGCCTTCGACGCTCTCATCGAGCCAGTCGGGAACGTCGAGAAAGCGGGTGAGAGTGCAGAGCCAATCACGATCATCACGGCAAAGGCGCCGGACAGTCCAGGCTGGCGCCTCAAGAGCGATCAGCTCCATCACTGCCTCGGTCCAGGCCTCGCATGCGACCAGGCGGTCCAGCCGACCTGTCTTGCCGATAGTTCTCAAGGTCATGAGGCGTGGGCTCGCCGCAAAGACCTCCCCGAACAGCACGGCAGACGCCCTCGTGGCCCTCGTCAATTTGTTCGCAAGTTTGTCGAGGTCGTCTCGCCTGTCAGACTGGATGAACATTTGTTGCCTCCTGGACCGCGGGGTCCCGCCCCAACATGCTCAGAAGCGCATAGGGAAACGAGACGGCTGGGCCGGCCGCGGTATAGCGGCGGCATAGGAATAGCGGGTTGATTTTGTAGCCGTCGCATCGTGGATCAGCGAAATTGATCCAGCCGAGGCACTTATATAATTCCTATACCGCGGGCCTCCCACCCTCCTAGATTTCCTACACCTGGGAGTGCGACACCAGCGTCGCGCCGAAACGCACTCGGCCCGTCAGAGCTGACGACCAGTCGTCGACTTCGTCCGGGTTGTCGCGGCTTTGGAATCGGATTCTTACCGACAGGAGCACGCCATGATGGACGTGATCGTCTTGGGATTGGGTGTCGTCTTCTTCGTGGCGACCATTGCGTACGCCTATGCGTGCGACCGGCTTTAGGAGGCACAGGTGATCTTCGATTACGCACTCGCCGGCCTCGTGGTTGCCGGCCTTCTCGTCTATCTCACCTACGCTCTGCTGCGGCCTGAGCGGTTCTAGGAGACAATCATGACCGTTATCGGCTGGACCCAGATCCTGTTGTACTGCGCCATCATCGTGGCGCTGACGCCGGTGCTTGGCGCGTACATGACGCGCGTCTTCAACGGCGAACACACCTGGCTGTCACCCATTCTGCGGCCCATTGAAGGGGCCATCTACTGGGCCGGCGGCGTCGACGAAAAAAAAGAACAGCACTGGCTCACATACGCCGTTGGCATGCTGCTGTTTCATGCCGGCGGCGCCCTCGTCATCTACCTGGTGTTGCGCCTTCAGGGTTCTCTGCCGTTCAATCCGGCCGGAATGGGGGCGGTGGCTCCGGATCTGTCGTTCAACACGGCGATCAGTTTCATCACCAACACCAACTGGCAGAACTACGGCGGCGAAAGCACGATGTCGTATTTGAGCCAGATGCTCGCCCTGGCGCACCAGAACTTCCTCTCGGCGGCGGCCGGTATCGTCCTCGCGGTGGTGGTAATCCGCGGCTTTGCCCGGCACTCGGTTAAGACCGTCGGCAACTTCTGGGTCGATATCACCCGATGCACACTCTACATCCTGCTGCCGATCTGCGTAGTGTTCACGCTGTTCCTGGTTTGGCAGGGCATCCCGCAGACTTTGGGGTCCTACGTCAACGCCACGACGCTGGAGGGCGGCAGCCAGACCATCGCGGTCGGCCCGGTCGCGTCGCAGATCGCCATCAAGATGCTCGGCACCAATGGTGGCGGCTTTTTCAACGCCAACGCCGCGCATCCCTTCGAGAACCCGACGGCGCTCAGCAATTTTGTCCAGATGATCTCCATCTTCGCGCTCGGCGCGGCCCTCACCAACGTCTTCGGGCGAATGGTCGGCAACCAGCGCCAAGGCTGGGCAATCCTGGCAGTGATGGGCGTGCTGTTCCTCGCCGGCGTCGTGGTCTGCTACTGGGCCGAAGCCAACGGCACCAATCTGCTGAACTCGCTCGGTCTCACCGGCGGCAATATGGAGGGCAAGGAGACCCGATTCGGCATCGTCGCGTCCTCGCTGTTTGCCGTGATCACGACGGCCGCCTCGTGCGGCGCAGTCAATGCCATGCACGACAGCTTCACCGCGCTCGGCGGCATGATCCCGCTGATCAACATACAGCTGGGTGAGATCATCATCGGCGGCGTCGGCTCAGGCCTCTACGGCATGCTGCTCTTCGTCATCGTTGCGATCTTCGTGGCGGGCCTGATGGTCGGCCGCACACCGGAGTACATCGGCAAGAAGATCGAGGGCAAGGAGGTGAAAATGGCCATGCTCGCCATTCTCATTCTGCCGCTGATGTCTCTGGGTTGGACCGCCGTGTCGTCGGTGGTGCCATTCGGCGTGAGCCAGCTCGGCAACGCCGGCCCGCACGGCTTCTCCGAAATGCTTTACTTGTTCACGTCCAGCGTCGGTAACAATGGTTCTGCCTTCGGTGGCATCACGGCCAATACGCTGTTCTACAATCTGGCCGGTGCCATGGCGATGATGGTCGGCCGCTTCTGGATGATCATTCCAGCTCTGGCGATCGCCGGATCGCTCGCCGCGAAGAAGTCGATACCGGCCTCCGCCGGCACCTTCCCCACGACGGGCGGGCTGTTCGTCGGCCTTGTGGTGGGAACCATCGTCATCGTCGGCGGTCTCACTTACTTCCCTGCGCTCGCGCTCGGTCCCATCGTCGAGCACCTCGCGATGACCGCCGGCACCTTGTTCTGATCGGAGCAATTCCAATGGAATCCTCAATTCTTCGCAACCGGGCGCCATCGCGGGCGCTGATTGATCCGGCGATCGTAATACCGGCCATTCGTTCGGCCTTCGTCAAACTCGATCCCCGGGTCATGGCCAAGAAACCGGTAATGTTCGTCCTCGAGATGGTCACACTGCTGACGACGGTGATCCTGATCAAGGATGTCGTCACCGGTGGCGGACAGCTCGGCTTCGAGTTCCAGATCGTGCTCTGGCTGTGGTTCACGGTGTTGTTCGCCAACTTTGCCGAAGCCGTGGCCGAAGGCCGCGGCAAGGCCCAGGCCGACGCGCTGCGCAAGCAACGCACGGAGACGTCCGCCAAGCTGCTCAAGGGCAGCGGTCGAGAATTCAACCTGGTACCTGGTGCCGGCCTCAAGATCGGCGATCTGGTCCTGGTCGAGGCTGGTGACATTATCCCGTCGGACGGCGAGATCGTCGAGGGCGTCGCCTCGGTCAACGAAGCGGCGATCACCGGTGAGTCGGCGCCCGTTATTCGTGAGTCCGGTGGGGACCGTTCGGCTGTTACCGGCGGCACGCAGGTCCTGTCCGACTGGATTCGCGTCCGCATCACCGCAGCCGCGGGCTCGACCTTCCTCGACCGCATGATCAAGCTGGTCGAGGGTGCCGAGCGCCAGAAGACGCCGAACGAGATTGCACTTAACATTCTCCTGATCGGCCTCACACTCGTCTTTGTCTTTGCGACCGTCACCATCCCGTTCTATGTCGCCTATGCCGGTGGCACGATATCGGTGGTGATCCTCGTCGCGCTCTTCGTGACGCTGATCCCGACCACGATCGGTGCGCTGCTGTCGGCGATCGGTATTGCCGGCATGGATCGGCTGGTGCGCTTCAACGTGCTTGCCGTCTCGGGCCGGGCCGTGGAAGCGGCCGGCGACGTCGACACTCTGCTGCTCGACAAAACTGGCACCATCACGCTGGGCAATCGGCAGGCGTCCGAGTTCCGTCCGGTCAAGGGCGTGACCGAAGCCGAGTTGGCCGACGCCGCACAGATGAGCTCGCTCGCCGACGAGACACCGGAAGGCCGCTCGATCGTTGTCCTCGCCAAGGAAAAATACGGCATCCGCGGCCGCGAGGTCGGCGAGGTGCAGGCCAGCTTCATTCCGTTCACGGCGCAGAGCCGGATGAGCGGCGTCGAGATCGGCGGGTTGTGGATCCGGAAGGGAGCCGTCGACTCGATCCTCAAGTTTGTCGGACCGGCGAATAATTCTCGAGAAATCACGGACATCGCGGATGGCATCGCGAAGGCTGGCGGTACGCCACTGGCGGTGGCCAAGGACGGCAAGCTCTTGGGGGTCATTCACCTCAAGGACATCATCAAAGGCGGCATCAAGGAACGCTTCGCCGAACTTCGCCGCATGGGCATCCGAACGGTGATGATCACCGGCGACAATCCGATGACGGCGGCGGCCATCGCCGCGGAAGCCGGCGTTGATGATTTCCTCGCGCAGGCGACCCCCGAGGACAAACTGCGGCTCATCCGCGACGAACAGGGCAAGGGCAAACTCGTGGCCATGTGCGGCGACGGCACCAACGATGCGCCAGCCCTCGCTCAGGCCGATGTTGGCGTGGCCATGAACACCGGTACCCAGGCCGCTCGCGAGGCTGGCAACATGGTCGATCTCGATTCCAATCCGACCAAGCTCATCGAAATCGTGGAAATCGGCAAGCAACTGCTGATGACCCGCGGCTCGCTCACCACCTTCTCGATCGCCAACGACGTCGCCAAGTACTTTGCCATCATCCCGGCGATGTTTGTGGCCTTCTATCCGCAACTGCAGGTGCTCAACATCATGCAGCTGCATAGTCCGCAGAGCGCCATTCTATCGGCGATCATCTTCAACGCCCTGATCATCATTGCGCTGATCCCGCTTGCCCTGCGCGGTGTGAAATATCGCGCGGTCGGCGCCGCCCAGCTGCTGCGGCGCAACCTGCTCATTTACGGCGTCGGTGGCGTCATCGTTCCGTTCATCGGCATCAAGGCGTTGGATCTGCTGATCACCGCCCTTCACCTTGCTTGAGGAGATCTTCAATGCTCTCGCAAATCCGCCCCGCCATCGTGCTGCTGATCGCCTTGACGGTCATCACCGGGCTCATCTACCCACTGGTGATGACGCCCATCGCCGGCGCCATCTTCCCCTATCAGGCGCAAGGTAGCCTGCTCACGGACAAGTCCGGCAAGGTGATCGGTTCTGCCCTAATCGGGCAGGACTTCACCTCGGACAAGTACTTCCATGGCCGCCCGTCGGCGACGCTTGGCCCAGATCCGGCCGATGCGACGAAGACCACGCTCGTGCCGTACAATGCCGTCAACTCGATGGGCTCCAATCTGGGTCCCACCAGCAAGGCCCTGTCGGACCGCGTTGCCGCCGACGTCGCCAAGCTCAAGGCCGAGAACCCGAATATGCCCGTGCCGGTCGATCTCGTGACCACTTCGGGCAGCGGGCTCGACCCTGACGTCTCGCCTGAGGGTGCGCTGTTCCAGGTGCCTCGTATCGCCAAAGCTCGTAGTCTGCCAGAGCAGCAGGTGAGCCAACTGGTGGCCCAGCACACGGAAGGCAGGTTCCTCGGCTTTATCGGTGAACCGCATGTCAACGTCTTGCAGCTCAATCTGGCGCTCGATCAACTGGCGGCGAAATAGTATGCCAAGCCCGCAAGGCTCAAAATGACGGACCAAAGTGGCTGACGAGCGAGACGGCCGGCCGTCGCCGGATGCGCTGCTGGAACTGGCGCGGCAGGACGAGAGCCGCGCCGGTCGTCTGAAGGTCTTTCTCGGCGCCGCTCCCGGCGTCGGGAAGACCTACGAGATGCTGCAGAACGTCCGGGCCCGCCAGCGCGAAGGCGTCGATATCGTCGTCGGCTACGTCGAGACGCACGGTCGCAAGGAGACCGCTGCACTGCTCGACGGCCTCGAACTCATTCCGCGCCGTAGCATCGACTACAAAGGCCAGATGCTTGAGGAGATGGACCTCGACGCCATCCTCGCGCGTCATCCGAAGATCGTCGCCGTTGACGAACTCGCTCATACCAATGCTGACGGCAGCCGCCATCCCAAGCGCTACCTTGATGTCGAGGAGCTGCTGGCCAACGGCATCGACGTCTACACGACTCTCAACGTCCAGCACGTCGAGAGCCTCAACGACGTCGTTGCCCAGATCACCCACGTGCGGGTCCGCGAGACGATCCCGGACTCGGTGCTCGATCAGGCCGACGAAATCGAGCTGGTTGATCTCACTCCGGGCGACCTGCTGCAGCGCCTGAAAGAGGGCAAGATCTACGTGCCCGAGCAGGCCGAGCGGGCGCTCGAACATTTCTTCTCGCACGACAATCTGACCGCTCTGCGCGAACTGGCTCTACGCCGCACCGCGGAGCGCGTCGATGAGCAGTTGCTGAGCCGCATGCAGGCGCAGGCCATTCCCGGTCCCTGGGCCGCAGGGGATAGGCTCCTCGTATGCGTCAATGAAGATCCCCGCGCTCTTGGCCTCGTCCGGTACGCCCGACTGCTGGCCGACCGCCTGCACGCCCCGTGGACCGCGCTCTACGTCGAATCTCGCCGAACCGCGCAGCTCGACGACGCCCAGCGTGACCGCATCGCCGAGGCATTGCGACTGGCGCAGTCGCTCGGCGCCGAAGCCATCACGATCCCCGGCGGCGGCCGCCACACCGCCGACGATGTGATCGGCTATGCCAAGTCCAACAACATCACCCAGATCATCATCGGCAAGTCTGCTCGCAGCCGCTGGTTCGAACTGGTCAACGGATCGGTGGTTGGAGGACTCATCGCGCAGGCTGGGCACATCGCCGTCAATGTGGTGCCGGGCGAGAAGGAGAACGCCGCCCCACGCGTTGCAGTGCCGGTCACGAGTAGCGCCAGGCCGTTCGATTTCAAGATCTACGCCCAAGCCGCGCTGATCATCGGCATTGCCCTCGGACTTGGGGTGGTGCTGCAGCCGCTCATCAGCGACTCCAACGTCGATCTGGTTTTTCTGACGGGCGTCGTCGCGGTGGCTGTGCGGTTCGGACTCTGGCCGTCCATCTTTGCCAGCATCCTTGCGGCGCTCGGGTACAACTTCTTCTTCACCCAGCCCTATATGAGCCTCGAGATTTACGACCCCAGAAGCGTCCTCGCGGTCGTGTTTTTCACCATCGTCGCCATCGTGGTGTCCAATGTTGCGGCCCGCGCACAGGTACAGGCGGTGGCCGCGCTGGCGCGAGCTCGGACGACAGAATCGCTCTACGCTTTCTCGCGCAAACTGGCGGGTGTCGGCGCCCTCGACGACGTGCTCTGGGTGACCGCGTATCAAATCGCGCTCATGCTGAAAGCGAGTGTGGTGCTACTCCTGCCCGAGAAAGGCAACCTCGAGGTCAAGGCCGGATATCCGCCTGAGGACACGCTCGAGCCTGCCGACGTCGCCGCAGCAAAATGGGCCTGGGAGAACAACCGCCCCGCCGGTCGCGGCTCGGATACCCTGACGGGCGCCAAATGGCTATTCCTGCCGATGACAACGGGCAGTGGCCCTATCGGCATGATTGGCCTTGCTGGGGGCCAGGTCGGGCTCAACCTCACTCCCGATCAGCGGCGGTTGCTCGAGGCCTTAATCGATCAAGGCGCTCTGGCGATCGAGCGCGTCAATCTGGTCGAGGATATCGAAAAGACGCGCCTGTCCATGGAGACCGAAAAGCTCCGATCGGCCATTTTGACCTCCCTCTCGCACGACCTCAAGACCCCGCTTGCCTCGGTGCTGGGCGCCGCCGGTGCCTTGCGCGACCTCAGCGGCTTGTCGGAGCCGCAGAGGAAGGATCTACTGAGCACCATCATCGACGAGGCCGAAAGGCTCAATCGCTTTATCGCCAATTTGCTCGATATGATGAAGCTCGAGTCTGGTGCCATCCGCTTGAACAGCGGACTGCACGATGTCAGCGAGATCGTCGGAAGCGTGCTGCGCCGGGCCGAAAAGATCCTGGCCGCCCACAAGATCGAGGTGGTGCTGGCTCCCGATCTGCCGATGGTCGATGTCGATCCGGTGTTGTTCGAGCAGGTACTATTCAACGTCCTCGATAACGCCTCAAAATATTCGCCGCCTGGCACCACGGTGCGCATCCGCGCCGAACAGACCCACGACAAGATCCGGCTGCAGATCGAGGATGAGGGCGACGGCATTCCGGCGGGCGAGGCGGAACACATCTTCGACCGGTTCCATCGCGCCACGAAGGGCGATCAGGTTCGGGCCGGCACTGGCCTCGGGTTGACGATCGCGCGAGGCTTTATCGAAGCGATGGGCGGCACGATCTCCGCCGGCAACCGCATCGACCACAGTGGCGCGGTGTTTACGCTGGAGTTGCCGATACCACTGGTGACCAGGCAACTTGGGCCGACCCCATGAGCACGCCGTTGAAAGTGCTGGTGATCGATGACGAGCCGCCGATCCGTA
>Ga0265318_10001924_pt1 | contig 11612 bp, 8 predicted proteins | sample 4821metaG_FD_192431 | JGI IMG/M metagenome (GOLD analysis project Ga0265318, IMG submission 192431) | Rhizosphere microbial communities from Carex aquatilis grown in University of Washington, Seatle, WA, United States - 4-8-21 metaG | ecosystem: Host-associated > Plants > Roots > Rhizosphere >... | reverse complement strand
GAATATCGAGTCGGCCCTCCGGCAGGCGGAGTCGAGCCTGAAGGATGTGGTCCGCGTGACCTATGTGCTGCCAGACGGAACGGATTTTGAGCGATGCTGGCCGGTGCTGCGCCAGTACTTCGGTGACGTCCGTCCGGCGGCGATGATGATCTGCGCCGGATTGGCGGATCCGCGCATGAAGATCGAGATAGAGGTGACCGCCCGCACAGCGCGGGCATGAGGAGCAATCATGAGAGCCGTTCGCCTCTATGAATATGGTGGCCCCGAGAAGCTGATCTACGAGGAAGACGTCCCCGACCCCGTGCTCGGCGACAGCACGGTGCTGGTCGAGGCGGTGGCCGCGAGCGTCAACCCGATCGACTGGAAGGTGCGCTCAGGGGCACGGCAGAAGGATTTTCCGCTCCAGTTGCCAGCGATCCTCGGCAAGGACGTCAGCGGGATCGTCCGCGCCGTGGGCAGGGACGTGCGCAGCTTCCAGCCCGGCGATCGCGTGATGGCGTACACCGACGCGACCTACGCCGAGCTCGTGCTGGTGGAGGGCGCAGTGCTGACGCACGTACCCGAAGGAGTGAACCTGATCGACGCGGCTGCGATTCCGCTGGTGGTGCTGACCGGCGAGCAGCTGGTGAAGCTCGCGGCGAAGGTGCAGCCCGGGCAGACCGTCCTGGTCAGTGGAGCGCTCGGCAGCGTCGGCCGCGCGGCCGTGCATAGCGCGAAGAAGCTTGGTGCACACGTGATCGCCGGTGTACGTGCCCGCCAGCTGGCGGAGGTCCGGCAGCTCGGCGCAGCAGAATCAGTCGCCCTCGATGACGACGCGGCACTCGCAAGGTTGCCGCCGCTCGATGCGGTGGCCGATACCGTCGGCGGTGCAACCGCCGCCAAGCTGCTTCACAGGGTCAGGCAGGGCGGCAGCTTCGGCTTCGCGTCCGTACTGCCCGAGGGTGCGGCCGCGAGCCATCCGACCGTAACCGTCACGCGTGTGTTTGCCCGTCCTGATGCGTCGAAGGTCCGGGAATTCGCGGACGATATTCGTGACCACAAGTTCGTGCTGCCGATCAGCCGCCGGCTGCCGCTGCGCGAGGCGGGAGCGGCGCAGCTGCTGGTGGAGCGCGGCGGCGCCGCCGGCAAGATCATCCTGCTGGCCCCCCGGAGCGAATGATCACGGCGACGTCAGTGCCCATCGGCATTCGCTTCTCCGGCTATTTCGGCAACGAATCTCCTCGAATTGCTTTACATAATCTTTCGGTGCGCTAGCGCGCATTCATTGCGTATGTCAATGTTGACCGAAGACAGGCCGCAGCATGCACTGTCAGGGGAAGGACATGCGCTCAATTCGATGGTCGCTGATCGCGACGATCGCCGCACTCGCGGCGATGACACCCGCACACGCGCAAAGCACCTACTACTGGGCGGTCGGGTCCGGTTGCTACGTCACCGCGACGGCGGACTACGACTCGTTCCTCAGTCCCTGCTGGAATAACAGCGGATCCACCGCAGCCCCCATCTCCGGGTACGGGCCGCCCACCGCCGGCTCCGATGTGTATCTCGTGAGCGGCGTCGCCAGCCTCAACCTGGGGATCAGCTCACTCGGCGCACCGGCCACGCTCCACAACCTCGTTATCGACGACGTGTTGCAGGGAACGATGGGCCTGGACGCGGGCGTGCCGATTTCAGTCACAGGGACCGAGACGGTCGGTCTCAATGGCAGCGGCTACCTCTATATGACCGCCGGCGCGCACTCGGCGACCACCCTGATCGTCGGCGCGAATGCCGGCTCCAACGGCAACATTCAGGTCCACGGCGGCAGTCTCTCGGCCGGTACGCTCACCGTTGGCGCGAGCGGCTATGCAACAATGTCTCAGGATCAATCCAACGCACCCTCCAGCGTCAGCGTCACCGGCTCGCTCATCCTCGGCTCCGGCGCGGGCATCTTTGGAAACTACTATCTGAGCGGTGGCAGCCTGAACGCCGGCCAGGAGGTGCTGGCCCAGTCCGGCAACGGCTACGTTTTTCAGAGCGGTGGGACCCACACCGTTGGTTCACTGCGACTGGCACAGAACGCCGGCTCGCAGGGACAGTTCAGCTTCGTCGGCGGAACGCTCACCGTGAACGGCGACGTCGCGGGGGGCGCCGGCACGAGCCTGCTGGAGATTGACGCCGCCGGTGCCTCATTCAACGGCAACATCTCCGGACTCACGAACTTGGAGGTGGGCTCAGGCGTAGGCAGCAACGGCGCCTTCGCGATGAGTGGCTCACAGTCAGCCGCCGCACAGGTCGAGCTTGTCGGTAATCAGGGCACCGGACTGTGGGTACAGACTGGGGGGACCAACAGCGCCGGTACGCTTGCCCTGGGCGAGAACGCGGGCGGGACCGGCATTTACAATCTCAGTGGCGGCATGATCAGCGCCGACTTTCTGCAAGTCGGCGTCAACGGCACCGGCACCCTCAACCAGTACGCGGGAAGCTCGGTCAGCGCCAATACCGAGCTCGACTTGGGCCTCTTCAGCGGCTCCAGCGGTACCTACAACCTGCATGGCGGCACGCTGAGCGCACCGTTCGAACTGATCGGTCAGAGTGCGCCGATGGCCGCGCCGGCTCTGTTCGTCCAAAGCGGGGGTACCAACACCGCCGGCAGGATGCAGCTGGGGGATCTCGGCATCTATCAGCTCGTCGGCGGCCAACTCGCGGTGAACAACGATCTCGTCGGCGGCGAGCTCGAGATCGGTGGTGGCTCGCTCAGCGTCGGAGGGATCCTTTCCGTCCGCACACTGCTGCTCGATGCCGGCAGCTCGTATACCACCAGCACGGAACTCGATGTATTGAGCAGCGTGCAGCCGAGTGTCATCGCTGGCGCACTCACCGTCGACATTACCGGCGCATTCAATATCTACGGCTCCGCCGGCCTGTCCGGCACGGGCAGCCTCACCAACAACGGCACGCTCAGCATCGGCTCTGCCGGGTCATCGAACCCCGCGCAGCTCGCGGTCAACGACAGCGCGCAGCTCGTGAACAATGGGTACCTGCAGCTCACTGGGGCCGGTTCCATCCTCGTGCACGGGGGGGCGTTCACCAATGCCGCGAATGGCAATATGGTCATGACCGTGCAATCGACTCCACAGGTGTCCGTGGACGGCAGCGGGTCATTCGTCAACCAGGGCATGGTCTCCCAGTTCAGTGGCGATGTCGGCGTCGCCGTCACGAATCCGAACCTCACGCCCTCAATCACGAACCAGGGCACCTGGACGGTGTACGCACCGGCGACACTCACCGTGCAATCCGGCCTGTTCACCAACGCGGCGGGTGCCACGTTCAACAACGCCGGCGGCGCCGTCCACGTCCTGGCAGCGGGTCAAGTGGTCAGCGACGGCACCTTCACCAATTCAGGGACTGTGACGATCGATGCGGGCGCGAGCTTTTCCGGCGCGGGCACCTACACCCAGACGGCCGGTCTCACCAAGGTCTACGGCACGCTCTCGATGCCCACGATCTACAACCAGGGGGGCAGCTTCGGCGGCTCGGGAACCGTCAACGGCTCGCTGCTCGATCCGCTCGATGTGCCGGTGAACTTCTACAACCAGGGCGGCATGATTGCGCCGGGCGACCCCACGCGGCTCACCATCGATGGCAATCTCTATTTCAGCAGCGGCGTGCTCGACGTCAAGATCGCCGGCGTCAACAACCTGGACCAGCTCGATGTCACCGGGATTACCGACATCACCGGAGGCACGCTGGAACTGGATTTCATGGACGGGTTCGCGCCGCAGAAGGGCGACGTGTACGAATTCCTGCTGGGCAACAACATCGGGCCAGCGCTGTTCGCGAGCGTGATCGTCACCGGCCTGCAGCCCGGCTTCCAATACGACCTCACGGCCGGAACCGATGGCAGCATCGACCTTACGGCGATCAACGATGGCGTTGCGGCCGTGCCGCTCCCGTCCTCGGTGTGGCTGCTCTGCTCAGGCGTCCTGCTGCTGCTGTTCATGGGCCGCCGGGAAAGCGCCCGAGTGAAGCTATCCATGATCACCTTCACCTCCCTGATGCTTGGCGGCTCCCTTGCCGCTCACGCCGCGAAGCCGTGCGAAGAACTCAAGAGCGAGATCGCCGCGAAACTCGACGCCAAGGGCGTCAAGAACTATTCGCTGGATATCGTGACCAACGACCAGGTAGCGGACAAGAAAGTCGTCGGCAGCTGTGAAGGTGGCACGAAGAAGATCGTCTACGGGCGCAGCTGAGCAGTTAGGAACGCAGAGGGCTGCAGGCCATCATCTGGCCATTCACCTTCAGCGCACGCACCCCGTAGTACGAACCATCCTCCACATCAGGAAGCTTGAGTCCGACTTCGAAGACGCAATCCAATCCGACGGTGGCGGCGCGCATCGGGAAATAATCTCCCGCCGGCTCAGATCGTCAGCTTCTCCTCACTCAGCGGAAGCTTGCGCACGCGCTGACCACTGGCCGCGAAGATCGCATTGCAGAATGCCGGGATCGCGGACGGGTAGGGCGGCTCGCCGATTCCCGTCGGCGGGAAATCCGAGGGGACGAACACCACATCGATCTGCGGGATCTTGCGATTGCGCAGCAGCCGGTAATCCTGGAAATTGCTCTGTACGACGCGGCCCTTGTCGAGCGTGATCTGCTGACCCAGCGCCGCCGAGACCGCATCGAGCACCCCGCCTTGCATCTGGTTCACCGCATTGGTCGGGTTGATGATGTGCTTGCCGACATCGGCGGCGACCCAGCACCGCTCAGGTGTGATGACGCCATTGGCATCGACGCTGACCTGGTGCACCTGGGCGACATAGCCGAGATGGCTCCAGTACCAGCCGAAGCCCATGCCGGTGCCCTTCGGCAGCCGGCTGCGGTCCTTCCAACCCGACATGTCGCGCACGCGCTCGATCACCGCGATCATGCGGCTGGCCATGAAGCCCGGCGCGAAGGCATTGCCGCCGACCTTGCCAGCGCCTTCGCCCGGCAGCGGATTCTTGAGCAGTGTCAGATTGAACTCGATGGTGTCCAGGCCCGCGGCGTGTGCCACCTCGTCGAGGAACGACTGGAACACAAAGGCATGCACGTTGTCCCCGGGCGCGCGCAGCGGCCCCACCGGCATGTTGAATGAGATCCGGGAGGTGCGCAGCGCATAGTTCGGCACGAAGCCCGCCGGAAAGCAGTCCAGAGCCGGTACCGCCGTGTTGTTGAAGTACTTGGTGCGTGCGAAGCCGACGTAGTGATTGCGCCAGGCGATGAGTTTGCCGTGTTCATCGACCGCCGCCGTCAGGTTGTGAAAGCCGCCGGGCCGGTAGAAATCGTGCTGGATGTCATCTTCGCGCGACCACAGCACCTTCACCGGTGCACCGATCTGCTTGGATATCACCGCCGCCTCGATCATGTAGTCGTTCATGAGGCGCCGGCCGAACCCGCCGCCGGCGCGGATCATGTGGATCAGGACATTCTCCGGTGGAATGCCCAGCGCCTTGACGACGCCGTCGCGGCCCGGAGCGGGGTTCTGCGTCGGCGCCCAGATCTCGACCTTCCCGTCCTTGAACGAGGCCGTGCAGTTCATCGGCTCGAGCGTCGCATGAGAAATGAACGCGTACGAGTAGGCTGCGGTCACGACTTTCGCGGCATGCTCGATCGCATCATCCGGGTTGCCATCGACGCGCAGGTCGCTCTCCGGCTTCTGCTTGGCCAGCTCCGCGGCGCGGGCATTGAAGCCGGCGGTGGAGTCGCTGGCGTGAGGACCCTCGTCCCAATCGATGACGAGCTTCTGACGCGCCCGCTGCGCCCGCCACCACGAATCCGCCACAATGGCGACGCCGTGATGCAGGCCATCATCGGCCGGGCCGCGGGTCGGACCTTCGAGCACGCGTGGGCTGCCTTCCAGCACCAGCACGTGACTCACGCCCGGCAACGCCTTGATCTCATCGATGTTCGCGCTCTTCACCCTGGCGTCGAACACGGGTCCCTTCTGGAACACCGCGTACAGCATGCCCGGGACCTTGACATCGATCCCGAAGGGCTGCGCGCCCACGACGATGCGCGCCTTGTCCGGATCGAGCACGGAGGTGCCAATGATCTTGAACTGCGACTCATCCTTGAGCGTGACCTTGGTGAGGTCAGGGACCGGCAGCCGCGCGGCCCGTTCGGCCAGTGCCCCATAGCTCAACGTACGGCGCGTGGGTCCGTGGGTCACCACGCTGTCCTCGGCGCTGCAATCGGAGGCCTTGACCTTCCAGGTTGCCGCGGCGGCCTCGATGAGCATCTGGCGGCCGGCGGCTCCGGCCCTGCGCAGCGGCATCCAGTTGGTGGGCGTCGACATGCTGCCGCCAGCGCCCTGGCGACCCATCGGGCCGCCCAGGTAGTCGGCCATCTCGATCACGACATCCTTCCATGCCACGCCGAGTTCCTCGGCAAAGACCATCGGCAGCGCGGTCTTGATCCCCTGGCCGAGCTCCGGATTGGGCGCGAGAATCGTGACCGTACCGGAGGGCGCAATGCGCGCATAGATCGTGAGCTGATGTCCGGTATCGGCGGCGCCAAGGCCCGGTGTCGCGCGCGCCCACACAGGAATGGTCGCTGCGAGCAGCAGTCCGCCGCCCACGGCGCTGCTCGCCACCAGAAACGAGCGCCGCGACAGCACGCTGCCGTCGGCGCGGTCCTTAGGGTTCGTGAGATCTGTGTTCATGGCGCTCAACCCTCCAGCTGGCTGGCGACCTGCTTGATCGCCGCGCGTATGCGTACGTAGGTGGCGCAGCGGCACAGATTGCCGGACATCGCGTTATCGATGTCGGTCTCCGTGGGGTTGCGGGTTCTCTCGAGCAGCGCCGTCGCCGCCATGATCTGTCCGGCCTGGCAGTAGCCGCACTGCGGGACATCGACGGTGAGCCAGGCCTGCTGCACCATCTTGCCGATCCGGCTCGCACCGACGCCCTCGATGGTCGTGATGTTCAGGCCGTCGGCGTGTTGGACGGGCAGCTGGCAGGAGCGCGTCGGCTTGCCATCCACGTGCACGGTGCAGGCGCCGCACTGCGCGACCCCGCAACCGAATTTCGTGCCCGTCATGTTCAGCGTATCGCGCAGCACCCACAACAGCGGCGTGTCGCCTTCGACGTCCACGGTACGCTCGATGCCATTCACTTGAAACTTGTAGCTCATCGTGATCTCCAGCCGTTTTGGTCCCCGGCGTTCAGATTGGGCTCAGCGCATGCGCAACAGATCGAGTTCCTCGTAGCGCACCGGATCGGTGTTGGCGCGCAATGCGGCGACTTGATCCGCGCTCACCGCTGCGGCGTCATTACCCCAGGACGTTCTGACGAAACTCAGCAGTTCGGCGACGTGCTCGTCGTTCAATGCGGCTCGGAACGGGATCATCCGATAGGCATCCGGTGTGCCGTGAACGACGACCGGGGAGGATCCATTGAGCACGATATTGATCAGCGACACCGAATTCGGATCAAGCACCGCCGGGTTGCCGGCGAGTGGCGGAATGTAGGGCGCAGCACCCTTGCCGTCGCGCCCATGGCAGCCGGCGCAATTCTGGACATACTCCAGCGAGCCCGGCGCAGTGAGTTGGGATGCGCTTAAGGCTGCCTCAGTCGCCGGATTGTAGCTCCAGTGCGACGGCGTGTCGGGATGGGCCGGCGAGAGCGACTTCAAGTAGTGCGCGATCGCCGCGTTGTCCTCATCGCTCAAATACTGGGTGCTGTAGTTGATCGCATCGATCATGGACCCGAAGGCGGTGCCACCGGCGTTGTGACCGGTCTTGAGATACTCGGTGAGTTCGGCCTCCGACCAGCGACCCAGGCCTGAGGTGTCATCGCCGCGCAGGTTGACCGCCGACCAATTATCGAGCGGTGCGCCCGAGAGATAGGCCTGATCGGCTTGCGTGAGCGCCTTTTCCTGGAATACCAAGCCGCGCGGCGTGTGGCAGGCCCCGCAATGACCCAAGCCCTGTACCAGATAGGCGCCGCGGTTCCACTGTGCGTCGTGATCGGGAACGCTCGCGTAGGGCGCCTTGTCGAGAAACACCGCGTTCCAGATCGCCAGCGGCCAGCGGATGTTGAGCGGCCAGCGCATACCCGTGGGTCGGTTCGCCTGGCGCACCGGTGCCACGGCCCGCATGAAATAGGCATAGAGAGCGGCCACATCCGCATCCGCGAGCTTCGCGTAGGACGGATACGGCATCGACGGGTACAGGTAATGTCCGTCGCGGGCGACCCCGCGCCGCAGTGCGCGGTCAAAATCCTGCAACGAATATTGGCCGATTCCCGTCTCGGGATCGGGAGTGACATTGGTCGTGTAGACGGTGCCGAGTGGGGTACCCATCCCGCGCCCGCCGGCAAACGCGCCACCACCAGGGACCGTGTGACAGGCGACGCAGTCGGCAGCATGCGCGAGATACTCGCCGCGGCTGATCTCCTGCGCGCTCGTCGCCATCTCCGGCGCGGCCGCGCTGGGCTCGGCCAGCGGTTCGATCGCCAGGGCCAGCAGCCCCAACGCCACGCTGTTGCGAACGACCTTCAGCATGTTCTGGTCTCGCCGCCCCCTTCGCCTGCAAGGCGCCTCATCATAAGTCATGCGAACCGCATCGCAAGGCCTATATAGAGGAAAGCGACCTGGGGGCGCCGAAAAGCCTGCAATCTATTGATTGTTATGTGCTTTTCAATAACTAAACCGCGCCGGCGCGCAGCGAACCCCGCTTAGGGCCGCCGGGCCATATCGAGTCAAACGCGTACTAGGCGGTACGTCGACGAGACGATAGCGCGAGGCCACCGAGCCCCGCCAACATCAGCCAGACGCTGGCTGGCAGCGGCACCGGGTTAGCGCCAATGCTGGCGTTGAAGACGATCTGGGAACCGATCGCCGATCCGGCGGCGAACGAGACCAGGACCGAGTCGGTAATCGTCCACGTGCCGATATTCGTGACATTAAAGAGCGTCAATGGGCCAGCGAAAGCCGACGGAGCAACGAAGGGCCCATAGGTCCCCACCGTCGTGCCATTGGACGTGTAACTGTTGGCCAGCGTACTGCCGGACGCAACACCGGCACTGAAACTGCCCGTCGTCTGCTCATAAGCGGTGAAGCTGGTGCCGAACACGCTCGTCGGCAAGGTATTGAACAGGTAATTCTCAAGCACCGTCAACGTGTCGGCCTGCGATACCGCCGTCGGACTGCCAGTGCTATTCCCTTCGAAGGTGGCCGCAAAGGAGCCGTAGGTTACGATTCCGGTAGTTTGAGTCTCAGTGCCTACCCGGCTGCCCGTTAACTGCACTATATCGCCGTTCGGAAGGTCGACGTTGATATTGCTTAACCCGCTTGAACCACCGCCGGCTGCTTGCGCCGAGTCGGCGGGGCAGGACCCGACGTCACAGGTACCGTTGACACTGAGTCCGTATGGGGTGGCCTGCGCGACCTGCACCATCCCGGCGGCGGTAGCGCATGCGATTGTCAGAAAAAACCTACGCATCGTGCGCTTCCTGCTCTGAAATTACTGGCGGCTCGACTGAATTACAGAGTGCATGCTGCGCGCAAGGAAATCAACAACACTTTGGGCCTCCGCGCGATCCCGGAACGAATATTTTCGCGCACGGCAGAGGCTTCCATTCCGCTTCAACTTGCCGACGCGGTGGCCGTTAGCGCTAGGCGCGCAAGCGCACGGTAGAAGACACGAATCCCTGATACCGCAGTTCTCCGCTGTCGTAGCAGGGTGTCTTATGTAAACTCTCGATCGGCACCGTTCGCTATCAGCGATCGATAACGCGGCGCTTCATGATATCGATCCGCCTTGGCATGATGGGGTTGGCTACTTGATGAATCGGCGACACCGGAGCGAGCACCATTGAGGCGGCGAGAACTGTGAGGGCTGAGGCGGCGGCGGGGTCATCGCCGGCGCGGCTGCCTGATTGAGCCCGCTGTTGATTTCATTGCGCTGTGTCTCATGGCGCAGGGTGGCAGTGCCGGCATCGACCGAGGATTCCTGTGCTAAGCGCCTCGACACGTCGGGCTTGTGATCGGCGTCGGCATCGGCTTCCCGGATCTTGGTGCGGGCCGCCTCCAGATCGGTGCTGGCGAACTGCTGCGCGTCGCTCTGTTCCGCCTGCTGAATCAGTGTATGGGCTTGGGTCAAGTCGGCCACGGGCCGGGGAGTGCTCTCGCACCCGGCAGCGAGGACAATCGCCGCGGCGGCTGCAGCGCGAAGATAGGGACTCAGCAATATGGCGGCCTCCTGTGGAATCGCGGCCTGAAGTGTCGCGAAGCCGGACCCGGAGTCGCTGTAGACGCTGCCCGCGTCGAGCGCTGTCCATAGCGCTGTCCCGATCGCGGGCCAAGCGCCGCATGGCTGGTCGGACGGCGCCTACGTTTGAGCCTTCACCGTAGGATGTCAGCACAGTCGGGCCGGCGACAGGCGCCCATGCCGACACTGTATACGTGCGCTAGCAGGCAACCTTCGTGAATGTTCCGCAGGAAAATCGTTCCCACACGCAGGACAGTCTCGGACGGCGTCCGCTCCTCTCCGTCGCGCGCTGTGGAACTGGTTCCCAATCATTCCGGGTGCGATGCGGTGGCCGCGCGGCGGGGCGAGCGATACCTTGTCAACGATGCACCGCGGCTTCCGCTTGCAGGCTGCGGGCACCCGGAACACTGCGGTTGCCGGTACCAACATCACGCGGATCGCCGCATTGGGCCGCGTAGGGCATTGGAGGCCGGGCGCCCTCCACGGGCGCCGCCTCCATCAATGGATCGGCGCGCGACACGCGGGCGTCGAGCTACCGACTAGCCTTAGGAAAGCCAAGCTCCCCGGGAGCTTGCGGCGGCCGCCGCGCCCGCGCCTGTCACCGGCAACAATGGATTACTTGGGTGTGAGCTTCAGTAGCCGGTTGGATTCGGTGAGCACATAGACCGCGCCGTCGGGTCCGACGCGTACATCGCGGACGCGGCTATGCAGTTCGGTGAGGAGAGGCTCTTCCGCCACCACTTTGTCGTTCTTGAGCTCAAGGCGGTCCAGCATCCTGCCGCGCAGACCGCCGATGAAGACGCTGCTTTTCCATTGGGGAAACAGGTTGCCCTGGTAGAAGGCCAGACCCGAAGGCGCGATGACCGGGTCCCAATAATAGACCGGCTGCTCCAGGCCATCTTTGGCAGTGATGCCTTCGCCGATCGGAACGCCCGGATAATCGATGCCGTGCGTGATGATCGGCCAGCCGTAATTCCTTCCCGGCTTGATGAGGTTGAGTTCGTCGCCGCCGCGCGGTCCGTGCTCGATTTCCCAAAGATGACCGGTCTTGGGATCGAAGGCGAGGCCCTCCTGGCTGCGCGTGCCGATAGCCCAGATCTCAGGCAGCACGCCGGGCTTGTGCAGGTAGGGATTGTTGGCGGCGGGCAAGCCGTCCTGAGTGATGTGAATGATTTTGCCGAGATCGTTGTCGGTTTGCTGCGCCACCATCCAGGGCGTACCTTGATCGCGATCGCCGATCGGCAGAAACAGACTTCCATCCTTGGCAAAAGCAATGCGCCCGCCTTGCTTCATGGAGAAGTTCTTGACCGGTGCCGCGGGACTGGCGCGGAAGATCACGGTGACGTCGTGCAGAGCACCGGCCGTCTCATCGAGCACGCCA
>Ga0265318_10001923_pt1 | contig 11614 bp, 14 predicted proteins | sample 4821metaG_FD_192431 | JGI IMG/M metagenome (GOLD analysis project Ga0265318, IMG submission 192431) | Rhizosphere microbial communities from Carex aquatilis grown in University of Washington, Seatle, WA, United States - 4-8-21 metaG | ecosystem: Host-associated > Plants > Roots > Rhizosphere >... | reverse complement strand
ACGGTCTCATCCCGACGGTCGGTCCCGAAATAAGCGGGCAGATGGGGTTTTAGCGGTCGAGCGGGGATCAATCCCGGTCGATCGAGGATGAACCGCGGTCGATCGGGGATCAACCTCGGTCGAGAGCGCATCAATCGCGGTCGATCGGGGATCAACCGCGGTCGAGAGCGCATCAATCGCGGTCGAACGAGGATCAACCGCGGTCGAGAGCGCATCAATCGCGGTCGAGCGGGGATCAACCGCGGTCGAACGAGGATCAACCGCGGTCGAGAGCGCATCAATCGCGGTCGAACGAGGATCAACCGCGGTCGAGAGCGCATCAATCGCGGTCGAACGAGGATCAACCGCGGTCGAGAGCGCATCGATCGTGGTCGAACGAGGATCAACCGCGTTCGATCGGGGGCCAACCGCGATGGAGAGCGCATCAATCGCGTTGGAGCGGGGATCAATCGCGTTCGAGGCCGACTCAGAGGCGTCCGTCCGCGTTTCGACGGCGATCGACAGAGGACCGACCGAGGACCATCCGCATCTCTTCGACCATCGCCGCCCAGCGCATCTCGTTTCGTTCGGAGGAAAGCTCGCCGTCGCCGTACGTGACGAACTGGTCCGCGATGACGTCGAGCCGCTCGCGAAAGGAGAGGGGTAGACGAACGCCCTGGAGGTCCCCTCCGCGCTGGGGTCGCCGGCGCACGGTGAACGACAGGCTGAGGCGCGGGCGGTCGAACGACGGGTCGCAAGTTCCACCCCAGTGCGCGACGTTGGCGCTCCATGCGAGGGCACCGCCCGCGGGGGTCGGAAGAGGGAGCCCGAGGTCTTCGAGCGAGCGGAGGTTGCGCAGATCGCCGGGATAGTGCGGGTCGCGCGGGAGGGGCACCACGTGCATGCACGCGTTTCGCTCGGTGGCGTCGGTGAGCGCGATCCACAGGTTGACGATCGCGGGTGCGCCGGTCTCGTCGCGGACGTCTTCGTAGATCCCGCGATGGATCGGCCATCCGCCGGGGTCGGTGCGCGGGTCGATGTGCCAGGCCCAGACGTCGGCGAGGGCGTCGAAGTCGGGGCCCAAGTAGGGCGCGAGGCGGGGACGGAGCGCATCGAGCACGTGCCAAGCTTCGTCGTAGACGTAGAGAAAGGTCGGATGCAGGGAGTGCGCGCGGAGCGAGGCGACGGCGCGGGCCAAGGCGAGGGTGCTCGCCGGGTCGAGGACGGCGTCCAGCGCGAGATAGCCGGAGGCGGGCCAGGGGTTTGTGTGGGGCTCGCGGGGAGGGACCTCTGCAGCAGCGCTCTCTGGGGCTGCCACATGCAGCCACGGGGCGAGGGCGCGCCAGAAGGCCGGGCTTTCGATGTCGCGGAGGAAAGCGGGGAAGGGGTCCATGCCGGGGAAGGGGCCGCCAGGGCGATGGTTAGGCGAGGAGCCGGTCGACCTGGGCGGCACGGGAGACGGCGAGCATGGTGGGGAAGTCTAGCGGTGGAGAGGTGCCACGCCCAGGCTTCGGGCGTGCCATGGTTGCCCTGCAAGAGCACGAGTCCGTGGTTCGCCCCATGCCCGCCTCTTCCGGTAGTTCAGCGTGGCCGAATTCCCCCGAGACCCCGACGAGCGCGGAGCGGGTCGTCGAGCCATCGGTCTCCACGTGGCTTTTGCAAGAGACAGGAGTTCCGATCCTTCGTGAAGTGGTCGCCCGTTGCGATGCGGCGGCGATTCCGGTCCTTCCCGTCAAGGGCATCGTGACGTCGCGCTGGCTCTATGGCGACGTCGCGCAGCGACCGATCACCGACGTGGACGTCCGGGTTCGGGCGCAGGACTTTCGTCGATTCCAGCACCTGGCTGCTCGCGCCGGCTGGCGATGCCTGCGGGTCGCGCTGTCGTATCGGAACCTCGTCTACGATTTCGGCGCGCTGTCGCTCGACGTGGAGGCGTCCATCGGGCCCCCTGGTCTGTGCGGGCTCGACATCGTCATGATGATGGAGCGCTCCGTGCGTCATGAGATCGCGCCGGGGCTGCGCGTCTCGGTTCCCGAGATTCATGATCACGCGGTGCTCCTGGTGATCAATGCCTTCAAGGACAAGATCGTGACCGCCGCGCCCTCGTCGATCGCGGACTTGGAGCGCATCGTCGTTCAGCCTGGTTTTCGCCTCGGTACGTTCGTCGAGCGCGCGGAGCATGCGCGTGTGGCGACCATCGTGTGGCTGGTGGCTGCGTATCTGGAGAGCGCGCGAGGCAGCGGTACCTGGGGAGCCATCCGTGTGGCGGTCGAGTCGACCGGGCGGGTGCGGCGGCTTTATGCGCGGCTGATTCAGCATGAGCTCGCGGCGGCGGAGCGCGCGCCCATGTTCTTGCGGCTGCTCGCACGGGTCGGCGCGGATTCCCGGGCGATGCAGGTGGAGGCGCTCGTGCGCGCGGTGGCTTGGACGATGGAGATGGGGGTGAGGGGGGATTCTGGGGGTGGAGACGCCACGGGCCGTCGCGGGGCGCAGGGGTCGGCTCGTGGCGGCGGGTGAATGGACATTCCCGCGGACGCACCTGAGTTTTCGGCACCCGGCCCTCTTCTGGTAGCGTGCCCTTGTCTGGCAGAGGATCGGACCAGCCCGGCCATGTACGACTTGCACGACTACGCTCGCATGATCGCGGACGAAGCGCGGATGGGTCCGTACGTCCAGGCGCTGCAGGCCGTGGTGACCCCGGGATCGGTGGTAGCGGACGTCGGTTCCGGCACGGGCATCTTCGCGCTCGTGGCCTGCCGGCTGGGGGCAAGGCGCGTCTACGCAATTGAGACCGGCGACGTGATTCAGGTGGGGCGCGAGCTTGCCCGAGAGAACGGCGTCGCGGATCGAATCGTCTTTTTCCACGGGGACTCGCGAGAGGTCGAGTTGCCCGAGCGGGCTGATGTCATCGTCTCGGACCTCCGCGGCGTCTTGCCATTGTATCGGGAACATCTGGCTATCGTCGCGGATTTCCGAACGCGCTTTCTCAAGCCAGGCGGCGTCCTGATTCCAGCGCGCGATCGGCTCATGGTTGCGGTCGTGGAGCGGCCTGACCTCTACGAATGGGCAGTGGGCCCCGCACATGGACCGATCGGCGTAACCTTGGAATCCATGCGCGCTCGGCTTCGGAACGCCACGTTCGCGGATCGGGAGTGTGACCGCCTGCGGCCAGAGTGCGTGGTGACCACGGCGGCGGCCTGGGCGACCCTGGACTACGCCACCGTGCAGCCACTCCCAATCGCTGGGTGTGCTGAGCTGCGCGTTCAGCGTCAGGCCATCGGGCACGGGCTCGCCCTTTGGTTCGAGGCGGACGTAACTGGAGAGTGCGGCTTCTCCAGCGCGTCGGCGCAGCTGAATTGCTACGGGCGGCTCTTTCTCCCTTGGCCGCGGCCCCTTGCCTTGTCGAAGGGGGACCAGGTCGATGTGGACCTATGGGCGCAGGCCGATGGGGAGCCTTGGGGATGGAACTCCACCGTGACCGCCGTCGACGGAGCGCGAGCCGCCTTCAAGCAGTCAAGCTTTCTGTCGATGCCCTCGAAGCCCGTTGCTAGCGTGCGCGACGCACGTTCGGCAACCCTGTCGCAAGAAACAGGCAGCTGAGCTACGTTGGGGCCCCCGGGAGTGGTTTGCGAGGAGGCAGAAATGGCTGAAAGTGAGAAGGACATGGCGCCGATGGATCAGACGCCTGGCGCTGTAGGGCGGGCCAGAAAGTCCTACGCGCGTCCCATCCTCCGCCGACTCGGCACCGTTCGCGATCTCACGCACTCGGGTGGCTGCGTGAAGATGAGCGACGGAAGTCGAGCGACGAAGAAGGGCATGTGAGAATCGCGGGAGCGCCACGTCGTGTTCCTGGGCGTCTGGTGGTCCCCCGGACGACCGCCGTCGCAACACTTGGCGGCGCGAGTGAGGGCGGCGCTGGAGGAGCCCGGCGCCATTCGCGTCGAAGGCCCTAGCACGGCGCTCGCTGCATGGCCTCCCGCACTTTTGAGTCGGACGGAGGACGGTACGGCAACGGTCCATGCCGCCTCTCGCACCACGAACGAGTCGCTCTCCGGGCATCCGAGGGTTCGGTTGGAACAGGGTTCAATCACCGTTTCCGCGGCTCCACTTCCGCAATATCCCGTTTACTATGCTCGCGGCCCGAGCGACGAGTACCTGTTGATCTGTTCGCGGCTGGAGCCTCTCGCGTCTTTATTCCCACACGCTCCCCTGGACGCCGAGCGACTCGTGTCGCTGATGGCGTGGGGTGTGGACTTGGACACCGACGCGACCGTCTTCGCCGGCATTCGCCGGCTGCGATCCTGCGAGACGATTCTGGCAACTCCCGATGGCGTGCGGCTAACTCGCGCATTTCCCCATCTGGCCAAGACCTACCGGCGAGGGAGGGTGGCGGATCTCGCGACTGAAATGCGCTATCGACTGGACGCTGCGGTCGAGCGCGCGATCGGTGATTCGAGGCGCGTCGCGGTCTTCGTGAGCGGGGGCTTGGATTCAAGCGGCGTTCTCGCGCTTGCCGCGGCGCGGTGCAGGGGAGCATCGGCGCGAGAGCTCAACGCGATCTCGATTCAGTGCGCTAGCCCGGGAGACGATCGGCCGTACTTCAACGAGCTCATGGCGGCGCTCGAGCTCACTCCAATAAGACTTTCGGCGGGAGAAGCAGGGAGATGGTTTCGGCCGTCTCTATGCGCAGACGCTCAGCCGATGGTGCTCTCATCCACGTGCCTATCCATGCTTCTTTGCGCCACAGCAACCGATGTGAACGCGGAGGTGGTGCTGTCCGGAGTAAGCGGTGACACGATTTGTGGCCCGGTCTCTTTTGCGCACTTGGCCAAGCGCGGGCACCTCTTTGCGGCGATGAACGCGGCTTTGCGGGTGCGAGTTCCGTGGCCGATGAGCCCACTCCGTCGCCTGCGCGAGCTCGTCTTCTCTCCCCTGCTCCCATCGGCGCTGCGGCGCATCCGACGGAGGCACGCGGCAGGCCCAACTTGGATGACCTCGCGGTCGCGTCGACTTTTCGCCCGCTCTCGGCAGGCAGCCGGCCGCTCGATCCGCTTGCCGAACACCCCTGATGAGGCGCTCGAGGACCTCTTCACGCGCGATCAGCTTCTCGATGGGGCGGATCTCGGTGGACAGGTGGCAGCGGTCACTGGGTGCGCTCCCGTGGACGTCTTTCTGGAATTTGAGTTCGTCCGCTTCGTTCTCGAGCTCGACCCGGCCCTATTGAGCTATGGAAACGAGTACCGTGGTCTCTATCGCCTTGCCATGAAGGACGTGCTCCCAGAGCGGCTCCGCACGCGCCAAGACAAGGCCTGGCTGGAACCTGCGATCGCCGCGGCCGCAGTGGGCGCAGATGCGTTCGAAATGCTGCAGGACCTTTCGTCGCTGGAATCCCTTGCGGCGCGCGGCCTCGTGGATCCTGCCGCTTTCCGGGGCATGTTCAGCACATGTCTGGCCCTCCTGAGGCGTGGAGAGCGCTCGGACCCCGACCCGGCGGATGAACAAATTCTGGAGGTGTGGCAACTTCTCTCCATGGAGGCGTTTCTCCGCAAGCACGGCAGCGGGCGCGACCTCGTGTGAGAAACATTGTACAGAGATCCGGTCATGACAAAGGAGAGCGTTCGCGGTTCCGTCCGCTGGATCCACGAGGAGAAAGTCGACGATACGGTCACGTTTCGTGCCGGCAGACTGGGTACGGACATGGTCGCCGACTGGCCCGGCTTCGCCCGACTCCGGTGTGCCCGCGACGGGAGCGCTGCAACACTCGCCCCAGCCGCGGGCGTCTCGCCCGTCGAAATCGCCAAGCTGCGAAACGGACAGGTGCGAGCGCTCCTTCGCGATCTTTCGGGGGATCTCGCACTTCATGGTTCCGCGGTCGCGCTCGGGGGGCGGGCCGTCGTCTTTATCGGGCAGGACGGTGCGGGCAAGTCGACTGCGGCCGCAGAGATGTGTCTGACGCACGGCGCGCAAATCTTTGCTGACGACACGGTTTCGCTGGAGGTGAGCGCGAGGGGGATCAGGGTTCTCCCCGCCGAACGCGATCACTGGCTGACTCGCGAGTCGTGCCTTGCCCTCGGCATCGCAATCCGCGCCGGAGAGGCGACCGACGACAAGACGGCCTTGCCGGCTTCGAACGTCGCTCGCGAGCCGTGTAGCCTCGCCTTGGTCGTTGCTCTGCACTTCGACCCCTCCGTCACTAGGGCCGTGCTCCGACCGTTGCGTGGGGTCGATGCAGCCCGGATGCTTCTCGAGGCGGCCATTCGCTTCGACGTCGACGACGCTTCGGCGCGGAAGCGCGAACTCGAGCAGATTACTTCGATTTACCACCACGCCGCCTTCTTCGATCTGGTGCGACCGTCGCGTAACCCTGGCTGCGTTGCGAGCTTGGTCATCCGTGCGCTAGAAGGGGGAGAGCCATGAGCGCCAGCCAGCCCAACTGGACGCGCTTGCGCTGCGCGGACGCCGTGCACGCGCGTCTCTTCGACGGAGAGCTGATCGTTCTCGATCTCGCGAAAGGGGAGTACTTTGCCCTCGACCAAATCGGTGCCCGCTTTTGGACCGGGCTCGAAGAAGGGCGAACGGTGCAGCAGATCGCGCAGGAGGTCGTCGCGGAGTACGACGTGCGCGAAGCGGATGCTCTCGCCGACCTGCTGGCTCTCGGCGACGAGCTGGTGGCGCGGGGGCTGATGGTGCGAGACGAACGCACGGATGCCATCCATGACCGATGAGATTCTTCACGCGTTCGCGCGCGTCGCGTTGCGCCTCTGCACCCCCCAGAGCGCATATGCGATCGTCAGGCGGGTCGGAAGGTTCTTGCCTACCCACGGCGACAGGTCGGACTTGGTCCGCGCTGGCAAGCGGCTGCGGCGTCGCGGAACATGTCTGAGTCGCGCCTTGACCATCGCCGCGCGCGCGCCCGAAGCGGAGTTGGTGATTGGCGTTGCGCCTCGCGCCGGCGAGAGCCTGTTCGCGCACGCGTGGCTGGAGTTGGGCGGGCAGCCGATCGATCCTGCGGACGTCGCAGGCTACGAAATAGCGAGACTAGGCGACGTAGCCAGCAGCCGAGGAACGGTCTCTTCGTTCCGTTGAGGATGTTGCTTTCTAAATCATTGTGATAGTGTCCTTTTTTCGGAGGTCATCATGGCGAGCTTACGGGGCTTTGGGCTGGCAATGGTTGGGGGATTGGCCGTGACCGCGGCACTGGGCTCGCTCGCCGGAGGCTGCGGTGGCGACGACAATGCATCGACGCCCTCCCAGGAGGCCGGTCCCGACACGAGTGGCTCGAGCTCGGGATCTGATTCAGGCAGCGGGTCGGGATCGAGCTCGGGGTCCAGTAGCGGGTCCGGGTCGAGCTCGGGCGCAAAAGACGCCGGATCCAGCTCGGGGTCCGATGGAGGGTCCTCGAGTGGGAAAGACGGGGGTTCGAGCTCGAGCTCGAGCTCGGGTTCTAGCAGTGGGTCCGGGTCCGGCAGCGGATCGGGATCGAGCTCGGGCGCGAAGGACGGGGGGTCCAGCTCGGGGTCGGGGTCCAGCTCGGGGTCGGGGTCCAGCTCGGGCACGGACGCGGCGTCGGATGCGGCCCATGCATCGGACGCGGTATCGGATACCACGGTGGCGACAACCGACGCTTCGGACGCGACGACTGCTTCGGACGTTTCCGATGCTTCGGCACCGGATGTCGAGAATGCCTCGGATGCCGCCGATGCCTCGGATGCCAAGGTCATTCCCCCGGGCCTGCTCGACTATGCCAACAACTATGCGACGGCTTTCTGCACGGGTATGGCAAAGTGCTGCGGCGTGGACGCAGGCGGCTTCGACATGACGTCGTGCAAGGCCGACTGGAGTCAGTCGGGCTGGGAGCTCCAGCTTCCCAGCGACAACGGCGCGTACTCCCAAGGCAATCTCACGTTCGACTCCACGAAGGCTTCCGCTTGCATCGCGGCGCTGCAGGCGTGGCCTTGCGGCACGTTCGGGTCCGCGGAGAACCAGGCGATCGTCAGTGCATGCGCTGGCGTTCTTGGCGGAACGATTCCGATTGGCGGGACGGGTTGCCTGTCTTCGTTCGAATGCGTGAGCGGAGCCTGGTGCAACGGGGGCACCTGCGCCGCCCTACTTGGAAGCGGCGGATCGTGCATGGCGGACGAGCAGTGCAGCTACGCGCCTACGAATCAGCCGGCCCTGTTCTGCGACCTCTATCCGGCTGGCGGGGCCAGCCCGACCACTGGAGCGTGCAGGGCCGTTCTGCCCAACGCCGGAACGAGCCTCTGCGGCAATGCGAACGTTCTCGACGACCTGGCCTGTTCAAGCCAGAGTTGCGGCGACGACAACGTGTGCGGCGACATGAAGACGAATCCCGCGACGAACATCTGCCCCGGATACCTCATCGGCGGCGGTTGATCGCTCCGGTTCACGTTCGGATCGCGACGATCTCGAAGCGCGCGTTCTTGAAGAACACACGCTTGATCAGATCGCTGGTATGGAGGAGGGCGCGTCCGTTCGCGCCCTCCTTCGCCACGTCGATGCCCGTGCTCTCGCGCAGGACTCGAATTGGCAAGGACCTGAGGCGCGCGCGAATCATCGGGAGCGTAAAGTGCACGGTGTGGTCGGCAAACGGCCCAATCTCGTATCTCAGACCTGCAGCGTTCCACGCTGCGTGCACAATGGACGCGGCCGCGTAAATCGGGTGATGCACGTGAACACTGAAGTACAGCGTCCCCCGTGGGCGGAGTACGCGCGCGATCTCTTCGAGGATGGCGCCCGGACGCTCCGCATGGTCAATAACGTTGTCACATAGAACGAGGTCGAACGAAGCATCGTCAAACGGTAGCGCTTCGCCGTAGGCCCGCAGGGTCTTCGCTCGTCGCTGCCACTGGGGAAAGAGCGCCCGGTAGGTGTCCGCCAGCGGATCGACGCCAATCGCGTTGCGGAATCCGAGAAAGAAGATCAACCCATGCGCGCCGCTGCCCACTTCGAGGACCCGCGCTGCTGGATGGACCGGGGTCACTTTCTCGATGCGTCGTCTCACAGAAGTGGCGTGAGCCACGAGCTCGCGCGTGAACTGGTCGTGCCCCTCGGTCAACCCCAACGCTTTCTCGGTCTGGTATGCGAGTTGCCGCAACTCGGCACGCCGCGCTCGCTGACGTCGAAGTCGCAGGAGCAGGTCTCCGATCCGGACGGTCCAGTTCCGATCATCCATTCTTTCGGTCGACTCGGCGCAAAAGCGCATGCAGCTCAAACAGATCGAGCAGCAAATCGGCGTGTCTGCTGCGCCACTCCGCCGAATCTTTGCAGAACCGATCAACATCTGCCCAAAACTCTCCGGTGCCCGCGATTCTTGTGCGAATGCTGGCCACTAGAGCATTGGTGCGATCGAGCAGACTCCTCGCCGCAGACTCCGGCGTCTGGCCGGAGTTGAGGGCGACGAGTACATCGCATTCGTAGTCCCGGCAGGCGCTCGGGCGATCGGAATAGATCGAACAGCGCCCGTTGTGCGCGGCGCACGGGAACGGCATCAGCCATTCGTCACCGCGCTTTATGAGTGGAAGACGACGGGCTCGTAGCCCGGCGACCTCAGTCGCTCGGACGGGAACGCTTCGGAAAAGACCGTTCGTGCAGCAGAGCGAACATGACAGACATAACTCCGCCACTCGGTTGGGCATATCATCGCGGCCACCGATCGCGCAAGCTTCCCTCCGACGAACTTTCGACCGGCTGACGTAGCGGTCGCGGTTTGACGCACCTACTTTTCTCGGCATTCTTAGGTGTCATGTGCATCCGCAGCGAGGCCCCCGAGGTGCGAGGACGCGCGTTGTGGTTTCGCGATGACGACGGTGCCCTATGGGTGGGGGGCTGGGCACGAGGCAACGATATCGCGGTGCACCCGGCGAGTGCGGAGGATGTAGCGGTCCTTTCGGCATGCGATGGGGTCCGCGCGCTCACGGACGTCTCGCGCCACGTCCGGATCCCGATCGAAGAGGTGACGCGAATCATTGCCCACTGGGAGGCTCGGATTCCGGGGTCGTTGCGTTGGAAGGTAGTGGTCGACGAGAGGTTGGCTGCGCAGACCGCCGTCGCACTCGACATGCTCCACGAGTCCCTGGCGGTGGATAAGTTGAACGTGGGACACGACAATGCGGACTACCATCGGAATCGCATCAGAGACGCCGACCATCAGTTCGACGAAGTCGAGACCACGGTATCCCACGCGTACAGCGTTCGTCACCCGGGCCTCGGTGGTCGGGCCTATGGCGAGGCGTTGTTCGACAAGTGCCGCGCACTGGGTGCGATTCGCTCGGGGATGCAAATTCTCGAGGTTGGTTGCGGTACCGGACGTCTAGCGCGTTCCTTCCTCGATGCGTTTGCGAAGCGAATGCCCGAGGCATATGCAAATGCGCGCTATATGATGTTCGACGTCGCGCCAGTGCTCGCTGTGTCGCAGCGCGAACTCACCGCACCGCACGCAGAACGCGTCGTGTTCGTCAGCGGTAATATTGAAACCCACGTGTTTCACGAGCAATTTGACCTTGTCATCGCCAACGAGATGATCGCAGACCTTTCCGTGGATGCGGTCGACAAAGATCGTCCCGCATCGACGTCCTACGCAAGAAAATACAATCTCTCGAGCGCGCGCGCACTCCGGATATTCCTCGTAAATGCTGGCGCAATACGATTTGTAGAGCAGGTGGCATCGATTCTGCATCGTGACGGGCTCGCGATTGTGGTCGAATACGGGTCGCGCGACGGCTTTCCGGTCGCAGTCGAGCTCTGCGAACACACCGAGTATTCGATTCACTTCGGGCATCTAGAGGAAGCTGCAGCGTCTCTGGGCTTGAGGCCGCATTGCGAATCGCTCGAGTCTTTTCTGGAATTCGATTCTGGTTGCCAGGTAATTGCGGCTGACTCGTCCGCGCTGTTGCGCGGATTGTCGTCTAGACTGTTCGGCACGCAGATCCCGAAACTCGCTTACACTCGTAAACAGCTGTATGCCGCGGTCGGTCGTCGAATCGAAGGTGTTCAGAATGTTCAGTTCTTGCCGATTGGAGATTGCGGTAGCCTTATGTGTCCAAGAGAGTTCCTTGCACTGTTGCTATCGCGGCGCTAGGCATTGCGTCGTATTTCCAGCACCCGCCACCTTTTCTTGGAGCCCCGTGCCGCCCGCGGGCCCCGCACGATCGGAAGGCGTCGCGTCGGCGCTCCCGGTGGACTCGTCCCAGGCGTCAATACCCCCTCCTTCGACCGTTGCGTCGGTGCCGCTTTCCCTCACTGGTCCATCGCCGCCGTCCTCGCCCTTCCGGGTCGGCTCCATCTTGTCGGGCGGCAGAATGATCGGCGTGTTGTCGACGTCATCCCCCGCGTCGGGGCCTGCATCGCCCGCGTGAGGCTGAGTTGCCGCGGTGAAGTCGGGGCCCCCGCATCCGGCGATCATCGTCGCAGCGTTGGAAAAGCACCAACCCCGAACGGAGAGCTGACCAAGGTTTCGTCCGGTGCCCCATGGGTCACCGCGTATTGCGTCGCCTTCCTCTTGCTCGTTCATCGGCCGCCGGTCCGCCAAGGTTGTCGCCCGCCGTTATCCTGCTCGCGAATAGAGGCTTGGCCAAGGACACCTCAGTCCGCCGGTATCATCTGAAAATACCGATAC